>Ga0302193_10001232_pt1 | contig 22106 bp, 24 predicted proteins | sample II_Bog_E3_3_FD_200228 | JGI IMG/M metagenome (GOLD analysis project Ga0302193, IMG submission 200228) | Peat permafrost microbial communities from Stordalen Mire near Abisko, Sweden - II_Bog_E3_3 | ecosystem: Environmental > Terrestrial > Soil > Wetlands > Peat | place: Sweden: Abisko...
GAAGTTGGCGAAGAGCTCGAACTTTTTGCGCAGCGTGACGTTGATGCTCTTGAAGCCGCCGCCGATGGGCGTGGTCACCGGGCCCTTGAGCGCCACCTTGTTGCGCTCGATCGACTCGTAGAGCTGCGACGGAATGTACTCGCCGAAGATCTCGAAGGCCTCGGCCCCCGCGGCAAAGCGCTCCCACTCAAACTTGACGCCGGTAGCCTCAAGAATGCGGACCACCTGCTGCGTGACCTCCGGGCCAATGCCGTCGCCGGGGATGAGGGTTACTTTGTGGGTCTTGGTTTCTGCCATGAGAGTTTCCATCCTCTTGCTTCTAGCCTAACGCGGCGAGCTGGTAATTGGTTTTGCCTGATCGCTCTTCAGCCCCAAAGCTATGGATTGGCCAGAAATCCGAAGCTCTCAGCAACGCCCTTGAGAGCCTCGTCGTTCGTCCACAATTCGGTTGGAGTTTGCACGATGATGAGTGAGGCAATCAGATGAGCATCGACGAAGCCGACGCCGCGTGTATAGAGCTTTCGTATTTCTATAAGTTGACGAACCTCGTGAAGTTCCGCAACGGGAAGCTCAGGCAGAAACTCGAGCGATGCCAACGTCATGTCTCGGTCATGAAGACCGCCCAGGGCCAGTTCGGCCACGATGTAAGGATGCATGACGACTCTTCCGGCATCGAGCAACGCCAAAACATGAGAGTTTACATGCTGAAAATGATCGACCCACATGTTTGTGTCGATCAGGACCAGCGATTCCGGTGGCGAGGCCTTCACGGAATCCTGCGGCGCGGAATTGGCTTCAGGTCAGGCATTGTTCCACCCAGCGCCGCGAGCCTGCGCGCGGCTTCGCGCTGGACAAGCTGGGTGAGCGCCAGATTAATCAGCGCGGCTTTTTCTGTAATGCCGGTGTACTGCTGCGCGTGGCGGATCAACTCGTCGTCGAGTGCGATGGTGGTGCGCATAGGAACGCCTCCAGCATCAATAATAGCATCGTTTCGATGATGATTTCCGTGGCTAGCCTGAAGCGAATGACCGTTAGTCAATTCGAGCACGAAGCGTCGCCTCCGTCACCCTTTCTCTTTCCTTTCAACTCCTGAGCTGTAATGCGGCCGGAGTCAACCTCTCAGGATTTCATCGTCCCTGCACAGCGCAACGGCCAGAAATGCATTGGCGATTCGCCGCAAACCATCTGTATCCGGCCCAGATGAGTGAATTGAAACCGGGAAGGCTGAACAGGAGGCCAAAAGGCCAAAGCCACCAAATCTTCCGGGCGACATACAGGTACACGTCTGCGCCTGCATACGAGCTGCCGTCAGCGGTCAGCAACCGGATGTCCCGCAGCGTATCCTCGCGGGTCATTCCCAGGGCTTGTGCAGTCCAGCCGGCCTGGAGCGTATCAATCTCAAAGCCTCGGCGGCGCAAATGCGGGGCCCACAGATGGAGCCAGCGCACGCAGAATGCGCACTCGCCGTCGTAGAGTACCCAACCCTTCAAAGCTGCACGGTCCATCAACTGATCTTCCTTCCTTTGAAGACCGTCACGGCCGAACCATCTGCCAGGAATGCGGAGTCAGGGTTCCGATTCAGGCATTCCGCAATCTCATTTCCAAAGAGCGCGGCGGCATTGCCGCTGAAGCCGGCCTGCCGCGCGCTTCGTACCATCCATCGCGGATGTTGTACTTCGTACTCCAAACAGCTGCCGTCCGGCTGCGACGCGTAGCCCCAGTAATGCTCGGTAATGAATTGGCTCACTGATCCTTCTGCTGGTAGAAAGCTCGCCCCCTCCGTTTCAATCCGCATCGTCGACCGACTCTTCCTCGGCCCCCATGCGAACTCCGCTTCTACCCTGTCTCCGCCGTGAGACTCGATCCAATGCGACATCTGCACGGACGTGTAGTTCTCATTGAAAGCCAGTCGCGCAATGGCTGCAACTGCAAACTTGGGAACAAGCTCACGAACGAAGACAACCCCCCGCTTATCTCCTCGGCGCACATAAAATCGCAGATTCACTTCCTCGAAGGTCTGATGGAACGGAACCGGGATGCCAAAGATGCGCGTACGGTTGAACTCGAAGCCAATCAGGCTGAGGTAAGTCACCCCTTCAAAGCTATCCAGCTCGGTTCCCGACGGAACGAACCGCGCCAGGAGAGAAGGATCGACCGCATAGTTGAGCATTGCCAGGTTCTTCCACTCCGCGGTCAAAAATACACCCTGACCTTCATGATTATCGGTACCCATCTTCAGCCCCTGCTAGCCTCTATTTCTTCCCCTTGGTTCCTCGACTTCCCCCCAGCAATCCTTCCAGCTCTTCCTTGAACTCGCGCACATCTTTGAAGTCGCGATAGACGCTGGCGAAGCGGATATAGGCTACCGTGTCGAGAGACTTGAGGTGCGTCATGATCAGCTCGCCCACCTCGCTGGTGGTGCGTTCGCGTTCCGGAGCGTCCATCAAATAGGCTTCGGTCGCGTCAACAATGGCTTCCAGCTTGCTAGCCGGGACGGGCCGCTTTTCGCAGGCCCGCAGCAGGCCGCTCAGCACTTTTTGCCGGTCGAACCGCTCGCGGCGGCCGTCCTTCTTGACCACCATGTAAGGAATCTCGTCGATGCGCTCGTAGGTGGTAAAGCGGCGGTTGCAGCTCTCGCACTCGCGGCGGCGGCGGATCGAGTCGGCCTCTTTGCTCTCGCGCGAGTCCACCACGCGATCCTGCCCGAAACCGCAATAGGGACATTTCATCTTAGGTCGATTTTACGGCATGTACGAGGGACTGGGGACTGAGCGACCCGAGACGAGAGACTGAGGGACTACGGACTACGGAATGGGAATGAGCAGGGCTTCGCTCGCGACCGCGGTTGCGGTATCGAGCGAAAGCAGGAATGCGTCGAAGGCAGGGAGCAGGGAATCGGTGCGCCAAAGCAACTCGGCATTCTCCCATGCGACCTCGCGGGCGGCGCCAATGCTGAACGCGGCGACCCTGTCGTCGAAGTCGGCCACCGGCGGCAGCTCCTCGCCCAGCAGGCGCAGGCGCATGTCTTTGATGGCCTGCTGAATCAGGCCGTCGAGCGTCGTGTTGAGTGAAGTGAAGTCGGCGTATTGAGGCGTCGAGCGCTGCGGCTCAATCTGCTCGGCCCGGCACTGGGCGAGCACCGCTTGGGGCAGGTCGTGGTTGATGTGCGCGTTCATGCCGGTCAGCGCAAACTGGATGCGCGCCAACTCCGTCTGATTGCGCCGCGCGAACAGCGCCTGCCAGCAGCCCGGCGTGGACTGGCCGGCTAGGGAACTCGCAATCGCGCGGAAGTAAAACCCGGCAAAGCCGACATCCAGCGTCGCCATCCATGCCGGGTTCAGGAAGTCACCGGCATTCACCCGCGCCTCGACCGCCTGCGTCACCTGCATGTAGAGCAGGTTGAACCACTTCAGCCCGTCGCCGTTCACGCAGTGCCCATCGATGGTCTGCATGATTGCGACCACGTCGGCGATGGATTCAGGCACGATCTCAACAGCGGCCAGCAGGTCGGGGTCGTAAGGGAACATGGTGGGCCATGATAGCTGGTCGCCGAGAGGGTTGGGAAGCGCCTTGACATGCTCCTGGGCTGCTGCAACACTTTTATTGATGGAAGTCCAGTTCACGCCCGAGCAGGAAGCGCGTTTGGCTGAGATTGCCAGCATCGAAGGCAAGGCGCCCGCGCTGCTGGTGCAGGATGCCGCGCTCAGGCTCATTGAAGACGATGCGCGTAGGAACGGATTACCGAAAGGCGTAGGGGACCCAAGAGTATGCCCAGAGTGCGGGCACAGATTCCGTGGCAATGGGTGGGATGGCATTGACGCTCATTGGCGGAAAAACCACGAGATGATCCTGCCCTACGAGCTGGCATGGCCTCTCATTCGGGCCGGCAACTACGACAGCACAGACCGTGAAGACCTCGAAGATCTCATCGAGGCCGAAAGGCGCCTGGCGGAACTGAGGGCAGGTCGCAGCCAAACCCACTCCCTGAAAGAAGTGGAGCGCGAGCTTGGCCTGGTCGATTGAGTTCGACGACTCTGCAAAGAAGGACCTATCAAAGCTCGATAAGCCTGTAGCGCGGCGCATTACTGGATTTCTCCGCGAACGGGTTGCTCCGCTTGACGACCCGCGCTCGTTAGGCCATGCGCTCAAAGGCGCAACTCTTGGAACGCTCTGGCGATACCGTGTCGGAGATTACCGCATTATTTGCGATATTCAGGATGAAACGCTTCGCATCCTGGTCGTCACGATAGGAAACAGGCGTGAAATCTATCGCTGAATCAGCTCAGAAATTCAGCAACGGCCGCCACAACCGTCTGCTGCTCGTCCGCGCGCAGTTCGGGATAGATGGGCAGGGCAAGCACTTCGCGCGCGGCGCGCTCAGCTTCGGGAAAGTCCCCTTCCTTATAGCCGAGAGACTGAAGCGCATCCTGCATGTGTAGCGGAACCGGGTAGTAGATCTCCGACCCGATTCTTTTGTTGGTCAGGAAATCTCTCAGTTCGTCCCGCTTCCTGGTGCGGATGACGTACTGGTGCCAGACGTGCCTGGTGCCCGGAACCTCATGGGGCAGCACGACGCCATGCAAAGGATACGGCGCAGACTCAGCCAGCCCGGTAGCGCGGAACAAGGCGTGATACCGCTCCGCCACCGCGCGCCGAGCCTGATTCCAGCCCTCGATGTATTTAAGTTTGACCGACAAGATGGCGCCCTGAAAGCCGTCCATGCGGGCGTTCCAGCCGATCTCGTCATGATAGTAGCGGCGGCGCATTCCGTGCTGGCGGAGCATCCGCGCCCGCTCGGCCACGTCGTCGGAGTTTGTCGTCACCATGCCGGCGTCGCCGGCCGCGCTCAGGTTCTTGGTGGGGTAAAAGCTGAACGCGGCCGCATCGCCCAGCCCGCCAGCTTTTGTCCCCTTCCACTCCGCGCCATAGGCCTGCGCAGCGTCCTCAATCAGCTTGAGGCGAAAGCTCCTCTTCAACCGAGCAAAGGCAGTCCAATCCGCGCACTGTCCGTAAAGATGGACGGGAAGAGCGGCCGTGACCGATTCACCCTTCGGACCGTTCAGGGCGCGTTCGACGGCAGCTGGGTCTAGGTTGAACGTGACCGGGTCAATGTCGGCGAGGATAGGCGTGGCCCCGGCGCGCATGATGGCGCTGACCGAGGCGAAAAAGCTGAACGGCGTGGTGATGACAGCCTGATCCGGCCCGATACCCGCCGCGGCCAGTGCCAGCCACAGGGCGTCCGTTCCGGACGAGCAACCGATCGCGTGGGCCACGCCGAGTTGCTCCGCGACGGTGCGTTCAAACGCCGCGACCGGCTCGCCGAGGATAAATTGCTGCGTTTCAAGCACATGGCCGAGCGCGTCGAGAAGTTCTTGATGCAGCGGAGTGTACTGGCGAGCCAGATCCAGCATCCTAACAGGCTGCGGATTCGCTGGGGGAGAGGCAGGTGTATTTGCTGCGTCTTGCACCCAACAATGGTAGCAGCCGGGGAGATCAGTGACCAGGCACTGAGACACCAGGCACAGACAGGCTACGGTTTGCCGGACGAAGAAAAAGGGGTCTCTTTCTTTGTTGCGGTCGTTGAAGGCGCATCCAATCCGGGGAACGGGGCTGCACTGCAGGGCTTCCATTCCCGGCCGAGGAGTTGAAAAGGTTCAACAATCGTTCTATTGTTGAGCCATTGCGGGAAAACCCGGCAACCGGGCTTCCGGAGCCGTTCCCGCTCCTTTGTGGTTAACCTGTTGCAGCACGAACTCAACGCATGAGAGAAAGTAGGAGATCGGCACATGGAAAACAAGCCGGCACAAAATATTCAGGACACATTCCTGAACACCGTCCGCAAGGACAAGACCCCCATTACGATCTACCTGGTCAGCGGCGTCAAGCTGACAGGCAAGATTCGTTCCTTTGACAAGTACTCGGTGCTGCTTGAAAACAACAGCCAGGAGCAGTTGATCTTCAAGCACGCCATTTCCACGGTGGTGAGCAACCGGAGCGTGATGCATTCCGAGCATCGGCCGGTGGCTGTGCAATCGGGCATTGGGCCGGCTCCGGTGGCAGTTGCCTCCGCGGCGCCGGCAGTCGCGGAGCAGCGATAGCTCCCCAGGATCGGTCTCGATTGGCAGGGCAAGTGAACAGGACGGCAGGCTCGACGGGCTCGCGCCCGGAGCGGGCTGTTCTGGTGGGCGTGGACCTGGGCCGCTCCGGCAGTGCGCGGGTGCCCGGCCAGGCGAGCGCGCGCGGCAGCCGTCCCGGTGCAACCGGAGCGCGGAGTGCAGGAGTGCGTCCTCCAGCTGAAATCATCACAGTGAATCACGAGCCGGAGCAAGACGACTCTCACCGCGATCGTGACCAGCCCACTCTTGACAACCTGAATCAGGGCCAGTTGCCTGCCTCCACGGCGCTTGACGCTGAGGAGTCGCTCGCCGAGTTTCGCGAGCTGGTCTCGAGTGCCGGCGGCCTGGTGGTTGCCGAGCTGATGCAGCGCCGCGCAAGGCCTGACCCGGCCACGCTGATCGGCTCTGGCAAGGTGGAGGAGATCGCCGGGGTGGCCGCTTCCACTGAAGCCGACCTGGTGCTCTTCGACCACGATCTGTCGCCCACTCAACTGCGCAATCTTGAGGCGGCGCTGCCCTGCCGGGTGCTCGACCGGACGCAGCTTATCCTGGACATTTTTGCCCGCCACGCCCGCACCAGCGAAGGCCAACTGCAGGTGGAGCTGGCGCAGCTTGAGTACATGCTGCCGCGCCTCACCGGCAAGGGCAAAGCCATGTCGCAGCTGGGCGGCGGCATCGGCACCCGCGGCCCCGGTGAAACCAAGCTCGAAACCGACAGGCGGCGCATTCAGGCGCGCATCGACCATCTGAAAGGCGAGCTGGACGCGGTGCGCCGGGTGCGCAAGCAGCAGCGCCAGCGCCGCGAGGCAGTTCCGGTCCCGACCGTGGCACTGGTGGGCTACACCAACGCCGGCAAGAGCACGCTCTTCAATCGCCTTACCGGTGCTCAGGTCCTCGCGTCGTCACGCATGTTTGCCACGCTTGACCCCAAGTTGCGCGCCATTGAGCTGCCCAGCCGCCGCAAGATTCTGCTGTCGGATACGGTCGGCTTCATCCGCAACCTGCCGCACACGCTCGTGACCAGCTTCCGCGCCACGCTTGAAGAAGTGGCGCAGGCCGAGGTGCTGCTGCACGTGCGCGACGCCGCTTCAAACTATGGCGAGGAGCAAAAGACGCAGGTGGAAACGGTGCTGGGCGAGCTCGACTCGCTCGGCAAGCCGCGCATTGAAGTGCTCAACAAGATTGACCTGCTCGACGGACATGAGCGCGCGGGGCTGCTCGAGCGAGGCGCTGCGGGAGAGATTGCCGTCTCGGCGCAGACAGGAGAAGGCATTGACGCGCTGCTCAAGGCTATCGATGCGGCGCTTTTCACCGATCCGCTCATCGAGACCGAGCTGCGCGTGCCGCAGCAGGAGGGCGGAGTTCTTGCGGCCATTGACGCAGGCATGGTGGTACACAGCCGCGAGTATGAGGGCAATCTTGTGCGGCTCACAGTGAGCGGGCCGGCCTCGCTCGTGGGACGGCTGCGCCAATATCGCGTGCGCGGGGAGTGAAGATGCCAACCAATCCGAACGATTCCATTGAGGGCGGCGCTGGCCGCACCATCACCACCATCTCCAGCCGCGAGGTCTATCGCAACCACTGGATGCGCCTGCGCGAAGACGAGATCCTGCGCTCGAACGGCGAGCCGGGCATCTACGGCGTCATCGAAAAAGAAGACGCCGCCATCATCCTGCCCATCGATCAGGGCCGCGTGTGGCTGGTCGAGCAGTTCCGCTACACCATCGAGGAACGCGCCCTCGAGCTGCCGCAGGGCGGCTGGGAGATGGAGGTCGACGATCCCGAAGAGCTGGCGCGTGGGGAACTGCGCGAGGAACTCGGACTGGATGCAGCCGAAATGACCTACCTGGGCTGGCTGTGGATCGCCTACGGATTTACGCGGCAGAAGCAGCACATCTTCCTCGCCAGCGGATTGACGACCGCCGAGAAGGACCCTGATCCAGAGGAGCACGACCTGCTGGTGCGCTCGGTGACGGTAGATCAGTTTGAGCAGATGATGCGCGAAGGCACTATCCGCGACAGCTGCACGCTGGCGGCTTGGGGCCTTTATCAGCTGTGGAAGGCGCGGCCGTCAAAAGAGGTCCCGGCCTAGCTGCCGGTCGTACCCGTGACCGCTCGCCTCATCGAGGCCGAAAGCACGTGCTCCCAGCCTTTCGAATCCTGTCCGCTTCAAACCCCGGGCAGAGCCCTTAAGCCGGGTTGTACTTCTTCACGGCGCGCACGGTGAGCAGGATGAAGATCACCAGCAGCGCGATCTGCGTCACGCCGAACACCGGCGAAGACATGGTCGGCGCGGCGGCGTGCAGCGTCGGCACTTTGTCAAAGCTCTGCGCAATCAGAACGAAAAAATTAAAGTAGAAGGCCAAGCACGCAGAGACCACGTAAACACTGCGCCAGACTCCGGCAAGTTGCTTCACGTAGAGCGCATAGATGGCCAGCAGCAGCACAAGCGTCGACAGGGCTCCAACAATGATTCCCGGCGTAACACCCTTGAATGGAAACAGGAATCCGGTCAGGCTGGTGAACAGCGTGGTGGTGAGGAACAGCGCCGTAATAATGCTCAGCCGCCGCGAAGTGAGCAGGCCGAAGATAAGAAAGATTCCGGCGCCGATGCCAACCAGGCTTAGAAACACATGGAGATAAGTGAACTGCACAAGACTGATACCAAGGATCATGGGGGTGTCCTTTCAATTTTTGTTCAAGAAGCCGAATGACTGCCGGGGCGCTCGTGCGCGGAACCAAAGAGCTCAAATGCGCACGCGGAGATCAAAAAGGATGAGCCTGCTTCTCGATCGAGTAGCAAGCCTGCAGACGTAACCCAACGGTGCGCACCTTTACGTGCGCCAAGATTAGCATAGGTTGCGTTGAGATAGCGGCCTGTCTAACACGAAGTGTGTACTCTGCGGGTTCGCGGGGCTACCACACCATCTTGTAAATATTGCCCTTGCTGTCGATCGCCACGCCAAATCGCCCGTTGAAAAACTCAAGCTCGAGCGCTGTCTTCTGGTCGCCGGTGAGAGTAGCCTGCCCGACGTACTCGCCCAGGACACTTCCCAGAAAGTATCCTTGTCCGTAAACTCCATCCCAGGCAAAGGCCAGGTTCGGCTGCGGCGGGTAGCTGTCCGGCGTCCCCGACGGCTTTATGTTCACGGAAGATGGTCTTAAGATCGCCCACTTGCCCTTGAATGTCTCGCCGGCCAGCACCAGACTGATTCCGCCCGATCGCGGCCCTCCCGTGAGCTTGGCAGTATTGACGAGCGGCGGCGACTGGGATAAAGCTGGACCCGCCACCGGGTAGAGCGTCTGGCCGAATGCAGACCCGGACGCACAGACAGCGCAAAAGGCAAGGAGTTGAAGAGCGGTTTTCATCTTCACAAAGTTGGGCCTCTGCGCTTTGGACGACGAATCGCGGGCCGCGGTTATGCTGGCTGCGCCTATCCCCGCTCGACGATGGGGATATAGGGCGAGGGATACTCGGGCCCGATGTACTCGGCGCGCGGTCGGATCAGGCGGTTGTCGTCCAGCTGCTCAATCACGTGCGCGGCCCAGCCGGCCATGCGGCTGATGGCGAAGATGGGCGTGAACAGGTCCACGTCGATGCCCAGCATGGTGTACGTGGAAGCGGAGTAAAAATCCACATTGGCGTTAAGATTCTTTTCCGCCTTGATGTAGAGCTCGATGGCGCGGGAGTAGTCGAACCACTTGGTCTGCCCGGAGTCTTTGCCCAGCTGCTCGCTCATGCGCCGCAGGTGGGTGGCGCGCGGGTCTTCCGTTTTGTACACGCGGTGCCCAAAGCCCATCACCTTCTTCTTGGCCGCAAGCAGTTCTTTCACGTACTCGGTCGGGTCCGCGCCGGCCTTGTCGATGGCGTAGAGCAGGCGCATCACGCCCTCGTTGGCGCCGCCATGCAGCGGGCCTTTCAGCGCGCCCAGGGCCCCGGTCACGGCGGAGTGGATGTCAGACAGTGTCGCGGCGATCACGCGGGCGGCAAACGTGGAGGCGTTCAGCTCGTGGTCGGCATGCAGAATGAGGGCGATATCCAGGGTGTGGGTGGCGGTCGCAGTGGGCTTTTCGCCGTTCAGCATCCAAAGGAAGTTGCCGGCGTGAGTAAGCGAGCGATCGGGAGGAACAATCTCCAGCCCCTTGCGGATGCGGTCGTAGATGGCCACAATCATGGGAATCTGCGCGGTCAGGTTGTAGGCCTTGCGCACATTCGCGTCGTGGGAGTTGTCCTTCTCGTCGGCGTCGTAAAAGCTGAGCGCGGACACTGCGGTGCGCAGCACTTCCATGGGCGTGGCCGAGGTGGGAAAGCTGCGCAGCAGGTCGATCATGCGCTGGTCGAGCACCCGCGCCAGGGCCAGCTGCGAAGAGAACTCGCGCAGCGAAAGCTCGGTGGGCAGCATTCCATTCCAGAGCAGATAGGTTGTCTCTTCAAACGTCGACTTCTCGGCCAGCTCGTGAATGTCGATGCCGCGATAGGAGAGCACACCGGCCTCGCCGTCGATCCAGCAAACGCCGGAGTTTGCCGCAACAATGCCTTCCAATCCCTTGCCCGCAGTAGCCGTCGCCATAACGCTTGGAACTCCTCTTGCTCGTGTTCTGGATGAACGATGAATGGATTCAATGAAGGGGCGTGCGAACCCGGCAAGGGCCCTTGCGTCCGATTTGCAGTAAAGATGTTTATAACGCAGCGGTTCGCTGCTTGTCACGGAAGGTGGGACCGGGAAGGGGGCGGCGCGGCGGGAAATGCCTTGATTCCGAGGCGCGCCGGTGCAGACAATCCCATTGCGGGAGCGGACGGCTGTAAGGCTGCCGGATTGTCCGCCCCGCAACCGGCCGCGCTTTTTTCCGCACGGATTGGGCCGGTTCGGTATCCTTAGGTGTCCGCGTGTTCGACTGCGCGGGATGCCTGTTTTGTGGCGGATGCGCTGGACGCAATCGCCTGAAAAGCAGCAACATGGATCGTGTTCCTTCTGCCCCGGTGGCGTCTAACCGGCCAGAAGCAGGAAGCAAATACCGGCGGCGATCCTCACCCGGCAACCAGCTACAACGGCCTGGCGGAGCAGTCGACCCCGAAACGAAAGGAAACCCATGAGCGATGAAGTCGTAGAAGAGACTCCCAGAACATTTTCCCCGGGTGCGGTGATGGCGGCAATTGCGGTGGCAGCCCTGCTGGGCATCGGTGGGCTCATCTGGAGCTACACCCTGAGCGGCAAGGTGAGCGCCCAGCAGCAGGAACTGGCCGACGCCAAGGCGGAGAATGTGAAGCTCGAAGCCTCGCTCCGCGAGACCGACGCGCGGCTCAACGTGGCTACGGACGAGCTGAAGACGTCGCTCGGCCTGACGCAGAAGCAGCTCGACACGCGCGCCGAGGAGCTCCAGGCACGCGAGCAGAAAGTCGAGGCCAGTGCGGCCCGTCTGGCCACGGAACAGAGGCAGACCGCGCAGCAGGTCACCGCGGTGTCCAGCGCCGTGAGCGACGTAAAGACCGACGTAGGCGGCGTCAAGACCGACGTAGCCAAGACGCAGAGCGACCTGGCCACTGCCGTCTCCCAACTGACATCCATGCGCGGCGACCTGGACGGCCACAGCACGCTGATTGCCCGCAACGCGCAGGAGCTCGAGATCCTGAAGCACAAGGGCGACCGGAACTACTACGAGTTCACCCTGGTGAAGGGGCAAAAGAAGCCGGTCGGCACCGTCAGTCTGGAGTTGAAGAAGGTCGACGCCAAGAAGAACCGCTATACCCTCACCGTCTACGCCGACGACAAGGAATACGAGAAGAAAGACAAGAACCTCAACGAGCCCTTGCAGTTCTATGCCGGCAAAGACCCCATGCTGTATGAAATTGTGGTCAATAACGTCAGCGCCAAGAACACCGTCACCGGTTATCTGTCCTCCCCCAAGGGTGCGCCGGCCCCGGCCGCTACCGGTCGGTAACCGGAGTCTGGGGCGTGAGCACCAGGTTGGGCTGGTACTGGATTCCAAAGGTAAAGTCCAGGCTCTTGCGCGCGTCCCACTCGCCCTTGGTCAGCCGGAAGGCTGAAACGACGGTCCCTTCCAGGGTCTCGCCGGGCGCGATCGTGGCCTGCGAAGAGAGCCCCTTGCCGTGGGGAACGGGCATGTTGGGATAGGCCAGGAATACACGGTCATAGTCCGACGCCGTGGCCGCGTAGCTGGAGTGGATGCCGTCGTCCAGCGTGGCATTGGTCATGACGTTGTGCAGATAGAGCGGCTGCTGGCTCTGGTTGTGCAGTTTGACCAGCGCAAACACATACACCTGATCGAACTGCTCCTTGGCCATGGGCGCGCCGTTGGCATCAAAGCCCGAGGTCTCGGTGTGCTGCGGGTGCGCCCACACCTGCTCGATCTCTCCGCTCATGGCCGGCGGCTTGTGCCCGGCGATGAAGTACCCGCCGATGGCCAGGCTCACCACCACGGCGGCAACAATGCCGGCTATCAGCGGGTGGCTGGAGCCCTTGGTAAATTCCTCGCCTCGCGCGGCGTCGTCAAGTTCGGGAGAGTCCTGCTGGAGTAGGCTCATGCGCCCTTATCTTATTACCAACCGCGCAGCGCCGGACAACTATTTCGCTCGACCCGGCCAGCAGGTTCCCATTCTTTCGTACCGCCGCTGGTGACTTTCGGGCCATATCAGGGCCGCGGCCGCAGCGCCGCCAGAAAAGCATCCGCATCGAGCGTGTTCAGCACGTCGTCGGCCGTGAGCCACGCCCGGCGCAACTGGCGCAGCCCGTAGTCCAGCTTGCCCAGGTTGCGGGCATCGTGCGAGTCGGAGTTGACCACGATCTTACATCCAAGCTCCTTGGCCAGCCGCAGGTCGCGGTCGTTCAGGTCCAGTCGCTCAGGCGCTGCGTTGTGCTCAACGGCTACGCCCAGCATTGCGCACCGGCGCAGAACCGCTCCCAGCTCGAGCGCGAAGGGCTCGCGGCGCAGCAGCAGCCGGCCGGTGGGATGGCCGAGGATGCGGACGTAGGGGTTCTCGATTGCGCGCAGCACCCGGGCTGTCATCTCTTCGCGGCTCTGGGCGAAATGTGAATGGACGCTGGCGATCACGACGTCCATCTGCGCCAGGGTTTCGTCCTCCAGGTCAAGAGCGCCGTCAGCCAGGATATCCACCTCAATGCCGGCGAAGACCCGGATGCGGCCGGCCATCTCTCGGTCCACGGCGCGGATGCGTTCGATGTGCTCAAGCGCCCGGCGATCGTCAAGGCCGTTGGTCATGGCCAGGTTCTTCGAGTGGTCGGTGATGGCAATGTACTGGTAGCCCACGGCCACTGCCGCTTCGGCCATCTCGCGGATGGTGTTGTGGCCGTCGCTGGCATTGGTATGCATGTGAACGTCGCCGCGGATGTCTGATTTTTCAGTGAGCTTTGGAAGGCTGTGGTGCGCAGCAGCTTCAATCTCGCCCAGATTCTCGCGCAACTCAGGTGGAACCCAGTCCATGCCCAGGGCCGCGTAGATCTCTTCCTCAGTGGCTGCGGCCACAACCGATTCATCGTCAAGCCGGGCCAGCGCCCACTCGCTCAGTGTGTAACCCATCTTGAGGGCTCGCTGGCGGAGCGAAACGTTATGCGCCTTGGAGCCGGTAAAGTATTGCAGCGCCGCACCATAGCTGGCGGACGGCAGCAGGCGCACGTCCACCTGGAGCGCATTCGAAAGATAGAAGCTGACCTTGTTGTCGCCCTTGGCGATGATGCTCTGCATGCCGGGATAGGCGGCCACATAGTCAACGGCGGCAGCCGTGTGCTCCGGCGCGCAGGCCGGCCCGGTCACCAGCAGGTCAAGGTCGCCGCAGGTCTCGCGACCGCGGCGCAGGGAGCCGGCCGGGGTGACCCGCTCAATCCCATCGAAGGCCAGCAGGTAAGCACTGATGCGCTGAGCTTCCTCCTCGGCCACGTCGATGCGGTAGCGACCCACCGACCGGCGATAGTCCTCAATGCCCTTGCGCAGCTTTTCAATCTGCTTGTCGCCCATGCGCGGCAGGCCGGTGAGGCGGCCCGCATCGATCGCCTCGGCTAGCTGGTCAATGCCGCCGATCTGCGCCGCAGACCAGAGCAGGGCGACGGTCTTGGGGCCCATGCCGGGAAGCTTCAGCAGTTCCAGCAGCCCGGCCCCGTACTTGGCCAGCAGTTCGTCGCGCAATGGCAGGGTTCCGGTCGCGGCAATGGCTTGCAGGTTCGCGGCCATGCCTTTGCCGATGCCGGGAATCTCCAGAAGGCGCGCGGTATCCGCAGCCGCGGCGGTCAGTTCGACGGTGGTTTGCTCGGCTGCCTCGGCAGCGCGACGGTAGCTGCGGATGCGAAAACCGTCGCCGCCGTCGATCTCCAGCAGATCGGCGGTCTCCGCCAGCAGGCGTCCCATGGTGGGGTTATCCATGGCCGAAGAGTATCAAACGGCAGGGAAATGGGAACAGGAAGGAGGGGCGCAATAGTCTCCTGGCTGCGCGATCGAAGGGAGTGTGATCAGGAAGGGCATTTTGGGCGCAAAAATCAGAAGCCGCCGCAAGGTGGCGTTGCCCGTACTGCTCGGTAGATCATGCTGGCTAGGCTGCGTTGTGTGCAGCGGCGTCCTTGAAGCGGACAACCGAGTCCGCCTGAGGACCCTTCTGGCCCTCGACGATGTCAAACTCCACGTCATCGCCCTCTTTCAGGGTTTTGTAGCCGTCCAGCTGAATCGACGAATAATGGACGAATACATCCGGGCCGTCGTCGCGTCCGATGAATCCGTACCCCTTGGCGTTGTTGAACCACTTGACCTTCCCTTTGTACTGAGCCACAGGCTCCCTCTTTCTTTGCTTCGTGCGGGGAATCCGGACATGAGGGGTCACGCCCGTTACAAACTAAGACGGCAAAATCGCGGCAAAGGTTGATCGGCTATTTTTGACAAAGTTTCATCAGGTGGGATATTGAATATGGACTCCATTCAATTTTGCCATGTTTGATAGCCGGAAATCGGGACCACCCGGAACCGAGGTCTTCTTCGGCGCCATGGCATGTTCTGCTTTGACCGCCCTGTCCCACGTCGGGTTACGGAAGGACCCACCAGAGTTGCCCGGCGGTTCTGGTCGCCGTTACCGAGGGGTGCGCCGCCTGTCGCAAGGGAACCATTTCTGTTATCTCAAAGAAGCACTGAGGTTTACGATGGGCTTAGAGATCATGCAGTGACGTGTGTGAGTTGCCGGGTCCTTGTCTCAGCTGTGGTATGCACCCGGCTGCCGGGCTCGAACTCGGACGGAGCTAGCCGGCTTCCCCGGAGAGCGAGAGCACGATGAGCAGCAAAGCAGGTTACGCCGCGACCTGCAGCAAGGCAGATGCGGCGGGCGGAATCCGCGCATTTCAAAGCATCCTGCACTATTTTGTGCGCGAGGTGCTGGGCTCGCCGCGGCGATTTGCGCGCGTTACGGGGCGCCTTTCCACCGGCTTCTCCACGCAGCTTCGCGTCCTGGAGCTCCTGCGCATCGGTCCGATTGCCCGGTTTGTCCGCTCCAATCCCCGGTTTCTGTTCAAGCACCTGCCGCCCCAATACCTCATCCGCGACCTCGCCGCGCCGGCCCGCACGGCATGCTTTCTGCACCATTACAAGCGATTGAGTTCAGTTTTGCAGGAGCCGCTCCTGCGCCGCATGCTTGAGCAAGACGTGCCCGTGTTCGGGCTGGGCGACCGGGATCACCGGTTCGTCGTAACCCTCGGCCGCTCGCGCCAGATCGACCACTCGCGGCATGTGGATCATGAGGGGGAACTGTCGTTGAACCTGCTCGTGGATGGGACCCATGTTTTTGTGCTGTCATTCACCATCGTGCCGGGCTGGGTGGTGGGCTCCCAGGCAGCCGAGGTGCTCATGATCACCCGGGTGCAGGGCGCGCTGGGCGTGTTCGAAAAAATCTCACTGGCCGCCAGGGCCATGCACGGAATCCCGCCGGAGATGGTGTTGATGGCCGCCCTCCACGGCGTGGCGGAGGCGTTCGCTATCCCGGTGATGGCCGGGGTGAGCGCCGTGCGCCACCTTTGCTATGACCCGGAGGACGAGGCCATCTTCAAAAAGTGCTATGACGACTTTTTCGCCCGCATCGGCGCGGTGCGCAACCCGGCCGACTTCTATATGGGGGTATTTCCCCTGCCGGAGAAGCCCATGCCGCTCGTCAAGCGCGGCCAGAAGACCCGCTCACGGGCGCGGAGGGCCTTCAGGCAGCGCGTGGCCGGGGAGACGTTCGCGGCGTTGCGCGGGGAAGCGCGCGCGGCGTCTACTTCTTCGTCCGTTTGCTGCCGTTGAGCCGCGCGTACAGCAGGACGGTGGTCAGCGTTTTGCCGTCCTTGATTGCGCCCTTTTCGATCATCTTCAGAAGCTCGGAGAGCTTGACCAGGCGGAAGTCGATCTCCTCGTCCGCTTCCGGATGCGCGTCGCCGGCGATCAGGCCCTCGGCCTCAAAGACCTTCATCGACTCGCCGAGAAAGCCGGGGCTGGCAAAGTATTCCACCAGCGGCTTCCACCTTTTGGCGCTGTAGCCGGTCTCCTCCGCCAGCTCGCGCTGGGCGCCAGCCAGCGGATCTTCGCCGGGTTCGAGCTTGCCCGCCGGCAACTCCCACAGGTACTGGTTGGCGGCGTGGCGGTACTGGCGCTCGATCACGACCCATGGGTTCTTCTTGCTCTTGGAGGTGTCCAGGGCCAGGATGACCACGCTGCCGTTGTGGCGGATGACATCGCGCTCGTTGTGCTTGCCGCTGGGCTCAATGATTTTGTCGTGCTGCACGCGGAACAGCGGGCCCTGGTAAACAACCTCGGAGCTGACCAGCTCGGCGACTTCAGTCCCCTCTGGCGTGGTGTCCTTGGATAGCTTGCGGGCCCTCGGCGTCTTCGCCTTCGTCACCTGCGTTTTGGCGTTGCCCCCGGTGGCCGGAGCAGGCTTCGTTGCGAGATCCTCGGTCATCTTCTTCGCTGCGGCGGGTTGGGCCGGCGCGGCCGTCTTGGTGCTGGGCATTGGCTGTCTCCTCAAATGCGCGGTCAAAAAAAGTATACGCATCGCTGCCCGCCGACCCTGAGCGAAAGGAGACGGTTGTGCATCAATTAGCCCCGGCGTGGCATCCTTAACTGAGCCTGATTCATTTCCTGCTGTGCTTTGCCGCCGATGGCCGCAGGGCTATCGGTCCGGAGTTGCCTTCAGGCAAGCAAAGTTCCAGCAAAGAGAGTACGTTGCCAACCGCAGATTGCTATCCCATCACCGTGGCGCCGGGACTGCACCGGCTCTTTCTCGACTACTGCGCCGGAGCAGCGGCGGCGCGGCCATTCTATGCGTCTCTGTCGCCAGACGCGGGCTGGCAGGCTCATCCCGCTCCTCCCCCGCACTGGGCCCGGATGGTGGCCCTGCTCGCGGAGCAGAACCCAGCTTCCAAAACCGCCGGCACGCCCGCCGCCGCGGCAATCGCCGATCTCAGCGCCGGCGCGGGCACCGTGGTCACCGGACAGCAGGTGGGCCTCTTCGGCGGACCGTTGTTCACGCCCTTCAAGGCGGCGACGGCCGTTGCCCGCGCGCGCCAGGGCGCTGCGCACGGCAGACCTCACGCCGCGGTCTTTTGGCTCGCCAGCGAAGACCACGACTTCGCCGAGATCAACCACGTTATTTTTCCCGCCGGCCGCGAGCTGCGCAAACTCACCTATGCCGATGCCACGACCGCCGACCGGCCAGTGGGCGGTCTTGTTCTCGATGACCGCATCACCCCGCTGATCGAACAGGCGTGGGATCTGCTGGGCGGCTCCGATGCCATGGAAGCTCTGGCTGCTGCCTACCAGCCGGGACGCACATTCGCCCAGGCGTTTGCCGAGTTTTATGCGAAAGCCTTCGCCGCGCAGGGGCTGCTGGTGCTCGACGCCGGCAGCCGCGAGGCGCACCGCATGGGGGCGCCCGTCCTTCGTGCCGGCCTGGAACGGGCCGATGAACTGCACACCGCTCTCGAAGCGCGCAACGCCGAGCTCGAAGCGGCCGGTTATCACGTGCAGGTGGCCGTCGGTGCCCAGTCCAGCCTGCTGTTCCTCATCGATGAGAAAACCGGGGCGCGGCAGGCGCTGAAGCGCGTGCATCCCACGGCCGCTGAGCCCAACGGCTTGTGGCAGGCGGGGCGACAGAACTTTTCAACCGATGAGCTGGTGGCGATTCTCGACGCCGCGCCGGAGCGCATCTCGCCCTCGGCTCTGCTGCGGCCGGTGTTTCAGGATTTCTTGCTGTCCACGTCGCTCATCATCGGCGGCCCGGCGGAGATTGCCTACTTTGCCCAGTCCGCGGTTCTGTTTGAGCGCATTCTCGGGCGCGTCACCCCGGCCGAGCCGCGCTTCTCGGCCACGCTGGTCGAGCCGGCCATCGGCGATCTGCTGCGCAAGCATGAGCTGCCGCTCGAGCGCGTATTCGCCGAAACGAAAGACGGCCTGGCGCAGTTGCTTGGCGCCCGGGCCATGCCGGTTGAAGGCAAGCGGAAACTGGCCACGGCGGGCACGGCACTCGATGCGGAGCTCGAGCCGGTGGTCGAGTGGATGACCAAGCTTGATGCGGGGCTGGGCCGGTCCGCGGAGACGGCGGCCAGCAAGATGCGCTACCAGATGAACCGGCTCCGGCGTCTGGCAGCCAACTTCCAGCTTGAACGCGAGGCCGCCCTGGGCCGCCACGCCGAAGCCGTGAGCCAGGCGATCTATCCAGGCGGGGTACTTCAGGAGCGGGTGCACGGAGCGGCGTTTTACCTTGCCCGCTATGGCTTCGGACTGACGGAAGAGATCTGTGCCCAGGCGGAGAATGCCTGTCCCGGACATACGGTCATGTGGCTGTAAGAAAGCAGGGTATAGGGAACAGGGAATGGGGAATAAGACCTGCGCCCGAGTGTCCCACGCTCGTTCCGCCTCCCGCAGAGGCCTTCCGCCGTTCACGGTGGCGTACATGCTTGCCACCTTGCCACAGAAGGCGCTCGCCTGACAGTCTGCCGCCATGCGGTTCCCTCTTCCCTGTTCTCTCTTCCCTGGACTTATATAATTGCCGCGAACCACGGGAGGGTATCTTGAGAAAGATCTTTGCAGCAATAACGATCGGCTTGATGGCTGGTTCTGCCTGCCTCGGCCACGCGAAAGAACCGTGTGCAACGGCCGGAACCAACAACGCCTTCCTCGGCATTCAGACCGTCAAGCTGTGGCCCGGCGACGCGCCTCAGGCCAAAGGCACGGCCTGTGAGGACACGCCGACTCTCACCCTCTTCAGCCCCCATTGGGGCGACGGCAACGGCTCCGCGGTCATCATCTTCCCCGGCGGCGGCTATGTGGGGCTGGCCGGTGTGCACGAGGGCCGCGAGTTCGCCGACTGGTTCACTGAGCGCGGCTTCCACGCCTTCATTCTCAGCTACCGGCTCTCGTCCAATGGATACCTCCTCCCCGTTCCGCTCCTTGACGCGCGGCGGGCCATCCAGACCGTGCGGGCGCGGGCGGCGGATTACCACATCAATCCCCATCACATTGTGATCATTGGGTTTTCGGCTGGCGGGCACCTGGCCGCGCTGGCCGCGACTGATCCCGTGCCCGGAGATCCGAATGCGGACGACCCGATCGAGCGCGTCTCCAGCCGCCCCGACCTGGCCGTGCTGGCATACCCATGGATCGGCGCCCTGACCACCGACACCGCGCACATCAGCTATTGCAATCAGTTCAATGTGATGGACCGCTGCGAGGAGCTGCGCAAGGCCTATTCGCCGGACCTGCTGGTCAGCAAAGACACGCCACCGGTGTTCATCTTCCACACCTATACCGACCAGACTGTTCCGGTTGAACAGAGCCTCAAGTTCTTTGACGCGCTGGTGAAAGTCGGCGACCAGTCGGAGATGCACATCTTCGCCAGCGGACACCACGGCGTGGGTCTGGGCGGGGTCGATCCGGCGCTCGAACAGTGGCCCAGCCTGCTGGATGCGTGGTTGCGGGCGCATGGGCTGCTGGGCACGGCGGGAACTCCGTAAATAGCGGCATGACTGGCTTGACGCCCCACCAATCGATCCCAAAAAGATGCCGGAAATGAAGAAGCGGGCCAACGGCTAGGGGAGTGGAAGGACTTCCCGAGGTCGCTGGCCCGCTGGACCCTGGACCGGGTCTAGGTGGTATTCTTAGTGTAGGCCGGTTGCGGCTCAATGCAACATCTTTTTTGAAGAATATTCCGCAATCGTGATTGCAGTCACAGGACCCCGCCGAATCAGCTTCAACTACATTGACTTGGGGCTTCGCCCCTGATACAAAAAGGTGTTCCATACTCGAAAAGCTATATCCCACTTTGAGAACCGACCGCCTGAGCGAACCACTCTAAACCATGCAAGAAATCATCCAACAAGTCGGGAGCTATCTGCTTGGCGCCGTGCCCACCATGCTGCTTTTTATCGTGCTGGTGCTGGCCTATCAGTTTCTGGTGCAGGGGCCGCTCTCGGCCACGTTGAAAGAGCGCCGCGCCCGTACGGTGGGCGCCATTGAAGACGCGCAAAGGGCCATTGAAAAAGCCGAGCAGAGTGCCGCGGAGTATGCCGCCAAGCTACGCCAGGCGCGGGCCGAGGTCTACAAGGCGCGCGAGCAGCGGGTGAAGCAGTGGACCGCCGAGCGTGACGCCGCGCTGGACGCCGCCCGCAAGGCAGCCGGACAAAAAGTGGCCGAGGCCAAGGCAGAGCTCGGAGCCGAAGCGGAGCGGGCCCGGCAGAGCATTGAGGCTTCCGTCGGGGAATTGGCCCGTCAGGTGGTGCGGGCGGTTCTGCCAGCGGCCGCCGGGAGTTCCCGTTGATCGAGTCAAAGCACTATCTGCGTTTCTCCTGCCGGTTATCAGGGATTGCCCTTCTTGTCGCGCTGGCTGTTGCCATGTTCTTTGCGCCCGCGCGCGCCGTGGCGCAGGAGCCGGGCTCGCAGCCCCAGGCGGTCAGCCCTGCATCGGCAACGCAACCCAGCGCACAACCAAATCCGGCGCTGACGGATGACGAGAAGCAGAACAACGCCTTCCGCCTCGAAGGGCCGGTGGTGAAGTGGACCGCGAAGACGCTGAATCTTCCCATCGAGGCGACGGCACGCGGCTTTGAGGTCATCAACTTCCTCATCATCGTGCTGGCCATCGCCGTTCCCCTGTTCCGCTTCCTGCCCAGATTTCTGCGCGGGCGTGCGGCGAAGGTCAAGAGCGACATCGAGTCGGCCCGCAAGGTAACCGAAGACGCAAACACCCGGCTGAGCGCGGTTGAAGCCAAGCTGGCCTCGCTGGGCGAAGAGATCCAGAAGTTTCGCACTGAAGTGGAAGCCGAGAGCGCCGGCGACGAGGCCCGCATCAAGGCCTCGCTCGAAGATGAAAGCGCGCGCATCGTGGTTGCTGCCGAGCAAGAGATTGACCAGGCTGCGGCGCAGGCGCGGCGCGGGCTGCGCACATTTGCCGCCGACCTGGCCATTGATCAGGCCGCCAAGAGCCTGGTGCTCACCGCCGAAACTGACCGGGCGCTGATTGCCGAGTTTGTCGGTGATGTGATCGGCAAGGGAGGAAGCAACTGATGGCCGCCTTTGTCTCCCGCTACGCGCAGGCATTTCTCGATGTGGTGACAGCTGAAAAGCTTGATGCTGCGGCCATCGCAGCGCAGCTTGCCGATTTTCTTGCTACCTGGAACGGAAGCCCGGATCTGCGGGAGTTTTTTGTCAATCCAGCCGTTCCTGCGGTGCACAAGGTTGGCTTTCTCGACGTGCTGAACAAGAAGCTGGGCTTGCGGAAGGAACTGCGCAACCTGTTGGCGGTGTTGATTGACAACAACCGCATCGGCCACGTAGCCGAGGTTGCCGCCGCCTACAAGAAGCTCTTGCAGGAGCAGTCGGGGATTCGCCAGGCGGAGATTGTAACGGCGCGTGAGCTGAGCGCTGCCGAGCGCGACGCACTGGTTGCGGAAGTGGGAAAGCTGGCCGGAGCGCGCATCGACCCAAGTTTCAAGCTCGACAAGGCAATTCTCG
>Ga0302193_10001248_pt1 | contig 21935 bp, 35 predicted proteins | sample II_Bog_E3_3_FD_200228 | JGI IMG/M metagenome (GOLD analysis project Ga0302193, IMG submission 200228) | Peat permafrost microbial communities from Stordalen Mire near Abisko, Sweden - II_Bog_E3_3 | ecosystem: Environmental > Terrestrial > Soil > Wetlands > Peat | place: Sweden: Abisko...
GTCCCAGTAGAGCTTTTTTCGAGCCGCTCGAAGCCAATCACCTTTCTACACACCCGGCCATTTTTCGCCTGTCTACCTGGAAAACCGCACCAAAAAAAATGAAGAAAAAAAAACTTAATCGTTGCTGCGCTCACTCGACGACGCGCACCACGACGTAGTCGAGCGGGCGCGGCAGCCGCATCACGTGCCCCTTGGCTTGCCACACGAGGTCGGGCACCGAGACGCTCTGGGGGTCCACCGCCACTGTTTTGCCGCCCAAGACGCGCTCGTGCGCCGGGACAAACACCTGCGGCGTCAGCTAAGCGGCGGCGGCGCTCACAGCAGTGTTGATGCCGACGGTGAGCAGCTGGGTCTCGCCGACGCGCTGCGGCGGGTCCAGCACCAGGTGCTCGCCGCGGGCCACGCGCGGGTTGATGCACGTGAGCTCGCCGGTTAAATTAGGAACCCACAGCTCGAAGCGGCGACGCATGTGCTGGCGCAGCAGGTCAAAGGCGCGATCAACGGTGTTTTGTGCGACGAGCTGGTGCAGCGGCGGCGGCGGGCGCGGCGAGGCCTCCTTGACCTGGCGGGTCAGCGGCGGCGGCGGCTGCTCTACCTGGGTGTGGAAGGCGCTGAGCGCGAGCATCATCTCCTTGCTCGGCGGGGGCCGGGGCTTGGGCTGCGGCGGCGCCGCCGGCTTGGGCTTGTTGGGCGCACGCGGCGCTCGCTGCTTCTTGCTCGGCGAGCGCGCGATTTTGAGCGACGGGAGGTGGGGGATGAAGATGGTCGAGATGGTGCGCTTCATTGTGACACACCATGCCTCCCCCCAAGACTGCCCCCAAGCACCCCACCCCCCAGGAGCGGCTCGCGCGGCTCAATAACTTGCAGGCCAAGGCCATGTCGACCATGACGACCCTACGCGACACGCACCGGCGACTACTAAACAAGCTCGCGATGACGCAGCCCGGGGAACGGCATATCATCATCAACGAGGAGATCAGGGACGTCGGCCTGCAACTGATTGAGATGGAAGATGAGATTGACATGCGCAAGGAGAAAATAGCTGAAATAGCTGCGGCTGAGAGAGAGGCGTAACACACACACACCATGGCCGAGCGCATCAGCGTCTTCCTCAACCGCACGTGGCCCGCCCTGCTGCTCTTCGTGGTCTGCATCATTGCCATCGCCGTCACCGCCATCAAGTTCCCGTCGTCGTCGGTGGTCATCGGCGTCTCCATCGTGGGCGTCATCGGCATCATCTTCGCCATGGTGTGGTTCGCGCGGCTGGCCAAGGCGCCCGCTGTGGACGTCGGTGGGTTTGGGTCGGAGGGGTACCAGGGACCAGGGCTTTAATCACGAGTTGCGATCCTTCTCCGCCACCCACCCATGCGCCTCGGTGTAAAACATGTCCCAGTCCCTGCCTCTGTGGTTGAAGGAGAGCGGCGCCACCCGCCACTTTACGCACTGGCGCTCCAGCGTGCCCGGCGGAAGGGACTTGAGCGTCGCGACAAAGTCGGTGATGTCCTCTGGGGTGGGCTGACCGTAGCCACCGGTGCGCATCGCCTTAAGCCGGGTGATGGCCTGCTGCGTGTACGCGTCGAGGGGGGCCTTGGTGGGTGTAGCCGGAGGAGGGGGAGCGCTCATGGGTGTGGGAGACTGCGACGTAGGCAAGGTGTGCGCGGGGAAGTGGTGGGGGGAAGTGACTCCTTCTGGAGCAAGGCGGGGGGAAGTCGGGTGTCCCGAGGGAAGTGGATTGTTCTGGAGCAAGGTGGGGGGAAGTCGTGAGGGGAAGTGGACGCTACGACGTATGCTTCAACTCAGCCCCTCTCGTACAGCACCCACAGCCCCGCCGCCATCGTCCCCACCAGCAGTATCGCCTGAATGGCCGTGAATACTTTGAGGCAGCAGTAGAAGTTGTCGTTGCGCAGGAGCTTTTCCTCGGCGGTTGGTACACGCGCTTCGAGATCCATTGCGTGTGTTCACACATGCAAGACATCCCCGCAACGCTCGCCGCCCTCGTCGTGGTGGCCATCGCCTTTTACTACGCGCAGAAGCTCGGCTTGGTCGCCGTGGTGCCCTTCTCGCTCAGCTTTGTTTCCTTCAACCTCGTCGTTTTCGGCGTCGTGGTGCCCGTCGTCGCCTTCACGCTGGCCGCGCTCGCGCTGCACACCGCCTACCCCGTCGTCGCCGCGCAGAGCACCAAGGCCGAGCACCTCAACATGGGCGGGCGCATCGTCGTCGAGCTGTGCATGGCCCGCAGCGCGGCCTTCATGACTGCCGGCGCGCTCGTGCTGGTCCCAGCCGTGCCCCAGGGCCTCGCAGTGCTCGCGGGCACGGCCAAGAACACCGACTTTGCGATCGAGCTCGTGACCTGCTGGTTCGTCGTCGTCATGATGCACGAGGTGTTGACCTACGTGCTTCTGGGCCAGCAGCCCCCCTACGCCCGCTCCGGCGTCTTCGCGGCCATGTGCCTGCTGTGCGTCATGTCCTACAGCAACGCGCTGGGCTTCCTGGCCATCACCGCCGCCTGCGACATTGCCTGCGCAGCCGACTACTCGACCTACTCGCTGCGCTGCCTCGACGAGCCCAGCGTGCTGCACCGCTTCGACCGGATGCACGCGGTGGTGGAGCTCGCCGCCAACGCGGCCGTGCTCGCGCTGCTGACGCGCTCCGCCTGGACGCACAACGTCGACCTCGCCACTGGCGTCTTCTGCACCTACCTCTACGTGCGCTTCATGATGCCCGAGGACGACCTCTACTTCCACGCGCCGCCCAAGCCGGGCCAGGTCCACATCCTGATGCTCGACAGCTCCCGGTTCAACGCCATCGCCGATGGGCCAGCTGTCAAGCCAGCGGACGACACTTCTGGCGACGATGAGTCGAGCGGCGAGTCGAGCAACAGCGGCGACGAGCAGGTGATGGAGGTGGAGGCCGCCACCACGCTGCACGCGATGTTCATCCAGCGAGCCGACAAGGTGACCGCGGCCGACACCATGGTGGACGCGTGGATGCAGGAGGTGCGCGACAAGAAGAGCGAGTAAGGTCACGCCATTAAATCCGCCGTCTTCTGCGCCACCCCCTTCTGCACCGGGGACTGCTTCTTGTGCGCAAAGTAGACGAGCAGGATGAGCGCCAGCATGACGCCGAGCTGCATGAAGATGAGCCCGATGGCGAGCGCGTCGGGGTGGTAGTAGAAGGCCACGTTGGTGACGTAGCTGGCCGTGAGCGTGAAGAACTTGCTGGAGACGAGGGCCGCGTTGACCTGCGGGTTAGCGTGATCACAGCGAATGACGCACCAGCGCGATGGCGTCGCCGTAGACGTCTACCGGCCCGATGGCCTGGAACTGGATGCCCGACAGCAGGATGTTGCCCTGGTAGAGCGGGATGAGCGTGTTGCACAGGACGGTGATGTTGAGCGCGGCGCCCACGCCCGAGCAGAAGCGCTCCGGCCCGGTGGGCGGCCCGAGCTGCGTGAAGGCGTCTATGGTGGTGTCGCCGAACTCGACCTGGGCGATGTACGCTGTCATTGTGACCTGGGTTACGCACGCGCCTTCATACCGCCGCTTCCTTCTTTGGTTCAGCCAGCCGAGCTCGCGTGACCGCCACGGCTGCGTCATTAATCACGTGGAGGGCGAGGACAGCATTCGGGTACATCCACATGTCGCCCGGCATTTCCTCCTTCAACAGGTTGGTGGCATAGGCAGCCACGACCACGACGTCTTCTTCGGTGATTGGCGCGGTATCCGGCTTGCCGTATAGCGTGCCATACATAAGGGAGATCGTGTGGCCGGGAATTAAGTAGGTGCCCGTGATTCTCTTATAGCCCTTCCCGGCCCAGTACTCGAAGAAGTCATTTTGGGAAAGGGGCGGGGGGATGCTATTCGTGTATGCGCGGGGGTTAGCCATCGCGGAGGAGATGACGAGAGCGAAGGTGAAGAGTGTGAACATGGTGTGACTGCCTATGCAACTCACACCATGTCCACGCCCTACCTCCTCGACTACGCCACGGTGATGGACACGCTGACCAAAATGGACGTGCGCATCGCCAAGGACGGCAAGGAAGCGCGGGCCCTGATGCAGACGCTGGACCCAGCCGACGCGAAATGCGAGGCCTACGTGGAAACGATGGCCGCGCTCGGCATGCTGCGCAACTCGCTCCGCCTCGAGGCCGAGTCGCTCTACCGCTGCATGAAGCCCAAGGAGAAGGAGAGTGTGAAGGCCCCCACGTGGTAGCTTAAGCTCGCTCACGACGTCTTCACCCGCTTCACCTCCATCCCCAGCAGCACACGCACCTCGTCGCTGGTCGCCAGGGGATCATCGTCCCGCGGGTGATGCACGCGGACATGCACGCTGGAATTTTGCCGCTCCAACAGCTGGATATTGCCTTTTTTGGCACAGACGCGGCATATATTCATCTTGACATAGTGCGACTTGCCTGGCACTTTCACGATAGCCGCAGCGCGCGCCTCATCGATGAGAAGGGGAACCAGCCGGCAGGTCCTGGAGGCGCTGCCTCGGGTCAGAAATACGTCCCCCTCGTTCTCCGCGCGGCCCCCACGCTTGCGGCGCTGTGGCGCTGAGGCCGCCGTGCCATTAACAGCAGCTAAAGAGGCAGTCGGAGCTGATGCAACAGGAGTTGATGAGGCAGGAGCTGATGAGGCAGGAGCTGATGAGGCAGGAGCTGATGAGGCAGCCGGGGGCGCCACCTCATCCTCGCCGGCCACCTCATCCTCGTCGGCAGAGACGCTCGATTCCGACGAAGAATGCTTGCATTTCTTGACCACCGCCAGATGATCGATCAGTGTGTTCAGCTTGTCGTTGATCAAGGCGAGGGCCGACGTGTTCTTACCGACGAGAGAAAACACGGCGTCCGGAACCATCTTGAGGAGCATCGCCTGCATCTTCTCATGCTCCTCCTCTTTGGCGGCCGTGATCTGCCACTGGAGAGCCGTGATCTCGTCGTCGTGTGCCGTCAAGACCTTCTGGTGAGCTGTCTTGATGAAGTGAACCAAATTGTCGGGGCAGCCCGCTTCTTTGAGCGTGGCGAGGGCGGAGTGAAAATCGGGGGCTGTGGACATGGGAGGGAGAGAAATTTGTGGTGGAAGTGCCTACGTCGTAGCGTCCACTTCCCCCGCCACTTCCCCCCACCACTCATGAGCCCGCCTCCCGGCTACATCACGCCGGCCGAGGCAGCCGCGCGCGACCTCGTCACGCACGAGCAGGCCTGGCAGCTCGTGGTGCCCGACGTGCTCATCGGCCCCGCGCCCTCCTTTCTGTTCTGGCAGCTCGCGAACCAGTACCCCGCCGTCGAGTACCCCAACAAGTTCGTGGCGGCCGTGATCCCGCGCGCCCACGCCGCCAGCGTGTTCACAGCCGCAGTCATTCAGGACGCGCGCATGAGCCTCGCGAGACTGCTGCGGAAGCGCGTGCACGATCACACGCTCTACGCCATCGAGCTCCGCAAGCACCTGGCGCAGGTCGAGGCGCAGATCGCGGCCGACAAGCACGCGATGTCGCTGATCGCGGCCGACAAGCACGCGATGTCGCTGATCCCGCCGCGACCGCCTCCGGGGTTTTGAGCAGTCTAATTACGCCCACCGCTGAGCGCGCTAATTACGCCTCCTCCACAGTACCCACCACGTGCACGTGTCTATCGTAGTAGCGGTTGAGCTGCTCCAGCGCGTCCACCAGCGGCAGCGCGGCCTCGTAGAAGACGACGAGCGCGATGTGGTTCTCCCGCGCCTTGAACGCCGCGATCTCGTTGGCCTGCAGAAAGACCTCGAAGAACTCCGACTTGAGCTCGTCGAAGAGCATCGCGTCCTCCTCGTCGCTGGAGTTCATGTAGAAGGGCACGATGTTGTAGCCGCGAGCGAAGGCCTCCCGCCTGACGCCGTCGAACTCGGCGCGGCGAATGGCCACGTGGTCGGCGAGCGTCATGCGCTTCGCTCGGGAGTGCTTCTCGGTGGTGGAGGTGGAGGTGGTTTCGGTGGTGGTGTCTTGCATCGGTCGTGTGTGAGTGGATGCGGCGTATGCTTCCCGCCACTCATGACCACCACCTTCCCCGCCGGCATCACCGGCTACGAGGCCCAGCTGCTGCCCTCCTTTGCCCTCTTCCAGCTCGTCATGCTCGTCTTCAAGAACAATCGTGTGCGGGGCCACTTTGAGCTCGGGCGCCACATCTGCGGCTTCATCACCATCGAGCGCTCCGACGCATGGGCGAGTACAGACAGAACGGCCCTGATCCCTAATCTGAGCCAGTCCCTGGATCGAGTCAGGGCGTTGGCGCTCTCGTCGCTCGACACCGTCGCGCTGGGGTTCGACGACGGCCACGTCCTCGTGATCAAGAGCGACACCACCATATACAGAATCGAAATGTTGGGGCGTCTGAACAATTGGCTCGACCCCCGCATCCGGACACTGTGCTTCTCGGCCGACGGGTCCCGGCTTCTGATCAACGACGACATCCGCATTCGCATGTACGACGTGGTCGACGACCCGCCCACGCAAACGTTCGAAATCCTGGTGAGGAACTGGAACGCCCGGCGCATCGGGTTTATGCGCGACAACCACACGATTCTCGCCATCAACGGGCACAATGTTGTCGCCGTCGACACGCAGCTGACGAAGACGCGCATCATGCACGAGCACCCGTCGAACATAAATATCATGGCATCGGCCCTGGCGCCCAACCAAACCGATGTATGCCTCATCAGCGAGACCGCCCTGATGAGCATGTACGCGCTGAGCCCGTCCACCGTCGCGTTCGCCGACATGACGTTCACGCTCGTGTTATACTTCAAGCTGCCAGACATATTCGATGTGATAGAAGCGGTCTACTCCGAGGACTCGCGGCGCATCGTCGTCACCAACCACGTGCGGTCCATCCTCATCATCGAGGCAAAGACGGGCGTCTTCACGCACTCCATCGTGCTCGCGACTTTCAACAACAGCCCACTTCGACTCGTCTGCGTCAACACGCTCGTGGCGTTCATCGGCATCAACGGCCTGTTCGTCATTGACCAGGCCGGCACGGAGACAAAGATAACCACGGACATGCTTCCCGGGGATGTACTACGCCCCGACTTTATCGCGTGGAGCCCGTCGAAGCAGGCGCTGCTCGTGTCGAGCAACGTTCCCACCCCGTACGGCAGCTACAGCACCACGTCGTTCATCACGAAGAAGAAGCGGTAATCACACTCATGATCTTTCTGCTGCTGCTGTTGGCGTGTCATGTGGCAGGGCAGACGTACACGATGTCCAACAATACCGTCAACCCCTTCACCATCATCCAGATCTGGAACGCCTCCTTGCCACAGACCGAGTGGGTCACCGTCACGTACGACAACCTCACCTTCTACTCGGTGGGGCTCTCGCAGTCCGGCGACGTCAACGAGGTGCTCTGCGCGCTGGGGCTGACGACGGCCATTTTGATCACGCCGCGCGGCTGCTCCAACTCCAACCCCAACCTCGCCGTCAACACGGCCAACTGCGCCCTCACGCCGCAGCAGGCCTTTGAGAACACGCTCACCATGCTCAGCGAGTGCGTTTGCCCCTCCACCACGCTAACCCGCCAGGTGGTTCCTGCCCTGGGAGCCGGGCTTCATGTACCGCTTCGGGCCGCCGCAGCTCGTGGGGCTGCCGGGCGCGGCCTTCACCGACGCCAACCTCCTGCAGGCCGGCGGCATCGTGCTCACCTGGGGCTACGCCACGCGCTGCTCCGTGCCCATCGTGGTGCACGTCCAGGTCCAGATGCCCACGCTCAACGTCTTCAGCAACTGCACCGACTACCAGACGCACAGCTACACGGGTGAGCTCGTGCTCGATCAACGCTGACGCAGCAGGGCCATATACACCGGACCGCTCCACGTACAACCAGGACCTCCAATGGAACTTCGACAACGTCGGCGCCAGCCCCTACCAGTCGCTGGCCTACAACCGATTGGGCACGGGCATAACCTTCAACATCCAGGTAGGTTTGGTGCAGCAGCAGCGACTGACGCCAGCAGCTGTACGACCGGCTGACGGGGCCCATCTGGCTCAGCACGCTCGCCTTCACCGACTTTGTCTCCACGCCGCTCGGCGTCAACTTCTCCATGGTGGCCGGCAACAAGACGTGCTGGCTCGAGCTGAGCATCACGCCCTCCAACCGCACGCTGCTGCCGCCCAAGACGCTCAACGACATCAACTACGCGCAGAACAACCTGCCGCCCATCTACTACATGCAGGCAGCGTGCGACTTTAGAGCGGGCTTCCTCGACTACCTCAACAACTGGGCCGTGCCGGGCTGCTGCCCCACCTGCGAGTGCGGCGGCGACGTCTCCTTCTCCACGGCCACCATCCCGCCCCAACCGGTGCAGGTGCTGCCCAACCCGCTGGTCCCCAACCTCACCTGCTCGCAAATCTACCCCGTCTCGGAGCAGGTGCCCACGCTCGGCGGCGGCACGCTCAACCGGCAGTTCGGCACCTACCTCTGCTTCCTGCCCTTCCTCGACATGGCGCTGGCCGAAGAGTCCATCGACAGCCGCTACGAGCAGTGCTCGCTGTTCAACGCGCAGGTAAGGTGTATCCTCACCACAGACTGACAACTCAGGTCACCGGAGCTGCGCGCTTTGCTTGTCAGCGCGACCTCGGCATCGTTCGCTGCAGACAGGGCTGGATCGAGTACGACCAGAACTGCTATTACCCCCCGCAGGTACGTTCATGCTTTATCCGTCTAACGATGACAGGCCTTCGCCGACGCGCAGCTCAACGTCATCGGCACGCAGGCCGAAGCAGCCGCGGCCTCCATCGGTGGCACGGCGGCGTGGACGCCCACCGAGCTCGGCGCCAAGTTCCTCCTCTGGCTCGTCGTCTACTGGTCCGACTGCACCATCCCCTACCGCGTCTTCGCCTACTCGGCGGCCGGCTCCGAGCCCAGCTGCACCTGCTTCACGTGCGTCAACAACGGCACCGTCGTGGCCGCGCAGGCGCCCTGCTCGTGCGAGAGCGCCGCCTTCCCGGTCCCGCGCTACCGCTACGCCGACTTCCCGGTGCCCTACTGGCAGACGTCGATGTCCCCGCTCACGCGATCGATTTTAATCAACGGGCAGGACGGCGCGCAGTTTCACGGTGCGTGTTGATGCACGGCTGACTAACCCGACGCAGGCGACATGGGCCGGTGCAGCTGCCCCTACGGCTTCACGTCGAGCTACTGCTACACGCCGTCGTGCCCGCTGCCGGCGCAGAACGCCTCCAACAACGCGATCGGCAACTTCTTCACGCTCTGTTTTGGCACCGGTACGTGCTCGCGCCGCCCATCTGACGCAAGAAGGAAACGGGTTCTGCTTCGACGGGCAGCCGCGCATGTGCGCCTGCACCGAGGGCTGGGGCCCGCCCGCCTCAGTCGACCCCGCGCTGCCCTACAACGCCTACGTGGATTTTCCCTGCTTCTTCCCCTCGTCGGCGACGCACCTCAGCGACTTCTTCGTCATCAACGGCGTGCTGCTCAACGACTCGACCATCCCCTCGGTCTGCGGCGGCTTCTCGCACGGCGCGGGCACCTCCATCGGCAACATCGGCTACTGCACGTGCGTGCAGATCCCGCTGCTCAACCCGCAGTCGCTCATCGCCTCCCAAGTCGCCTACGACGGCGCGGCGTGCACGGGCCCCGTCCCGCTCATCCCGCCGCTCGGCGAGGGCGACCGCATCGTGGCGCGATTCTGCAACGGTGAGCCCTTCTTGTTCAGCGACTCACGAAGCAGGACACGGAACTGTCTGCCCCTCGGGCGAGCGCCAGCAGAACGAGCTCGTCTACGGCGACCCCTCGGCCTACCCGCCGCGCTGCCCCGTCGGCAAGGACGGCTGCTTCTGCGACAACGGCTGGGGCGGCATCGGGTGCACCTGCCCCACGCCGCTCGACCTCGCGTACGGCCTGCTCCCCTCGCCGCTGCTCAACGGCTTCTACATGGACCTGCTCAGCTTGCAGCCCGTGCGCTTCGTCACCATCGAGGCCGCGCCCTTCTTCGTCGCCGTGGGGTGCACGCCCCTCGCGGTGCTCATCGGCAGCTCGCCCTACGGCGCCGACATCGCGTGCGCCCCCACGGCCAACTCCACCTGGACCTGCCCGGGCGCCGGCGGCAGCTACAACGGCTTCGCGCGCTTCATCGTCGTCGAGACCATCGAGTCCTCGCCCATGTGCACGCTGCAGGTCACGAGCTCGGACAATCCGCCCTGTGGCCTCAACGGCAACGTCTACTCGGGGCGCTTCTGGGCCAACGAGTTCTACCGCAACGAGCTCAACAACCTCGGCCCCAACCAGATCGCATGGTCGCCCCACGGCTGCACCAACACGGCGTGCATGTGCAACTCCAACTTTACGGGTACGCTAACGCCACCACGCTGACTGACGCACGCAGGAACCGACTGCACAGTCGCGGTTTCAGCGTACCGCATCGACCCGCTCGGCAGGCTCTACCCCGCCGTCTGCGCCAACGACCTGCTGCCCCCGCGCGGCATCGTGCAGGCCGGCTCGGGCGGCTCCTACAGCGCCGTGGGCGAGACCTGCGAGTGCCAGCAGATATCGTCGGCCAGCGGCTCGGACGGCGTCTTCGTGGGGCGCGCATGCGAGTGCGCGGCCTTCCTCGTCGACGGCGTGCTGACCGAGTGCGCGGGGCACGGCACGTGCGTCGAGGCCTCCTTCTCCTACGGGCGGTGCGCGGACGACCTCGAGGACGAGGCGGCGGACCCGCTCAACCAGCCATTCGCGCCGGTGGCAGCGGCTCCACAAACGCCAGGTAAACTTCGTCATGCGACAGCTCACACACCAGGCATCTTCGCCTTCAACCTCCGCCCCAATGTCACCGCCGGGGACCCCCGCTCCGTCGTGGCGGTGCAGGGCCGCTCCTACTTCCTCAGCGCGGGCCAGGTGCGATCTCCCTCTCTCCTCTCTGACGCCGCAGGAACTCACGATCTCCACGCTCACCCTCGGCTTCACCACCTGCGACACCTTCTCGCCGAGCAACCCGCTGCAGATCTCATACGGGTGCGCCGACGTCCTCGTGCCGCCACAGCCGGCGTGGATTCAGGTGCGTGTCAGTTGCAACAAAGTTACCAAGTATCTTGCTATGCGAGCTCTTCGCGCGCTGATCCCGGCCTCGTTCGCCGGCGTGATGCACGAGAAACCCGGATACCGGAGAAGGCCCGCCGGTCCGGGCCCCGTTCCAGGAAGATACCCGACGGGTGTCGCGTGCTAGTGGGATTACGACCTGCGCATGCCTAGCTCGTAAACGGGGAAGGGCCTGGATGAGGGGTCTGGGCGGGCGCGGTGCGCGCTTGCGATGAGCCCCGTACGACTTTGGCTGACCCGCATTTTAAGGTACGGGTAGCGGCATGAGAGTCTCGTGTGCGAACCTGGCGATCCTGTGATCTCTCACAGGATCGCCAAACTCAAATATCTGAGCTCCAGCTGTGGATTTATGTCTCATCAACGCTAACCCGCACTTTAAGGCAACGCTCAACACGGCGGCCATCGTCTTCTGCGACCCCGCCGCCACCGACTTCCTGACCTGCCCCCCGCCATGCGGCTCAGGCGGACCGCCGTGTATCGTGTCGTGGTTCTGGCTCGTCAACAACGAGAGCTCCAGCCAGCTCGACATCGGCTCCTACAACAACGTCTGGTTCCCCTGCGCCCAAGCGCAGCGCGTGACCGACTTTGTGCTGCCCTCGGCCGCCGGCGTGCTCAACTGCGCCTCGGCCACGCACCGCTGCGTCGACAAGGGCGTCAACCTCCTGACGGGCCAGCCGCTGCAGTGCATCCAGGGCACCGAGCCCAACGGCCCCGGCTCGCGCATCCCCGGCGTCGGGCCCTACTCCAACGTCTTCGGGCAGCTCTACGGCCTGCCGTACAACCAGATCTCGGGCATCTTCTTCAGCGGCGACTTCACGCTGGAGCAGTATGAGCTCGTGGCGCAGATCATGGACTACCAGCGCTGGTTCGTGGCCGGGGTCCCCTTCGAGCTGCTGGACGCGGCCCCCGACTACTACATGGACCAGTGGGTGCAGCACGAACAGGCCGACTGACGCAACAACAGGTATCTCATCTCGTGGGTCAGCCAGGAGCTCGCCAACGAGGCCACCACAGCGGTGCCGTCTGCGTTTCCGGTCACCAACGCGGCGCCCACGAGCAACTGGGACTTCCAGGGCGAGGTCGGCTCGCCATACGCGGTGCCCCAAAGCGAGCTCGTCGCCGTGAACCGCTACGGCCAGGCGGTGGGCATGAACATCCAGCTCTCGACGCGGCTCTTCACCGTCATCGCGCCCTTTGCCATCAACGGGCTCCAGCTAGTGGCAGCGCAACCGCAGGGCATCTGCGCCACGGCATTGGGGCTCTTCCCCGCCAACAGCACCATCAACCTGCCCTGCATCAGCACGCCGCCCACGCTGGCCCAGACGCTCAACGCGACCTACGCCAACGACTCTGCTCAGTGTCCTGCTGCGGCTGCCGACTTCCCGTCCGTGCCCACCTTTATCCTCTACTACAGCGCCAACGGCACGCTCAACGCGTCGATGATCTTCTTCACCGGGAGAGAGACCAGCTACGAGTACGCCATGCACCAACGTGACTGACCCGCGCAGCTCCATCTGGACCGGGCTCGTGGAGAGCATCATCATCGACCACCAGTTCCCGCCCAACACGCCGCTGACGCAAGCCTACCAGGCCACGCCGGGCGCCACCAGCCATGCGCTCGACATCTACGACCCCGCCGACCAGCTCTACATCAAGCAGTTCTGGCAGGCCTTCCTGGCTCCGAGGCAGTGCTCCTCGACCTGGCAGTGCCAGCTCTTCCTGCGGCACGGCGAGCCGCTCTGCGTCTTCTCCACGCTCGGCTACCAGCCCTGGCTCAACGGCCTCACGCCCGGCGACGGCATCACGGGCAAGGAGTAGGTTTTTGCTCAATCTAGCTGACGCAGGCAGGGGCGGCTGCAACTGCAACAACGTCTACGCGGGCGGCTTCTTCGACTTCCCCTCGTCGTGCCAGTTCTGCGCGGCCGGCTTCGGGCCCCTCGACGTGCAGGGGTGGGCGCAGGTGGTGCAGTACCAGGCCGACCTGCTGCTGCAGTTCCCCACGCTCGGCTTTTACCCAGTGTACGACCCGGCGCTCTTCCCGACGCCGCCGCTGTGCGGACTGCCCGTCTACGTCACCAGCAAGCCGACGCCGGTATGCGCAGGGCGTGGCACCGTGACGCTCACCACGTCCACCGTCGACGAAATCATCCAGTACGCCGCTTCCTCAACCACGCTGACGCGCCAGAATCTTTCCCGACAATAACAACAACCAGTTCACGCCGACATGCACCAGCCTGCTCATGACCAACCTGGTGACCAACGCGACCGTCTACCTCTATAACGCGAACGATAGCATCAGCGCGCAGTCCTTTGCCGGCAACGGGACGCGCATCAACATCATCAGCGACACAGTATACTGGAGGGTGAACAGCGTCTACACAGAGGTGCCCTGCCTCACCACCACATGCAGCCTCAACACCAACCTCACAATCGCGTGCTTCCACCCGCTCCCCCAGGACCTCGCCTCGGCAGGCCTCAAATGGACTTCGCTCTGGGAGCCGAAGCAGAGCTAGCTCAACTAGCTCAGCTAGCCAGCAGGCCGCACATCGCCGTCAACGGCGTGATGATAAATATTCCCACCGCCACCGCCGCAGTGATCCCCACCGCCGAGGTAGTGCTGCCCGACGGCCCCGCCCCGACTGCCGACATTGCTGTCATCCCCCTCGCTGTGAGGAAGCCCGTGCTCGTTTTCCGCGAGGTGATCCCCCCGAGGGCGACGCGGCGCGTGGCCGGCATCTGCCCCAAGCGGCACGCCGGCGACCGCTGCTCCATCTGTCTGTCCAAGCTGCTCGGCGACCACGCCATCACCAACTGCAAGCACTGCTTCCACTACGACTGCCTCGAGGACTGGTGCAAGGCCGTGCTCGCCGCTCCCGCGCCGCTGGTGGGCCCGCGCAAGGCGCCTGCGTGCCCGCTGTGCAAGCGGCCGATCAAGCGGCAGTTGGTGAGATTGATTATGAACTCGTGATCGCCGCGATCTCCCCACCGCGATCTCGCTATGCTACCGTCTCGCCGAGCGCGCGCGAGTGGTTGTGCACCATGTCGGCAAAGCCGTGCAGCGTGGCCGCGCTCCAGCTGCGCGTCGTCTCCGTGTAGTAGGCAAAGGTCGACTGCGGCGGGTCCACGCCGTACTGCTGCAGCTTGGCGGCCAGCTGCCACTCGAACACGATGAAGACAAAGAGCAGGATGAAGATGAGGCAGCAGAACATGCTCTTGATCTTCGCATATGCTTCGGCGGCGGTGTCCTTGACGCACCAGAGGCCGCAGTCCAGGCAGCAGACAAAGGGCAGGCAGCAGCGCCGCGCGTGGGGGTACCTCGTCTGCTTCCGGGGCGGGGCGGCGGGGTCCTCCTCGTCGGGGTCGCGGACTTCCTCGGTGCAGACGCGGTCGAGGCACTCGCGGAGCATATATTGAGTGAGTCACTCACACACACATCCCCCTCCCCCCACCATGGCTGACATCGACTTCGACACCGTCGCTAACGACACCACTTACCCCGCCGCTGACGCCTTTGACCCAGCCGAGTTCCTTGTCACCCCGCGCGAGGAGAAGGCCGCCACCTCCAAGCTTGAGGCCGGCCAGGCCGTGCTCGCCGCCGACGCCGCCTACAAGCTGGCGCTCAAGTCGATGCCGCCGCCGCCCAAGAAGTTCCTGGCGTCCTTCGCCAAGAACTCGGGCCAGCCGGTGACGAGCCCCTACGTCAAAAAGGCGCACGACGCATACGTGGCCGATTACCCCCGCCAGATGGAGGAGTGGCGCGCCGCCGAGCCCAAGGCCGCGGAGCGCTTCGACATCGAGGCCAAGGCCAAGGAGGAGGAGGAGAAGAAGAAGGCCCTCGCCGCCAAGAACAAGAAGAAGAAGGTCGACGGGCCCACGACGCCGCTCGGCGAGCTCGTCAAGCAGATGATGCTGGCGCTCGACGACGCGCGCTACAAGGCCCGCGAGATCGAGAAGGCCATCGCAGCCGGCGCGCTCGAGCAGAACGGCGGCGAAAACGCCAAGCCCGAGGAGAACGGCCACGCCGAGGAGGCGCCCAAGCCCAAGAAGCGCAAGGCCCCCGAGCCCAAGAAGGCCACCGCCGACGACGGCCTATTCGACCTGGAGCCGCTGCCCGCCAAGCGCGCCAAGCAGGAGGAGGATTCGGAGGAGGAGGAGTCGTGATCGCAGCGTAATCACACACATGGGCGGGCACGCAGCGCTCACCGACGTCTTGTGCAACACACTGTCCGCGCTTCCCGACGACGCCGTGGTGCACATCCTTTGCTACCTAACCATGGACGACTGGGCCGCCGCGTGGGACGCAGGCGCGGTCACCGGGCGGACCTTCCTCTTCATGGCCAAGGCGCACCCGAGCAGCCCCGCGGCCGAGTTCATCCGCGCCGTCAAGGACTGGCACGCGCTGCTGCCCAAGGGCCCGTTCAAGACGCGCTTCGGGCGGTTCGCGCGCTTCATCCCCGTCCTCGGCACCTCGCCCGCCGATCAGTACAAGCTCTACTGGGACTTTGCGTCCGTCTCGAGCTTCGCGGCCTTCCTCGCGATGGACGTGCGCGGCGCCATCCCCTACGCGCTGCGGGTGCACGTCTGCGGCGAGCGCCACTTTGCGCGCCTCGTCGAGCTCATGCTGCGGCGCCCCGACCTGCACGTCGTCGTCTCCTGCACCGTGAAGCGGCAGGACAGCGCCACCGCGCACAGGAGGGCGGACCCCTGGCCCGGCGCCATTGCGCTGCGCCCGCTCGACGTGCAGTTCGACGAGATGTGGATGAACTACCCGACCAAGAAGGGGCGGGAGCTGCGCCGGCTCAGGGAGAAGCCCTGCGGCAAGCAGTGGCCGCTGGCGGCGCTCGCGGTCAAGCTCTACGGGTGAGCGGCACCAACAACCCCTCTCACGCTCGTTTACAGCCCTGCATCACGCGCCGCGCGGCTCCATCTTCTCAAGCACAGCCAGCTTGAACTCGCGGGTCCCCTGGGCGGGAAAGGCGATGGAGTTGATGAGCTGCTCCGCCCAGTTGGTCACATGCGACTCGTATTCCGGCGCGTGCGCGGGGTCTTTGTTGTTGCGAGCAAACATCAGGGCCTCTAGGTAGCTGCCGCGGAGGAAGGAGCTTTGGTACGTCCAGTAATCATGCAGCTTTTGCACGCCCCACTGCTCCTTCAGCTCGCGCTGGGCCACCCCGATGGCCACGCGGACGATGGGCTTGTTGCGGTCCACCAGCCCGGGCTCGAGCGCCTCGAGGTTGTCCATGGTGGAGCCCCCCATGCCGAGATCGTGCTCGTCCTCGACCCACAACATGCAGTTCTTGATCTCGTCCCTGATGCGGGCAATCTTGAGGGCCTCGGGGAACGGAATCACCTTGGGGTCGCTGAGGTCGTCGTAGGGCGCGATCGCGGCGCGGAGATCCTCCAGCTGCTTGAGCAGCGCCGCGCGCGCCTCGCTGCCGTAGTACTCGAGGTACAGGCCGCGGTCGGTGACGCCGATCTTGGCGAGGGCTGCGTCGAGGGGGGCGAAGGCTGCTTCGAGGGGGGAGGCTTCCATGATGTGGGAGTGGCTGCGGCGTAGGCAACCGGGGGGAAGTGGCACACAATGGACTTGACCCCGATCACGCCCTCCCCCACCCGAGGCGGCCCCGCCCCGACGCCGCACCGCCTCACCTTTGTGCCCTCGCTCAGCATAGACACGCAGAGCACCGAGTCGCCGCCTCCCCCCTGCGCGCTGACGCACGAGCACGATCTCCTCGAGACCATCCTGCGCTTCTACTCCTCGCGCACGCACGACGAGATTCGCACCGAGCTGCAGACGCTCGCGCCCCACCCGCAGCTCGAGGAGATGTGCAGCGGCGTCATGCGGCAGCGCATCACGACGAAAACAATCTATCGGTGCGCGATCACCGCTGCCAGCTGACGCGCCAGAACCTTCTGGGCCGACACCGACCTGGCCATGACGCTCATCGTGCGCTGGTGCGACACGCTCGCCAACGTGAGGGAGGCGGCCGACGTCGAGGAGCTGACGCTGTCCGTGCCCGTCAAGACGATGATCGGGCTCGCCACCATCGCGCTCACCTGCACCTACTTGGGGGGCAAGAAGCGCCGCTTCCGCATCCCGCGGCTCGCGAAGGAGTGCAGCGCGTGGGTCAGCGCCGAGCTTGAATTTAATTGACGCTCACTCTCTCACTCACGATGCAAGCGTGCTGTCGGCTATTCGGCGGGTTCGAGACGTTTGTGCACCAGCTGTGCTGCCAGTCGGACCTCTACTTCTACGTGCTCGACGACGGCAAGCACCAGGACACGCTCGACGACATCCTGGCGAGCAAGGAGCACACGCCCGCCGAGCAGCGCGTGCTCGCCGCCTTCGTGGCCTACCAGCTGCTGGTGCAGGGCAAGCCCGAGGGCATCATCGACTTTCCCACCGAGGGCACGCCCGGCAACGAGGACCCCTTCATTCGCCTCTTTGGCTTCTCCGTCTTTAGCAACTGGGTCGTCTACGTCGAGCGGATAGACGGCGGCAAGGTGGGCTTCTCGCGGCGCTTCTGGGACGACGTCGTCAGCCGGCTCGACGAGCTGCTGGTGGACGTGCTGGCGGAGCGGCGGGTGTCTTAATGAATCTCGTACGCGCGGAACCCGGCCAGCAGCATCGCGCCCGTCAGCCTGCTCGTGATCAGCTTGGGCTTCTTGAACCAGGGCGACAGCACCTTGAGCACGCCGTCGCCGGCCGTGATCAGCTTCTCGGACTTGGGCGCGTACGCCATCACGTGAACCACAGAGCCGACGTCAACAATGCCGCGATCGTCAATCTCCCTCGGGTTTCGCATCAGAATCTTGGCGCGCGACGTCGTGACAGACGCCAGCATGTTGTTGCCCACCCAGATGGTGCCGTACGGCAGGCTCGACATGTACATGAGACCCACGCGGTCGTTGTAGGGCGCATCGGGACGCGCCGCGTGTAGCTTAATCTCGTTGTTCGGTGATATCGTCATCACAAAAGCAGAGTCGGGTGAGAACTCGGCATAGCTGATGGGGTAGGTGATCTGGAAGCCGCCCGCTGGCGACCAGCCCCCTGGCTGCGTCTTGTCGTCGAGCTCGTACACATTGCCGTGCGTCCTGTGGTTGATCAAGAGCATGGCGCCGTTGGGCGAGACCGCTAGCCCGTGCACGAGCCCCTCGGCCCGCTTGGTGACGGCGGTGAGAATGGGCAGCGTGCAGAGTGCAAGCCCGGGACGCGCGCCGCCGAACGGCACGAAGGCCAGCTTGTCGTCCCGGAAGCACGCAATCGGCGAGAAGTGCGTGCCCGCCAGCTGCTCGACGTCGCGCGTGCCGAGGACCTCGAGCTCCACGACGCCGTCGCCGGGCTTGGGGCACTTGAGCACGATCACTCGGATGCCGACGGTCAGCATGATCATAGTGCCGTCGGGCGAAAACATGGGCGTGTGCGCGAGCTCATTCTGCACCGGCAACTGCTTGCGCGCGAAGTGTTTTCCGGTCATCGTCATCAGCGACAGGACGCCGGCCTCGTCGAACGTGGCGATCATGGTCTCGTCGCGCGAGATGGCCAGGTAGGCCACCGTCGGCGACACGGGCCACTTCGCCCGCACCTTTGCACCCGCCTCTGGGTCAGTCCAGTCGGAGACCAACGGCTCCTGGCGCGCGAACTCGGTGACGAGCCGCATGGCGTCGAAGTTGCGCAGCAGGCCAACCTCGCTCTTGAAGGCGGCGGCGACGAGCGGGAAGCCCGTCTCGGGCGACTGCATGTTGATCATGGTGCACCGCGGTCTCACATACAACGGCGCGCTTATTGGGTGACGTGCTTACGCAACCTCGTACTCGTTGAACCCAGCCAGCACCATCTTGCCCGTCAGCTTACTCGTGATCTCCTTGGGCTTCCGGTACCAGGGGGACCACTCTTCCAGGAAGCCGTCCCGGTTCGTCGCGAAGATCTTGGGCGGCTGCGAATTGTCCGTGTTGCGGCAGAACACCAGGACCTGCGCAATGTCGTACTCGCCGATGTGCTGCATGTCGAAGCCGGCGATGTCGCGGATGCTGATGCCGTTGGTGTTCGCGACGGTGCAGGCCACGAGGGTGTTGCCCATGAAGCACGCGTCATCCACCTCCACGTCGCTCCACTTCCTGACTTGCACCGTCTCGGCGCCTACATCCTTGAGCAGATGGAGCTCGCTATCTTCGGTGATGGCCAGCACCATCTTCGAGTTCGGCGAGTAGACGGCGTACCAGTAATGGGCGTCATGCACAGTCTTCGTGTTCGAGGCAAATTGCCTGCCGGCCCACCGCTTGTGCTTGACGATGAAGTTTATGGAAGCGGTGTGCGTGTGCGGGCTGCAGAAGAACATGCTGGATCCGTCCGGGGCCAGCGCCATCATGGTAAAATCCCTGGCGAGAATCGGCGCCTTGACGTTCTTTTCGAGCCCCGGGAGATTGTGGGACACCAGGCCTGCCGGCAGGCCAACGAGCAGTCTACTGTGGTGCACCAGGATGCTAGGATGCTCCGGCGTCGTCATCTGGCCCAGCAGCGCCAGCGTCTTGGAGTTCCAGACCTTGATCTCGTGGCCAGCCGACACCGTCACGAGGATGTCGGTCAGCTTCTTGTCGTCCTTGACGCGCACGTCGGTTATCGACGCATCGTGCGCCTGCACCTCGGCCACGAGCTTGCAGGTGAAGTGGTCCCAGAGGCGCAGCTTGCCGGCGTCGTCGCACACGACCAGCAGCTTCTCGTCCAGCGAGAGGCACATGACGGTGATCCTGACCGGCGACGCGCGCCAGCCCTTCATGATCTTGGCGTCCTTCCAGTCGCTGAACAGCGGCTCGGTGGCGAACTCGGTGATCGTGGTCGCGAGGTCGGTGTTCAGTTTGATGCCGGCGGCGAGGAAGGCCAGGTTCGTCAGCCTAAACGTATCATCGGCTCCGGCGGCCATCGTGTTGGGGAAGCGGGGGTGAGCACTCACATACAATGGGAGAGTTCTAGAAGCATACGCCGCAGTAACCACACAATGCGCGGCTACTTCACCTCCCCCACCGTCCTCGTCGTCGACAGCGAGGAGGTCGCCGTGCGCCTCTCGTGCGTGCTGCCCGCCTTCTACCTCAAAACGATGGTCTACTGGTTCGAGGTCAGCGTGGGCGACAAGAAGATCACCTACCTCAAGCGCTTCATCGGCTGGTGCGCCGCCGCCGCCGCCGACTCACCCAGCAGGCGCCCGCGCCCCTTCTGCACCGACGTCGCCACGGTCCTCTTCGCCGGCCAGGTGCAGCACGCGCGCATCATCCGCCGCCCCAACGTCAAGCTCGCGGACCTGCCGCCCATCACCTCCACTGCGCCGGCCGCGGTCGTCTGGCGCGACTTCAAGCAGCTCGAGCTGCTGAGGCTGCTCACGGGCGAGTGGCGCGTCTGGGAGCGCGACGTCGTGCGCCTGGTGCAAGCCAATGCCTGGCGCACGCTCGTCATCGACAACCAGGTACGCGCTGAGCAGTAGAAGTGCAGGCAGCTGACGGCGCAGCTCAACATCGGCGCGGCCGAGATCGCCTTCCCCGCCATCGGGAAGGCCGACCTGGACGACATCGGTGCGTCCCCTTGCACCTCAGCTGACGCCGCCAGCCATCTTCCGCGCCGTCTGGGAGCTGGTGGCCGACCACGGCCCGCGTGTGCCCAGCGACGAGGTCGCCGCGCTCATGGAGGCCCAGTTTCCGAACGCGATGCTGACCCGCCTCGTCGAGGACGGCGCGCTCGTGGTGGACGCCAAGACTGTCACGCTCGGCTGGATCGACGCGCTGCTGCGGCGAGCGCCCGCCGTGCTGGGCGCCTTCAGCGTGCCCCTCGAGGTGGTGCAGGCCATGTACCCGCTGGCCGAGCTGCACCCCGCGCCGCGCCCCAGCCGCACGCTCATCGTCGAGAGCACCGTGTCGCTGACGACGCTGCTGGCGCTCAAGCCCGAGTCCATCGTCATCTACGGCGACGGCAAGCGCGCGCAGGTAAAGCTGCCAAGCAGCAGCATCTCACGCGCTCAGGTTAGAACGCTGAAGCAGCGGCTCACGCGCGCAGGACGCCGGCATGCGCAAGAAGGACCTCATGGTCATGGCGCTGGCTACCACCTGGCTCGACGAGGACCGCCACCCAGTGGGGCCGATGATCCTCATGGCCGGCCGCTTCCCGTCGCAGCACAGGGGTGCGTCGCGCAACAGCGTCGTGGTAACGCGCCCGCAGGCGTCTTGCGCTACGACGAGCTCAACACCGTCACGCGCCTGACGCAGCTGGTGGGCCATTTCAAGCCGAGGCCGGACAAGGACGCGGAGAGGGAGAAGGAGAAGCGCATCCTCATCGTGTTCGCCTACAACGACCGCATGGAGCGCGACAAGTACGAGTCGAGCCGCTTCGCGCCCGGGATCACCAGCGTCGTCGTCGGCCGGCCGGTGGGTGAGCTGGCCGTCGGCGCCATCGTCTCGGTCCACTGGACCCACAAGGGCCCCGTCTACCGGCAGCGCGACCGCATCGTCAAGGTGGGCAGCGCGCAGCTCGAACCCCTCGTCACGTGCTTCGCGCCTCGTCTGACGGCGCTGATGCCGGGCCACTTTGACGTCGTCATCCTGGTGGGCAACTCGCGCACGCCGCAGCGCTTCGTCGACGAGGCCATCCGGGTGGCCGGGAAGGGCACCACGGTGCTGTGCGGCGTGAACTAACTTTTTTCGGCGAGACGAGAAATTTTCTCTAAGTCTTTTTTTTTCTTCATTTTTTGGTCCGGGTAGACAGGCGAAAAATGGCTGGGTGTGTAGAAAGGTGATTGGCTTCGAGCGGCTCGAAAAAAGCTCTACTGGGACCCAGATCCTCTGGCGAGTGCATACGACGTATGCACTT
>Ga0302193_10001255_pt1 | contig 21857 bp, 16 predicted proteins | sample II_Bog_E3_3_FD_200228 | JGI IMG/M metagenome (GOLD analysis project Ga0302193, IMG submission 200228) | Peat permafrost microbial communities from Stordalen Mire near Abisko, Sweden - II_Bog_E3_3 | ecosystem: Environmental > Terrestrial > Soil > Wetlands > Peat | place: Sweden: Abisko...
GCCCAGCGTTTATTTTCAGCCACTTGCGGCACGGCTGAAGCCGTGCCCTTTCAAAACTTCGGCCATTTGGTAGTTTTTCCGCAGCCTGTGAAGCCCAACATCGATTTGATTGGCTTTATTGGCCCGGCTGAAGCCGTGCCCTTTCAAAACTTCGGCCATTTGGTAGTTTTTCCGCAGCCTGTAAAGCCATGCCCTTGCAAAGCTGCTGCTGTCTACGACTGGAAATCCAGATGCATTTGCCCAGTCGGGCGGGTGCTTCGAGTCCCGATCCTCGATTTAAGCAATTGGCAAACTACTCGCCAAAAGCATGGGAGGGGCCCGGCAGAGAGTCTGAGCCCTTTTGTCCCCCGAGCCCGGTTGCTCCCAACAGCATCTGCACTTCGTCATGCAGCCGCGCCGTGATCGTCGCTTCGCCCTCCTCCGGCCCAAACCGGATCGGCTCGCCAATTCTCACCTCAACCGTGCCTGAGCGGAACCAGCCGCGACCTTTTGCCTTGAGCTCGCCAAGGCCGCGAATGGCCATCGGCAGTACCCGCGCCGAAGACTGCTTCACCAGCAGCCCAATCCCGGGGCGGAACGGCGCCAGCTTGCCCGCGACCGACCGCGTCCCCTCGGGGAAAAGCAACACATGCATCCCGCGGTCCAGCGCCTCGCCGGCGTGGGCAAAGCTGCGCTGAAAGTCGCGCTGCCGGGCAAGCGGAAACACGTTGAACAACGCAGTGAGCAAGTAATAGAAAAGCGGCCCGGGAAGAAAGAAACCACCCTGCGCGGATGGCCGGTTGGTATTGCGGAAATGCCGATAGCCCTGCAGCATCTCCCCGGACATGGCGACGGCAATGTGCCTTCGCACTCTTGGCGGCAGCGCATATTCCAGCAGCGGTCCGTCAAAGCTGGTCACATGGTTGGCCACAATCAGCATCGGCTCTGCAATCTCGATTGTCCCGGTTCGAACGACTTTCGGATTACTCAAGAGCCAGACAAGCGGGCGCATGACGGCTTCGATAAAGGCCACGCGCAGCCAGCGCAACGGCAGATTCCAGGGCCAGCGCGGGTAGAGATACTTTGAAGCAGAGTGGGGCATTACCGCGGCTATGGCAGCTTGTTCCTCGCGGTTGTTCGCGGCTCCGCCCGAAGCAACCGGGAATTCTGCTGTGCCGATGGTTCCCAACACAAGCCTTGCGGAGTCCGGTGCCCCACTGGCCAGTCTTCGCAGGTCTCCAACGGTTTGCACATCGTCCAGAAGCCCATCTTCCGTTGCGATGCCCAGCCGCTCTTCAATTGCGGCCGAAAGTTGCACCCGGCCCAGGCTGTCCAGGCGCAGGTCTTCGGTCAGGCGGCAATCATCGCCAACGCCAGAAGCCGGTTCCCCGCAGACCTGCGCTATGAGCGTGACCAGCCAATCGGGTGACGGAGCGAGCGAATGTTTGCCGTTCGCATGTCCATTTCCATTCGAACTGTGGCCGTTTCCATTGACGCGATGGCTATTGGCGAAAGCTGCGTTCTGTATCTGAGCCAGGCGCGCGGCTACAACCTTGCGACGAACCTTTCCGGTGGAGGTACGCGGCAGATCGGGCTCTGGCCAAACAATCCAGCGGCGCAACCGCTGAAACTCCGCGAGTCGCATGTTGGCGTGCTCAATCACGCGGGCGCCCTGGCCGTGGCTCATTCCAATCTGCCCGCGCATGGCCAGGACCGCGCATGGCTCTGGACCGTCTGCCGTCTCTATGGGGACCACGGCGCAGGCAACCACGCCGGGCTGCAACTCGATTGCCGCTTCAAGGTCTTCAGGGTGCAGATTGAGCCCCGCCGCAGTCACGATCACCTCGCTTTTGCGGCCCAGAAAGCGCATCTCCCCGGTAGGTTCCGCCTGAGCAAGATCGCCGGTGGCCAGCCAATCGTCGGATCGGGGGCGCAGTGCTCCGCCAGACCAGGTGGCGGTGGAGATGGCGGCGCCGCGCACCAGCACCTCGCCATCGGGACCCAGCTTGACCTCGCGCCCGGCGAGCGGCTTGCCAATGCTGCCCTGGGCCACATGGAACGGATGATTCAGCGTGATCAGTGCGGTTGTTTCCGTCATTCCGTAACCCTGAACAAGAACCAGTCCCACGGTATTCCAGAACTGTTCGAGCGGCTCCGGCAACGCCCCGCCGCCGGAGATCAGCGCCCAAAACTTGAAACCGAAGGCGCGATGCACATCGCGAAACCGCCACCAACTGCGCGCGGCCGAGAGGACCTTCCGCATCAGGCTCGGGGGTGATTTCGCGTTTGTGCTGCTCTCGGCGGCTGCGGCTTTGCGGTCGCTCGCTGCTCCTTCCAACCGTTCTTGAAGTCCCGGCAAAGTCGCATCGAGGTGCGCCTTCAACAACGCATGCACCCGCGGCACTGCTGCCAGAACGGAGATCCGCTCCCGCCGAATGGTCTCAACAATGCGCGCCGCCACCAGCCGGTTTTCAAAATGCAGCTCGGCGCGGTAGATGTGCGGAATCCACAGCCCCATGGTCTGGCCGAAAACGTGACTGAGCGGAAGCGTATGCAGAATGCGCAGAGGATGCACGAGGCCGAGGTAGCGCAAATAGGACAGCGATGCCTGCTCGATGGGCCCAAAGCTGGCCAGCACATTGCCATGCGTGAGCACAATGCCTTTGGGGTCGCCGGTGGTGCCGGAGGTAAACAGAATCTGCAGCGGTGTATCGGCTGAGAGTTCCGCGATTGGGCCCGCCTCTTGGGCCGGCAAGGCGGCAGGCCAGTCTTCAAAGGCCATGCGTGCAATGCCGGCGGGCAACTGGTTGACCAGGGCGGCATCTCCAACGGCAAGCGTGGGGTTCACATCGGCGGCGACGCGTGCGGTAAATTCGGCGGTGCCACCGGCGTCAAGGGGAACAGCAAGAACACCCCGCAGCATGCATCCGTGGAATGCGGCGATCCATTCCGCGCTGTTTTCAGCCCAGATCAGCACGCGATCACCCTGGACGATTCCTCGATGCACCAGAAGGGAAGCGAACCGCCCGGCGAGTCGAGCAAGTTCCCTGTATGTAGTTTCGCGCCGGCGGACGCCCTGGTAACTGACCACGGCAATCTCGCCGTCGTAGCGGCGGAAGTCGTGGAGGAGTGTGGCCAGATGGTCTCGCATGGGCGCTCCGATCGGGTACACATCGTTCGATGCAGAACCTCGGGGTTCGTTCCTGATAAAAACAGATTCGCGCCGCGAGATTTAGCAGGATTGTGACACTATTCGGGCTATCACACTCTCTGTTGTTGGAGGCAGAGCTCAACTCGGTCGGTCGTCCAGGTCGCGATGCCCGCACCGAAAAAGTCGAAGTCCTCTGTCCAGATAGGGCAATTGAGGGCGAGGGCCGCAGCCAGCACGGGCCAGTCCTCTTCATCCCGGCCGGCAAGCCGCTGCCGCGCTATCGGTTCAAATGCGGCGTAAGCTTCCGCGCTCATCGGCTGCACAATCCGGCTTAACGAGTTCAGGACAGTCAGGCTTTCCGCCAATGGAATGTTTCGTTTGGCCAGGATTGACGGCAAATGCTCCTGCGCTTCTTCGAAAGCTGATTCTGGGGCAAAGAATTGCACTGTTGTGCCGTACCGGACAAGCAAGGAAATAACCCGTCTGCCGAGAACGGCACGGATCAGTATGTTGGCGTCCAGAACCAGCAACTTAGCTTCTCGCTTGGCGGGCTTTGCGCAACGCTTTGAACTCGCTGACCAACTCTTCCTCGCCTACGCCGGAGGCCGCGATCAGTGAGCTTAACCGCTCCCCAGCTCGGCGGAGGGCTTGCAAGTCTTCCTCATCGGGCCGCCGTCCGGCGGGCACATAGAAGCCGATGGTCTCCCCGTGGCGCGTGATTGCCACCGGCGTCGGCGACTCCAGATAGCCGGAAAGATTCTCGCGAAACTCTCGAACTCCCACTCTCTCCGTTGGCATAGCCTCACCCCTTTTGTGTACACAAGGATAACATAAATGCCTGGGCGTTCGCTAAGCGGACGCGGCGATTTACAGTGTGAAGGGAGGATTCCAAGACCAGATGCCCGCGACCACGCTCTATCGACCGACAGGAGAAAATGAGCTTGCTCTAATCCGAGCTTCCGGCTGGAGCCAATTTCCGCCACGTCTCCCGGAACAGCCCATCTTTTATCCGGTGTTGAATGAGGAGTACGCGACCCAGATCTCCCGAGACTGGAACACCCGCGACGGCGGAAGAGGCTATGTGCTGAAGTTTAAGGTCGAGAGCGACTACCTTGATCGGTTTCCCGTCCAGCAGGCCGGAGCCCGAATTCATAAGGAATACTGGATCCCCGCGGAGGAACTTGAGGAATTCAATCGCCACATTGTCGGCCCAATCGAGGTAATTGCCGAGTTTCAGGGCACCGCGCCGGCCTGACCCCTGATCCCTGTTCCCTGTTCTTTCGCTTCCTCTTCGCCGCCCTGTGCGCTATTCTCAAAACACCGTGATACCCGGCAACCCCAACCCGGACGCCCCCTCTGTCGCCCTGCCAGAGGCTGATCCGTTTGCCTGCTTCCACCCGGTTACCGCGGAATGGTTCAAGGCCGTCTTCGATGCCCCGACCGCTCCGCAGCGCACTGGCTGGCCGGTCATTGCGCGTGGGGAAAGCGCTCTAATCCTTGCACCTACTGGGACAGGAAAGACCCTCGCCGCCTTCCTCTGGTGCATCGACCGCCTCATGCTTCATACGCCGCCCGAAGGCCGCAAGCCGGGCTGCAGGATCGTCTATGTCTCGCCGTTGAAGGCCCTCGCGGTAGACGTGGAGCGGAACCTGCGCTCGCCGCTGGCCGGCATCGCCAACATGGCGCGCCGGCGCGGCGTGGACTTCCATGAGCCCACCATCAGCGTGCGCACCGGAGACACGCCGCAGCGAGAGCGAGCCCGCTTTGCCCGCCATCCCGCCGAAATCCTCATCACCACTCCCGAGTCGCTTTATCTGCTCCTGACCTCGCAGGCCTCCGAAGCCTTGCGCACCGTGGATACGGTCATCATCGACGAGATTCACGCGCTGGTCCCCACCAAGCGCGGCGCCCACCTAGCCCTGACGTTGGAGCGCCTTGAATCGCTGACTAACCGGCGGCTCCAGCGCATAGGCCTCTCCGCCACCCAGAGGCCGCTTGAGGAAGTCGCGCGCTTCTTAGGCGGATTGGAAGGACAGGGAACGACCGAGGGACTTGGGACTGAGGGACTAGGGGCTGGCGAATGTGATTCCATCAATGCCGCATGCAAAGCAGGGCTCGAAGCCGATGAGTTCGAGAGCAATCAATTCTCCGATGAGCTTTCTAGTCCCTTAGTTCCAAGTCCCTCAGTCCCGTTCAGGGCTCGAGCCGAGACCCTCCGCTACCGCCCCGTCACCATCGTCAACGCCAGCGCCCGCAAGCAGCTAAAGCTCCGCATCGAGGTCCCGGTCGAAGACATGGCGCGCCTGGGCGAGCAGGAGTACCTGCCCAGTGGTCCAGCATCGCAAACGCCCAAGCGCGTTTCCATCTGGAATGCCATTCATCCGCGCTTGCTAGAGATCATTCGCGCCCGCAACTCGACCATTCTGTTTGTCAACAGCCGCCAGGTGGCGGAGCGGCTGGCCGGTGCGCTCAACGAACTGGCCGGTGAACCCATCGCCCGTGCCCATCACGGCTCGCTGGCGGCCGCGCAGCGCTCCGTAATCGAAGAGCAGCTCAAGGCCGGCCAGATTCGCGCCCTCTGCGCCACATCCACTCTGGAACTCGGAATCGATATGGGCGCAGTCGACCTGGTCATTCAGATTGAAGCGCCCCCGTCCGTTGCTAGCGGAATGCAGCGCATCGGCCGCGCCGGCCATCACGTGGACGCCATCAGCGAAGGCATTCTCTTTCCCAAATATCGCGCCGATTTGGTGGCCTGTGCGGCCGTTACGCGCGCCATGCATGACGGCCACATCGAGTCCACCCGCTACCCGCGCAATCCTCTCGACGTGCTCTGCCAACAAATCGTCGCCATCGTCGCCCACCCGCCGGCAGCGGCCGCGCCGCCCAAGCGCAAGGTGCTGAAGAGCGCGCGGAGAGCGAAGAATCTCACAGCTGAGTTGAAGTTCGAAAATTGGGACGAGGCTGGCAAGGAAACCACCGAACCCAAGGCCGAAGTCAGCGTCGACGCTTTGTTTGAGCTTGTTCGTCACGCCGCGCCCTTCGGCTCCCTTACGCGCGCGGCCTTTGAAGGCGTGCTCGACCTGTTGAGTGGCCGCTACCCTTCCGATGAATTTGCCGAACTGCGCCCTCGCCTAACCTGGGACCGAGTCCGCAATGTTGTGACTGCCCGCGACGGCGCTGCTCGCCTCGCGATTCTCAATGCAGGCACCATCCCCGACCGTGGTTTGTATGGTGTTTTTCTTGCGCACAGCGAGGGAAAAGCCGTCCGGGTTGGCGAACTCGATGAGGAAATGGTTTTTGAAAGCCATCCCGGCGAGACCTTCATCCTTGGCGCGTCCACCTGGCGCATTGTTGAAATCACACATGACCGCGTGCTCGTTACGCCAGCCCCAGGCGAGCCAGGTAAAATGCCCTTCTGGAAAGGCGATGGCCCCGGCCGCCCGCTTGAGTTTGGCCGCCGCATTGGTGCGCTGGTGCGAGAGCTGCGCGCTCTGCCCAAGCCTGCCGCGCTTACCCGCCTGGTTGCCGATCACGACCTCGATCCCGGAGCCGCGGAGAACCTGCTCCGATTCCTCGAAGATCAGGCCGACGCTACCGGCTCCGTGCCCGACGATCGTACCGTTGTCATCGAGCGCTGCCGCGATGAGCTGGGCGACTGGCGCGTCTGCGTGCTCACACCATTCGGCAGCCGCATTCACATTCCCTGGGCTATGGCGGTGAGCGCCCGCATTCGCGCCGCCGGCGGCCCAGAGGTCGAGACGCTATGGGGCGACGACGGCTTCGTCCTCCGCTTCCCCGACACCGACGAACCGCCCGACCCGGATTGGTTCCTGGTTGAAAGCGCCGAGGCCATGGCGCTGGTCCTTCGCCAGTTGGGAACCACCGCGCTCTTCGCCGGTCGGTTCCGCGAAGCTGCCGGCCGTGCCTTGTTGCTGCCGCGCCGCCGCGCAGATGCCCGGTCCCCGCTCTGGCAGTTGCGCAAGCGCTCCTACGATCTGCTCAGCGTAGCCTCGCGCTATCCCAAATTTCCGCTCTTGCTTGAGGCCTATCGCGAATGCCTCCGCGATGTCTTCGATATGCCGGCCTTGATCGAAACGCTTGGCGCAATCGAACAGCGCCAGCTCCGCGTCCACATCGTCGAGACCCGCAAGCCGTCCCCATTCGCAGCCTCGCTGCTCTTCAGCTATGTGGCCAACTTTCTTTACGACGGAGATGCCCCGCTCGCTGAACGACGCGCCCAGGCCCTCACCATTGATCAGGACCAGTTGCGGGAGTTGTTAGGCGAAGCCGACCTGCGCGAGCTTCTGGATGCCGATGCAATTGCCGAAGTGGAAGAGATTGCCCAGTGCCTCATGGAGTCTCATCGCGCCCGCTCTGCGGATGGCATTCACGATCTCTGCCTGCGCCTTGGAGATCTCTCGCGCGAAGAACTGGCGCGCCGCTTAGCCTCACCGGACCTGCTGACGCATGTTGACCGACTGGTGCGGTCGCGCCGGTTGCTTGATCTTCGCATCGCCGGCGAACGCCGCTTGATCGCTGCCGAAGATGCCGCCCGATATCGTGACGCCCTGGGAATTCCTCTGCCGCCTGGCATCGCCACTGCCCTGCTTGAGCCGGTAGCCCACCCTGTCCTCGAACTGGTCCGCCGTTACGCACGCACCCATGGCCCATTTACGTTGCGCGCGGTGGCCGAGCGCTTTGCACTTGACGCAGCAGTTGTTGAAAAAGCATTGGCGCATCTTGCCGCTGAAGGCCGTGTGCTTGAAGGCGGATTCATTCCCGGCGGCCTCCATCGAGAGTGGTGCGATGCGGAGATGCTGCGCCTCATTCGCCGCAAGTCCCTCGCCCGTTTGCGTCGCGAAGTCGAGCCGGTGGAGCAGCACACCCTGGCACGCTTCCTCACCCACTGGCAGGGCCTGCTCATGCCCCGCCGCACCGGCAGCGCCAATCTCGACGGCCTGCTGGACGTAATCGAAAGCCTCCAGGGCGCGCCTCTGCCTGCCTCGCTGGTTGAGAGCAGCATCTTGCCCGCGCGCATCGCCGAGTATGCACCTGCGGGTTTGGATACGTTGATCGCCGCCGGCGAAGTGGCCTGGGCCGGCGTCGAACCAATTGGCGAGCGCGATGGCCGCGTTGCACTTTTTCTTGCGGACAAACTCCCACTGCTTGCCCAGCAGCGACCGCAATCCAACGCTCTAACAGCCCGCGAAGAAAAACTGATCTCAGTGCTCGAATCCACCGGCGCCAGCTTCTTTGATCCGCTGCACCAGGCGTTGGGCGGCGGCTATCCTGGCGAGACGATCGAGGCGTTGTGGAGTTTGGTATGGCGCGGCCTCGTCACCAATGACTCGCTGCACGCGCTCCGTGCCTACACGGCGCGACCTGAAACTTCTCGCACCCCGCGCCGCCTGCAGACTGGCGTAGTCTTCCGCTCGCGCCGCACCACGCCACCTACAGCGCAAGGCCGCTGGTCGCTGCTACCGCTGCGCGCCCAGAAGGGAACTGACGCCCCCACCACAACCGAAGCAAGTCATGCCCTCGCCCTCCAACTCCTCAACCGATATGGCATTCTGCTCCGCGAACACGTTGCCGCAGAAAACATCCCAGGCGGATTCTCCGCAGTCTACGACGTCCTGAAGGCTCTCGAAGAAAGCGGTCGCATTCGCCGCGGATATTTTGTCGCAGGCCTCGGCGCAACCCAGTTCGCCCTGCCGGCGGCAATCGACCTCGTCCGTCAACTCCGCACCGCGCCGCCGGACGAGAAGCCGGAGTTTGTGCAACTGGCCGCAACTGACCCCGCCAACCCCTATGGTTCGGCATTGCGCTGGCCTGAGTTGCCAGTCGCCGAAGAAGACTTGGAGACGGCGCCGCGCGTGTTGACCCGCGCAGCTTATGCCGAGGTAATCCTGCGCAACGGCCAGTTGGTCGCATGGCTCCGGCGCGGCAATCCCAACCTGCTTGTGTTCTTGCCTGTCGAAGAGCCAGAGCGATCGCAGACGGCCGCGGGGCTGGCGCACTTCGTGTGTACGCGTGGCCAGGACCGTTTACGCGGTGGAAGCCATCAGGGCGTGCTCATCACCACCATCAATGGGCAGCCCGTCGCAGCGCATCCCATGGCCCGCTTCCTCATGGACGCTGGCTTTCATCCCGGCCCGCTGGGAATGCATCTGCGGCGCATTCCCATTGCCCTTTCGCAGCGTGAGCAGATGCATGGCGAGGTGCAGTAGCTAATGCCCGAAGGCGACACAATCTTTCGCACCGCGAGGGCGTTGCGGCGCGCGTTGCTTGATAAGCCAGTCACAGTGTTTCGCTCGACCTACCCTTTGCTCACCCGCTTCAACGACGACACACCGATTGCCGGTCAGATGGTACAGACGATCGAATCCCACGGCAAGTGGCTGCTCATCCACTTTTCCGGCGGCGGAACGCTCGCTACTCATATGCTCATGAACGGAAGCTGGCACATCTACCGGCACGGCGAGCGCTGGCAGCAGCCGCGAACCAATATGCGCATCGTGCTTGAAAACAGCGAGTACATCGCGGTCGGCTTTCGCGTGCCCGTAGCAAGAATCTTGAAGTCGTGCGACGTAGAACGCATCCTCAAAATCCCGCCAGCAGCAATCGATGTATTGAGTACAGAGTTCGATGCCGACAACGTTACGCGCCGCATAGAGGCCCACAGCCGCGAAGAGATTGCCGATGTCCTCCTCCACCAGGAAGTCATGGCCGGGGTGGGCAATGAGTTCAAGTCGGAGATTTGTTTTATGGCCGGCGTCAACCCCTTCGCGCACGTGGCCGATCTCCCTGGGGAGACGCTGGCCGGCATCGTTGCCCTCTCGCGCCGACTGGTGAAGGCCAACATCCTCGAAGACTCATCCGAAACGGTGGTTACCTACAGCGGCCTGCATCGTCGCACCACCCGCAGTTTCGATCCTGCTCTGCGCGTATGGGTTTACGGGCGCGCCGGCGAACCATGCAGGAAGTGCGGCGCAATCATTCGCCGCCGCATTCAAGGCCCGGATGCGCGCGTAACCTTCTGGTGCCAGCAGTGCCAGCCCATGTCGGATGGGTCTGAGATTGACGGATAACGGGCCGATGGGCCGGAACTGCGCCGCCTTAGTTGCCAGGCTTGCCAAGCCCAAAAATCTTCTGCAGAATATTCCGCTTGTCCGGCGGATGATCGCAGGTTTCCGTGGGAGCGGTGCCATCGAGGAAGGCGATCGCCACCCCGTCGGGACAGGCATCATCGCTCAAAAGGTTGGTAGCCTTGTCGATGTTCACCATCTCCACGCCATCCGGTACTGAGAACTCGTGCGTGTCTGAGTACTGCGGCAACTGCACGGCCTTCTTCATGAACTCCGCCCAGATGGGCGCCGCAGCATGCGCGCCTTCAATGTTCAATTCCGTGTAGTCGTCGTTGCCCACCCACACAATGCACAGCAGGTTCGATGTGTACCCGGCGAACCATGCGTCGTGGCTGGTTCCCGTCTTGCCTGCGGCCGGCGAAGTAAACCCGCGCGTACGCGTTGCGGCGCCGGTGCCGTGATTGATCACGTTCTCCAGCATGTTCGTCGTCAGGTAGGCCACGCGCGGATCGAGAATTTGTTTCGACGTTGGCGTGTAATCCGTAATCACATCGCCGGTCGGCGATCGCACGCTGGCCACCATCCACGGGTCCAGATGCAGCCCATTATTGGCGAAGATGGTATAGGCGCCTGCCATATCCAGCGGTGCTGCGTCATAGGAACCGATGGCTACCGAAGGCGTGCCCCGCGCACTCTTCACGCCCGCCGATCTGGCAAGCGAGGCAACGCGATCAAACCCCACCAGAGCAGCCAGCCCGATGGTTGCATTGTTCAGTGACTGCTGCAGCGCGTAGCGCGCGGTCACCTGGTCGTGATACACACCCTCGAAGTTGCGCGGCGTATATTCCTGCCCGCCCACGTCATAGGTCGTCTGCTCATCGCTCAGCATTGTGATCTGGCTGAATGGCCTGGTTTGTCCGGATAGGTCGCTGCCTTCGAGCGATGTATTGAATGCCGCCGCATAAACAAACGGCTTGAAGATGGAGCCCGTTGGCCGCTTGGCTACCGCATGATCAAGTTGGGAGTTCCCATAATTGCGCCCACCCACCAGCGCAAGCACCTGCCCCGTATGTGGATTCAGCGCCACCAGCGCCACCTGCGGATAGACCCACGTCTCGCCCGGCTTGCTCTTTTTATGCAGCTTGTCTACCTGCTCATCGACCACATGAATCGTCGAGTCAACTGCTTGTGTGGCCGCGCGCTGCAGGTCCGGATCGAGTGATGTGTATATGTGTAGCCCCTCGCGATTGAAGTCGCGCTCGCCCAGCTTTTGCAGCAGTTGCTCATGCACCAGATCCACAAAGTAAGGCGCCTCGCTGGCATCCACGCTCACTTCGGAAAGATGCAGCGGCTCAGCTTTTGCATGCTCGGCCTGATCCTTGGTAATCGCACCCGTCTCCACCATGGAATCGAGAACAAGATTGCGTCGCTCAATCGTGCGATCCGCATGGCGGAACGGATTAAAATAATTCGGTCGCTGGATCATCCCCGCCAGCATCGCGCTCTCGGCAAGATTCAGTTGCCGCACATCCTTGCCAAAGTACGCCTGCGAAGCTTCTCCAAAGCCGTCAATCGAAAAGCTGCCGCGCTGCCCCAGGTTGATTTCATTTGCATAAAGCTCAAAGATCTTTTGCTTGTTGAACCGGTGCTCAAGCTGGAACGTGATGACAATTTCAATGAACTTTCGCTTGATGCGTTTCTCAGGCGTGAGAAAAAAGCCACGCGCCAACTGCATGGTCAGCGTGGAGCCGCCCTGCTGCTTCTGTCCGGTAGTGATATCGCGGAATACCGCCTCCACCAGCCGCCAATAGTTGACGCCGCCGTGTTCGAAGAAGCGCCTGTCCTCGATGGCCAGCACGGCCTGCACCAAGTTGTTTGGAATCTCGTCGTAGGTCACCAGCCGGCGTTTGGTGCGATTGGCGTCGTCGCTCAGTCCTGTAATCAGCAACGGCTCAAGCTCATAGCTGGCGAGTGGTTGGCCATGGTCGTCCGTAATCGACTGCACTACGCCGCCAGCGATACTGATGGTTGCTCCGTCCTGCGCATGATACGACTGCGGACCAGGGTGGACGCCGATCGATTGCGAATTCTGCGAATAGGTCCCAAGTGGCGAAGCCTGCGACGCGCCATCCGTCGTGTATCCCGCGTTGCGCAGTTCATTGGCCAGCAGGGTAACGCTCAGTTTTTGCCCAGGCCGCACCTCGCGTGGCGTCGCGTAGATCTTCGCCGTGCTTGCGAAGATCGGCTTTTCCAGTCGCTCGTCCACAATGTGCTGGTACTTCACATAGTAGTAACCGAAGACCGCAAAACCAGAGAGAAACACGACCGCAATGGCGAGCAAGGCAATGCGCAACAGCAGCGAAATCCATGAACGCCGGCCCTTGGATCGTGCGAATCGGATCTTCAACGCCATCGCGGCTCCTCAGCTTCCAATTGAAAGATTACAGCAAGGCCACACCGGTCTCTTACCGAGCGTCTTCCCGCACGCGCTGTTTCAGCAATGCCACCGCTTCGGTCAAAGGCACGTCCACGCTGGTTGAAGTGGCGCGCGTAACCAGCTCCACAACCCCACCCGCAGCCTTTTTGCCCACATTAACGCGGTAGGGAATGCCCACCAGGTCGGCGTCTTTGAACTTGACTCCGGCGCGCTCGTCGCGGTCATCCAGCAGCACATCGAATCCTGCAGCCTCAAGCTCCGCCGCCAGCTTTGCTCCGAACTCGGCCAGCGCCGCATCCGACGAATTGGTCACCGTCACCACGACCGTGAACGGAGCAATCGAAGCCGGCAGCCAGAAGCCGTTCTTGTCGTTCGACTGCTCAATGGCTGCGGTCAAAATGCGCTCAATGCCGATGCCATAGCAGCCCATGATCGGCATCACTTCCTTGCCGTTCAAGTCCAGCACCCGCGCCCCCATGGACTCGGTGTACTTGTAGCCGAGCTTGAAAATGTGCCCCACTTCCACGGCCTTGCCCACCACCAGCTTTCCGCTGCAAGGCACACCGGCCTCGGTCGTCTCCGGGCAGTCCTCACCCTCATTCACGCTGCGAATATCCGCCGCAAGCGTCCAAGTAAAATCACGTCCCGGCACCACGTTGCGCAGGTGATAGTCCAGCTTGTTTGCCCCGGCCACCAGGTTCTTGCGCCCTTCGAGTGACTTGTCCACCACCACCGTCAGCCCCTCGTCCAGCGCCTTCGCGACATGCTTCAACCCCACCGGCCCAAGGAACCCCGCCGGCCCGTTGAAGTACTGCGTCAGCTCGTCGGCCTGCATCGTACGCAGCTCTGCACCGCCCACAGCTCCCAGCAGCTTCGTCTCGTTTACCTGGTGGTCCCCGCGCAGGAACGCCGCAACCCCAAGCCACGTATCAGGCTTGCCGCCAACTCCGCGCTTCAGCGCCATATAGGCCACGCACTTGATGTCCGAAGCCGGAGAAATCTTGAAGAACTCGGCCACATCACTGATCGCCCCACATCCCGGCGTCAACACCAGCTCCGGCATCCCGTCCCCGGTCGCTTCCATCTCGTCCACAGGCGCCAGGCGCGAAGTCGCCTTCTCCAGATTGGCCGCATACCCGCAAACCGGGCAGCTGGCAATCAAGTCCTCGCCGGCGTCCGTATACACCATGAACTCCTGCGACTGCGACCCGCCCATCGCCCCCGAATCGGCATCCACAGCCACAAACTTCAGCCCGCACCGCGTAAAAATCCTGCGATACACCGCATCGTGCAGGTCATAGCTTTTGTCCAGCCCGGCCTTGTCGATATCAAACGAATAGCTGTCTTTCATCGTGAACTGCCGTACCCGCAAGAGGCCGGCTTTCGGTCTCGGTTCATCGCGAAACTTGTTCTGAATCTGGTACCAGATCTGCGGCAGCTGCTTGTAGCTGCGCAGTTCGTTGCGCGCAATCGACGTCATGATCTCCTCATGCGTCATGCCCAGGCACAGCTCCGCTCCCTTGCGGTCTTTCAGGCGAAACATGTTGTCGCCCATCCCCGCCCAGCGCCCGCTCTGCTCCCAAATCTCCCGCGGATGGATGGCCGGCAAGTAAAATTCCTGGCCAATCGTGTCCATCTCCTCGCGCACAATGCCGATGATCTTGTTCAGCGACCGCTGCCCGAACGGGAGATAGTTGTAGATTCCCGCTCCGAGCTGCCGAATGTATCCGGCGCGGAGCAGAAACTTGTGGCTGGCCACTTCAGCGTCTGAAGGGGCCTCGCGAAGAGTGGGAACAAAGAGCTTAGACCAGCGATGCATAGAGATAAAAACAAACTTTCCCGTCCGATTAAGGCGGACGAAGCTCAAATCTACGTTTGAATTCATTCTAAATGTACCGGAGTGGGCACCCTTTGGGGGCTACTCGCTAAACGATTCCGGCCAAGGTTGCTTTCCATGCAGGACGGCCGCAATCCGCACCTCGTCGCCTTGAAGCATGTAGGCAGCAATGTAGGAGGTTCCAGGGATGACCAGTTCGCGTGTTTCCGGCACACGCCCGGCCCTGCCGGAGAGTGGAAAGTTCACGAGCCGATTCACGGCGTCTTTAATTCTTGTCGCCACTTTGCGCGCCGCCGTGGGGTTGTCCTCGGCAATGTAGCTACGGATCGATTCAAGGTCAGAAACCGCAGTGGGAGACCAGACGATCTTCATTTTGGAGCGGCAAGCTCGTTCTCACTTCCCCAACTGTCGAGCCATTCAAGCACGCGCTCATGGGAGACGCCCTTGCCTGCATCCAGTTCCGACAGGCCACTGCGAATGTGTCGGTGTTCCGAGCTGTCGGTGGAAACCAGCGAAATGCTCCCGCTACCGTTGGGTACCCACTGCAAAGGCTCGCCGACGGGCAGCGCAGCTTGCGCCACAAGCTCTTCAGGAATTTCAACGGTCAGAGTGTTCCCCACGCGGACAATGCGGGTAGTCATAGGGCAACTCCTGTCCCATATCATATCGCGAAACAGATCGCCTGTCTGACAATTGAATCTCACACGCTTCCCCCGACAAGAACCGGCGGCCTGCGTTCCCAATTTTCTCGGAGCCAACAGGCTGCATAATTGACAAAGGAGGTGCAATGACAGTCGAAGAAGTCACTGAAATAATTCGCCTGCAGGCTGGGGATGATCTCCGGACGACATAATGCCATGGGGTAACTCTTGAGCAGGCGCTTGTCACACCAAAGAAGATATCGGTGATCGCCCGGTCCGTTTGCGGCGGTAAGGTTAGCGACCAGCAACTGGAAGTTTGGCTCGTCGGGCAGGAAAACTCCGGCGATGGATACAAAATCATCATGCGCGAAGATGATCTCCAGTTTGGGCTGGCATCGAACGGCGGTCCTTCAGACAAGCACCTCACCTTGGTCGGCTGGTATGGCAGCCTCCGCTCTGCATGCATCGGCATGTAAAATGCCAATCCCAAGCCAATGCAAAAATGGCTCGAAAAAAGGAATGCCGGAATTGGCTTATGAGGCGCCTCCTGATCGCCGACTTCTGATCCCTGATCCCTGTTCCCTGCCTTTAAATCAGTTCAACTCCCCACAAATCATGCAAATGCAGTACGCCCTCGACAGTCTGCTCCGGCCCAACAACCACCAGCGAAGTAATCTTCCGCTCCTCTAAGTTGGCCAGCGCCGTTGCTGCCAGTTCGCTCCCGGCAATGGTTCGCGGCTTCGCGTTCATCGCTTCGCCCGCCGTACGGCTCAAAGCCGCCCCGCCCTCGCGCTCCAGCAGCCTTCGCAAATCCCCGTCGCTGATGACCCCACACAGCCGCCCCTGCTGCTGCACCGTCGTCATCCCCAGCTTCTTTGACGACATCTCATAAATCACATCCGTCATTGCCGTCGCCGGCGCAACCACCGGCACCGCATCCCCCGCATGCATGAGGTCGCGAACTAACGCCAGTTTCTTGCCCAGCTTCCCTCCCGGATGCAGATCCGCAAAGTCTTCCGCTCGAAACCCCTTGCGCAAACTCACCGCAATGGCCAACGCATCGCCCAGAGCCAACATCGCCGTCGTTGAAGCCGTCGGCGCCAGGTTCAGCCCGCAAGCCTCCCGCTCCACGCTGCAATCGAGCGCCACATCGCTAGCCACCGCCAGCGTCGAGCTCAGATCACAGCAAAAACTGATCAGCGCATCCCCCTTGCGCTTCAGCGTGGCCAGCAGCCGCAAAATCTCTTCCGTCTCCCCGCTCGCCGAAAGCGCAATCACCACGTCCCCAGGCATCAGCACGCCCAGGTCGCCATGCACCGCCTCAGCCGGATGCAGAAACAGCGCCGGTGACCCCGTCGAACTCAGCGTCGCCGCAATCTTTTGCGCAATAATCCCGCTCTTCCCCATCCCCGTCACCACCACGCGCCCATGCGACTCCCCGCAGCGCATCACCAGTTCCACGGCCCGCGAAAAGGCCTCGGACATTGCGCCTTCCAGCCGGGCTGCCAACGCCAATAAGGCCGCCGCTTCAGTCCTCACCAGCGCAGCAGGCTGAAAACAATCGTCTTCGTCGAAATTGCTCATCGGTTTCTGATCCTACCACTCACGGCACCAATTGGAAGCCCGCCCGTCTTCCTCGTACAATAAGTCAGAGGTCTTGTCCACCGTGAAACGAAACACCATTGTCCTGGGCGCCGTATTGTTTATCCTGTCTACCTTTGCCTGGGCTGGCTGGGCGAACTACGAATATCGCAAACAGGCTGCGGAGCGGCTTCTGGCGTCCGTCGCCAAGGGCGAGCTCGTGGTCGATGCCTCCAGCGGCGACGGCAAGTATGTTTCCCCGCTCACCGGCAAGCCCGCCCCCGCCTTCGCTCTCGAAGACCTGACCGGCAAAAAAGTCTCGCTGGCCGACTACAAAGGCAAAGCGGTACTGGTCAACTTCTGGGCCACCTGGTGCGCCCCTTGCAAAATCGAAACGCCCTGGCTTGTGGAACTGCGCAACCAATATTCGGCGCAAGGCTTTGAGGTTCTCGGCATCTCCGCCGATGACCTTGACAAGGACGATGTCAAAAAGCTCGCAGACGAGAAAAAAGAGATTGGCCGCACCGCAGACCAGCTGCATATCCCCTACCCGGTGCTGATCGATGGCGGCTCGATCGACACCGCTTACGGCGGGCTGGACGAACTGCCCATGTCGTTCTATGTTGATCGCAACGGCACGGTCGTCGCGACGCAGATGGGGCTGAGCTCAAAAGACGAAATGGAAGCCAATATCAAGAAGGCGCTCGGAAACTAGGATTCGAGGAATAGGGAATGTACATGGCTGGAAAAAGAAACTGGGTTTCTGTTGCTGCCACGCTCTTGGTGCTGGCAATGCCTTCCGGATGGGCGCAGTCCGACACCATGAGCCACTCCATCCTCGCCGGTTCCGCAGTCGAATTCCAATACCCCGAACAGATCACCGTTCCCGCCGGAAAAACCACCACAGTCGCCCTTCATTTCCGCGTAGCTCAGGGCCTCCACATCAACTCCCACACCCCCCGCGACCAGTACCTCATCCCCACCGCCTTCTCCATCCCCGATGGAACCGGCGTCCAGCTTTCCGACGCAGTCTATCCCCCAGGCAAGGACTTCACGCTCCCTGCCGCCCCCGCCGACAAGCTCAGCGTCTACACCGACGAGTTCGTCATCCAGGCCAAAATTGTAGCCCCCGCCGGCAACCATCTCGTTCAGGCCAAGCTCCACTTTCAGGCCTGCAACAACGCCATGTGCATGCCCCCAAAAACCATCCCCGTAGCCATCGACGTTATCGGCAAGTAACGAGCTTTCCGCCCAAAGACCATCTTTTCTTTGTTTCTGAGGAATGCTAGTATGAAGAAAGCAGGAGCGTGTCATGGCCACTCAACCCGTCGCGCGCAAGTCAGTCGAAACCACCTCCAGACGCAAGCGTCCAGCGCATTTCCTGGAAGTCGTTTCGGTTGTGACTACTTCAACGCGGACGACTTTGCAGCTCACCTGAATAACGGCTCCTACCTGGGCATTCCAAAATCGATCCGCGCAATTGTCGGCCCGGTCTGCGAGAAATTCATTCAAGATCACATTGCGGATGGTAGGGATTTCGCGACGGAAACCACACTGCACAGCTCCGCGGTTTTCGAACAAATGGAGCGGGCCCACCTAGCTGGATTTCAGGTCAGATTCACCTATATATGCGTCGGTGGGCTCGACATGGCAATTGACCGGGTAGCTGGAAGATCCATCCTCGGCGGCCACAGCGGCTCAGAAGACACAGTGCGCGACATTCGGACAAAAAGCTTCGCGAACCTCCTCCGCGTCTTCGACGAATTGGGAAAGACGATCGACCTCCTCGATCTTTACGACAATTCCGCCTTCGCAACTCCCCCGAAACTCGTCGCCTCATTCAGCGGACGAGGAATCACTTTCCTCGCTCCACAACTCCCGTCCTGGATCGACGAAGCGTTAGGCCACACCCAATACTCCGCTGCAAATGTTCGCAGAGTCTTCAGCCAAAAGAAACTTTTGTCCCTCCCCCGCCGATAACAGGCTCAATCCTCCTCGAATCCCGCTTTCGCCTTCAATCGAAAAACCGAATCTTAGCTTCCCGTAACACTCCGTTAAAACTCTATTCATGTCTGATTCACACCGCTTGGTTAGTCTCCGAGAAGCAAGGGGTGTCTATCCCTCGCTTTACTCCCAAGGAGAAAATGCAGATGCTCCGAGTCATCATCGGACAGTTGAGATCTTTCCCTGTCTTTGCAATCTTTTTTTTGGCGCTCATCGCAGTGCCCGCCTTTGCCCAGAACACAAGTGGAACCGTGAAAGGAATCGTCGCCGACTCCGCCGGCAAAATGGTCATCGGCGCCTCGGTCACTCTTGAAGATGCCGCGGGAACCCCGGTGCAGCGCGCCCTCACCGACAAGGAGGGCTCTTTCTCCTTTGCCAGTGTTGGCTCCGGCCACTACACCCTCGCCGTCAGCGCCACCGGCTTCGGCACCGAGCTGCGCCCCATCCCCGTCACCAGTGGCGAGCAGAAATTCGATTTCAAGCTGGCTCTCGCCTCGGTCGCTGAAGAGGTTGTCGTCGAGTCTGAAGATAACTCCTCGCTCGCCGTGCAATCCGCGCCCGTCAAGGCTCTGCTCGATGCCGCTTCCGCCCGCACTGAAATCTCCAGTAACTACATCGCCGAGTACACCTCTCCGGTCACCGACTTTGCCGACATCATCCAGGCCGCTCCCGGCACCGTCAGCTACACCACCAACGGTGTGGGCAACGGCCAGGCCAAAATCTTCTTCCGCGGATTCGTCGACGACGACTACACCATGACCTGGGACGGAGTGCCCTTCAACGACTCCAATGATCCCAGCCACCACTCCTGGGCTTACGTCCCTGCCCCTGCTATCGGCTACGTCGACTTCGACCGCAGCCCCGGCACCGCCTCTGATATCGGTCCTTCCAACTTTGGCGGCTCGATCCACTTCTTCTCGCCAAGGCTCAGCGATGAGGCCCAGGTAAAGGGCGAGGTGACCTACGGATCGTTTAATACCTACCAGGTCCTCGGTGAGTTCAACACTGGCCTTTTCGGCGGCAAGAATCCCAAGGCTCACTTCTGGCTCGAGGGCCACTACCAGAGCTCGGACGGCTACCAGACCTTCTCGCCCAAGCAGGATGTCGCCGCGACCGCCAAGTTCGACTACAAATTCAGCGACCGCACCGACCTCACTGTCATTGGCACCAACATCATCGTTGACGCTTTCAACAATAACGACCCCACCCGCCGCCAACTCTTTCATCACGGCGACAACTATCTTTACGACAACAACATGTTGAATCCGGACGGCACTTACAACGCTCAGTACTGGCGCTACTCGGTCTACCATGTCCCGACCTTCTTCGACATTATTTCCTTCAACCACGACTTCGGCAGAGCCTGGAAGCTCGATTCCAAGTCCTACACCTACGGCTACTCCAACCATCAGCACTACCAGAACACGACGGACAACGACCTGGTGACCGACTCGGTACTAACCAAGCCGATCGAAGAAAAAGTTGGAGGAGATGACCAGCCCACTGGGGCGAACTACGACAAGAAGCCCACCGGAGTCGACAAGCTCAACCAGTACGGCCGGTACGGCGAAATCGATGCTCTCAGCTATGCCACCAAGTGGGGCGTCTTCCGTGTAGGGAACTGGTTCGAGCATACCGAAACTCTTCGCTATCAGACCTACACTGACCCCATCACCTGGGTCGATTCCCCCTATATCAAGAACAACAAGTTCCACGAGCACTTCTTCACCTATGCTGTCCAGCCCTATGCCGAGTTCCAGTTGGTGGCCATTCCGCGCTGGACCATCACGGCTGGCGTCAAGGACGCCTTCTTTCGAATGGATCTGACCCAGTATCCGGACGGCAAAGTGGTTGGCCCGCTCGGATGCACTTCTCTCTTAAGCGCAGACTGCAGCATCACCGTCCAGCACTCGCAGGACTACAACTCCATCCTGCCCTCGGTTGAAGCCAACTACCGCATTAACAACAACTGGTCCGCTTACGGCCAATATGGCCGCGGCACGATCGCTCCCTTCAGCAGCGTCTTCGATACCACCGGAGCCCAGGTTGCTGTCACCCCGCCGCCCACCATCGCAGACACCTATCAGGGCGGCACGGTAGTGAAGCTCAACCGCTTAGCTTTCGACGCGGACGCTTACCACATTCACTTCACCAACACTTACTCGACGTTTACGCCATCCAGCGGCCCGGACGAGGGCTTCGCGTTTTACTATGCCAACCCGGACTCTAACACGAATGGTTTCGAGGCCGAGGGCAACCTCGCCGTCACGCGCACCCTGAGCTTCAACGCGAACGGTACCTTCGGTGTCGCCAAGTACGAAGCAGCCGGGGCCCAGGCGGCCACGTCTACTGCTCCCGCCACTCCCGCCACCCCGGTGGCCTGGGTGGCCAGCACCCCTCACGATACTGAGTCGCTGGGTATGACCTATCGCGAAAGGGGTCTCGACTTCGGCATCTTCGGCAAGCGAATCGGATCCATGTGGAACGACATCGGTAACGATCACCAGACCGTTCCCATTGACCCGTTTTGGATGAGCAATCTCTTCGTGAACTACAGCATCCGCGGCAACTCGATGTTCGGTGGGTCGAAAATCAAGCTCAGCATCAACAACATCTTCGATAGCCACGACACTGTAAACATCGGCGCGGCCAACGATGGAACTTCGCTGACTACGCCCTACCCAACCACTCCTGGACCTGAGGTATCGGGGGATCTGCAACCCTATACCCCAAGCTGGAATGACACCCTCGAGAAGCAAGCTGGCCGCGCGGTCATGATCACCTTCCAAATGGCACTCTCGCACCACGAGAAGTAATTCTGCACATGTGCCCCAGGTCTCCTGTTGCAGACTTGGGGCACATGGTGTAAACAAGCCATCGGTTTGCCAACCAGCCTACTTATTCTCAATCTTTGCCCACGAATCCCTCAGCGGCAGCGTCCGGTTAAACACCAGGCTCCCTTCTGCCGAATCCTGGTCCAAACAGAAGTACCCGACGCGTTCAAACTGGAAATGCGCTCCAACCTTGGCGCCGGCGAGCGACGGCTCCAACTTCGCAGCGGTTAGAATCTCCAGGGACCCCGGGTTTAGATTGTCCAGCACATCCTGCCCCTCATCTACATCGGTAGGATCGGCCTTGG
>Ga0302193_10001263_pt1 | contig 21747 bp, 16 predicted proteins | sample II_Bog_E3_3_FD_200228 | JGI IMG/M metagenome (GOLD analysis project Ga0302193, IMG submission 200228) | Peat permafrost microbial communities from Stordalen Mire near Abisko, Sweden - II_Bog_E3_3 | ecosystem: Environmental > Terrestrial > Soil > Wetlands > Peat | place: Sweden: Abisko...
GTGGGCGCGGGAACGGATCCTGGTTCGTGCGCTGCTTCGCGCGATTGGCCTTGGGGGAGGTCGGCCGGTTGCTGTGCCGCCGGCATGACCAAAGGGTGATATTCTTGTGACGAAATCGGCCAGAGTGCCATCAACGAAGGATCTGCTGTCGTTGGCCCGTAAGTGGGCGCAGCCATAGCGACCTTGCGATCTGCCGGTCGTCGAACCTTCTCATCCGCGATCTTTTTCCCGCCGGTGCCCTGGCGCCGGGAAACCCCGTTCTGGAGACGCATCATGGCGGCTTTTTGGAATGCTTTGAACATCCGGAAGAAACTGACCTACGCCATCATCGGACTGGCGGCCCTGGTCTCCCTGGGGGTGGGCATCACCTCGGGGCTGCGGATGCGCAGCGTGCAGACCGAGGCGCTGTGGACCAAGGGCAAAAGCCTGATCGCGGTGATGTCTCCCGGGGTGAGCACCTCGTTCACCTCGGACGACATGGGCATGACCAACGGCTACACCATGAAGGCCCTGGAGGGATTCGGCGCCGATCCGGACGTGAGCGTGGCGGCGGTGGTGCTGGTGAACAACGCGGACCAGACCGCCAACGTCAAGTTCAAGCAGTTGTTCCATGGCGATGACAAGCTGGACGTGGTGGCCCTGGCCGGGCCGCTCTGCAAGGGGAAGGTCCAGTACACCAAGTCCGGCTACATGATGGTGGCGCTGCCGCTGTCGAACGACGCCCAGACCGACAAGGCGTTGACCGCTTACGAAATGCTGGTGCTGAACGGGGCGGACATCGTCCGCCAGAACCTGCACAACACCCTGATCTCGCTGCTGCAGATGGCCATCGTGCTGGTCCTGGGCTTCCTGGCCTCGCGCTTCGTGGGCGATGCCATCGTCCGGCCCCTGGAAAACATCCAGCGGCACATGCGGGACATCTCCGAGGGCGAGGGCGACCTCACCGCCCGCCTGGTGGTGGAAGGCCAGGACGAGGTGGCCGAGGTCTCCATTCACTTCAACCAGTTCGTGGCGAACATCCAGAGCATCGTCCAGCAGACGGTGGGCATCTCCTCCAGCATCGCCTCCGGTTCCCTGCAGATGACCGCGGGCATGACGGAGATGGCCACCACCGCCGATGCCATCGCCCATAACGCCGAGCACCAGAAGACCAGCGTCGTCCAGGCCAACGAAGGGGTCAGCACCATGGCCGGTTCTTCCAAGGTCATCTATTCCAATGTTGCGGATGCCCTGCGGGTGTTCGAGCAGGCCCAGGAGGCCGCCGCCCAGGGCGGCTCGGCCGTGGACGCGGCGGTCACCGGCATGCGGGTGATCAACGAGAATTCCAAGCAGATCGGCAACATCCTCAACGTCATCACCGAGATCGCCAACCAGACCAACCTGCTGTCGCTGAACGCGGCCATCGAGGCGGCCAAGGCCGGCGAGCACGGCAAGGGCTTCGCGGTGGTGGCCGAGGAGGTGCGCAAGCTGGCCGAACGCAGCGCCCAGGCGGTCAAGGAAATCACCACCCTGATCCAGACCACCACCAAGAGCATCGCCGATGGCACCCACATGGTGAACACCGCCGGCGACTCCCTCAAGAGCATTACCGCGGCGATCCGGGACAGTGCCGGCCGGATGAATTCCATCGGCAGCCAGAGCCAGGCCCAGAGCCAGGACAGCGGCAAGGTGGTCACCGCCATGACCAGCCTGGCTGGCATTGCCGAAGGCAATGCCGCTTCCACCGAGGAGATGGCCGCCACCCTCCGGGAGACCACCCGGACCGTGGACGAACTGAGCCACCTGGCCGAGTCCCTGAACAGCCTGGTCTCGCGCTTCAAGATCTGAAGCGCGGCCGGGACCTTTCCCCACTCAGGAGCCCGTCTACGTAATGGTACGTGTCCCAGACTCACGACCCGTTCGTTTCGACCGTTCGCTTCGCGAACGGTCGAAACGCAAGACATCGGGGAAGGAACCCTTCGCCTGGGTTGCACCCCCCCCACAGCCTCCTGACGTTAGGCGTCGTCCATAAATAAGTTGGTTATGGACGACGCCTTAGGGCCTCCGCATAGGGGCAATAGCCCCGGAAAGAAGACTGGCGCTCTTGCCGGAACCGGCTTGCCATACGCGCCAGGGATCGGAATGGATGAGCCGCTTGGTATGAGCCTGCTGGAGCGTGGGGTGGGCCTCGAATTCGGCAGGATCAAGCTCACCCCTTTTCCAACCCGAATAGCCCAGCGTCCGAAGCTGATTCAGCCGCCGGAGGAGATTGGCCATCCGGGTCGGCGTGAAACGGTCGCAAGACTGGATCTCCAGATGCGTGAGCCGGGGCGGAAGCCATTGACCTTTCGTGTCAACGTCGCGTAAGGAAATTTTTTCCAGGGACGCTGGCAGCGTCTTGATGTCGCTGATACTGCCAGACTGCAGGCTCAGTTGTTCCAGGGCTAGTGGCAGGTGGAGATCGTATATGTTTTGGAAATAGCTGATTTGCAGACTGACCAGACGGCTCAGATGCCTGAACTCAAGGTTCCCTTGGGTGGCCGGATCATAGCGCGTCGCACCCGCCTCCAGGTTCAGGTGGGTCAGGCGCTGGGGCAGGCCAGCTTGAAAGGACTGACCGAAGCTGCCTGACAGGGTCAACCTGGTCAGGGCGCTGCAGCCCTGGATGAAGCCCAGGAGATTCTGCTGTTCCCGATCTCCGTGCACCGAGAATGGAGCACCCGGCCGCCCTGCCGTCAACGACTCCAGGAGCGGCTGATTCCCGAATCCGTCAAACAGATCAAGCCTGTCAGTGGCAAATGCGTGCAGCCTGAAGGCAGCATCCCTGCCGGTGAATTCCGCGCAGTGGGCAATGGACAAATCGGTCAGACCATTCGGCAAGAAGGCATCCGGCAGGGCGCAATGCTGGATGTGCAGCTTTGCCAGGCTGGAAAAGCTGCTGAAATCCAGGCGATCCACCCCGTTACCGCAGATCCTCAACTCCCTCAGACGGGTTTTATCGTTCAGTCTGCCCAGCAATGCAGCGGTCACCGGACTTTTATCGTTCAAGGCAAAAACCCGGAGGCGCGGGTGGGCGTTGAGAATGCGTTCGATCCGATCCGGGGCGTGCACCCTGTCATCCACTATTTCGATGGTTTCGAGTGCCGTATTGGCATCCAGGGCACGCTCCAGACCGGCGGAGGTCACCTTGGATTGCAGGCAGGTGATATGCCGAATGCCCCGGTTCACCGTCATGAACGCGATCAGGTCGTCGTTCTTCATGGTTGCCGGCACGGTGAAACGCGTAGCGGTCGAGCGGGCATGGTCTCGGAATTCGCGATTGACCCCCCGGAAGGCATTGGCATCGAAGCTCGCGACATGGCGGCGCAAAAGGCCAGGCAACCGTCGGAGCAGAGAGGAAGGGGGCTCCGGCTCGGCAACCGGATCGGCATCGTGCAGGGCTGGCGCGGCTGCCCGGGCTCGCTTGGCCCCGGGCCCCGCCGGATCTTTTGCTTCCTTGCCTTCCCCACCCGGGGCGGCCGCCAGGGGAGCGTCCCACGGTCGCTTCACCTCCCTTTCCTTGCTCTCCACCCGGGGCTCCGTCCCCTCACTCATGGGCTCCGCGGGCGCGGTTGGGGACACCTGATGATCCTTGGGGTAGGTGAAGACCACCTGGCCAACCGTCCGGAGCTGCGGATCCTGGACATGGAACTTGACCGTCCCCGCGCGGTGCGGCGGGGCCACGAAGAAGTATTCGTTCAGGCTTCCCTCCAGGAAACGCATGGCCGTGGGGTGATCGAAGGCATCGCTGCCCCCGTCCGGGTGGCGCTCGAAGAGGTACACTCGGAGCGGTTTCATCGTCTGGACCGGGCCCTCGAAGGTCAAGCAGATGAGCATTTCCTTGCCAACGTTCAGGACCCGCAAGGTCGGTTCCCCCAGCCCGACGTGCGGGGCCAGGTACGTGCAATCGGGCATGGGGAAAGCCCCCGCCTCGCTGGAACGGAAGAAATAACTCGGCCTGCTGGAAGCGTGAGCCAAGGCCCGGGTCATGGCCGTCCTGGACATCTGCGGGGAAACCGTTGCACTGCAGTCGGCCGGGGCAAAGGATCTGGAGGACTCCTCGGTGCCCACCTCCAGGAGCCCAGCTCCGGAAACCACAATCGTTCTGTCCAGGTCCAGCCCGCCTTCCGGGCGGGGCGATAACGTACAAGCACTGAATCGCATGACTGACCGCAGGTCCATTCCGGACGCCAGGGGCCTGAGGCTGAAGGGCAGCGTCTGCTTTCCGGGATGCCGCAAGGAGAGCATGGGGTTGCATCCGGCCGGAATCACCCAGCCCTGGTCGGTCGGGGTATAGGGGATCGCCACGGACCCATGGCGCAGGGCTATGGATCCCCCATGGAAGTGTGCGTGTACACTCAGGATCAAGGCGCCGGAGGTACGGTTTTCAATGCGGTAGTGGGTGTCGTACGGGCCGGCGTGCATAGAACTGCCCGTCACCATGGCCAGGAGCGCTGGCATGAGCCTACGTCTAACGACATTCATGAGGACCTCAACAAAGGATTCAGGGGGCTGGTTCCGCCGCATTCCTGGCTGTTTCAAGGCAAAAGGGAATATCCATCTATGAATGTTAAATCGCAACCCTAGGTTCCCTGCACCCGAATCGGCGTGCGGGGGAGCAACAGGCGGGACCGCGACAGTATTCAGAAAGCCATGAACCCATCGGGGGTCCTGCCCAAAACAGGGCTGCCGGAAGGCAAGTGCGAAGACGGCCGTGGCCAGGACGGCTGATGACCTCCTGGGTGACCGGCTCCGCCCGGGTGCCGGGTGGGGTGTGGGAAAACCTCGCGAGCGAAGCGAGCAGACAGTTCCCCTCTCAGCTTTGCTCCAGGCGCTCCCGGTACTCGGGGCTGAGTTCGAGCCCCAGCCCCGGCGCGTCGGTCACGGCCAGGCAGGCGTCCTCCACCCGCAGTCCGCCCGTCGCCGGCTGGCTGGCCAGATCCACGTGGCCGTCCAGATCCACGTGCTGCACGGCCGGGGAGGCCAGGGCCAGGTGGGCGCCGGCGGTGATGCCCACCAGGGTCTCGGTCATGCAGCCGATGAGGCAGGGCATCCCAGCCGCCTGGGCGATGGCCAGGCAATCCAGCGCCCGGGAGATGCCGCCGACCTTCTGCAGCTTGATGTTCAGCATGGCGCAGGCCTGGCTCCGGGCCAGGCGGAGCGAGTCCTCGGGGCTGTGCACCGCCTCGTCGGCCATGATCGGCACCGGGCTGCGGTCGCTGACCCACTTGAGCGCCTCCAGGTCCCGGGCCGCCACCGGCTGCTCGGCGAAGGCGATCCGCTCCGGGCCCAGGGCGGTGAGCACCCGCAGGGCCCCTTCCCGGTCGTAGCCCTGGTTGGCATCCACGTGCAGGGGGAAGTCGGGGCCGACCAGGGCCCGCACCGCCCGGACCCGGGCCACATCCAGCTCCGGGTCCAGCCCCAGCTTGAGCTTGAGCTCCCGGTACAGGCCGCTGGCCAGCAGGGCCCGGGCCTCCGCCACGGTCTCCTCCAGGGGCAGGATGCCGATGGTCATGGCGTTGGCGATGCGCGGGCGGAAACCGCCCAGCAAGGCCCGCACCGGCAGGCCGGCCAGCTTGCCGGCAAGGTCCCACAAGGCCGTGTCCACGGCGGTCAGGGCCGCGGCGTGGGCCTGGCGCCAGGGCTCCAGCCGCTGCAGGATGGCCGCCCGCTCCATGGGGTCGCAGCCGCGCACCCGCGGGGCCATGGCGGCCAGCGCCGCGGTGGTCCCGTCCACGGTCTCCTGGCACACCTCCAGGTTGGGGGCCGCCTCGCCCAGTCCGGTCAGCCCGGTGTCGGTGGTCAGCCGCAGCAGCAGCCCCTGGTACAGGGTGCGGGTGGCGTAGGCCACCTTGAGCGGTTTCAGGCGGGGGATGCTGAGGGGGACGACCTGGAAGCCGGTGATCCGCATGGCGCTACGCCCCCTGCCGGGCCGCGGCCAGCTCCTGCAGGGTGCGTGGCCGCCGCTTGCCCAGCACCCGGTGGCCGGCGGGGGTGATGAGGACGTTCTCTTCCAGGCGGATGCCGCCCGCATCCTGGAACCGCTCCACCGCGGCGTAGTCGATGAAGTCCCGGCAGCGGCCCTCGGCCTTCCAGCGCTGGATCAGCGCGGGGATGAAGTACAGCCCTGGCTCCACGGTGAGGGTGAAGCCCGCCTGCAGGGGCCGGGCCAGGCGCAGGGACTTGAGGCCGAACTGGGTGCTCTTGGCCTGGCCCTGGTAGCCGACCCAGATCTCGCCCAGGCTTTCCATGTCATGCACGTCCAGGCCCAGCATGTGCCCGAGGCCGCACTGGAAGAACAGGGCGTGGGCGCCCTGGGCCACCGCCTCCCTCGGGTCGCCCTTCATGAGGCCCATCTGCTTCAGGCCCTCGGCCAGGGCGCAGCAGGCGGCCAGATGCACCTCCCGGAACGGGACCCCCGGGCGCAGCTGTTCCAGGGCGCCCAGGTGGGTGGCCAGCACCAGCTGGTAGAGATCCCGCTGGCGGGGGGTGAAGGCCGGGTCCACGGGGGTGGTGCTGGTGAGATCGCCGGCGTAGTGCAGGGGCGATTCCGCGCCGGCGTCCAGGAGCAGCATCTGGCCGCTTTCCAGGGTGTTGTGGTAGGCGTGGTTGTGCAGGGTCTCCCCGTGCACGGTGGCGATCACCGGGTAGGCCAGGGCCGAGCCCGCGGCCAGGGCCACCTGCGTGACCCGGGCGGCCACGTCCGACTCCTTCAGGCCCGGGCGGATCATGGCCATGGCGGCCAGATGCATGTCCACGCTCAGGTCCACCGCCCGCTCCAGTTCGGCCACCTCCTCGGCGCTCTTGCAGGCGCGCAGCTCCACCACGGCCCGGATCAGCCCCAGGGAGGCGGCGTCGGCCTGCTGGTCGGGATGGATACCCAGCAGATGGAACAGCTGCAGCTGCTGCTCGGCCCGGTAGGGGGGCAGGAAAGCGATCTTCCGGCCGGCCGCCTTGGCCAGCCGGGCGGCTAGTTCCGCGGCGGGGGCCGCCTCGGGGATGCCGGCCGCGGCGGCCAGTTCTGCCACCCGCGGCTGCGGGCCGGTCCAGACCAGGTCGTCCAGGCTGGCGTCGTCGGCGAACAGGGTGGTCCGGCCCGTGTCCAGGTCCATGAGCGCCGCGCAGCCCGGACGGTCCACGCCGAAGAAGTACAGGAAGCTGCTGTCCTGGCGGAACGGATAGGCATTGTCCCGGTAGTTCACGGGGCTGTCCGCGTGGCCCAGGAACAGCAGGAGGCCGGAGCTGAACTGGGCGGCCAAACGCGCGCGGCGGCTCTCGTAGGTCTGGGCAGTGAACATCGAAAAGGCCTCCCCGGGACAGGGTTCCAGTCTATCCCACTGTGCCAAACGGTCCGGGGCGCGATATGCTTTGAGGCAGGCTCCGCTTCAGGTCTACAATCGCCTTTTCACACCCGTGTTTTTCTGGAGGCTACATGCGCAAGTTAACCCAAATCGCAGCGGCGATCGTGCCGGCTGCGATGCTTTTTGTGTGCAGCAATGCCATGGCTGATGCCAAGTTCCATGTGGGCATCTGCACCGGCACGGTGTCCCAGTCCGAGGACGACCTGCGCGGCGCCGAGGCCCTGATCAAGGAATACGGGTCGGTGAAGACCGGCGGGATGATCCAGCACATGACCTATCCCGACGATTTCATGTCCCAGCAGGAGACCTTCATCTCCAACGTGGTCTCCATGTCGGATGACCCCAAGATGAAGGCGATCATCGTCAACCAGGCCATTCCCGGCACCGCCGAAGCGTTCAAGCGCATCCACGCCAAGCGCCCCGACATCTACTGCCTGGCCGGCGAGTGCCAGGAGGATCCCCTGGTGATCTCGGGCGCCGCGGACTTCGCCGCGCAGAACGACTTCGTTTCCCGCGGCTACACCATCATCTGGGCCGCCAAGCAGATGGGCGCCAAGACCTTCGTGCACATCTCCTTCCCCCGGCACATGTCCTATGAGGGCCTGGGCCGTCGCCGTTCCATCATGGAGCAGGCCTGCAAGGACATGGGCATCAAGTGGGCCTTCGAGACCGCTCCCGATCCCACCTCCGATGTGGGTGTGGCCGGTGCCCAGCAGTTCATCCTGGAAAAGGTGCCGGCGTGGCTCAAGAAGTACGGCCCCAATGGCGAGAAGGTGGCGTTCTTCTGCACCAATGACGCGCACACCGAGCCCCTGCTGAAGAAGCTCCTGGAGTCGAAGAACGGCCTGTTCGTGGAGGCCGATCTGCCTTCCCCGCTCATGGGCTATCCTGGCGCCCTGGGCCTGGACCTCAAGAAGGAAGCGGGCAACTTCCCCGCCATCCTGAAGAAGGTGGAAGCCGGCGTGGTCGCCAAGGGCGGCGCGGGCCGCTTCGGCACCTGGGCCTACAGCTACGGCTACACCGTCAGCGCCGGCCTGGGCGAGTATGCCATCCGGGTCATCCAGGGCACGGCCAAGAAGAACAGCCTGCCTGACCTGTTCAAGGCCTACGGCAAGTGGACCCCCGGCGCCAAGTGGAACGGTGCGCTCTACACCGACACCAACACCGGCGTGAAGGTGAAGAACCTGGCCCTGGTCTACATGGACACCTACATCTTCGGCGGCCTGAACGGCAAGCCCTTCCTCACCACCACCGCGGTGAAGGTGCCGGCCAAGTACTACACCATCAAGAAGCAGCAATAGTCCTCCGGCCTCAGCCGGACAGCGACGGAGGGGCCCGAGCGGGTTCCTCCGTTTTGCTGTACCGCATGCGTGGCATCAAAGGCGGGCACGTGTCGGTATTGGTAGCGAAACGAAGGTTAACGCCGAGGACGCCGAGGTGCCGAGATCGCAGAGCTGGATTCGGTGAAGGGGGTATCCGGGCCCAGCTCCCAGGCGGGCTGAGCGGGTTCCGAACCGACTCCGCAAGGGCGCTCCAGCCCCGCCTGCGGCGGGGGTCCTGGGCGTTCGCCCAGGACGTTCCCGGTCAGGCGCGGGCCGCAACCCGCCTGCGGTGTGTTGCCGGCCCGCGCCTGACCGGGAACCTGGGGCTCCCTTGCTCGCGGCGCACCTCATGCCGCGCTCGGCGGCCTCGGAAGCTCGGCGGACTCGGCGTTTTTATTGGTTTAGATTGGTTTACCTGGGCATGGCATCCGTCCGAGCCCATCCCTCCGCAAGCCTAGAGGTGGAACCCGTCCACCACCTGGCGCAGCCCTTCGGCCACCTGGGCCAGATCGTCGGAGGTGCGGGCCACCTGCTGCACGGTGGCGGCCAGTTCCTGGGTGGCCACGGCGTTCTGGGACAGGCGGGCGGCGGTGTGGTCCATGCGCCGGCCCACGTCCTGGCTGGTTTCGGCCTGGACCTGGCTGAGCTGGCCCATCTGCTGGATGCTGCCGGCGATGCTGGTGATGCGGGTGCGGATCGCCTCCAGGTTGGCCAGGGTGGTGTCCACGCCCTGCACGCCGCCGGCCACCGCCTCCTGGGTGCGCAGGGTCAGCTGGTGGATGTCCTGGGCGGAGGCGCGGGAGCGTTCGGCCAGCTTGCGCACCTCTTCGGCCACCACGGCGAAGCCTTTGCCCAGGCTGCCGGCCTTGGCGGCCTCGATGGCGGCGTTGAGGGACAGCAGGTTGGTCTGCCGGGCGATGTCCTGGATGACCTGGATGGAACTGACGATCTGGTCCATGGCGGTGCGGATCTCGGCCATGCCCTGCTCGGCGCTCTGGCCGGCTTCGGCGCCGCGGGTGGTGGCTTCAACCGCCTCATCGCTCTGTCGGCTGGTCTGTCCGGAGCGTTCGGCCAGGTCGCCGATGTGCCCGTCCAGGGCCCGCATGGCGGTGGAAACCTGCTCGCCTGCCTGTTTGAGCTCTTCGCTGACCCGGGAGATCTCGTCCACGGCCCGGGCCATTTCCACGGAGGACGCGGCCAACTGGGTGCTGCCGGAGGCGACCCGGTCGGCGAAGCCCTGGACCTCCATCACGGTGGTGCGCAGGGTGCCGTTGTAGGCATTGAAGGCCTCGGCCGCCTCGGCCACCTCGTCCCGGGTGGCCACCTCGATGCGCCGGGACAGATCGCTGGTGCGCAGGCCCTGGATCAGATGCTGCATTGGCCGGGCGATGCCCCGGGCCAGGCGGGTGGCGATGATCACTCCCAGCGCCGCCACGATCAGGGAGGCCAGCAGCACCTTCATGGAGAAGTCGGCCACGTCCCGGTCCACGTCGTCCACGTAGGTGCCGGCCCCCACGATCCACCCCCAGGGGGCGAAGGTCTTCACGTAGGTAACCTTGGGGAACTGGCCGGAGGCGCCCTTCTTGGTGAACTGATACTTCAGGAAGCCGCCGCCGGAGGCCTGGGCGGTGCGCTCCAGGTCCCGGAACAGCTTGGCCAGGGCGGGCTCCAGGCTGTCGGTGGACTTGCCCACCAGATCGGCCCGCGGGTGGGCCAGGACGACCGGGCCGGGGCCCTGGATGTACACGTAGTTGTCCCCGTCGAAGGCGATCTGGCCGATGAGCTCCTTGGCCCGCTGCTGGGCCACCTCCAGGGTGCGTCGCCCGGCCCGCACCTCCAGATCCTGGTTGGCCAGGATGCTGCTGGCGGTCTCGACCACGTTGCGGACGCTGTGCTCGCGGGCGGCGAGGATGGCCGCGTGCACCCGGGGCAGCACGTAGCCCACCAGCAGGAGCAGGAACAGCACGACCGGGACCAGACTGGCGAGCAGGATCTTGGTGGAGATGCGGCGCAAGCCGGAACCGGGCATCCTTGACATCGTGGTCTCCCCGTGGTGTGGCCTGATGCGCAAAGTCTAGAACCATTCCGTTGCCATCCGTGACAGGGAATTGGCAAATTCAAGCATTCGACCCGGTCGTCCGGGCACACAGACCTGATGGCCGGGCTCTGCTCGGCCATCAGGTGAGGGGGATAGGGGGGAACATCGCGAGCGGAGCGAGCAGGCAGTTCCCCCCTTTAATATCAGATCACGTAGTCCGGATCCCCCGCGGCCGGGGCGTCCGGGAACACCTCCAGGCGCCGGGGCAGGGCGTGCACCACCTGCCCGGCCTGCAGCTGGAGCCGGCCCATCTCCTCCTGGGTCACGTGGGCCTCCAGCTCGGTGGCGTCGTGCAGGGTCTCCAGGTGCACCCGGGCATAGGGGCCGGCCAGGTGGATGCGCCGGATGAGGGCCGGCAGGGCGCCCGGGACCGGGTCCAGGCCCACCTGCAGGTCGTGGGGGCGGAGGAAGGCGGCGGCGGCGCTCCCTTCCCGCAGGCCGGCGCCGGCCACCGCCAGGGAGGTGCCGCCGGTGTCCAGCTGGCCATCGCGCATGTGGCCGCGCACCCGGTTCACCTGGCCCAGGAACTGGTAGACGAAGGCGCTGGCGGGCCGTTCGTAGACCTCCTCGGGACTGCCGTCCTGCTCGATGCGGCCCTGGTTCAGCACCACGATCCGGTCGGCCACCTCCAGCGCCTCCTCCTGGTCGTGGGTCACGAACACCGACGTGATGCCGGTCTGGTCGTGCAGCTGGCGCAACCAGCGGCGCAGATCCGCCCGCACCCGGGTGTCCAGGGCGCCGAACGGCTCGTCCAGCAGCAGCACCTCCGGCTCGATGACCAGGGCCCGGGCCAGGGCCACCCGCTGGCGCTGGCCCCCGGACAGCTGGTCGGGCATGCGCGGCCCGGCCCAGCCCAGCTGCACCGTGTCCAGGATCGCCTGGACCTTGGCCCGGATCCCGGCCCGGGACAGGCGTTCCCGGCGCGGCCGCACCGACAGGCCGAAGGCGACGTTCTCGAACACGGTCATGTGCTTGAACAGGGCATAGTGCTGGAACACGAAACCCACCCGCCGGGGCGCCCCGCCGCCCCGGAAGTGGACGCTGCCGCCGTCGGGGGTCTCCAGGCCGGCCAGGATGCGCAGCAGGGTGGTCTTGCCGGACCCGGACGGGCCCAGCAGGGCCACCAGTTGGCCGTCGGGAATGGCCAGGCTGATCCCGTCCAGGGCGGTGAAGGCCCCGAACTGCTTGCGGATGTGCTCCAGCTGGATGCTGGCGACCGGGGTCGCCGCGGGAGCCGCGGGGGACAGGGGGGCGGGGGGGGTCATGCGGCGCTCCGGGGCTGGGGGGGGCCTTCGTTCCGGCGCCGGCCCACCCAGGCCTTGAGGCCGACCGTGAGCAGGGCGGTGAGGCTGAGCAGGGACGCGCAGGCGAAGGCGGCCGAGAACTGGTATTCGTTGTACAGGGCCTCGATGTGCAGGGGCAGGGTGTCGGTCAGGCCGCGGATGTGGCCCGAGACCACCGATACAGCGCCGAACTCGCCCATGGCCCGGGCCGAGCACAGGATCACCCCGTAGGCCAGGCCCCACCTGGCGCCGGGCAGGCTGACCCGCCAGAAGATCTGCCAGCCCGAGGCGCCCAGCATGCGCGCGGCCTCTTCCTGTTCGCCGCCCGCGGCCTGGAACACCGGGGCCAGTTCCCGGGCCACGAACGGGAAGGTGACGAAGCTGGTGGCCAGGACGATGCCGGGCAGGGCGAAGGCGATGCGGATGTCCCGGGCGATGAGCCAGGGCCCCAGCCAGCCCTGGGCCCCGAAGATCAGCATGAACATCAGCCCGGCCACCACCGGCGACACCGCGAAGGGCAGATCGATGAGGGTGCCCAGCAGCCGGCGGCCCGGGAACTGGAACTTGCCCAGCAGCCAGCCCGCGGCCAGGCCGAAGCTGGTGTTGAGGGTCACGGCCGCCAGGGTGGCGGTGAGGCTGAGCCGCAGGGCCGCCCAGGCTTCGGGCTCGCGCAGGGCCGCCAGGTAGACCCGCCAGCCCTGGGCCAGGGCCTCGCAGAACACCGCCGCCAGGGGCAGCAGCAGGAACCCGGCCAGGTAGACCAGGACCAGCAGGATGGCCGCCACCCGCACGGCGCGGGGTTCGGTGCGGGCCAGGGGGCGCCGGGCCTGAGACGGGATGCCCGGGCTCGGCCCGGGCATCCCGTGGGGGAGCACGAGGGGGGACGAGGAGGGAGCGTAGCGACCGGGCGGTCCCCCCTCGTTCACATCAGCCATGCCGCACCGCCCGGCCGCCGCGCTGGAGGATCTGCAGCAGGAACAGCAGCAGGAAGGAGATGACCAGCAGCATGCAGGCGATCACGGTGGCGCCCAGGTAGTCGTACTGTTCCAGCCGGCTGACGATGAGCAGGGGCGGGATCTCGGTGCGGAACGGCAGGTTGGCGCTGATGAAGATGACGCTGCCGTACTCCCCCATGCCCCGGGCCAGGGCCAGGGCGAAGCCGGTGACCAGGGCCGGCCGCAGGTGCGGCAGCACCACCCGCAGCAGGATCCGGGTGCGGGATGCGCCCAGGCAGGCGGCTGCCTCCTCCTCTTCGGGCGGCAGGTCCATGAGCACCGGCTGCACGGTGCGCACCACGAACGGCAGGCCGATGAACACCAGGGCCACGAACACCCCCACGGGGGTGAACGCCACCCGGAACGGCAGGTGCCGGCCCACCCAGCCATCGGCCATATAGATCCTGGTGAGGGCGATGCCGGCCACCGCCGTGGGCAGGGCGAAGGGCAGGTCCACCAGGGCGTCCAGCAGTCCGGATCCGGGCGGCTGATAGCGCACCAGGACCCAGGCCAGGAGGGTGCCGGCGCCCAGATTCACCCGGGCCGCGGCCAGGGAGGCCAGCAGGCTGAGCCGCAGGGAGGCCAGCACCCGGGGGCTGGCCGCCACCGCCAGGACCTGGGCCGGACTGGCGGTGGCGGCCTTGAGCACCAGGGCGGCCAGGGGCAGCAGCACCAGCAGGCCGACCCAGAGCAGGGTGAGGCCCAGGCTGAGGTGGAAACCGGGCAGGCGGGATCGGGACGCGGGGGCCAGCGCCATCTCCTAACGCCCGGCGCTGATCTGGTCGAACAGCGCCCCTTCGGCGAAGTGGGCCGCGTGGGCCTTGCTCCAGCCGCCGAACACTTCGTCCACGGTGAACAGCTTCACGGCCGGGAAGGGATGTCCGGCGGCGGGCAGGGCGGTGGGGCTCCAGGGCCGGAAGTGGTGCTTGGCGGCCAGCTGCTGGCCCTCTTCGCTGTACAGGTACTCCAGGTAGGCCTTGGCCAGTTCGCCGCTGCCCCGCCGCTGGACCACCCGGTCCACCACCGCCACCGGCGGCTCGGCCAGGATGCTCACGCTGGGTACGACGATCTCGAACCTGGCCCGCAGCGGGCCGTTCATGGCCAGGTAGGCCTCGTTCTCCCAGGTCACCAGCACGTCGCCGATGCCCCGTTCCACGAAGGTGGTGGTGGCGCCCCGGGCGCCGCTGTCCAGCACCGGCACGTTGTGGTAGAAGGCGGTGATGTAGGCCCTGGCCTTGGCCGCGTCGCCGCCGTTCTGGCGGAGCGCGGCGCCGTACGCGGCCAGGTAGTTCCAGCGGGCCCCGCCGCTGGTCTTGGGATTGGGCACGATCACCTGCACGCCGGGCCGGATCAGGTCCGGCCAGTCCCGGATCCCCTTGGGGTTGCCCTTGCGCACCAGGAACAGGATGGTGGAGGTGTACGGGGTGCTGTGGTGCGGCAGCCGCTGCTGCCAGGCGGGGTCCAGCAGGTGGCCCAGGCTGGCCAGCTCGTCGATGTCGTAGGCCAGGGCCAGGGTCACCACGTCGGCCTGGAGCCCGTCCAGCACGGCCCGGGCCTGCTTGCCGCTGCCGCCGTGGGACTGCTGGATGGTCAGGTCCTGGCCGGTGCGCGCCTTCCAGTGGCGCACGAACAGGGTGTTGTAGTCCTGGTAGAACTCCCGGGTGGGGTCGTAGGACACGTTGAGCAGGGTGGTGGGCGGGGCGGCCGCGGGCAGGGCGGGCGCCAGCAGCAGGCCGAGTGCGAGGGTCAGGGCGGTGGGCAGGGCGCGGGACATGGGGACCTTTCGGCGCGAGGGGGGGAGGGCAGGCCGGGCGGGCGGGGGGCGGTTCACAGGGCTTCGGGCTCCAGCACCAGGCCCGCGGCCACGGTGCCGTGGCCGTCCTCCTCCACCAGGATGAAGGCGCCGCCGCTGGGCACCCGGGTGTACGGATCGGGACAGATGGGCTGCTGCAGGCGCAGGCTCACGGTGGCGATATCGTTCATCTGCAACTCCCGGGCCGGCAGGTGGGACTGGGTCGCCAGATCCAGCCGGCCGAGGATGGCCTCGACCCTGGCCTTCACCGTGCGGGTGCCGTGCTGCAGCAGCAGCCGGGCGCCCAGGTCCAGGGGCTGTTCGCTCATCCAGCACAGGGTGGCCACCACGGTCTGGGTGGGGCTGGGCGCGTCGTCCGGGCTGGCCAGCAGATCGCCCCGGGAAATATCCACCTCGTCGGCCAGGCGCAGGGTGACGCTCTGGCCGGCCACCGCCGCTTCCAGTTGCAGGCCGTAGCGCTCGATGCCGGCGATCCGGGTGGTGCGGCCGGCGGGCAGCACCCGGACCGGGTCGCCCACGGCAATCCGGCCGCTTTCCACCCGGCCCATATAGCCGCGGTAGTCGCGCAGGGCCTCGGTGCGCGGCCGGCACACCAGCTGCACCGGGAAGCGGAACGGGCCGGACTGGCGGTCCTGGTCCAGTTCCACCGCCTCCAGCAGTTCCAGCAGGGCCGGTCCCTGGTACCAGGGCAGATGCTCGCCCCGGTCCACCACCATGTCGCCCTTGAGGGCGCTCATGGGCAGGTACTGCTGGCCGGCCAGGCCCAGGCGCGCGGCGAAGGCGTCCACGTCGTTGCGGATGCCCAGGTAGACCGCCTCGTCCCAGTCCACCAGGTCCATCTTGTTGATGGCCACCACGATGTGGCGCAGGCCCATGAGGTGGGCCAGGGTCATGTGCCGGCGGGTCTGGGGCAGCACCCCCTTGCGGGCGTCGATCAGCACGATGGCCAGGTCCACGGTGGAGGCGCCGGTCACCATGTTGCGGGTGTACTGCTCGTGCCCGGGGGCGTCGGCCAGGATGTACTTGCGGGTGCCGGTGCTGAAGTAGCGGTATGCCACGTCGATGGTGATGCCCTGTTCCCGCTCGGCCTGCAGGCCGTCGGTGAGCAGGCTCAGGTCCACCTCGGCCATGCCGCGCTTGCGGCTGCTGCTGGCCAGGGCATCCAGGGTGTCCACCAGGATGGCCTTGCTGTCGAACAGCAGCCGGCCGATGAGGGTGCTTTTGCCGTCATCGACGCTGCCGCAGGTGAGGAACCGGAGGATGCCGCGGTCGGCCGCGGGGGTGGGGGGCGGGGGGATGATGGGCGCGGCTTGCATCTAGAAATAGCCCTCCTTCTTGCGCAGCTCCATGGAGGCTTCGCTGGTCTGGTCGTCCAATCGGGTGGCTCCCCGCTCGGTCTGTTCGGTGCTGGCGGTTTCCCGGATGATGTCCGCCACGGTGGCGGCCCGGCTGGGCACCGGGGCGGTGCACGGGATATCGCCCACGGTGCGGAAGCGCACCCAGCGCTGCACCACCTGGGCGCCGGCCGGGGCCGGGGTCAGGGCCGTCACCGGCAGCAGGGCGCCGCCCGGCTGGACCACCACCTGGCGCGGGTGGGCGAAGTAGATCTCCGGCAGTTCCAGCTGTTCCTGCTGGATGTACTGCCACACGTCCAGCTCGGTCCAGTTGGAGATGGGGAAGGCGCGGATGTGCTCGCCGGGGCGGATGCGCGCGTTGTACAGATGCCACAGCTCCGGGCGCTGGGCCTTGGGGTCCCACTGGCCCCACTCGTCCCGGAAGCTGAAGATGCGCTCCTTGGCCCGGGCCTTCTCCTCGTCCCGGCGGGCGCCGCCGATCAGGCAGTCGAACTTGAACTCGGCCACCGCGTCCAGCAGGGTCACGCTCTGGTGGCGGTTGCGGCTTTCCCCGGGATGCTGCAGGCGCACCCGGCCCTGGGCGATGCTGGCGTCCAGGGTCCGCACCAGCAGGGTCTCACCAAGCTCGTCCGCACGCTTGTCACGGAAGGCAATGACTTCGGGGTAGTTGTGGCCAGTGTCGATGTGCAGGAGCGGAAACGGGAAGCGCCCGGGCCGGAACGCCTTTTCGGCCAGGCGCAGCAGCACCACGCTGTCCTTGCCGCCGCTGAACAGCAGGGCGGGCTGTTCGCACTGTCCGGCCACCTCGCGAAGGATGTGGATAGCTTCGGATTCCAGCACCTCCAGGTGGCTGAGCCGAATATTGGAACTAGCGGTCATGGTTCGACTCCGGGTATGGGCGGCCGGCCACCTGGGTGGGGGCCCGGTGTAGTCCGCATTCCTTGTGGTCCGGCTGCTCCCACCACCAGCGCCCGGCGCGCTCGTCCTCGCCCGGCGCCACGGCCCGGGTGCAGGGCGCGCAGCCGATGGAGGGGTAGCCTTGGTCGTGCAGAGGGTTGTAGGGGATGTGCTGCTCGGCCACGAAGGCCCGCACCTGGGCCAGGCTCCAGTCCAGGAGCGGGCTGATCTTGATGATGCCGCCGTGGGCCGGGTCGGCCTCGAACAGCCGGATGGCTTCCCGGGTGGGGCCCTGGGCCCGGCGCAGGCCGGTGATCCAGGCCGGGGCGCCGGCCAGGGCCCGGGCCAGGGGCTCCACCTTGCGGATCCGGCAGCAGGCCTGGCGCAGTTCCAGGCTGTCCCGGAAGGCGTTGGGGCCGTGCTCGGTGACGAAGGCCTCCACCGCCTCGGTGCGCGGGAAGTAGACCTCGATGGCCAGCCGGTAGCGCCGGCGCAGGGCCGCCAGCACGTCGTAGGTCTCCGGCGGCAGGCGCCCGGTGTCCAGCACGAAGACCCGCGGCGGCGCCGGGAGCTGGCTGGCCAGGTGCACCAGGGCGACATCCTCCAGGCCCAGGGAGCAGGCCATGGCCGCGCCCGGGAAGGCCTCCATGGCCGCGGCCAGGATGCGGCCGGGCGTCTCACCGGCCAGCAGCTGGGATAGCTGGGTGGGGTCGGTCATGCGTTTTCCAGGATCCGGGACAGGGCCTCGGGTCCCAGGCGCCGGGCGAAATCGCCGAAGGGCTCCTCGGCCGGGCCCTGGGCCCAGGCTGCCACCAGCCGCTCGAACAGCTCGGGCAGCTCGGCCACGCTGACCTTCTGCCGCAGTTCGAAGGCCAGCTGGTCGCCCTGGGAGCTGCCGCCGGCATAGACCGCGTACTTGCCCACCGTCTGGCCCACCAGGGCCAGTTCCGCGCTGTACGGTCGGGCGCAGCCGTTGGCGCAGCCGGTGACCCGGAACACCGGCGCCTGGTCCAGGCGCTGGTGGCGCACCAGGGCGGCGCGCAGGGCGCCCAGGAAGTCCGGCAGGGTCCGTTCCGCCTCGGTGATGGCCAGGCCGCACAGGGGCAGGGCCACGCAGGCCAGGGCCCGGCGCGCCAGGGGGTCCGCCGCCAGGGCGTCGGCCGCGTCCAGGGCCGCGGCCACCGCCTCCCGCCGCTCCGCCGGGATGTCCAGCAGGATCAGGTCCTGGTCCGGGCTGAGCTGGACCGGCAGGCGGTGTTCGGCCACCACCGCCCGCAGGGCCCGCTTGAGCGGGCCGCGGATCCGGCCCGAGGGGATCGACAGCCCCAGGGCCCAGCTGCCGTTGGCCCGGGGCAGCCAGCCCAGGACCCCGGAGGTGCGCCAGGCCGGTAGCGGCCGGTCCTGGAAACGGACGCCGCTGCGCGCTTCCACCTCCTGGCGCAGCCAGGGGACGCCCCGGGCCGCCACCACGTACTTGAGCCGGGCATGGCGGCGGTCCTCGCGGCTGCTTTCGTCCCGGTGGAGGCGCACCACCGCTTCGGCCACCGCCAGCAGGTCTCCGGCCGGGATCCAGCCCAGCAGGTCGGCCAGCCGGGGGAAGGTGCTGGGATCGTTGTGGGTCATGCCCATGCCGCCGCCGGCGAACACGAAGAAGCCATCCAGCAGCCCATCGGCGAAGGTGGCGGCGAAGCCCAGATCGTTGGTGTACAGATCCACCAGGTTCTCCCCGGCCACCGTGAGCGAGATCTTGAACTTGCGGGGCAGGTAGGTGGCGCCGTAGAGCGGCTCCACCGGGTCGGAGCGATCGGCCGGCCCGGGCCCGGCTTCCGGCTCCGGCTCCGGCTCAGGCTGGGCCTGGCCGTCCAGCCAGATCTCGGTGTAGGCCCGGCTGCGGGCCAGGAAGTGGCTGGACAGCCGGTCGACAAGGGGTTCCAGCTGGTCCAGATCCGGGCGCTGCCAGGGGTTGGGGGCCTGGGTCACGTTGCGCACCACGTCGCCGCAGGCGCCCTGGGTGGTGAGCACCGCCCGCTGCAGCCCCTGCAGGGCGGCCTTGAGCTCGCCCTTGAGCACGCCATGCAGCTCGATGGTCTGGCGGGTGGTGATGCGCAGGCTGCCGTCCCCGTAGCGGTCCGCCAGATCGTCCCAGGCCAGGTACTGGTCGGCGCTCAGCCGGCCGCCGGGGATCCGGCCGCGCAGCATGAGCACCGGCGGCGGATCCTCCCGGCGGCGGTCCCGGTCCTTCTGCTGGTAGAGGCCATGCAGCTTGAGCAGCTGCTCCCCATCCTTGGAGAAGCCGGGCTCCGGGGCGGCCAGCTCCTGAGCCAGGCTGCCGCGCAGGTGGCGGCTTTGCCGCTTGAGGACTTCCAGGGGGCTTTCGGTCATGGGTGGGACTCCTCGGGCAGGGATGGGGCGGGCGGGGTGGGCGACACCGGGAAGTAGCTGCGGCGGAAGGCGCCCAGCAGGCGTTCCAGGCCGCGGCGCCGGCGCGCGGGGTCGGGCAGTTCGGCCCGGAGCCGCCGGCGCAGCTGGGCCAGTTCGCGCAGGGTGGCGCCGTGCTCGGGCGGGATGAGCAGGTCCAGTACCTCCCGCAGTGCCCGGGCCAGGCCCGGGCAGGCCCCGTCGGTGCCGATGGCCAGGTGCCAGGGCCCCCGCGCCACGCTGGCGGCGAAGTAGGCGTCGCAGGCCGCAGGGTCGTCCACGGCATTGCAGAAGATGCCCAGCGCACGGGCGTCCCGGGCCACCTGGGCGTTGCTGTCCGGGTCGTCGGTGGCGCTCACCGCCAGGCGCACCCCCGCCAGGTGCTCGGCCCGGTACGGCCCCTGGATCAGTTCCACCCCGCCCAGCCGGTCCGCCTCGCGCAGGAAGCCCGGGTGGTGGCACAGGGCCACCGAGCGGATGGCGGCGCCGGCGGCACGCAGCGGCCGGAGCTTGGCCTCAGCGGTCCGGCCGCCGCCCACCAGCAGCACGCGGCAGGCGCTCAGGTCGAGAAAGAGCGGCATCCTTCGGGGCGGGTTCGGGATAGACATGGGCGACGGTCCTCAGGGCGGCGGCGGGTCCCAGGTATACGATGCCGGGGCCCTGGGTGCGGGTTTGCAGGCGTCCGGCGGCGGCGAAGGCCAGCACCGAGCGGGTGACGGTTTCCTGGGCGCTGCCCACGGCTTCCACCAGGACCACCGGCAGATCCGGCGGGGCGCCGGCGTCCAGCAGGCGCCGGGCGATGGCGGGCAGGGCGCGGGTGGCCATGAACAGGGCCAGGGTGGGGCCGGCGGCGGCCAGCTCGGCCCAGTCCCGGGGCCGCTCCAGCAGGTGGTGCCCTTCCAGGATCCGCACCTCGTCGGTGAGGCCCCGGTGGGTGAGGCTGATCCCGGCCGCGGCCGCTCCGGCCTGGAGGGCGCTCACCCCCGGCACCAGGTCGAACGGGACGCCGGCCGCGGCCAGGGCCTGGGCCTCCTCGTGGCCCCGGCCGAACAGCAGCGGATCGCCGTTCTTGAGGCGCACCACCCGGGCGCCGGCCCGGGCGTGGCGGATCATCAGCTCGTGGATCCGCGCCTGGGCGGTGCTGGGCTGGCCACAGCGCTTGCCGGCCGGGATGATCCGCGCGCCGGGCGGGTACAGGGCGCTGAAGGCCGGATCCAGCAGGGCGTCGGGGAGGATCACCTGGGCCGCTTCGATGCGGCGCAGGCCCCGCAGGGTGAGGAAATCCGGGTGGCCTGGGCCGGCACCGACCAGGCTGACGAAGCCGGCGGACATGGTCATGTGGGCTCCGGGCGAGGGCGTCGCAACGGCGGCGCCGGTTGATTTGAAAAGATGAAGCCCGGAAGGAATGAAGTCAAGTAAACTTATCAAAAAAGAAGGTAATGCGGCTCAGCCCGGCAGCTGCTTCCGGTAGTCCCGGGGCGTGGCCCCCTTGAGTTTCTTGAACTGCCGGTTGAAGTTGGAGAGGTTGTTGAAGCCGACCTGGAAGGCCACCTCCGAGGCGCCCTGATCGGTCTCCAGCAGCAGCCGGCAGGCCATGCTCACGCGCAGGGCGAGGACGTAATCCATGTAGGTCATGCCCACCAGCTTGTGGAAGAAGCGGCTGAACGCCTGCAGGGACAGCCCGGCCTGGGCGGCCACCTGGGCCAGGCTCAGGCCCTCGGTGAAGTGCCGGCCGATGAACGCCATGGCCCGGTCCAGCCGCTCGGAGTCCCGGTGGGTGACCGAGGGGGCGTAGCCGGGGCTGGCCAGGGGCTGCTCCTGGGTCGCTTCGGCCAGGCGGGTGAGGGCCGAGACCATCAGCAGCAGCCGGGTCGCCCCGCTCGCCGCCTCCATCCGGTCCATGCAGTCCAGCGCCGGGGCCCCGGCCGGGTCCCGGAACCGCAGTCCCCGGGAACTGTGCGCCAGCAACCGGGCCAGCGGTTCCAGTTCCCGCAGGCGCCAGAACCGATCGCCGAAGTCCTCGGGCCGGAACTGCACATAGCGGAGCCGAGTGGCGGTGCCGGACGGGGCCGGATCGTCGCTGCACAGCATGTGCGGCAGGCCGCCACCCAGGAGCATCAGGTCGCCGGCCTGGTAGCGGCCCACGTGGTCGCCCACCACCAGGTGGCCCTGGCCGGCGACGATGTG
>Ga0302193_10001274_pt1 | contig 21658 bp, 21 predicted proteins | sample II_Bog_E3_3_FD_200228 | JGI IMG/M metagenome (GOLD analysis project Ga0302193, IMG submission 200228) | Peat permafrost microbial communities from Stordalen Mire near Abisko, Sweden - II_Bog_E3_3 | ecosystem: Environmental > Terrestrial > Soil > Wetlands > Peat | place: Sweden: Abisko...
GGCATCCAGGTTATGGCTGGCTGCCACGGTGTCGAGGATGAAGTCGAAGCTATTGAGATGTTTAGCCATCTCGTCTTTGTTCTTCGAGACCACCACCTCGTCGGCCCCCAGCCTGATGGCGTCCTGGCGCTTGGACTCGGACGTGGTGAAGGCCACCGTATGGGCCCCCATGGCGTGGGACAACTTGATACCCATATGGCCCAGCCCGCCGATGCCGACGATGCCCACCTTCTTGCCCGGCCCAGCGCCCCAGTGGCGCAGAGGCGAATAGGTGGTAATGCCGGCGCAAAGCAAGGGGGCCACGGCGGCCAGTTGCTCCTTGGGATGGTTGATCTTCAGGACGAACCTGTCGCTGACGACAATGCGCTGGGAATAGCCGCCAAGGGTATAGCCGGGTGCATCCGCGGTCGGGAAGTTGTAGGTGCCGGTGAAACCATGGTCGCAGAACTGCTCCAGCCCCTCTTCACAAGGCTCGCAATGCTGGCAACTGTCCACCAGACAGCCGACGCCGACAATATCACCCACCTTAAACTTGGAGACATGGACCCCGACGGCGCTGACATGACCGACGATCTCGTGGCCGGGAACGCAAGGGTAATTGGTGCCGGGCCATTCCGAGCGAACCGTATGCAAGTCGGAGTGACAGACGCCGCAAAAGGCGATCTCGATCTGAACGTCATGGTGACCGGGCGCACGGCGCTCGATCTCCATGGGCTCCAGGGGCTTGTCGCTGGCGTGGGCGCCATAGGCTTTGCTGTGCATGCTCTTGTCCTTCTGAAGGGTCAAAGGCCGGTCATGGCTTCAAGGGCTTCGGGGTAACGCTCACCTTGCACCGGGATATGGGACGCGGCCTGGGTGATATCCAGCAGGTCTTGCGGCGTAAGAACCAAGGCTGCCGCCCCTAAGTTTTCCTCTAGGCGGGACAGTTTGGTGGTGCCGGGAATCGGCACGATCCAGGGCTTCTGGGCCAGCAGCCAAGCCAGGGCGACCTGGGCCGGCGTAGCCTGTTTGGCGGCGGCCATATCCTTCAGCTGTTCCACCAGGGCCAGATTGGCTTTCAAGGCTTCGGGAGCGAAACGGGGCAAATTGCTGCGAAAGTCGTCTTTGGCGAAGTGGGTGGTCTCGTCGATCTTGCCGGTCAGGAAGCCCCTGCCCAAGGGACTATAGGCGACATAGCCGATCCCCAATTCCTCGACGATCGGCAGAATCTCGGCCTCGTGACGACGGAACCACACGGAATATTCGCTTTGCAGGGCGGTCACCGGCTGCACCGCATGGGCGCGGCGGATGGTCTCGGCCCCGGCTTCCGACAGGCCGAAATGCTTGACCTTGCCCTCCCGGATCAGTTCCTTCACCGCCCCGGCCACATCCTCGATGGGCACATCTGGATCGACGCGATGCTGATAAAGCAGATCGATGGCCTCGACCCTCAAGCGCTTCAGCGAAGCCTCAACGACCTCGCGGATATGCTCGGGCCGACTGTCCAGACCGGCCCATTTTTCCTTGCCGGTGGGGTCCAGCCTGAAACCGAACTTGGTGGCGATCACCACCTTGCCCTTATAGGGCTCCAATGCCTCGCCCACCAACGCCTCGTTGGTGAAGGGGCCATAGACTTCAGCGGTGTCGAAGAAGGTGACGCCGCGATCGACGGCAGCATGGATCAAAGCCACCATCTCGGTCTTATCCTTGGGCGGGCCATAGGAAAAGCTCATACCCATGCAGCCCAGGCCCATGGCCGAAACTTCCAGGCCGCTGCTGCCGAGTTTACGTTTCTGCATCATCATCCTCCGCTCAAGAAGCCTGATATTGGTCGTCGCTGACCTTGTCCATCCAATCCACCACCTTACCCTCCAGGGACTCAGCGATGGCGATATGGGTCATGGCGGTGCTGGCGGTAGCCCCGTGCCAGTGGCGCTCGCCGGGCGCGAACCAGATGACGTCGCCGGGGCGGATTTCCATAACCGGACCACCCTCGCCCTGAGCCCAGCCACAGCCGGCGGTAACAATCAGGGTCTGGCCCAAGGGATGTTTATGCCAAGCGGTGCGGGCCCCCGGCTCGAAGGTGACAAAGGCGCCGCCGATGCGGGCCGGTGCTGTGCCTTCGAAGCGTTGATCGATGCGCACCGTGCCGGTGAAATAATCATCCGGCCCCTTGGCCGAGGGCTGAGAGCCCACGCGCTTGATGTCCATGCTGCTGGTCCTTTGCGTCGTTTGTTGAAGAAACTCTAGCAGATGGGATTTCCCGCGATTAGATGGTAAGAGTCGCATGGACTTATGATCTGGATTCATAAATGGCCCGAGAGAGCATCAACGACCTTCTGGCCTTTCTGGCCGTCGCCCGCCAACGCAGCTTCACTAAGGCCGCTGCCCAGATGGGCGTCTCTCAGTCAGCCCTAAGCCACACCATCCGGGGATTGGAAAGCCGCCTTGGCATCCGGCTTTTGAACCGCTCGACCCGCAGCGTCTCGCCGACCCAGGCCGGAGAACGGCTGATGCAATCCATCGGGCCGAAGTTCGAGGAAATCGACGAAGCCCTGGCCTCCTTGGCCGAGTTGCGGGAAAAACCCGCCGGCACCATCCGCCTGACCACGGCGGAACATGCAGCCCAAAGCATCCTTTGGCCCAAGCTGGCCAAGTTTCTGCCCGATTATCCCGACATCAAGGTCGAGATCACCATGGACTACGGCCTGACCGACATCGTCGCCCAGCGCTACGACGCCGGAGTGCGCCATGGCGAGATGGTGTCGAAGGATATGATCGCCGTGCGCATCGGCCCCGATCTGCGCATGGCCATCGTCGGTGCCCCCGCCTATCTGGCGAACCGTCCGCTGCCGAAGACGCCGCAGGATCTGCTGACCCACAATTGCATCAATCTGCGCCTGCCCACCCACGGCGGCACCCTGACCTGGGAGTTCGAGAAAGACGGCAAGGAGTTGAACGTCCATGTGGAAGGCCAACTGACCTTCAACCTCGGCTCGCAGATCCTCGACGCCTGCCTGCAGGGCTTCGGCCTGGCCTATCTCCCCGAGGACATGGTGGAGGCCGCGGCCATCGAAGGCCGCCTGATCCGAGTGCTGGAAGATTGGTGCCCACCCTTTCCGGGCTACCACCTCTATTATCCCAGCAGCCGCCAATCTTCGGCCGCCTTCACCCTGCTGGTCGAGGCCTTGCGCTGCAAAACTTGATTGCTCGCGCACTAAATCACCAAACATCGGATGGGTCATGTCGGTTTGTTTGGTCTCGCCTCCTGCGGAGAGGTAGAGTGATAACGGCGGCGGGGACAAGAGCAAGGATCGCATGACAATGTCGGCATACGAGGAAACCGAGAGCACCCAGCCCGGAGAGGTGGTTGAAGAACTGCGCCGCGAGTTCGTCGATGAAACCATAGAAACTCTGCAATCGCTGGATGTCGCCCTTGATGCTGGCCGCAACGGCCATAAGTCTCATGGCGAGATCGTCACCGCTTTTCGCCGGACCGCCTTGGTTTTGCGTGGCCAGGCGGCGAATTTCGGCTTCAGCTCTTTGTCCACTCTGGCCCACCGCATGAACGATTATCTGGCGGCGGCCCCTTTGCCGCTTCCGCCCCGGGCCTGGGAAGACTTACAGAATTTCCTGGATCTGATGACGGGGCTGATCAATGGGCCCCAGACCGCCGAAGGCAGCGCCCCCGATGGCGACGCCTCGGAATTGGTGCGCCGTTTGCCGCGCAAACTGGGCTTTGAGCTGGGCGACATCCAGGTTCGCAACGTCGAGGTGATGCTGGTCATGACCCCCGGCGCCCAAACCCATTTCGTCGAGCGAGAATTGCAGCAATGCGGCTATCGCGTCTCGACCGTATCGGACACCATCCTCGCCTTCGCCATGGTCACCCAGATCAAGCCGGATTTGGTGATCGTTTCAGCGGTGATGCCCGGATTGGACGGCATCGATCTGGCGATCGGCTTGGCCTCGATGCCTTCGACGCGCAATATTCCCATGGCGGTCATCACCAGCCTTGACCCCGATGACGAACGGCTGAAACTGCTGCCTCGCAAGGTGCCGATTTTGAACAAGGGCCCCAGTTTCGGCGACGATCTGTTTGCCGCTCTCGACAATCTGTTTTTGATCTGAGGACGAAAGAGCGTCTTCGCCCCCATCACGAGGTTTCATAAATGTCAGACCAACAGAACATCACCGAGCTTACCGCCGAACTTTCGGTCGTTCTGGCCCGCAAGCTTGAAGAAATCAAGAAGGTGACGGGCACCACCCGCATTCTTGCCCTCAACGCCCTGATCGAAGCGGCGCGGGCCGGTGAGGCCGGCAAGGGCTTCGCCGTCGTCGCCTCGGAGGTCAAGCATGTGTCCGAGACCATCAACGCCATCACCCAGTCCCTGGAAGCCGAGATGAGCAAGGCGATCGACGCCTTGAGCAAGGTAGTGGCCGAAGCGCACGGGGAATAACACTTAAGTCCCGTTCAGGCCGTATTTCTTCAGCTTGTCGTGCAAGGTCGTCTTGGGGATGCGCAAATCCTCGGCGGCGCGGGACAGGCTGGCGTCATTGCGGCGCAAGCTGTCGGCGATCAGCGACCGCTCGAAGGCCTCGACCGCCTGGGCCAAGGGCAGCGGCCCAACATTGGGCGGGGCGGCAAAGGGCGGGAAACCGCGCTCGATGCCAAGAACGCAGCGGTCGGCCACGTTACGCAGCTCGCGTACATTTCCCGGCCAGTCATAGGCCATCATGCGGCGCATGCGTTCGGCATCGGGATTGGGCAAAGTCCTCTCGTGGCGCACTGCGGCCTGCAGGGCGAAATGTTCGAACAATAAGGGGATGTCCTCACGGCGATCCCGCAAGGGCGGCAGCGGCAGCGTCACCACGCTGAGGCGGTAATAAAGATCGGCGCGGAAGCGGCCATCGGCGGCAAGGGCCAAAAGGTCCACCTTGGTCGCCGCCACCACCCGGCAATCCACCGCTACCCCAGTATTGGAGCCCAGCCGTTCGATACTGCGTTCCTGCAGCACCCGCAACAGCTTGATCTGCATGGCCAACGGCATGGCCTCGATCTCGTCGAGGAACAGGGTGCCGCCGTTGGCATATTCGATCTTGCCGACCCGACGCTTGCCGGCTCCGGTAAAGGCTCCGGCCTCGTGGCCGAAGATCTCGCTCTCGAACAGGGTTTCCGGCAAGCCGCCGCAGTTGATGGCGACCAAGTTGCCCTTGCGGCGCGGGCTGGCCTCGTGCAGGCAGCGGGCCACCAGTTCCTTGCCGGTGCCGGTCTCGCCGAAGATCAGCACGTCAGCGGCGCTGGAGCCCAGATCGACCACCATGCGCCGCACCTCCTCGATGGGCTGGGACAGACCGATGATGCGGGCTTCGATGGCCTGGCGTCCGCCCAAGCGGTCGCGCAATTCCCGCACCTCCAGGGTCAGGCGGCGCTTCTCAAGGGCGCGGCGCACCACGGCGACCAGATAATCCGGCGGGAAGGGCTTCTCGATGAAATCGTGAGCGCCGTCCTTCATGGCCTGCACCGCCAGGGACACATCGCCATGACCGGTGATCAGCACCACCGGAAGATCGGGGTCGATCCCTTGGACATCCCGCAAAAGGCTCATGCCGTCGGCCTTGGGCAGGCGAATATCGCTGACCACCACCCCGGGAAAGGCCGGGGTCAGATGCTTGCGGGCGGCCTCGGCCGAGCCGACACCTTCGGCAGGAATGCCTTCCAGCTGCAGGGCCTGAATGCAGCCCAGCAGGACGTCGGGATCATCCTCGACGATAAGAACCTTGAGGCTGTCCGTCATGGGGCGCTCTCGCTTTCGGCGGTGGGGAGGACGATGGTGAAGATTGCCCCGCCCTCCGGGTGGTTGGCCCCTTCCAAGGTTCCGCCGAAATCACGGATGATGCCAGCGGAAATCGGCAGGCCCAGGCCTAAGCCGGCCCCCGGGTCCTTGGTGGTGAAAAAGGGCTCGAACAGATGCCGGGCGGCTTCGTCACTGATGCCGGGGCCATGGTCGCGGATACAGATCCTGACCTGCCCGTCGGCCTGTCGCACGGCAATTTCCAGCAGGGACTCGGGGCGCCCCGCCATGGCGTCGGCGGCATTGCCGATCAGATTGACCAGCACCTGCTCCAGCCGGTTGGGCTCGCACAGGGCCATGACCTCCGCATCCGGCCAATCCTGGCGCACCTCCAACCCGGCCTTGCGCAAATGCGCCTCCAGCAGGAACAGGGCGTTATCGATAGAGGGGCGGACCGGCATCGCCGCCACCGGGCCAGAAGACTTACGGGCAAAATTCTTCAGCTGGCTGGTGATCTTGCCCATGCTGTCCACCAGGGCACCGATGCGCTGAAGATTGCCCGATGCGGTGTCGAGGTCTCCGCGCTCCATGAATTTAGCGGCATTGGCCGACAGGGTGCGCAAGGCCGCCAGCGGCTGGTTCAACTCGTGGGCAATGCCCGTCGACAGCTGGCCGATCACCGCCAGTTTGCCCGCCTGCACCAGCTCGTCCTGGGCCGAACGCAAGCGCAGATTGGCGGCGGAAAGGTCGGCAGTACGTTCCTCGACCTTCAGCTCCAGCTCGTCATGGGCGCGCTGCAAAGCCTCGCGGGCCCGCAGGCGTTCGCGGCTTTGGGCGATGCGCTGCTGCACCAGCAGCCCCAGGATGCACAGAAAAGCAGCCCCAATGGCCGCCAGGGCTGCTTCGGTGGTGGCCCGCAAGCGCAATTGCCCCAGCTGGGACATCACCGTCAAGGTCCAGGGCGTTCCCGGCATGGGGGCCGATTGGGCCAGGAACTGCTCGCGCAGGCCGGGGGCCGAGGGACGGGGCAAAGTCATCAGACTGGCACTGGCGTCCAGCACGGTGATCTCGCCGATGGGCAAAGGCTCCAGGTGACGGCGGTTATAATGCTGCGAGCGGTCGAAATCCTCACGGGTCTTGGCGTCCAGGGGCTGCAGGGTGGCGAACTTCCAGTCATGGACCGAAGACAGAATCGCCACGCCGTTCTCGTCGGTCACCAGCACCGGCACTTCCAGGGAAATCCACGAGCGTTCCAATTGCTCCAGGCTGACCTTCACTACCGCCACCCCCACCACATGCTCACCATCGACGATGGCCGAGGACAGGTAGTAGCCGGGAATTCCCAAGGTGGTGCCGATGCCGAAGAAACGACCCGAGCCATGAACCACCGCCTCATAGAAATAGGGCCGGTAGGACAAATCCTCGCCCATGAAGCTTTCGGGGGTGTTCCAATTGCTGGTCGCCACCACATGACCGCCGGCGTCGAGGATATAGACCGCCAGGGTGCCGGCGCGGCGGTTCAACTGTTCCAGATAGCCATTGACCTCGAGCGCCACCCCTTCGCTCTGGCGGTGCAGAAGGTGAAGGACGTTGGTCTCCAGCCCCAGGGTGGCCGGGAAATAGGCGTATTTGTCGATCTCGCGCTCTAGGCTAGAGGCCGCCAAATCCAGCCGGTGCCGCCCCAAGGCCCGCAGGTCATGCAGGCCGCCCTCCATACGAGCTTGATAGCTCCAAAGCCCGGCCAGCGCCGCCAGGACCAGAAGTCCGGCCAGATGCAATCCATAGCGGCGGGTGCGGCGGAGCAAGGACATCATGGAGCCATCGCTAGATCGGGGATCACAAGCCTATCATCCCCCAGGCCAGCTTGGCGATGAGCACAGCCACTACCGCCAGAAAGGCCTTGCGGATAAAGCCCGAGCCATGACGGACGGCCAGCACGGCCCCCGTCTGGCCACCGGCCAGATTGCAGACGGCCATGGTCAGTCCAATGCCCCACAGAATGGGGCCATGGCTGGTGAAAAAAGCGATGGCGGCGACGTTGGTGGCGACATTGATGACCTTGGCGCTCGCGGTGGCCCGCAAAAAATCCATGCCGAACAGCCGCACGAAGGCGAACAGCAAGAAACTACCGGTGCCCGGCCCGAAGAAGCCGTCATAAAGGCCGATGGCAAGACCCAGCAGCAGGCCACGCCAACGATCACTGGATCGCAGCTCGCGGGTTTCGGCATGGCCGAAATCCTTCTTCATGAAGGTATAGACGGCGGCGCCGATCATCATAACCAGCACCAGCGGTTGCATCCAGGTCCGCGGCAGCCAGGAGACCAGAGCCGCTCCGCCCCAAGCCCCGACCAAAGCCGCCGCCGTGGCCGGCAGCACCACGGCCCAGGGGATCGATACCGAACGGCCATAGTGAACCATGGCCGCCGAGGTGCCAGCGATGCTGGAGACCTTGTTGGTGCCGAACAGAGTGGGGATGGCAGTGCCGGGGAACTGGGTCAGCAGCATGGGAATCTGGATCAGACCGCCGCCACCAACCACGGCATCGACCACACCGGCGGCAAAAGCCGCCACGGCCATGATCAGAAGATTGGTAAGAACCGACCAATCAGAAAAACCGTTCAGCCAGCCCCAATCCATCACTTTCCCCAATGTATCTTCTAATCTCTTGTATCATATACGAAACCGGCGGGCATGAAGCCCGCCGGTCGTGTAGTTTAAGTCTGGGCGGGGGCGACCACCAGCTCTTCTTCCTCGCCCATATCGGCCCCTTCGACACTCACCGGGACCATGGCGTTTTCCCACTTGGCGACCACGGCGGTGGCGATGGCATTGCCCAGCACGTTGGTGGCCGTGCGGCCCATGTCAAGAAAGTGGTCGATGCCCAGGATCAGCAGAATGCCAGCCTCGGGCAGATTGAACATGGGCAGCACCGCCGCCACCACCACCAGCGAGGCGCGGGGCACACCGGCGATGCCTTTGCTCGAGATCATCAGGACCAACAGCATCAGGATCTGCTGGTTCAGAGCCAGCGGAATGTTATAGGCCTGAGAGACGAACAGGGCGGCGAAGGTGGTGTAAATCATCGAGCCGTCAAGGTTGAAGGAATAACCCAGCGGCAGAATGAAGCCCACGACCCGCTCGTTGACGCCGAACTGCTCCAGACGCTTCATCAGGCGGGGATAGGCGGCCTCGCTGGTGGCAGTGGCGAAGCCCAGCAGCATGGGCGAGCGGACGAACTTCACCAGACGGAAGACCTCGCGGCCCAGCACCAGATAGCCAGCGCCGATCAGCACGCCCCAGAGCACGAACAAGGTCAGATAAAAGCTGCCGGCGAAGCGGCCATAGACCAGCAGAACGCCCAGGCCCTTGGTGGTGATGGCATTGGCCACGGCGCCGAAGACGCCGATGGGGGCGAAGCGCATGACATAATCGGTGACCTTCAGCATCACCGGGACCACGCCTTCGATGCTCTCGGCCAGGACGGCCGCGCCCTTGTTGCGGGTGTGGCTCAGGGCAATGCCGAAGAACAGGGCGAAGATCAGAATCTGCAGGATCTCGTTGCCGGCCATCGCCTCGACGATGTTCTTCGGAAAGACGTGGGTGATGAAGTCCTTCAAGTTCAGGGACGAGGCCTTCAGGCCGGTCGCCGCCCCGGCGTCAGGTAGAGGCATGGACATGGCTGCACCCGGCTGCAGCACATTGGCAAACAGCAGGCCCAGGAACAACGAGATGGTCGAGGCGAAAAGGAACCAGCCCAGCGCCTTGCCGCCGATGCGGCCCACGGTGGCGGCATCGCCCATGCCGGCCAGCCCGGCCACCAGGGTGGCGAAAATCAGCGGGGCGATGATCATCTTGATCATGCGCAGGAAGATGTCGGTCAGGATGGCGAAATAGCCCGCCACCTCGGTCGAAGCGGCGCTATCCAGCATGGTGTTACAGGCGTAACCGACGGCAATGCCCAGCAGCAGCGCGCCAAAGATAAGGATGGTTTGTCTGTTCTTCATCTTAACGTCTCCTGGGCCATTCAACCCGGTATGGGCCCCAGCTTCTCTCAGCACAGGACATGCCAGATGCGCGAGGCCTGAATGACTGGGCAGGACGTTGATCTAAAACGGCTTTTTTCCATTCGTGACGGCAGCCGTTCGGAAATCCGGATCAGGCCGGGAAAGGGCGTTCGGATTTCCGAATGATTGCCAGAGGCGGAGGCTTCGGAATTCCGAATGCACCGGCCAGGCCTGATCCGGAAACTCGGATGGGCGCTTTTTCGGCAACTTTGAAAATCATTTTATTTCAATGAATTGGCGCATCTATTCCGCCGCCGCAGAGCTGGCATGTCTCTTGCCATAAGGGCTTTACAAGAGCCCACCGGGCTTCATAGGAAAGGAATTGCCATGTTCGCTAAGCGCAGCCGCATCCTCGGAACGGCCATGATTGGTTTCGTCTTTTCGGCCTGTCTGCTGGCCGCCCAGCCCAGCCATGCCGATGACAAGCTTCCCAATGTGATGATCCTGGCCACCGGCGGCACCATCGCCGGCACCGGCGCCACCAGCACCACCACCGTGGGCTATACCGCCGCCAAGGTCGGCGTCGACCGCCTGATCGAGGCTGTGCCCGAGTTGAAGAAGGTCGCCAATGTCAAGGGCGAGCAGGTCTTCCAGATCGCTTCCGAGAACATGAACAACGAGTACTGGCTGAAGCTGGCCAAGCGCGTCAATCAGCTGCTGGCCCAGCCTGACGTGGACGGCATCGTCATCACCCATGGCACCGACACCATCGAAGAGACCGCCTATTTCCTTGACCTGACGGTTCATTCCGACAAGCCGGTAGTGATCGTCGGCGCCATGCGCCCCTCGACCGCCATCAGCGCCGACGGCCCGATCAACCTTTACAACGCCGTGACCCTGGCCGGCAGCAAGGAAGCCATCGGCAAGGGCGTGCTGGTCGCCTTCAACGACCAGATCAACGCCGGCCGTGAAGTGACCAAGACCAACACCTCGACCGCCGACACCTTCAAGACTCCGGAACTGGGCATGCTGGGCTATATGCAGGACAATGCCGCCCACTTCTACCGCCTGCCCCTGCGCAAGCACACCACCGAGAGTGAGTTCGACGTCTCCAACCTGGACAGCCTGCCGCAGGTGGATATCGTCTATGGCTATGCCAACTATAACCGCATCGCCCTAGACGCCTTCGTCGCCGCCGGGGCCAAGGGCATCATCCATGCGGGCGTGGGTGACGGCAGCATCTCCGACACCGTCAAGCCCGGCCTGATCGAAGCCCGCCAAAAGGGCGTGCTGATCGTCCGCAGCTCCCGCGTCGGCCAGGGCATTGTCGCCCGCAACGGCGAGGCCAACGACGATCAACTGGACTTCGTGGTCAGCGACACCCTGAACCCCCAGAAGGCCCGTATCCTGCTGATGTTGGCATTGACCAAGACCAACGACAGCAAGGCCATCCAGAAGATGTTCTATACGTACTAAACCCTCTGTCCCTCCTGCACCTTGAGCCGCATTCCTTTCAGGGGATGCGGCTTCTTTTTAATAACTACAGACCTAGCGCCCCGCCCATTTCGCCACCATCTCGGCCAGCCGTGTGCGGTTGATGGGCTTGGTCAGGAAGTCGTTCATTCCAACATTCAGGCAGGCTTTATAATCCTCTTCCATGGCGTTGGCGGTCATGGCGATGATGGGGATCAAGGCTTTGGCCGATGACCATGAACGAATGATGGCCGTGGCCTGCATGCCGTCCATGACCGGCATCTGCATGTCCATCAACACCATGTCGTAATCGCTGACCTTGACCATCTCCAAGGCCTGTTCGCCGTTCTCGGCCATCTCGGGGAAATGCCCCAGCTTGGTCAATAATCCTTCGGCCACCTGACGGTTGATGTCGTTATCGTCCACCACCAGAATTCGCAAGGGTGTTGCCTGCGCCTTGTTTTCAGCCGCAGCGGACTTTATCTCGGGGGCGGCTTCGGTTCGGTTCATGGGAACTTCGAACCAGAATTTGCTGCCCCGGCCTTCGGCGCTGTCAAACCCAATGCTGCCTTGCATCTGCTCGACCAGCCTTTTACAGATCGCCAGCCCCAATCCCGTGCCGCCGAATTGCCGGGTGGTCGAGGCATCCGCCTGGGAAAAGACCCCGAACATCTTGTCGTAAGCCTCTTGGGGGATGCCAATGCCGGTATCGGTGACGCAGAAATGCAGCCTTGTCAGAGCCCCCTCTTCCTTGGCCGTCACCACGATCCGCACCGAGCCGTCTTCGGTGAATTTGACGGCATTTCCCACCAGATTCATCAGCACCTGGCGCAAGCGCCCAGGATCGCCGATGAACCAGCCGCAGGCCTCGGGCGCCAGATCGGGATGCAATTCAATGCCCTTGGCTTCCGCCCGAGGGGCAAGGATGGCCACGGCGCCTTTGACGGTTGCCGGCAGATCAAAAGCAATGCTGTCCATCTGAAGCTTTCCAGCCTCCATCTTCGAGAAATCGAGAATATCGTTGATGATGGTCAGCAAAGAATCCGCCGAACTGCGGATGGTGTCGGCGAAATGACGCTGCCGCAGGTCCATCACCGTATCCATCAGCAAGCCGGTCATGCCGATGATGCCGTTCATGGGCGTGCGGATTTCATGGCTCATGGTGGCCAGGAATTCCGACTTGGCCTGATTGGCCGCCTCGGCCCGATCCTTGGCCTGGGAGGCTTCCTGTGCCAAGCGCTCCAACTCGGCATTGGCCTGCTTCAGCTCTTCGGTATGGGCCAGACGCAGGGACAGCTCGTGGCGGGCCATGGCTTCCCGCTGGCTCCAGCTTCGGTAGAGCAGCCACAAGCTAACCCAGGTCAGCAGGGAGAACATCCCGACCATCCAGGTCATGCGCCAGACGTCCTGCCACCAGGGGGCCAGCATGTCATCCTCGGCCATGCCGACGATGGCATAGAGAGGATAGGCCCCAACCTTATGCAGGAAATAATGGCGCAGGAAGCCGTCGGTTCCCGACTTAGCCTGGTAATAGGTCGCCGCTTCATCCTTGGCGATGATGTCGCGCAACTGAGGCGACGGCGGCGGGGCCTTTTCGATAATGCCGTCCGGTCCGCCGAGTTGCGGATAACGGGCGATGGTGTTGGGGCTGCGATCCCACAGGCTGACCACGCCATTGGGGCCCAGCTTGATCTCGGACAGCATCTCGGAGAAACGGGCCAGTTCGACGGCCACATGTACCTCTCCGGCGAAGCTGCCATCGGGACGGTTGATGCGCCGCGAGAAATTGACCACATATTTGCCCGACACCCGTCCCTTCACGGGCTTCGCGATAAATAACCCCAAGGTGGGATCGTCCCGCAGATCTTGAAAATAATCACGGTCGGCGGTGTTGATCTGCCGGTTGGTGACGTCTGTGACGGCATATTGAACGATGCCAGCCGCGTCAGAGACCCGCAGACCCAAGGTTTCCGGCATGCGAGCATCATGCTTGGCCAGGAAGTCCTCGAAGCTCTTGCGATCAATGCCGCCCCCGGCGATCTGTCGCTCGGCCTCGTCCTTGACGGTTTGCAAGGTCAAATCGATGCCGCGCAAAAAGCCTTCCAGGCCGGATTCCAGCACGCCGGAAAAATTCTCGACCATGACCCGGCCCTGAACCTCGGCCTGGATGTAGCTCTGGCGCAGAATCAAGGCCACCATCCCCATCACCATAAGGTTAATGGTGACGACCGCCAACACCAGAAAGCGAATGGGGGAATATCGTCTGATCGGTTTGATCTCTGCGCTCAAGGGGATTTGAGCCGGGTCCGTCTTCATGGGGGTGGGCACTAGATTTGATCCGACGGCTTGCTGCAATAGGAGAAAGGATGAGCTACTTCGTTCAAATCGTCAAAGCCTGCCTATTGATAGTGCTAAGCAGCCTGACCGACAACTTGCCATTGTCCGGTAAATTTGAAATAAGCCGTCGGGAAAATTTCTACTGATCGCGTCTTCAGAAGCATGACTTCCATCTTCTGACCGTCATCCAGCAAGCGATTCACTATAAATTTACACTCTTGACCATCAAGAGTTCCCTGCCATATCTGGCCAGACATAATCTTTTTCATAGGTTTATTCCTATTTTTTATAACGCCCCACAAATATTCCCCAAATAAGTTAACAGCCTGTTATTTCCGGCAGGGCTTAAAACCTAAGATACTTCCTCTCCGCCGAAGTGTTGAGCCGCCACAAAGTGATCCAAATCCCGCCGCCCTGCGTAAGACAGAAGAAGGCAGGAGAAAGCTCATGTGGAAAACCATTTTCAGCCTGCGCGACAGCCGCGCCTCGGCCCGTCTGCTATCGGTTCTGGGCCTATTGCCCTTCATCATCGGGGTGGCCGTGGCTTGGGTCGGGCCGGAGGGATTGAAGGCCCTGGCTCAGGACGAGGCCGCTATTTACGCCGCCGTCATCCTAAGCTTTCTCGGCGCGATCCATTGGGGGCGCGTCCTGTCGGAGCCTCTGGCCGATCCATTGGAAAGCCTGTGGCTGGTCTGGGGCGTGGTGCCCTCGCTGATCGGATGGCTGGGGCTGCTGCTTCCACGCGGACTTGGCCTGCCGCTGATGGTGCTGGGGTTCGTCCTGGCCTGGGCCATCGACCGCCGCGCCGTCTCCGCCGGATTACTGCCCGACTGGTACGGGCGGCTGCGCACTCCGCTGAGCCTGACCGTCTGTCTTTGCCTGGCCCTGCTTGAGCCCCTAGCCCTTTGATCGTAAGCGGAGAGTCCTGACCATGTATCGACCCAGACGTATCGCCGTCATCGGCAGCGGTGCCGCCGCCTTAGGCGCCGCCTGGATGCTGTCGCGCCAACACGAAGTGGTGATCTTCGAGCAAAATTCCCATGCCGGAGGCCATGCCAATACCGTGGTGACCGACGAAGGTCAGGCGGTGGACACCGGCTTCATCGTCTTCAACGACCGCAATTATCCCAATCTGGTCCGACTGTTCGAGTATCTTAAGGTGCCCTCGGTCGATACCGACATGTCCTTTGCCGTCTCGCTGGATCATGGAGCTCTGGAATATCGCGGCGGTGGAGGCTTGAGGGCTTTGTTCGGCCAGCCCTCCAATCTGCTCTCGCCCCGCTTTCTGGGTATGGTGACGGATGTCTTAAGGTTCTACCGCGAAGCCCCAGCCTTCATCGAAAGCGGCGACCTTACCATCAGCCTGGGCGACTATCTGCAGCGGAACAACTATGGCCAAGCCTTCATCGAGGATCATCTGCTACCCATGGCGGCGGCCATCTGGTCGGCCCCCAGCAGCATCATGCTGGAATTTCCCGCCGCCAGCTTCATCCGCTTTTGCCGCAATCATGGACTGCTGCAGCTGAAAGACCGCCCGCAATGGCGCACGGTCCGAGGCGGCAGCCGGGTTTACGTCAGGCGCCTGCTGGACGACACCAAGGCCGAGGTCCGCCTGAACAGCCCGGCCCTAGGCGTCCGCCGCATGGCCGAGGGGATCCAGATCGTCAGCCGCGACCACGGGGCCGAGACCTTCGACGAGGTGGTGCTGGGATGTCATGCCGATCAGGCCTTGAGCCTTCTGCTGAAACCCACCGAGGCTCAAAGGCGACTGCTGGGCGCTTTCTCCTATCAGGAAAATCTGGCGGTGCTGCATTCCGACCCGTCGCAAATGCCCCAGCGTCGCTGTGTCTGGGGCGGCTGGAACTATATGGGCAGCCGGGGCGAAGGTGGTGACCGGCAATTGTCGGTGACCTATTGGATGAACCTGCTGCAATCCCTGCCCCAGCAGCCGCCTCTGTTCGTCACCCTCAACCCCGTGGGCAAGATCGACGAATGGCTAGTTCACAAAAGCATCACCTATCACCACCCCGTCTTCGACACCCCGGCCATGAAGGCTCAAGCTGAATTGGGCACGATCCAGGGTCAGGGCCATCTGTGGTTCTGCGGCTCTTATTTCGGCTACGGCTTCCATGAAGACGCTTTTTCCTCGGGCCTTGCCGTCGCCCGGGCCTTGGGCTGCCCGGCCCCTTGGGACAAAACATCATGACCGCCTCTTGCCTCTACCTCGGCGAGGTCATGCATCATCGCCTGGCCCCCATGGGCCATCGCTTCCGCTATCGGGTCGCCTCGCTGCTGATCGATCTGGACGAACTTCCCAAGCTTGGCTTGCGTCTGCTGTCTCACAACCGGCGCAATCTCTTCTCGGTCCATGACGCCGATCTGGCCCTAGGCGACACCCCCAAGGCCTGGATCTCCCGCGAGCTGGTCCGCCACGGCATCCTGTTCGAGCTGGGCGCGGTGAGGGTGCATCTGTTCCCCCGACTGTTCGGCTTCGGCTTTAACCCGCTGACCACGTGGTTCTGTCATCATAAGGACGGACGGCTGGGAGCCGTGCTCTACGAGGTCCACAACACCTTCGGCGAGCGTCATGGCTATCTGATGGCGGTGGACGAGCCCGAGACTAGCCGCACCCTGACCCATGCCGCCGACAAATGCTTCCATGTCTCGCCCTTCATGGACCTGGAGGGGCTCTATCGCTTCGCCCTGCGCCCGCCGGGAGAACTTTACGCCCAGGTGATCCGCGAGACCGACCGCACCGACGGTCACACGCTTCTGATCGCCAGCCATATTGCCCGGCGCCAGCCTCTGACCGACCGTTCCCTGCTGAAGATGGCCCTGGCCTATCCCTTGCTGCCGCTCAAGATCGTCGGCGGCATCCATTGGGAAGCCCTGAAGCTGTGGCTGAAGGGGGCGCGCTTCCATCGTAAGCCGGCACCCCCGACGAAGCTCATCACCCTTTGCCGAAAGGACGAGATCCAATGACTGCCGATAGCTATTCATTGCCCTTGCTGCCGACCTCCGATCCCGGGCTGCTGCTGGATCTGCTGGAGAGCAGACTGCAGGTGGGGCGCCTCAGGATCACCTTGCCGTCGGGATCGTCCCGCTTGCTGGAAGGGAAGCATCCCGGCCCCCAGGCCGAGATGGTGGTGCGCCATCTTCGGGCCTTCCGCCGCTTCGTCACCGGCGGAGCCATCGGCCTGGCGGAATCCTATATGGACGGAGACTGGGACAGCCCCGATCTGGCCGCCCTGCTGGAACTGGGAGACAACAACAACCGGGCCAGCGGCACCGCCGCCCGTGGCCGTCGGCTGCTACGTTCCCTCAACCGGCTGTGGCACCGCCTGCGCGACAACAACCGGCGGGGAAGCCGCCGCAATATTGCCGCCCATTACGATCTGGGCAATGACTTCTACCGCCTGTGGCTGGACCCGGGCATGACCTATTCCGCCGCGCTCTATGGCGATGGGGAACTGAACCTGGAAGCAGCGCAACAGGCGAAATATCACGCCCTGGCCCGAGACGTCGGCCTGCGCCCCGGCATGACAGTTCTGGAAATCGGCTGCGGCTGGGGTGGCTTCGCCGAGATCGCCGCCAGGGATTACGGAGCCTCGGTCGTCGGCCTGACCTTATCGCGGGAACAACATGCCTGGGCCAGCGATCGTCTGGCCCGTGCCGGTCTGGCTGGGCAGACGGACATCCGGCTGCAGGACTACCGCGACGTCAGCGGGCAATTCGACGCCATCGTCTCCATCGAAATGATCGAGGCGGTGGGCGAACGCTGGTGGCCGGTCTATTTCCAGACCCTGAGGGATCGCCTGAAACCCGGCGGCAAGGCCGGGCTGCAGGCGATCACCATCGCCGACGAACGATTCCCGGACTATCGCCGCCACTGCGACTTCATCCAGCGCCATGTCTTTCCCGGAGGCATGCTGCCCTCTCCCGCGGCCTTGGCCGAGCATGCGACCGGGGCCGGCCTGTCCATCCGGCAAACCCGCCACTTCGGAATGGATTACGAACGCACCCTGGCCGAGTGGCAAAGCGCCTTTGACGCATCCTGGCCCCACATCGCCGCCCAAGGCTTCGACGAACGGTTCCGCCGCCTGTGGTGCTTCTATCTGGCCTATTGCCGCGCCGGGTTCCGCACCGGCTCCATCGACGTCCGACATATGGTGCTATCATGACCCCGTCCCTGCTATTCGAAGACTATTTCCAAGGGCCGGTCCAGGCCTTCGGCATGTTCCAGGATCGCTTCCTCAAGGTCCGCAATCGCTTCCGCGTCGCTATGAATGGGGAATGGGATGGACATCAGCTGCGTCTGGCCGAGGACTTTCAATATGACGACGGCAGACGCGAGCAACGCACCTGGCTGGTGACACCGCTGGGCCAGGGACGCTACAGCGCCACCGCCGAAGGGCTGATCGGCGAAGCCTTGGGCCAGGCCGAGGGCAATAGCCTCTTTTGGAAATACCGCATGAGTCTGACCATAGGCGGCAAGGCCATGACCTTCCGCTTCGACGACCGCATGTATTTGCAGGAGGAAGGCATTCTGCTGAACCGTGCCCGTATGTTCTGGCATGGCATTTCGGTGGGAGAGATATTCCTCAGCTACCGCAGAGGCGGCTAATACCGGCCAACATTTGATGTGACTCGTTGGCCGGTATCAAGAGCGCATTGAGCGCGAGGCCAAGCGGCGGATGCCGCGCCCGGTGAGGGACTTACGACAGGTCAATTCATTGGCCTGTCGGTATTAAAGCTTAGTCACCTTATGGACCAGCGGGAAGAACAGCCGGTCGGGCAACAGCCGCAGCAACTTCATGGCAAAAGCGAAGCGGCGGGGAAAGCTGATCTCGAAGACATTGCGCCCCAACCCTGCGACGATCTTAGCCGCAGCTTGCTCCGCCGTGATGATATCAGGCATGGGAAAGGGATTTTTTTGGGTCAGGGGCGTATCGACGAAGCCGGGACTGACCAGTTGGAGCTTCACCCCGCTGCCGTCCAGATCCAGCTTCAAGGATTCAGCCAAGGCGATCACCCCGGCCTTGCTGGCGGAATAACCGGCGGCGGTGGGCAGGCCACGATAACCGGCCACCGATCCCACCAGCGCCAGATGCCCGCTCTTGCGCTCCAGCATGCCGGGCAGCAAAGCGGCGACGCAATTGGCTATCCCCAACAGATTGGTTTCTACCAAGGCCCGAACATCGCTGGCCTTGAAGTCCCTGGCCGGGGTCGGGCGGTGGGTTCCAGCATTAAGCACGGCCAAATCCAAGGCGGGCAGGCTGGCCACCACCTTTTCCACAGCCTCGGCGTCGGTGACATCCAAAGGGATTGCGGTGATCTGCTCGCTTCTAGCCGCCAAATCCAGCAGAACATCCCGCCTGCGTCCGCTGGCAAAGACCTGCCAGCCTTGCCCGGCCAAAGCCAGCGCCAAGGCTTCGCCGATGCCTGAGCCGGCGCCGGTGATCCAAGCTCGTCGGGGAGTCTGTGCCATCTCAGATATTCAAGAAGGGGTTGATCAGCAGCCCGGTCAAGCCGGTCAGCCGCAAGGGCGCATTGGTGACCGCCAGGCAGATGCAGGGCTTGCCGGGGTCGGCCAACGGGCGATGGGTAACCGAGGCATCGGCCCAGGCCACGTCTCCGGGGCCATAGTCTCCGGCGGCATCGGAAAAGCCGCCTTGCAGAACAAGGGTGGCTTCGTCTCCCGCATGGGTATGTTCAGGGACACCCAGGCCGGGAGCAATGCGCAAAAGCCGGGCTTTCGAGCCGAAGCGGCTTTCGAACAACAGGCTTTGCTCCAACCCACGGCCAAGCCGCTTCCAGCGCACCGAAGACAAACCGCCGCCAAGGTAAGAGCGCAGGGCCGGCGGCAACTCTTGCGGACCGGGCACGGCTCGGGCCGGGGCTTGAGGCGTTCCGTTCAACCGCGCCAGGGCGGCGGCCAAAGCGTCGGACCGCAGGGCCATGGGCTCGCCTTGCTCCAGCAGTTCGCCACCCACGGCTTCGATATGGGAAAGATCGCGGCGGCAAAGCGGGCAATAGGCCAGATGAGAGGCCACCAGCAGCGAAAAAGCCTCGTCCAACGAGCCGCTGCCATAGGCGAAGAGAGTATCGGCGCAGGGATGATATCGAGCGGTCATCATTCACTTTCTCCAAAGGCGGAGCGGATGCGCTTCATCGCCAATCGCAGCCTGGATTTAACCGTGCCCAGGGGGATGCCCAGCCGCTCGGCGATCTCCACATGGGGGCGATCCTCGAAGAAAGACTGGCTGACCACATCTGCCTGATCCGGCGGCAGATCGGCCATGACGTCCCGGACGATCCGACGGGTTTCCCGCTGTTGCAGGCTGTCTTCCAGCACGCTTTCATCAGCAATGCCGTCCCATTCCACCTCGCCCACATCCTGGGGCCGCTCGCGCCTTAGCCGGTCGATCCGCAGGTTTCTGGCGATGGCGAAAATCCAGGCCGCCACCGTGGCTTTGCCGGGATCATAGAGGCCTGCCTTACGCCAGAGGGTCAGCATGGCATCCTGGGCAATGTCCTCGGCCATGGCATCATCGGCACCCTGGCGGCGCATGTAGCCCTTGATACGCGGGGCGTAATGCAGGAACAGTTGGGCAAAGGCCTCCTGGTCCTGGACTTGCGCCACCCGGCCCAGCAAAGCGGCAAGACTGGCTTCGTCATCTTGTGACCGGACGATTCCCACGCTCTCGCTGCCCCTTACGGCTTATGCCTTATCTTTATATCGGGGCGATGGCGTGGGATATCCAGCCTCAACATGCCTTACCGAGGCTGGCGGTCATTTCCATGGACACCGCCTGCAGTTCGTACTGCTCGGCGAATTGCATCAAGGTGCTGCCGGCCCGATGCTTGATGGCCATGGCGCGCATGATGGCGGACAGCTGAACCAGATCCCGATGGGTGGTGGCAGCGTGAATAATCTTCTGAGGCATGGCCTGTCTCCGGTGCTGATGGAACGTCTTTCCTTAGCTACGGAGGGGCGGCGGATTTGGATCACCCGATTTTTCGTCAGGCCTCCAGTTCGGGGCAATCGCTGAATTGATCCAGGGCTTCGGGGTTGGCCAAAGCCTCCTTGTTCTTGATAGTGCGGCCATGCACCAGATCGCGCACCGCCAATTCAACGATCTTGCCCGACCGAGTGCGGGGAATGTCGGCGACCTGGATCACCTTGGCAGGCACATGGCGGGGCGTGGTGTTGTCGCGGATGCGGGTCTTGATACGCCCGATCAGGGCCTCGTCCAACTTCAGCCCATCCTTCAGGCGGACGAACAGCACCACCCGCACGTCGTGCAGCCAGTCCTGACCGATGACCAGGGCCTCGGCCACCTCCTCGATGGCTTCGACCTGACGATAGATCTCGGCGGTGCCGATGCGCACGCCGCCGGGGTTAAGGGTGGCGTCCGAGCGGCCATAGACGATGATGCCGTCATGCTCGGTCAGTTCCACCCAGTCGCCATGGGTCCAGACCCCGGGGAAGCGATCGAAATAGGCATTGTGGAACTTCTCACCGTCCGGATCATTCCAGAAGCCCAGGGGCACACAGGGGAAGGCATTGCGGCAGACCAACTCGCCCTTGACGCCCCGCACCGGGGTTCCATCCTCGTCGAACACATCCACATAAAGCCCCAACCCCCGGCACTGGGCCTCGCCGCGCCAAACCGGGCCGATGGGATTGCCCAGCATGAAGCAGGAGACGATATCGGTGCCGCCCGAGATGGAGGACAGGCAGACATCCGTCTTCACCGACTCGTAGATATAATCGAAGCCTTCGGGGGCCAGCACCGAGCCGGTAGAGGCGATGGTTCGCAAGGCCTCCAGCCGGTGAGTGACCTTGGGGCGCAGACCAGCCTTGGCGATGGCGTCGATCCATTTGGCCGAGGTGCCAAGGAAGCTCATCCGCTCGGCGTCGGCATAATCGAAGATCACCAGGCCACGATCCAGGGACGGCGAACCATCATAAAGCAGCAGCGTCGCCCCCGAAGCCAGCCCTGTGACCAGCCAGTTCCACATCATCCAGCCGCAGGTGGTGAAATAGAACATGCGGTCCCCAGGGCG
>Ga0302193_10001301_pt1 | contig 21451 bp, 19 predicted proteins | sample II_Bog_E3_3_FD_200228 | JGI IMG/M metagenome (GOLD analysis project Ga0302193, IMG submission 200228) | Peat permafrost microbial communities from Stordalen Mire near Abisko, Sweden - II_Bog_E3_3 | ecosystem: Environmental > Terrestrial > Soil > Wetlands > Peat | place: Sweden: Abisko...
GCACGAGGGTTAGATCGAGCGTGGCTGGCATGACTCAGAGGCCGGTAGTTACGGCCCGTTGAAGAAGGGCGGGGACGATCCGGTCGAGTTCCGCTGTCACGATTGAGGCCACATCGAAGGCCGGGCCAACCCCGTCGAAGCGGGCTTGTAGATCGTAAGCCATGACTTCGAGGGGATTGGTGCGATAGCCGCCGCTCAGGAGATGACCCAAGGCATAAGCCATGATGAAGCGTTCAGGGCCGAGGTGGTGCCACTGGACTACGTGCACAAGTTCATGGAAATGCAGCGACTCGTCGCGTTCGTAGCCAAGCCGCACGAAAAAAGACGAGAGATAGGTGATGCCGGCGGCATCAAGGTTCTCGAATTCGTCGAAACCGCTCAGCCCCATACTGGCCAGAGGAGGCACGGGCACTTGGGCTACGGAGATAACCATGGCCGAGGTCAGCAACGCGGTGGAATAGTATGAACCCAGCCGCGTGAAGCCGAGACCGGCGACGGGGCGTGCCTGTGCTGCATGGGCCGCAAGCGTGTGGTCGATCCACGCTCTCACTTCCGGGAGCTTTTGTTGGAGTTGTGGCAGACTCATGTCGAGCCCGTGGAAAACAACTCCGGTTGCGGCTTTGGTGCCGTGGGATGACCGAATCGATTGGGGATGTAGCCTTCGTGCCGCATCCAGCCGAGTGTTTCCACCCACTTAGCCTTTGGGATCTGCAGTTTATCAGGATGCCAATGTTCAAGGACTTCCTCCAAAATGGCGCTGTCTGTGACCGGCTTCTCCCAGTGGAGCAGATCGTTCCATGCAGCATAGACCGTGGCGAAGCGCTCGCAGCGCTCGGTTTTCCACGTCTTCATCTCGTCGATCAGGCGTCGGATGGTCGCGGCTTGCTTGGGCCAGAGCTTCTCAAAGTGCTCCCGGTGGCCGCCGGCTTTGGCTAGGGGGCGATATTCGTTGCCATAGCCATCCGCGCGGGGGACGGCCTCAAACCAATCGCAGTCCCTCATCTTGGCCTCGACTTGCGCAATCAGCTTGGGGTCATGTGGGCCGGCCGCGAACCGCTCGGGCTCGCTCGCAATTTCATCAACCGGGACGATGTATTCGACCAAGTGGATGACTTTCTGTAATTTGACCTGCCCAAAAGTCCGGTCGCCGTGCATCCGGTCCACAATCTCCGCTGCGAGGACGGTGCGGATAAATTCCGGGCTGGATTGCAGCTCGATCATCTCGGCGGCGACAGTAAGTTCGCCGTTAAAGGCGCGGTGGAGGAGAGATTGAAATAGATGTTCAGCCTGCCGCAGTGCTTCGCGCTGTTTGGATCGTAGGCGATCGTGCTGTGCGACTAGGGCTGCAAAATGATTCTGTTTGCCAATAGGTGGAGTTGGAACCGGCGTTGCTCGCAGTTGCGTCATGTTTATTGACGCAAGATTGGTCGTCTGTTTCGAGCAGCGAAGGAAATAGTTTTTGGCGTAGCGTGACCGCAGAAATTCTGAGAAATAAACAGGGCGGATTCTAGTTTGGTTCAGGCGGACGCGGAAAATGTGGTTTTGGTGGATGCAGTCCTTAATTCCGCCTGGCCAAATTGCACCTCGACCAAGTTTGTCGAAATCACCTCCTTCGGTCATCACCACATCATCAGGTTCAAGGCGCAGATGTTCAATGTCCTCCACCAGAGCGGGAATACGTTTAATTTCAGTTAAGTTGAGATAGCCATCCTGGACATTTGCTACGCGAAGGTAAGGCACTTCGACTGTTTTTTTGTCGCCGTATTTCTGGCCTTTGGCGATGCCCGAAACGATGTCGGCTAGGTCTTCTAATGAATTCATCGGCCAACCGGGTTCGCCCTTCCTGTCATCGAACAAAGCATTGAAGGTGGCGGAGAGAAAAGTGTCGCTAAGTTCGAGGGCATAGCGGCGGGTGCGGCGCAGCCGGTCTGCCTGCTCCAAAAGCCCAGCGACCCGCTGCTGCTCAGGCAGGTCGGGCAGCGGAATTTCCAATGATTCGATTTCGTCGATGGTAATGCCCTTCACCGTTGCTCCTGTCGCTTTCGCTTCAAGATACGCTGCTTTGTGCGAGAGAAAGAATAGCAAGTAAGTCGGATGCAGACTCGCTCCACAAAGCAGAGCTTTGAGGTCTTGATTGATTGCGACTTCGACCTTGTTGATGACTGCTCGACCAACAGCCATGCGGGTTGCCAAAATAACATTACCAGCCGGAATCAGGCGAGAGGCAGAACCATCAAGTCCAGCTTGCGAGATGTGCTCCTGCGTTTCGTGAATGAAAAAGTCACTGCCCAAGTCTTTTACGGTCACCCACGGTATGGGACCTTCAAAATACTCCGGTCGTTCGCGACTTGGTGGCCCGCCACCAGCAATCGTGACCAACTCGCCTAGAGAAACATCGCGCACGCTCACGTTTTGGCGATGAGATTTTCGAGCGTCGCGACCTCAGCAGTCGCAGCAGCTTCGAGTTTCCGTAGGCGGTCGAGCGTGACGGCCGGTTTTTCGTAAAACACTTCGTCTTGCTCTACCTGGCGGTAGAGATTCGCAGAGAGATCGTAGTCTTGGGCCTTGACCTGCTCTCGACTCACCCAGAACTGCCGGCCGAGCTGATTAATTTCGGCTTGAAGAGGTAAGATTTTTGCTTGGAGCGCGGTGAGTTGCGCCTCTGCTTTCTCCAAAGCCTTGCCAGCGATGTCAGCCTGTTTGCCCGTGGCAATGACGGACTCGTATTTCAGGCGATGGACAATTTCGAGATGCTTAAGACGTTCGATCTTGAATGGAGCGGTCTGCTTCTTCAGGTCGGCGAGGCGTTGGGTGCGTTTCTGCTGAAACTTTGAGTCGCGACGGTGCTGCCAGCAGGCGAGTGCATCAGGGAGGTCATTTTCGCCGGGCGTTGGTTGGCGCTTGTCGTCGAGAGAGAAGCCATCGTGCTCCATGTCGTAGAACCAGATCCGTTCCGTAGTGCCACCCTTGGTGAATATCAAAATGGCAGTGGAGACTCCAGCGTATGGACGGAATACCCCGGAAGGCATGGAGATGACAGCTATGAGCTGGTTCTCCTCGATGATTTTCTGGCGAATCTCGACGTGGGCGTTAGACGAGCCGAAGAGCACACCGTCAGGAACAATGACGGCGGCGCGTCCGCCGTTGTCGAGGAGGCGCAAGAAAAGATGGAGAAAAAGAATCTCGGTCTTCTTGCCCTTGGCCGGGAGCGAAGGATTTACGTCTGCGGCATCAATCGCACCCTTGAAGGGCGGATTTGCGAGGACGACATCGTAGGCGCGCTCGTCATTGAAAGCTTTGGAGAGCGTGTCGGTGTAGCGGAAGTTGGGGGCGGCGATGCCGTGGAGCATGAGGTTCATGCTGCCGATGCGCAGCATGGCTCCGCCGGAGTCGGAATCGAAACCGGTCAGGCCCTGTTTTTGGAAAAGCTTCCAGTCGGCGGGGTCAAGGCGTGCGCCTGTAAGACCGTGCGGATAGCCTTCCTCGTCGTGGGTAATGTCGCGCGGGTCGGTTTGAGTTTCGAGGATGTGCTGCCAGGCGTTGACAAGAAAACCGCAGGTGCCGGCTGCCGGATCAACGATGCGCTCACGGGGCCGGGGATCGACCATCCGCACCATCAGTCGGATGATGTGGCGGGGCGTGCGGAACTGGCCGTTGGTGCCGGCAGTGTTGAGCTTGCTGAGGAGATATTCGTAGAGATCGCCCTGCACGTCCTGGCTCTGCCCGGAGACCTGCATGGCATCGATGGCGCGGCAGGCTTCAATGAGAAGGGCGGGCTTATTGATCTTGAACTCGGCATTTTCCATTTGCGCGGCGAAAGAGCCGCCGTCGCCACCGAGGGTCTTCACCCAAGGGAAGACCCTCTCCTTGATTTGCCTCAGGGCATCTGCGCCGCTGAGTGCCGACCAGTAGGACCAGCGGAGTTGCTGACCGTCCTTTCCGGGCGGGAAGATGGACTTGTGCTTGACGCCCCGGCGCTGGGACTGGCGGATGGCCGCGTCCTCTAATTCGTCGAGACGTTTCAGAAAAAGGAGGAAGGAAAGCTGTTCAATGGCGTCTAGGGGATTGGAAAGGCCGCCAGACCAGAGCTTGTCCCAGAGGGCTTCTACTTGGGATCGGAGAGTGGTGTTGGTGAGCATGTGAAGATTTAGAAAGTACCTATGTCTTGGAGAGACAAAAGCGTTACATGCGGTGCGTCCTTCGGAAACAGATTCTTTCGAATAAAAGGATCTTGCATGGCCAAGTTCACCGTTTGGTTATCGGGCAGAACGACCGTGAAGAGTTCCGCTCCTGGTTCGAACTGAAGATAGTATTCAGGGCCATTCGGAGCCCCTGGTCCCGATTCAAAATACTTTTCTAGAGACAAGTCGTAAACGATGCGCCATTCCCGCTCTTCTAGGTAGTGAAGAAATCTCCCGAATTTGCGAACGAACGCTTTTTCCTGAGCCATAGCTTCCTTCATTTTCACGATTCCAATCGTGAGCGCTGCATGAAGCAGTCGATCAATACCGTCCTTTCTTTTTGGGATCGTTAGTTTTTTCTTAGAAGTAATAACGAGTGCTGGTGCTTGAATACGCTTCGCAAAGTGACTGATAAACTCGAAATGCTCCGCCAGCTGCACTCGTAATTTAGTTGGAATGCCACCACGTTCATCTTTAAGCAGGCGACCGATCGTCAACAGAGCTGCAGAATACGGCGCATTTTTTTGTGCGTCCTGCACATAAGTCACAGGTTGTCCCCCGCGAGATAGGATAAACTTCTTGGCGAAGCCCAAGCCGAGGCGTCCATATTCCGTTGTGTGCGGCAAACTTTGCCCGAGTGACCATTCGGTAAAACAAGCAATTGGACGGGTAACCTTGATAATGCTACCATCACCTAGTTGGTCTGGTTTTTGTGGCACCTTTAGCCAGATCCCCTTCTCTAACGCGTCACGCAGGCACTTGACGTATGCCTCGCGCTGCTTGGTTCGCTGCAGAGGGTTTTTTCCATCAGCCGAATCGATGTGGCGTCCAATCCAGTGAAAGAGCTGCTGCCGGTGAATGCTATTGTAGCGCGGGATAGCTGATTTCGCGGAAGTCATGGTTTAGGCCGCGAGGTCGGAAGCGAGCTTCAGTAATTCACTGATTTCGGTCGCCGTAAAGTAGCGCTCGACGGCTGCGTCGCCAAAGATTGTGAGCGGCGGGTCATAAAGATCCGCTTCCTGCAGGCTGCGCTTTCGGAGGAAGATTTCCTGCACTGCTCGGAGAAAACGGATTTGATCCGCGTTGTAGCCGTGCGCAGCGATGTGGCGCTCGAAGGCGTGACGGACAACCTGCCCATAATCCGGGATAGCGTCGAGCGCCAGCACGTGGCGGAGAAAGCCGAGAAAGTTATCCACTTTTAGCCCATATGCCCGGCGAATGTTAGTGGAGTTGAGATCAAGGTCGGTGCCGCCCAATTCGCGATGGAGTGTGCGCTCCAGTCCGATAAGCTGTTCCTCGGTGACAATGCGGCCCTCGCGCAGGGCGGCTAACGCCGGCTCGGACTCAGCCAGAGCAAGGATGCGGCTTTCGATGCGCTGCTTGTATTCTTCGACAAAGACTTGCTTGCCGCCTTCGCCGATGGAAATGAGCCCGCGTGCCTCAATGAAATCCGGGAGGTCGATGGAGAGGAACGCGCTCGGCCGGTTGCGCCGAAATCTCATCTGCGGAGCGAGGTCTTTGATGAGCTGTGTAAGCTGCGCAGGTGTGGCGATGGCGAGGTCTTTGGAAAGAGCGAGCTTGGCACTGGGCTGGGTCTGCACGCGCTCCGCTACATCCGGCAGGAGGCTAACATCCTCCGCGATAGATTGGAGGAGATCGGGTGACGGGCTGCGATGGAGAAGCTGGAGCTTCAACCGCTCGACCTTGCTGGTGAAGGTCTCGGTGGCCACATCCACGTTGGCGGCAAATCGGAGCAATGGGCCGACCTTGAGGCGCAGAAATTCCAGTTTGGCGGGTGTGAGATGCTGCCAAAAATCATCAGACCATGCGCGTTCTATCTCCATCCAAACCTTGCGCACCGGAAATGAGTCCTGCGGGATGCGCTGGAGCATGGCCCGGAGATCGCTGATGGCCTGCGCAGCAGGGTCCGCCGCTTGGTCCGGCAGGTGGCGGTCAAGAATCTTCAGACGGGTGTTGAAGATACTGACGAGCACTGGCACCTCGGTAGGCACTTTGTCATCCGCCTGTTTGTTAAAATCGTTTTGCCAGAAATCGATGATCTTGAATTCGGTCTTTTTTCCGTCTGGCAGGCGGTCGTAAAAACGACAGGCGGCCTGGTTGCGAGTGCCACGGCCCACCATCTGCCAGAGCTTGATGCGCGACTGCACCGGCTTCATGAAGACGAGATTGACGACCTCGGGGATGTCCACGCCGGTGTCGAGCATGTCCACGGAAATGGCGAAGCGCGGCAGGCTGTTTTTCTTGAATTTCGTGATGAGGCCGTCGCCATAGCTGCCATCGCGCACTCGCTCGGTGGTGGAGGTGATTACCTGGGCCAATCCGACATGCTGGGGATACATCTCCTCAAATACCTCGCAGATGCGAGCGGCGTGGGCCTTCGTCATGCCAAAGACGATGGTCTTGCCGGGAAGCTGACCGGACTGGTCTTTCAGGCAAACGTCCATGATTTCCTCCCACTGCCGGCGGAGTGTGTCGCGGTTGCTAATCTCGATCTCGATTTCGGTGCCGCTGTAGTCAAGGGCGTCGGGGTCGAGCCCCTGCTCCATAAGGGCGTTGCGGTCTTCCTCTGAGAGATCGACACCCTTAATTCCGCGACGTTGAAAGCCGGTCTGCGCCTGATATAGGCTGAAATCAACTAGGTAGCCGTCCTTCACGGCCTGTTGATATTCGTAGAGAAAGGTAGGAAGGCTTCCTTCGCAGTTGAAGACTCGAAATGTGTCGCGATCAATGAAGCTGGCGGGTGTTGCGGTGAGGCCGATCATGCGGGCATCGAAATATTCGATGACCTCGGTGAAGCGCTTGAAAATGGAGCGGTGGGCCTCGTCGAAGATGATTAGGTCGAAGAAGCCCGGGCTGAATTTCTCGAAGCAAAGACTCAGGGTCTGCTCGGTGGCGACAAAGAGGCGTTTCGATTTATCTACTGTGTGCGTGTAAATTCGGTCGCGAGGCTCGCTGGGCAGATGGGCCTTGAAGCCGTCCGAGAGCGCCTGATCGACTAGTGCGTCGCGGTCGGCGAGGAAAAGGACGTTGCGGGCCTGATTGGCTCGAAGGAAGACATCGATAAGAGCCATCGTCGTGCGCGTCTTGCCCGTGCCGGTAGCCATGACTAGGAGGGCTCGGCGTTTCTTGGCGATGAAGGCCTCGCCGACACGCCGGATCGCCTCCATCTGGTAGGGACGCTCAACAATGTTCGTGTTGATGGGGACACTTACAAGGGGCTTCTGGTTCTGGCGCAGAAAGAGTAGGCGCTGCAAATCCTCGCGAGAAAAATAGCCCGCAACCGGACGCGGGTTGGCTTCCCCAATTTCCCAGAAGAAAGTATCCCGACCGTTACCCATGAAACCAAAGGGCGCGTAAGCCTGCCGCTTTGCGATCTCAGTAATGTAATGGCGGAGCTGCTCGTCTGCTTCCCGTGGATTTCGGCTGCAACGCTTTGCCTCAACGATAGCGAGCACCGTGCCGTCGGTATTATACAGGCAATAGTCAGTAACGCCGTTCCAAGGTTCGGCATTATAGCCATCAACAGGAATTTCGCGTAAAACCTGGGTCCGGTCGCCCAACTTCCAGTCGGCCCGCTCCAGCTGAGGATCAATCAGCAGAGCGCGGGTCTTGGATTCACTCATATTCCAGTCAGCCACGGGTGCCAGTTAGAACAGCGAACCACAGGCTAGGCGGCAAGCGCGGAGGTGATTTCCCGTCGTGTAACTCGGCCGTGCGACACTGGGCACGGTGCCTCTGCGTATCCGGTGTGGCGACTTGCCCCAAAAAGAACGATATTTCACCAAGCCTCACGGCATCGTGCCCATATTCGCCTCTGGCGGCTTTGGACGTTACGGCTTCTGGGCGCCAACCCGTTGGACTGAAAGTGTGCGTATTCCCGGATGGAAGAGGGGGACGGGTTACAGTGCCTCAATTGCCGCCAACTCCTGAAACTCCTCCAATAATTCTGGATAGCGGGTGCCGAGAAATCGCTTGATCTTGGTGTTTTCGAGCAGGCGTTTGATGTAGCGCTGGATCGTGTTCAGGTGCAGCGAATTTTCGCCGAACTGGTCCTGATAAAGTCGGTAGTCCCGTTCCAACACCTCCATTTCTTTCTCCATCCGGGAGATTTCTTCCTCGGATATGCCGTGAGTTTCTTTCCGCTTGGCGCTGCCGACGAGCTGGTCGGCTGGGGTCCCGATGATGAGCGCCTCGGCATACGCCCAGGTGTAGTTGTTTCCGCTGACCATGAGGTGGGCCATATCGACCTGACGCATGGGCTTCGCCTTGCGGTATAGCCTCAACGACGAGGCGGTGATCGGCTTATCCTTCAAAAGCTCGACCGCGTCGGCATCAATGCCGTCGAGCAGGTTGAGACTCGATCTGACCTTGGCGATGTCGAGGCTCAGTGCCTTCGCAATCTGGTCGGCCGTGACGCCCTGGTCGATGGCCCTCACGATCATGGCGTGCTCCTGAATTAGTGACAGGCGACTGACCTTGTCATTGTAGGTAAAGGCATCGTCGTCCTTGGCTATCAAACAGAATGCCTCGGTGCGGCCCAGCTCCTGGAGGGCCTTGAGCCGCATGTGACCATCGAGCAGCAGGTAGGTGCTGCGTGAGCCTCGCTGCGGATGCACGATCAGCGGTTCAATCACGCCCACCTCACGGATTGAGGACACCACGGCCTTGTATTTGCCGAACGCGTGGTCGGTCGGCTTAACTTGCCGGATAGGATGGATGGAGGTGAGTGGCAGCGTGACCCCGGCGAGATCAAAGGCCGCACGGACTACGGTCTTCATCGCGCCTGCCTCGCGCGTTCTGCCAAGAATTTTGGCATGGTGCCCAGGTCCTCGGCCCGGAGCAGGTTCACGTAATCCTCGTCCGCTACCAGCACCGTGACCGCCGCCGACACGGACAATAGGCGCACCTCACAAAGCTTGGCCTTCTTCACCATGATTTTCTGGCGCTGGCTCTCCAATTTATAGGCTCTGACCAGACTTTCGGCCGTGGTGCGACCGGGACCGCGACTCTTGCGCGGGCCGTAACCTTTTCCAAAATATCGGCGCTGATCGACGATCCGCTTGAAGGCCGATAGCGTTTTCTGGTTCAGGTCGCCCCGGTCATAGGTTTCTACAAGGAGGCGCTGGGACTGTTCGTCCGATGTCCCGGCAATACCAATGGCAATCGTGATCGGAATCTTACCGTGAAGCACCGCCTCCAAAAGCCGTTCCTCCCCAGTGCGGAGCAAGTTTAGGATGTCCTTCACGTATTCCTCGCCGAGGCCAGTGCGGGCGGCGATGTCGCCGTAACTGTGTCCTTGTTCTTTCATCCACTGGATCATTTTCACCTGATCCAGAGTGCGCACCCGCCGGCGGGCGATGTTTTCGATCAGGCTGGCGAGCAGGCCGTCTGTTTTGGAAAGGCCGCGCACAAGGGCGGGAATCTCCGTTTGACCGAGCGCCTTGAACGCCTCCAGCCGCCCCTGGCCACACACGAGGTCGAACATTTCAGAACCGCCGTCACCGGGGGTGCCTGCGGTCACAGTGATGGGTTTTTTAAGCCCGAGCGCGGCGATGTTTTCCACGATCTTCTCGAACTTCTTCGGGTCCCGTGCCCGTGGGTTCACAACCCGGATTTTATCCACTGGAATCAGTCGGACCTTTGATTCGTCGGCCTCCTTCATGCGGCATCCTCCACTGAAATCCTTTCGGCCATCTCGAAGAAAAATTCCAAATCATCGAAGCGATACGCATCGAGCATGGCATGATTGTTTTCTCCCAATCGCATCTTGGCCTCGGTCAGGTCAATCGCTGGGAGAAGGTAGTAATCCTTGATGCCCTCGTTGGTCTCATCCATGCGAACGGCAATCGTTAGGTCCGGCTTGAGGCCTTCTTCAAAACGAAGCATCCAGCGGGAAGAACCGGCGTCCGTGCGCAAACAGCGGGACAGCACCAGCGAAACCGTCAGCTCGTGATCCAGAACGAGCAATTCGGTCTTGGGGTCGCGCTCGACTGAGACGCCGATCCCGGCAAGCCGAGTGATGACTTCCTGCACGATCTCCGGGTGCCGGCCCCGGAGGTAACGGTTGATCTCCAAAAAGGAGTAATCCGTCCGGGGTGTATAGCCGACCAACTGGTAGGCCCGAACGAGACTGCCAAAGCGGTGCCGAAACGCGGCGCTAGACGGCATACTGTCCTGCTCGTCGATCAACAGTCCTGAAACCCGCCCGTGTCGTGTCCATAGGTCCTTCAATGCGGTAAGCATCTCCTCGTCGGAATACCGTTTGGCCCGTGCCAGGATCGCGACCTGCGCCTGCGCGAATAGCGCCGGATCGACTACCGCCGGGAATGCCTTGTCCGACCGAATCCACATCTCGGGAGGATTCAGGATGTGCTTGCGCTTCAATTTGAATGAAGTGCGGTGATAGACGCTGTTGCCGATGTATTTCTCGTTGGTGAGGATTTGATGGATGGTGCCGCGAGTCCATGCCCGGCCGAGGTCGGTGAGGATTTTCTTCTCATTGAGGGCATCCGCGATTTCACGTTCGGTTTTCCCGTCGAGAAACGCCCGGTAGATTCCACGGACGATTTCCTGCTCTTCTTCCGGACCCGGCACCAGCACCACCCGGTCGGTCTGGAGGCTCTTTTGCTCGCCAATCTTGAGCGCGCCTTTCGGCTGGCCGGCTTGGTCAATGAGCATCCGGCGCAACCCGAACCCGGCAGCGCCGCCCTGTTTGAATCCCATTTGGATCAACCGGCAGGCTCCCTGAAAGACCTTCGTTGAAAGCTCCCGGCTGTATTCGCCGGCCATCGAGCGTTTGACGCTCTTGATGATGTTCGATGTCGGGCTGCCGTCGTTTTCAAACTGCTCCGCGCAATAGTGGACGGCGATGCCGGCCCGCTTACAGATGTATTCATAATAACCGCTCTCGTCGGCATCCTGAAACCGACCCCATCGGCTGACATCGTAGGCCAGGATGGCCATAAATTCGGTTTTACCGGTCTCCACCTCCGCGATCATCCGGCGCAGGCTATCGCGGCCCTTCATGCTGAGTCCGCTTTTGCCCTCGTCGGCGAACACCCGGACAATCTCCATCCCGCGCCGGGCGGCGTATTCCTTCACCCGGTCGAGTTGGTTCTCCGTCGAATACTGCTGGTGCTCCGTGGACATTCGCACGTAAGCCGCGACCGGGATTAGGTTGTGCCCGGTCGCGGGCGGCAGTGGTAACTGGGTCTGGGCGTCCATTTGAGAACGCCCGGTCACCCGCCGTGCTTACGGTCTTTGCCCGCTTTCGCGGGACGCAGCAGGCGCTTGGGCACTCTCGTTAAGGATACCATGCCCCAGAAGGATAAGCCGGCGAATCTCCGAGGCTATCTCATCTTGTAACGCAACGCCGGTGAGATGAGATACGAGGCCTGCTAGGAGGAGAAATTGCGCGTCAATCATATCTTGTAACGCAAACTCCCGCACTGTCTCGGCAAGCTTGCCTCGCAGAATATACCGGCCAAGGCGGGTCTTTTTCCGCCAGTAACCGGGGTTTGTGGTCCGCCAATCCTGCACCCGGAGATGGTTCACACTACCCTTGAAATGGTCCCGGTTCGCGGCCTTGCGGAGCCATTTCTTTTGGGCTGCACCCCGGCTGGCCTTGATGCAGGTGGGCCGCGAGCAATAGCGCTGGCGCTTGCGCACCCGTGGGTCGGCGCAAAAACGCCGGCCGCAGTGTTCACATTTCCGATACTTCTTTTTTTTGGTTTTTAGGTTTCACACGGCACGCTGTGAAATGGTGATAATCGCGCCAACGAATGCGCGACGTGAGCAGGTTAGGTTGCCAGAAGGTTGCCAAAAAATCGGTTTTTAGCTTCACCTCGTTAATACTACCTGCTCTTATCTGCGTGTTAGAAAACGTTAACCCTCAACTAAGTCCGCGCTAATTAAGCGACTTAGCTTCGAGCGGAAGGAGGCGTTCGAATCCCTCCCTCCCCGCCACTTTGATGTGGCCTTCAAACAGAGCCAGGATTTGACAGATGGGCAGGCCACGCGCCGTTGGAAAAGGCGCACCCAAAAAGGCCGGCCAATACGGAGAATCGCCGCGGGTGCCGTTCTGTGTATAGTCCGCTGACTCCCTATGCAAAACGCCTTCGATCACGTTCCCGCCTGCGCCGGCTGCGGGGGCTGCTGCCACCTTGTGGTCGAACTCATGCCAGGCGACGACGATATACCCGATGACCTCGTTGTGGAACACTCCGGGATCCGATGCATGGACCAACGTGGCGACGGCGCCTGCGTGGCTCTGGATCCTGACACCAAACTCTGCAGGATCTACGAGCGACGTCCAATAACCTGCAGAAATTTTATGCGTGGAGAGACGCTCTGCCTTAAGGCCATCGCTAGGTTCGTCCCGGCTAGCCCTTGAATCCGTAGCCCCTCTCCATGAAGATCAAATCTGCCGAATTCGAGGTCAGTGCGCCGGACCTGCGATCGTGTCCCCAATGGGCCTTGCCCGAGTTCGCCTTTATTGGGCGTTCAAACGTTGGGAAATCCTCGTTGGTGAACCTGCTTACCGAGCGCCGCGAACTCGCCAAGGTCTCCGATGCTCCGGGTAAGACCCAGCTCATAAATTTTTTTGTCATCAACGGAACCTGGTGCCTCGTCGACCTGCCGGGCTACGGATTTGCGGCGGTGGCGAAGCAGCGCCGCATTGAGTTTAACGACGCCGTCGCTGGATTCCTCTCTGGTCGACGGAATCTCCGGTGCGTGTTCGTGCTCATCGATTCGCGGCTCCCTCCTCAACCGATTGATCTCGGACTCCTTCAATGGCTTGAGGGGGAAGGGGTGGCGTATGCCCTTATTTTCACAAAGACGGACAAATTGTCGGCCTCGAAGCTCAAGGACGCGGTGGAGACCTTCAAGAAGACCATGGGTGGTTGGCGCTCCGACTTGCCCCTGATATTCACAAGCTCATCAAAATCCCGGGTTGGGCGGGCCGACATTCTCGGCTGCATTGAGAACATTCTGCTCGAGATCAATCGAGATAAGGGGTGACGGGCCGGGCACGTGGGGAGGGTTTGGGATGCCCTTGGCGCCATTGGGTGGAGCGAGCGAGGATTGTATTCTTCCAATGAAAAGGCTTAATATATCGCTGTCGCCCGCGTCGTTGGTCTATCGAACGCGCGGTGCGCATCCATTTGGAAACGGATGACGTAAAAGATCCCTATGAATACCCCGCTTAAGCTCAGGTCGGCGGTTGGAGTCCTTTGTGTGGGCGCCGCCACATTAGCTGCCTCGCCCTCCGCCTGCGCGGAGGCGGGCGTAGACGGGGTGACAGCCGTGTCGGGCAAAGTGAGTAGCGACTACATCCGGGTGGCACTGCCGGATGGCACCTTCCAGCCGGAGTACTACGCGTTCGGGCAGGGAGGGGAATGGGCCGGCCAGATCAGCGACGAGTCCCTCAATAAGCTCAATTTTGATAAGGTGGCGCGGGTGATTGCGGCGCCTTTGGCCAGCCGAAACTACCTCCCGGCGAGGGATCCAAGGGCGACTAAGCTCCTCATCATGGTCTACTGGGGCATGACCTATGTTTCGCCTTCGGTCGGCAGCTCGGTGGCCGACTCCAATCTGAGTGGAATCCAGAGCAGCATCAGCAGCGCGCTTAGCGCAGCCAATGCCGTGTCAATGACCTCCTCCACGAACATGGGAATCGGATTCCGGGGGATAGGCTCAGGCTCCACCACCGGGCTCCGAGACGATCAGCTTTCGGACGTCTCGAACGCGCTCCACGTGCTGAACATGGTGAATCACAACCGGGACATCACCGACTTCCGTAACGCAATGATGCTGGGCTATGACTCGGCTGGGTTCATTGGGACCGAGTATGGGCACTACGTCCGGGGAACGGCGTTCAACGTGGACAGGACGGACGTCGAGTCGGAGATCGAGGAAAACCGATATTTCGTCGTCTTGATGGCCTATGATTTCCAGCTCATGTGGAAGGAGAAAAAGCATAAGCTCCTCTGGGAGACGCGGTTCAGTATCAGCGAACGCCGTAACGAGTTCGATAAGGCCCTCCCGGTAATGGCGAGGTATGCTTCGCAATATTTTGGGCAGCCTACCAACGGTCTGCTCAGGACGCGAGTGCTTGGGGGGAAGGTCGATATTGGTGAGATGAAGTCTTTCGGAGAGGTTGAGGAGCCAAGGAAGTAAGGTGCTGAGGTGCCGGGTAAACGGAAGGGCTTAGGCTCACGCCATCCTTCCGGTTGCACTTTGGGTTCGGGGGGCGCAGCCTTTCCGCTGCGGGTCACACAGGGGCCCCTCAACTCATGTCGTACCTAACCCCCCAGCAGGCCAGCGTTCGGTTTTTCTCGGCCTTGAGGGGCGTTTGGGCGCGCTGGGGACGCTGGCTTGAGGAGCGGCCGCGCCTCTCAGCTTGGTTCTATGCAAGGGGGGAGTCCTCGATAGAGGCGGGCCGGAGGGCGCACAATGGACGGATGTTTGCCGATTTCCACGAGCAGGAGCGGATGCTTGCGGACAAGCAGCGCATGGCCTTCTACAAGGCGGCCATTGAACGCCACATACAGCCTGGCGATAGGGTCGTGGACCTTGGCACGGGCACGGGGATACTCGCTGCGCTAGCGGCCCGCCGCGGTGCTGCGCACGTCTACGCAGTCGACCATTCGGAGATTCTTACTCAGGCGCGGCAGCTGGCGCAGGCCAACCAAGTGAGCAATGTCGAATTCATCTCAATGCATAGCAGCAAGTTCAAGGTCGACGAGCCCCTGGACGTGATCCTCCACGAGCAGATGGGAGACTGCCTCTTTGATGAGGGCATGGTGGCCAATGTGGCCGACCTTCGGGACCGCCTGTTAAGGCCGGGCGGACTGATCCTGCCAAGCCTCTTCGAGCTTTATTGTGAGCCAATCAAGGTGAGGGACGACCGGGTCGTCCCCTTTATCTGGGAGCTCAAGGTGCATGGCTACGACTACGCGTGCCTCTCGGGGAGCCGTCCCCAGGAGCCAAGGTATTACAATCTTGCCAGCAGCGACCTGAACCTGGTCGAGCACTTTCTCGGCGAGCCCGAGCCTGTTCTCCGCGTGGACCTGCTCACGATCAACGAGGACGCCATGCCCAGGAAGGTGTCCTTCACGCGCAGGGTGATTAACCCGGGCCGATTGGACGGCTATGCTGTGTTCTTCCGGGCAATGGCGGGCGAGGGCATTTCCCTCAGCTCCAGCCCACTCGATAGCCAACGTGCGCCACACTGGGGATTCCGCATACTGAGGACCGAGCGAGATGAATTAAAGGAGGGCGACGAGATCGATGTGACGCTCAAGGTGGGCCGGTGGTCCGATCCCGATTCCTGGCACTGGAGCCACCAGAAACGCTCGCTTGTGGAGCCGGGACTGGCGGGGCGCCATCCCTGATCTCGAAACAGGGCGGTTGATCGGGGCCTTTGGCCGCTGCCATGTAGGATAACGGGCGTTGTGAAGGGAACCGCCGGTCTCCGGTGTTATACCCGGCACAACAGATCTGCCAATGAACCTTTCAAAAATCCTCATTTTCCAGGCCGCGGTGCTTTGCGGCGCACTCCCGCTGGCGGTGCACGGAGCGTCCGCGGAATACGAGCCGATCAAGATTAACCAGACGGACTCCCCCGTGTTCCCCAGGAATCTTGTCATGGCGGGCATCAAGAGCGGTGTCGCCAGCATCGCAGTCGCCGTAGATGACGAAGGCAAGATGACCGACTTCCTCGTGACGGCGTACACGCACCCTGCCTTCGCTGAGACTGCCCTTAAATCCCTAAAGAAGTGGACCTTTGAGCCTGCCCGAGTCCGTGGGGCGCCGCGCAACTCAAAGGTGGACCTAACGTTCAACTTCGAGGTGGAGGGCGTGGTCGTCGTGAGCATGACGCCGCTCACCTACGCGGAGCTTCTCCGCTTCAAGATTGCCCCTAATTCCATGACCTACAGCGCGTGCACGTTGGCACAGCTCGACCGCATCCCGACGCCGAAAAAGATCGTGAACCCCATATACCCGAACCAGGTGGCGCGCAGCAGCCGCGGAGGCCATGTCTCGGTCGAGTTCTACATTGACGAGCAGGGTCACGTGCGGATGCCCTCGGTAAGCCGGGAAACCGACATGGCCAATGAGGAACTCTCGGGTATAGCCGTTACGACGGTTACACAGTGGGAGTTCGAGCCGCCAATGTGCAAGGGCCGGCCGGTGCTCGTCCGCGCGCAGCAGGACTTCGATTTTAAGCCCGCTAAGCCGCAGTAGGCCCCTGGGGTCTAGCAGTTGGAGGTCTCTCCGATGAACCTCGCGAGTTCCTTTTTCAGGAGCTGGCGGGCCCGATAAAGCCGGGTCTCGACCCCGCGCTCCGAGCATCCGACCACCGAAGCGATTTCCCGGTAGGAAAGGTGCTCATAGTGATGGAGGAGCACCGTGATCTTCAGGTCGTGCGGCAGGGAGTCGACCGCGGCCTTTAGGGCTTCGACCGATTCGTCGCGTGCCAGGGATGCATCCGGGCCGTCTTCGCCGGTCGCCGGGTCGAGCGCCAGCTCCGCAGACCTGCCCGAGGGGCCCGGTCCCGCCGGGGCGTTCAAGGAGACCGTGGGATGGCGCTGCTTCCAGCGATGGAGGTTATGGCAGAGGTTGGAGAGCGCAGTGAACAACCACGCCGGAAGGTTCGTGTCGGGCCGCAGCTGCGTCCTCCTCTGGTAAAGGCGGACAAACGTATCCGCGACAAGGTCCTGTGCATCCGCCGAGTTCTGGACGTAGCGGTAGGCAAACGAAAACAGCGGCCGCTGCCAACGGGCGATCAGTCTATTGAGCGCCGCCGCCTCTCCCTGCTGTAGGTCGAGCAGGTTATCGCGATCGGTGGCGGGGTCTTTGGACACGACGCGCGGGGCTGCGCTTCAGTTGGTCAGGGGGCGGGCTTGCGGCTCTGCTGCGGCGACAATTCCGAAATAGTGCTCACGCTGCGCCGGGTTCATCTCGCTCGCGGCGGCCATCACGAGGCTGCGGGTTGAGTCTAGGCACTGGCGGCTGATGTTGCGCCGAACCTCCACGAACTGGGCAAACTCGATGAAATCAACCTTGTCGGAAGTGCGCCGAGTGTTCTCGAAGGCGACGAATTCAACCTGCATCTGGGCGACCTGCGAGGCGAGGGAGCGCAAGCGTGGGCTCGAGGCCTGATGCAGCTCCCGGATACGGTTGAACTGGGCATCGCTTAGCCGCAGCTCGGACTTCATCCAGGCGAGCTGCCCATCCAGGGTTCCCGGGTCGTAGGGGTGGTGGAGAGCTAGGGAGAGGTGGTGGGTTGCGACGCCGACCACTAGACCCAGCAAAAGGATGAGGGTGCCACGTTTCATGGGACCTTCGCGACCGGCTCGGTCTTTAGCAGCGGATCGATGAGCTGGAGGTAGCTGCGCGCAAGAAGGGCGCTCTGCTCGCGCTGCTGGCGATTGACGCGTACCTCGGCGAGGAAGAGACCAAGCAGGGCACAGCATGTGACGAAAAGTGCCGCAAAAGGGGGTCTTGATAGCCACGCATCTATTTCTGTCCAAAAGCGTGCGAAGCCTCCGCGACCCCGCTCCTCGAGCGCAATCCGCCGCCAGACCTCCGGGGATAGGTTCGTGTCGGTCCCGCCGGGCCCATCCCAGCGGTCAAGCAGGGGGTCGAGCGGATCGGGTGGGGTGGGCGTGTTCAAATCGATATAAAAGGGGTGTGCGCCCTGCATAACACCAACTCCGCGCAAAGCCCTTCAAAAATTATCACGCGACCTCGGCGCCGTTGGGTTTCCCCCCAGATGGATCAGGTCAACGAGTTGCTTGAGCCTCACGATATACTCGGTATTACGGTAGGAGTGGCTAAAGCGGTACAAAATGTGCGGCCTGCACGAGCAAGGAAGACTCTTCTTGTGCAAAATCAAGGGTGCTGTGCCCATCCCCGGGGCACATAACCCATGACCGCCGGACACCTGCTCTGGGTTGCTGCGATCGGGGTCGTCACCGGGGCCCTTTCGGGGCGCTTTTCGCCGCGCCTGTGGCTTGCTTCGACGGTGACCGGCGTGGCCGCCGCGCTGGTGGCGTCGATCTGGGTTCTCTCCGGCGGCCCCGAATGGGAGTGGCACAGCGCATTCCGGATCGGGGGGGAACCGTTTCACCTGAGGCTCGACTCCATCAGCTCATTGTTCCTTTCGCTGCTCTGCGTCGTGGGCGGAGCCGGTGCCGTCTATTCGAGCGAATATTGGCCTGACAGGGCCCACCCGCGCTCGGCTCGAGCGGGTCGGGTATGGTGGAGCGTTTTGATAATGAGTGTCGGCGCGGTGCTTTTGTCCTCCAATGGGCTGCATTTCCTGATCGCCTGGGAGCTCCTGACGGTCAGCAGTTTTTTTCTGATCACCCTTGATCGCCGGAAGAGCGAGGTGCGAGCCGCTGGCTGGCTTTATCTCGGGGCATCGCATGCGGCCACGCTCAGCCTTTTTGCCTATTTTGCTGCGATTGCGGCAAGTACCGGGGCCTGGGATTTGGGCCCCATGCACGGCCATCCGGAGCTGGCCCCGCTCTTCTGGCTCGCGCTCTTTGGGTTCGGCGTGAAGGCCGGTATCTTTCCCCTTCATATCTGGCTGCCATCAGCCCATGCAAATGCCCCGAGCCACGTCTCCGCGATCATGTCGGGAGTCACGATCAAAGTGGGTATCTATGGGCTAGTGCGTTTCACCGGCTGGATGCCTGTGCCCGAGGGCGCGGGATGGGTGGTTGCCGTGCTAGGGGTCGTCAGCGCAGTTCTGGGAGTGGCTTTCGCGCTTGGCCAGCACGACCTGAAGCGTCTGCTTGCCTACCATAGCGTCGAGAACATCGGCATCATTCTCATTGGATTGGGCTTTGCGCTCGTGGCGGTGGAGCACGGCAACGCAGCCTGGGGCCTTCTGGCACTGGCGGGCGGCCTCCTACACGTCTGGAATCATGGATTGTTCAAGTCGCTATTGTTCCTGGGCGCCGGATCGGTCCTTCACTCGACGCGCACCCGTGAGATGAGCCGCCTCGGGGGCTTGTGGCGCGCGATGCCTTGGACCACCGCACTCTTTGCGCTGGGGGCTGCAGCCATTTCCGGGCTTCCACCGCTCAACGGTTTCGTCAGCGAGTGGCTTATTTTCCTAGGGCTCTTTGATGCTGTAAACATGTCAGGGGATGTTGCGTTGGCCTCGGTTCCTGCCCTTGTGCTGCTCGGGATGACGGGCGCCCTTGCGCTGGCATGCTTCATCAAGGTGTGCGGCGTGGTGTTCCTTGGCCAGGCACGCTCCGCAGCCGCCGAAAACGCCCGCGAGTGCGGCATTGCGATGCGCGGGCCGATGATTCTCCTTGCGGCGGGCTGTGTTGCGATCGGACTGCTTCCCGCCGTCTTCTTCCTCGCAGTGGCACGTGCCGCCGCGGAGTGGAATCCAGCCTGGTCATTCCTTGCCCGGCCTGCGCCGATTGCCACCCTCGGCTATGCGAATCTTGCGCTGGTGGTGGTTGGCGCGTTTGCCGTGTTGCTTCTATGGCGACGGGCAACGGCAAACGGTCTGCTCAGGGGGCCCACATGGAACTGCGGCTATGCCGCGCCCACGGCGCGCATGCAGTACACGAGCGGTTCGTTTGCCGGAATCATCAACGAATGGTTTGCATGGATAATCCGCCCGACACGGCACGAGCGGAAGGTTGAGACACCCTTTCCTGTCCGCGCCAGCTTTGAGGAACATTCGCCCGAGACCGTTCTCGAGCACGTGGTAATACCGGCAGGCGGGGTGGTCATTAGAATCTCTGACATCGTGCGGAAGCTCCAGCACGGGCGCCTCCAGGCTTATCTGCTCTACATCGTGCTAGGCCTGGCGGCGTTGGGGGCACTCGTGCTTTACGCAGGCGCCCACTGAGCATGAGGCGCTAATGATCGACGCAGAAAGAGGATCGCCTAGCGCGGCTGCGTTGTGGCAATATCGACCCTTCGGAAATGTACCTAAACCTAATCCAGATTGCTGAGTCATTTGGAGTTTCTGAAAAGGTCGTTGAAGACTGGATCCGCAGGGAAGGCCTCCCGCATACCCCGGACCGTGGCCGCTTGATGTTTGACCGGGCCCAGGTCGCCGAGTGGGCGGCGGTCCGGGGACTTGCTGCCAAGGCTGGATTTCTCGCTCCGGTTGCGCCTGCCTTTGCGACAGGGATCTCGCTGTGCGCGCTGCTGCGTGCGGGCGGCATCTGGCGTGATGTGGCCGCGACTGATTATCTGGACGTATTGCTCCGGGTGGTTTCTGGGCTCCATGGCACCACACCGGCACTCAAGCAGTTCCTTGTGCAGGGACTCCGTGCCAAGGGCGGGGTCAATATCGCCCCCATTGGCGGCGGGATCGCACTTCCACACCCGAGCGCGCGAATAGCGCTGGGCCGCGACTGCGGGACGGTGGCGCTTCTGCTTCTAAAGGACCCACTGACGTTCACCGAGCCGCATGCAGATGAGGTGCCGCTAACGCGGCTGTTTTTTTTCATCGCGCCGTCGCCCCGCGCCCACCTTGACATTCTCGGACGCCTTAGCCGCGGCCTTTCGCGGGGCCCGCTCCGGGAGCTGGTCATGAAAGGCGCCCCAGATGAAGAAATATTTGGCGCCGCCGCCGCCGCTGATAGTTCGGCCCAGGGCGCCGTAGGCGGGGATGCCACGTGATGCCGGGGATGCTGCTGCTACTCGCTGCACTTAGCCTGGTCTCAGGTGCCGTGCTTGGCCCGAGGCACCCTCGGTTATGGTTGGCCCTCATCCTGGCGGCGGCCCTGGCGGAATTTGGGGCCGCTCTGCCCATGCTCTTGGGCTCCGTCCCCGTCGATTGGGAATGGAGGAGCTGTTTTGATCTGGGGGGTGAGCCGGTCCACCTCAGGCTAGACGGACTGAGCGCGCTATTCCTCGTGCTCGTTGGTGTCGTGGGAGCCGCCAGCGCGGTCTATTCGCGCGGGTACTGGTCGGATAGTGAGCATGCCTCCTCGGCCCCGATGGGCAGGCTGTGGATGAGCGTGCTCCTCCTGTCCATGGGGCTCGTGCTCGTTTCGTCGAACGGGTTGCATTTTCTCATCGCCTGGGAGCTGTTTACGGTGAGCGCCTATTTCCTGATCACGCTGGACCGTGAGCGGCCTGCCGCGAGGTCCGCAGGCTGGCTCTACCTTGCGGCATCCCACGCCGGGGCGATGCTCCTTCTCGCCTTTTTCGCATCGCTAGCCGCACGGACCGGGAGCTGGGACCTTGGGCCCATGCGT
>Ga0302193_10001308_pt1 | contig 21417 bp, 14 predicted proteins | sample II_Bog_E3_3_FD_200228 | JGI IMG/M metagenome (GOLD analysis project Ga0302193, IMG submission 200228) | Peat permafrost microbial communities from Stordalen Mire near Abisko, Sweden - II_Bog_E3_3 | ecosystem: Environmental > Terrestrial > Soil > Wetlands > Peat | place: Sweden: Abisko...
AAGGTACCGACTCTCGACCACCGGAAACCGGCTGTCCATGTGGGGTGCTCGCACCGCTAACTCTCGCCGCGGCTTGCCGAGCTGAATGCGGGGCGTTTTCGGGACTTTGACAGTTTGCCCGAGCGGGCGGCGCTGTTTGCCTTTGCGGGGGACGTGTACACCGGGTTTGAGGCGCATACGCTGGATGAGGCGGGGGTCGCCTTTGCGCAGGACCATGTGCGGTTGTTGTCGGGGCTTTACGGGCTGCTCCGGCCGCTCGACGCGATCCGGCCCTATCGGCTGGAAATGGGTACGCGCTGGGCGCCGGGGCACACCAAACTGACCGACTGGTGGGGGGCGCGTATTGCCGAGCTGCTGCTTGGGCAGTTGGCCGACGAGGGATCGGGCGTGGTGCTCAATCTTGCCAGCGTGGAATATTTCGCTGCCGTCAAAGGCAAGCTGACCGGCGCGCGCATCATCGAGGTCGAATTTCGCGAGCCCGGCCCGGATGGGCCGCGCTTCGTCAGCTTTCATGCAAAACGCGCGCGCGGCATGATGGCGCGCTGGCTGTGCGAGCATCATATTACCGACATCGATGCGATGCGTGGTTTCGACAGCGATGGCTATCGCTTCGATGCAGGACAGAGCGAGGCCGATCGCTGGCGGTTTACCCGCGCATGAGCGGCGCGGGAAAGGGTTCCGCCGTCGTCATCGGGGCATCCGGCGGGATCGGCGGCGCATTCGAGGCAGCGCTGATCGAGGAGGGCGCGTTCGATGCCGTTTACGGTTTTGCCCGGTCGCGGGGCGGGGCGCAGCATCTCGACCTGACTGACGAGGCGAGCATCGCGGCGGCCGCCGCCACCGTGGCCAAGGGGGCGCCTCCGACGCTGGTGATTGTCGCGACGGGGCTGCTCCATGCGGGCGACCATGGCCCCGAAAAGGCGTTGCGCGAGCTCGACCCGGCCTGGCTGGCCAAAGTCTATGCCGTCAATGCGATCGGCCCTGCGCTCGTGGCGAAACATTTTCTGCCGATCATGCCCAAGGCCGCGCGCACGGTCTTTGCCGCGCTTTCGGCGCGCGTGGGATCGATCGGCGATAACCAGCTTGGCGGGTGGCACGGCTACCGCGCGTCAAAGGCGGCGCTGAACATGCTGGTGCGCAACCTCGCTATCGAGGAACGCCGCCGCAATGCCCGCGCGATCGTCGTCGCGCTGCACCCCGGCACGGTCGACACCGCGCTGTCTCGCCCGTTTCAAGGCCAGGTTCGGCCCGGACGGCTGTTCGACCCCGAACGGGCCGCGCTGCAATTGCTCGATGTGATCGAAGACCTGAAAGCGCCCGACAGCGGCAAGCTGTTTGACTTCGAGGGCAAGGAAATCGCATTTTGACTGCGTCAAGCGACGGCGCCGCCTGAGCTGCACCCTGCAAAAAAGGGTTTATCGCGGATTTGCGGGATGAGTTTGTCAACTTTGTCCCCCCGGACTTGATCCCTACGGCATTCACACATCACGGCCCACGAAAATTTATACCGTGAAATCAATGAGGTATAAACCATCATCATTCCCGCGGAGGCGGGAATCCAGTCAGCCTAACGTCTTGACCATACGTCGAATTCTGGATTCCCGCCTTCGCGGGAATGACGAACAAAAGTGGAATGTGTGAATGCCGTAGGGATCAAGTCCGGGATGACGATAGTCTAAAAAACGCACTCAAATGGCAGTTCCCACAAATCCGCGATGAACCAAAAAATGGGGGCCAACCTGAGTTGGCCCCCATTGTCATCCGCGTCTGCCATTCGGCAACCGTACAGTCTGCAACCATGCGTTTGGGCGCATTCCTCGCCGAGGGGGCGGGGTGGTCGCGACCGGTCGGACAGGCTTCCCCGCGGGGCAAGGCCATCTGGCCGGGTGCCGTCGTTGCGTGATGCCCTTCTTGCCGGTGCAAGGTGGCAGGCATGCGCGCCGCTTCGGCGGATGGTTTCCTTCGCCCCTCATCCTTGCGGCATGATCCCTTGCGGGGCTTTGCCTGCGGCACCGCTCCTTTACCGCGCGCCGGCTGACGCGCGATGAAAGACGGATTCCCACGGGCAGCGTGGGGAAGGTGCGGACACTGCCCTTGTGCCGACATTCGGGCGCACTTCATTCCATTCGGCGCGGAGCGGGTCCGCGTCGGCCGGGCGCATGCAAGCCACGCTTTTCGTGTCGGTATTCGGTCAACATCCTTACGGCGGCCTTGCCCATGACGCACCATCCCCGCTCGAGCAGCCGCGAGCGCTCGTGCCGGTATGGCATGTCGACAGAGTTTGGATAACCGTTCCAAGGCCGGGAATTTCGCTTGCCGATCAAGCCCTTCGGCCGATCATTTTGCGACATTTCCGGTCTCGATGATCAGAAGCTGCGCCTCTGATCCGAGTCGATCAAGTGAAAATTTTCGAACTTATCCACAGGCCGCGATCTTGGCGGTGGACAATCGGGCAAGCCTTTGGCGGAGCTTGGAAATGGGGCGCGAAAGGGGGAGGCAGCCGGACCTCGTCCACCCCCACCCAACCCTCCCCCTGCGAGGGGGAGGGCTTTTCAGGGCTTTTTCGGGCTTAGCGGTCGCGCTGGGCGAGCAGGCGCAGGCGCAGGGCGTTGAGCTTGATGAAGCCCGCCGCGTCTTTCTGATCATAGGCACCGGCGTCGTCTTCAAAGGTGACGTGGCGTTCGGAATAGAGGCTGTCGGGCGATTTGCGTCCGACGACGGTGGCCTGGCCCTTGTAGAGCTTCAGCCGCACGGTGCCGTTTACCTTGATCTGCGAATGGTCGATCGCAGCCTGCAGCATTTCGCGTTCGGGGGCGTACCAGAACCCGTTGTAGATCAGTTCCGCATACTTGGGCATCAGCTCGTCTTTGAGATGCGCCGCGCCGCGATCGAGCGTGATCGATTCTATCCCGCGATGCGCGACGGCATAGATCGTGCCGCCGGGCGTTTCGTACATGCCGCGGCTCTTCATCCCGACGAAGCGGTTTTCGACGAGGTCGAGCCGCCCGATGCCATGCTTGCGGCCATATTCGTTGAGCGTGGTGAGCAGCGTTGCCGGGCTTTGCGCCAGGCCGTTGATCGCGACGCCATCGCCCTTTTCAAAGTCGATGGTGATATATTCCGGCTCGTCCGGCGCGTCTTCGGGATTGACCGTGCGCGAATAGACATAGTCGGGGACTTCGGCCCAGGGGTCTTCGAGCACTTTGCCTTCGGACGAGGTGTGCAGCAGATTGGCGTCGGTCGAAAACGGGCTTTCGCCAAGCTTGTCCCTGGGCACCGGAATCTGATGCGCCTGGGCCCATTCGATCAGCGCGGTGCGGCTGGTCAGATCCCATTCGCGCCAGGGGGCGATGACCTTGATGCCCGGTTCGAGCGCATAAGCCGACAATTCGAAGCGGACCTGATCGTTGCCTTTGCCGGTGGCGCCGTGCGAGACGGCATCGGCGCCGGTTTCGCGCGCGATCTCGATCAGCCGCTTGGAAATCAGCGGGCGCGCGATCGACGTGCCGAGCAGGTAATCGCCTTCATAGCGGGCATTGGCGCGCATCATCGGAAAGACGAAATCGCGCACGAATTCTTCGCGCAAGTCGTCGATATAGATGTGTTCCGGCTTGATCCCGAGCAGTTCCGCCTTGGCGCGTGCGGGCTCAAGCTCTTCACCCTGGCCGAGATCGGCGGTGAAAGTCACCACTTCGCAATTGTAGGTGACCTGAAGCCACTTGAGGATGACGGAAGTGTCGAGCCCGCCGGAATAGGCAAGGACGACCCGCTTGATATCGGACATGTGCGATTCCCTCATGAATCGGGGCAGAAATAGGCGTGGGCGCGCGTATCAGGCGACGCCGGTCGACGCAACCGCCACCACCCGGCGACGCAGCGCGGGCAGCCCCGTCGCGAGCGTCCCGGCGCGAAAGCCATAGCTGATCAACAGCGCCAGCCAAACCCCGCTGTCGCCAAACGGGCGCAAGGCATAGTCGCAGGCGAGATAGCCCAGCGTCGAAACCAGCGCCGCATTGCGCAAGGCGCGCCCCTGCGTCGCGCCGATGAACACCCCGTCGAGCAGCCAGCTCGGCGCGCCGACCAGCGGGGCGAGCGCGGCAAAGGGTAGAAAGGCGAGCGCGGTCTGGCGGACATGCGGATCGGTGGTGATCGCGGCAACGCCCCAGGGCCCGCCCGCCAGGAACAGCGCCGACAGCAGCGCACCGCCCGCCAGCGAAAATTCCGCCGTCAGCCGCAAGGCCCGGTCGAACGCCGCCGCCGAGCCGCCGCCGATGGCATGGCCGATGCGTTCTTCGGCCGTCAGTGCAATGGCATCGAGCATGAACGCGGCAATCGCGATGAATTGAAACAGCACATGGTTCGCCGCGAGCGTCACTGCGCCGAGCCGCGCCCCGGCGCTGGCAAACCAGGTAAACAGGATCAGCAGCGCCACCGTCCGGATCATCACATCGCGGTTTACCACGAACAGCCGCGCCAGCCGGTCGCGCGCGAGCACGACGCCAAGGCCCGTGCGCGCCAGCAAGGCCCGCGGCCGCGCGCCGCCGGGGCCAAGCGCCAGCGCCAGCCCGATCGCCAACGCCGCCCATTCCGCCGCTGCCGTGCCCAGCCCGACGCCGCGCGCGCCCATGCCGAAATGCCACACCAGCGTGACATCGAGCGCGACATTGATCGCGTTCATGGCCAGTTGCAGCACCAGCGCCAGCCGCGTCTGCCGCCGCCCGATCAACCAGCCGTTGACGGCAAACCCGGCAAGCGAGGCGGGCGCGCCATAAAATCGCGCGGCGACAAATGCCCGCGCCGGCCCCGCCACGGCGCCGCCTGCGGGCAGGGCGGCAAAGCCCAAAGCCATGATCGGCCCGGTCAGCGCGAGCAACAGCGCCCCGATGGCGAGCCCCAGCACGACCCCGCGCACGAGCAAGGCATCGCCTTCGTCCGCATCGCCCGCGCCCGCCGCTTGCGCCACCAGACCCGAAATCCCCATGCGCAAAAAACCGAAGCTCCAGAACACGAGATCGATGATCGCCGCCCCCAGCGCCACGCCCGCCAGCGCCGCGGCATCGCCCATCCGCCCGATCACCATGGTATCGACCAGCCCGACCAGCGGCACCGATGCCTGCCCGATCATGATCGGCCAGGCCTGCGCGATCACCGCGCGCCGGGTCAGCGGGCGATGGGTGTGATGGACGTGATGCGGGGGCAGGGCAGGATCGCTCATGCCCCGGTCCATCGGGGGACCGCGCCGTCAATGCAAGCATTTTGCCAACGCATTTCCGATGACAACACGCGATATTTCACAGTCTTCTGAGTACATTCCGAAGCTTACGCAACGTCACGATAAGTCTACGTGTGGCATCATAATTTTAACGGCAGGCAGATGGCTTGATTTTTGAGCCAACCATAAAGTCATGCTCCGATCACTGTCTGAGCAGGATCATATACGCTTTTGATTTTGGCCTCCGAATCATCGTTAATTATTTGATAACAGAAATACTCGGGGTGGTCGCTATGAAATTGCATATCCATAGTATTGTGTTTGCGTCGGCAGCTGCGGCATCGGCCATCGGCGGCACTGCCTTTGCTCAGGTTGGCGGCATGGTTCCGGGGCAGATTTCGCAAGTGCCGCCCGCGCCGGTCGTGACAGCGACCGTTCCGGATATTCGCATCGGCCGTCCCGCCGAAACCGGCGTTGAGGAACCCCAGGGCCCGGCCGTGCTGATCCATGCGTTGCAGATCACCGGCCAGACCCGCTTTTCCCAAAGCGAACTGATCGCGGCCGCAGGTTTTACCCCGGACCGATCGCTGAGCCTGGCGGATTTGCGCCACATGGCGCTCCTGATTACGCGCTATTACAATATGCGCGGCTATATCGTTGCGCAGGCCTATGTCCCGGCGCAGGAGATCCACGACGGGGTCGTCACGATCACGGTCATCGAAGGCCACTATGGCGCGGTAAGCCTGAACAACACCTCGCGCCTGCACAACGGTACGGCGCATGCTGTGCTCAAGGGCCTCGATGGCGGCGACAGTGTCGAGGCCGCTCCGCTCGAGCGTCGGCTGTTGCTGCTTTCGGACCTGCCCGGCACGCGGGTCAATGCGACATTGAGCCCCGGCTCGGCGGTAGGCACGTCCGATCTTCTGGTCGATGTCACTCCCGGCCATGCGATCAGCGGCGATGTGGAGGCGAACAACGCCGGCAGCCCCTATACCGGTCTCTATGAGGGCGGGGGTACGGTCAATTTCAACGAACCGCTGGGCATCGGCGATGTCGCCAGCCTGCGCGTGCTGACTTCCGGGCGGGGCATGCAATATGGCCGCGCGTCGTATCAGGCGCAGGCGGGCAATCTGACGCTGGGGGCGGCCTACGCCTATTTCCATTACCGCCTCGGCAAGCAATTCGATGTGCTGGACGCCAACGGCAACGAGCAGATCGCCAGCATTTATGCCAGCTATCCGCTCGTCCGTACCTACAATGACAATCTTCAGGCGCGCATCGAGCTCGATTACCGCGTTCTGGACGACAATATCGACGCCTTTGCCACGACCAGCCATCGCCGCCTCGAAGTGGCGACGGTGGGGCTGACCGGCGATCACCATGATGGCCTCGGCGGCGGCGGGTGGGACAGCTATTCGCTCTATGTCAGCGGCGGCAATCTCGACATACGGACGCCGCTTGTCCGTATCGCCGATGCGGCGGGGGCGCAGACCGATGGCGGATACGGCAAGCTGCGCTACAGCGCCGACCGGTTACAGACCATCGCCGGGCCCTTTTCGCTTTATGGCGCGGTGCGCGGGCAAGTGGCGTTCCACAATCTCGACATCTCCGAAAAAATGGAACTGGGCGGCGCCTATGCGGTGCGCGCCTATCCCGAAGGCGAAGCCTATGGCGACGAAGGCTATGTCGCCACCGGCGAGGCCAGACTGTTGTTGCCAAAGATGACCGGGCTGCCGGGTCGGCTGCAGCTGGCCGGTTTTTACGATTATGGCCGGGTCTGGCTCAATCGGGATCCGTGGCTTGCGGGGCGCAACACGCTGACCCGGCAAGGCGCGGGCGCCTCGCTGACCTGGGCAGACAACGGCAATTTCCTCGTCCGGGTGTCCTATGCCTTCCGCATCGGGCCAGAGCCGACCTCGTATGTGAACGGCTCCACCGGCCAGTTCAGGTTCGAAATCATCAAATTCTTCTGATGGCCGCGAAAGCAGGCGACCCGCCCTTCACGACCATCCCTTGGGAGTCCGCTCCATGACACGCAAATCCCCCACAAGCCCGATAAACCTGGCTCCGCGCCTGACCGGCGCCATCGCGACAAAAAGCTGGCGCAAGCGCGGGGCTTGGTGTGCAACCGCGCTTGCCGGATCGTTCGGGCTGGGGCTTGCGCCTGCTGCCCTTGCCGCGCCGAGCGGCGGGGTGGTCTCGGCGGGCAGCGCCGCGATCGCGACGACGCCGGGTGTGGTGACGGTCAAGCAGTCTTCGCAAAACGTCGCGATCAATTGGTCGAGCTTCAGCATCGGCGCCAACGAAACCGTCGCCTTTGTCCAGCCGAACAGCAGTTCGGTGGCGCTGAACCGCGTCATCGGCAGCGATCCTTCGACCATCCTGGGCAATCTGACGGCCAACGGGCAAGTCTTTCTGATCAACCCCAACGGCATTGTGTTTGGCAAAAGCGCCGAGGTGAATGTCGGCGGGCTGGTCGCTTCGACGCTCGATCTGGCCGACGGCGATTTCATGGCCGGGCGCTACAGGTTTTCGGGGGCCAGCACCAAATCGGTGCTGAATGAAGGCGGGCTCCATGGCGATGGCGGCTATGTCGCGCTGCTCGGCGCGAGCGTCGGCAACACCGGCCTGATCACGGCAAAGCTGGGCACGGTAGCGCTCGCGGCGGGCAATGCCATCACGCTCGATGTTGCCGGAAACGGCCTGCTGAACGTGACGGTCGACAAGGGCGCGCTCGACGCGCTGGCACAGAACGGCGGCCTGATTGTCGCCGATGGCGGTCATGTCCTGATGACGGCGATGTCGGCGGGCGCGCTGCTTCATTCGGCGGTCAACAACACCGGCGTGATCCAGGCCCGCACTCTGCAAAATCGCGGCGGCGTGATCAGCCTGCTGGCCGATATGGCGACCGGCGTGGTCACGGTTGGCGGCACGCTGGACGCCAGTGCTCCGATCAGCGGCAATGGCGGCGCGATCGAGGCCTCCGGGGCCAGCGTGAGCGTGGCCAATGGTGCGTTTGTGACCACCGTCGCCTTTGCCGGAAAGACCGGCACGTTCACCATCGATCCTCTCGACTTCATCATCGCGCCGCTTGGCGGCGATATTTCGGGCGCGACGCTGTCTGCGATGCTGGTGACCAACAGCGTGACGATCAGCACGACAACCGGCTCCACCGCGACGGTGGCCGGAGCGCCGCCGGTTACCACCATTCATTCCTCGACCACCGGCAATGGCGACATCATCGTCAACGATGCGATCAGCTGGACCGCATCGTCCAGCACGACCACGCTGAAATTGTTGGCCGATCGCGATGTGAATGTGAATTTCGCCGTGACGGCGACCAACGGCAATTTTGTCATCTGCTGCGGGCGCGACATTGCCGTCAATGCGGCGATTACCACCACCAATGGCAGCATGCTGTTGAACGCGGGGCGCAATTTTTCGCTGGCGAGCGTCGGCGCGCTGACCGCGACCGATGGCAACATCACGTTGTGCGCCGGGCTGGATCTGACGATCGCGGGCGCCATCACGCTGACCCGGGGCACCAGCGTTGCGGCGCAGAGCCTCGACCTGCCGCTTGGGCTGACGCTCATTTCGGGAAATGCCGGGACGGGGCCGGGGATCGCGGGCGGAACGGTGATTTTCGTACCCGGCGCGCCGCTGGTGACGGTCACCGGGCCGAACGCGCCGGTGAACATCTATTACAATCCAATTTCCTACACGACGCCAAGCGACTATCTGCCCGACTTTACGCTGACGACCGGGGCAACGCTTGCCCAGTTCATGATGGTCTATCCCGCCGGGACCAAGGCCGCCGATGGCACGACAACCGCCATCTTGTCCGGTTTTAACAGCACTGCGGACAGCGGCTTGCCAACGGGCGTGACTCTGGTCGCGGGCCCCGGTGCCACCGCCACTTATGACAGCGCGGCTGTCGGGACGGGCATCGGCATCACCTTTACCGGCTATAGCCTCACCGGCGCGAACGCCGGCAAATATGCGCTCGCGGCGGCCTGTTGCACGACCGGGTCGAAAACCACCGGCACGATTACTCAGACACCGACACCGACGCCGACGCCGACGCCGACGCCGACACCGACACCGACACCGACACCGACGCCGACGCCGACACCGACGCCAACGCCGACACCGACGCCAACGCCGACGCCGACACCGACGCCAACGCCGACACCGACGCCAACGCCAACGCCGACACCGACGCCAACGCCGACACCGACACCGACACCGACACCGACGCCAACGCCGACACCAACGCCGACGCCCACGCCCACGCCGACACCGACGCCGACGCCGACACCAACGCCAATGCCGACGCCCACACCGACGCCAACGCCAACGCCAACACCCCCGCTTCTACCGCCAATATTGCCGCCACCACCGCCCTGGTTCCCGCCAGCGCCAGGCTCGCCGCCGCCCGTCGTCGTGCATGGCGTCAGGATGCCCCCACCCGCCGTTGTCGTGGTGCCGCCGTCACCGCTTCCCCCCGTCGTTACGCCTCCGCCAACCGCCCCGGTGACCACGCGCCTGCCGCCACCGCCCAAGCAGGATCGCTTTTAGGGTCATGTTTCGCAGGCGCTCGGCCATGATTTTCAGCATCCCGATCGGGCGGATCGGGATGCTGCTGTTTGCAGCGATCGCAACCATGGCGGCGAGCGAGGGAACGCATGCGGCTGCGCCGGTTCCACCACCGGCGGTTCGGGCCGCGCGCGCAAACTTCCTGGGGGAAGCCCCTTCGCCCGAGGCGCGGCGCGTGGCGGATTGGGCCATGGCGTCGGGAGACAGTGGCGGCCTGCCGTTCGTGATCGTCGACAAGATCAGGGCGAGGCTGTTCGTTTTCGATGCCACTGGCCGGCTTGTCGGGGCCAGCATGGCTCTGCTCGGCTTTGCCAGAGGCGATGACACGACGCCGGGCATCGGTACGCAAAAGCTGGCCACCATCCGCCCAGAGGAACGCACCACCCCGGCGGGCCGTTTTGTCGCGACGCTCGGCCGCGATCTTCAACAGGACATTCTCTGGGTGGATTATGACAATGCGATCTCGCTGCACCGCGTGGTCACAGGCAATCCGGGCGATCACCGGCGCCAGCGCTTGCTCGGCATCTCTCCGCTTAACAAGCGTATTTCCTATGGCTGCATCAATGTTCCGCCGGAATTTTTCGACGGCGTGGTGCTCAAGGTTTTCACCGGAACCAGCGGCATCGTCTATATCCTGCCGGAACAGCACAAGCTGGAGGATGTCTTTCCCCTCCGGGCGGCGGGCGAGGGCGCGAAGCGTTAGCGAACCTGTGGGGCTAACCGCGTTTTCGGGCTGTCGAAGGATGTCTCGAGCGCTTAGCCTTTGCCAACCGTTCGGCGATCACTGTCAGGCTTTCGGGCGGAAGGGTTATCGAAAGACGGGCGCCTTTCAGGCGTGACAGGCGCGGCGGATCGCTGCGCAAGGGGTGGCTGTCGGCGCCGTCATCCTTCCACGCATATTGCGCGGGGCCATATTGCATGAAACGGGCCGGGCCCTGCATCGCCCTGATCTGCCCGCCCCCGTTTCTTGTCAGGAGCCGCACCGTAAACGGCTTGGTCGGGCTTCGGTTGATCAGCAGCACGCCGAGGCGGTGGTCGGGGCGGCGCACGGCATAACTCATGACCCATTCGTCCCGGCTCCCTTTCACGCGCGCGCCTTTCACGATACTGGGCAACAGTTCATGACGACCGCCGCCCGGCACCAGCCAGTCCTTGGTGATAAGATGCGCAGCCTCGAAGCTGGGCATCGGCTGAACGGCCTGACCATTGCCGTCTGCGGTGTAGAGCATCATGTTGCCAAAGCCGCTGCAGGGCTGGCTTTCATTCATCGGCAGGTCCGGCCCATAGCCGTACATATAGACGGCCCCGCCGCCCGCATCGAGAAACTGGCCGATAATGTCGGCCATCAGCAAGGCGCTGGGCATTTCGGCCATGGCGCGCCCGGCAAAGGCCGAGAAGCCGTACTCGGAAATGATCCAGGGAATATGACGCGGCACCCCGTCGGCTGCAATTCGTGCGAGCGCCGTCCGCATCAGCCGGTTTTCCTCCAGCAGCTTGGCATGAATATCGCCGCAGATGTCGTCGAACGGGAAATGTTCGAACGAAAAGAAGCCCAGATCGCCCATCCGCCCGCGCGCTTTCAGATAGCGCATGAAATGGCTGTTCCATGAGTGATCGGGGTCGGCATCCAGCTCCAGATCGGTAAACGCGCTTTGCAGGCTGGGCCCGCCAAACGTGATTCCGGGATTGTCCGGCTTCAACCGGTCGACCAGCGCGAGATAGAGCGCGCCATAATCGGCCGCTTCGCCATATTGCCCGTCGGGTTCCTCGCCCAATTCGACCTGACGAACCGGATAGCCGCGCCGACGGACGTATCGCATCTGAGCCACGGCATTGTCGGGTGTGTCGTACAACAGGCCGATCGGCAGCAATATCGGCCGACCGTTGCCCAATCCGTCGGCAAAGATGCGGTCCAGTCCGGGTTGTTCGGTATCGTTATCGCGGTCCTCTTCCCGGTGCCACGGGTCGGTCGAGGAAACGCGCGCGAAAGTCTGGTTTTCTCCGGACCGGAGATGGTGGATCAGGTCGATCAGGTGTCCATCGGGTCCGGCCTGGCCCAGCGAGATCTCGCGCACCGCAAAGCCCGCCTTGTCACGCCAGTCGTCGCCGCCGGGCATCGCCGTGTGCGATCCCTGTTCGAGCAGCACGCGCACAAACTTCGCCGTGATCGGGTGATCGGTCAGCCGCAGTGTCTCTGTTCCGCCTTTGCCGCGCGTTTGTCGTTGCAGCGGAAAGGTGGTCCAGGTCGCCGTGTCGTCGTATTCATCATCGCTGGTCCAATACTGGACTTCGTATTGCACGGCGTAGGGATCGGCCCAGGCAATCTTCATGGTATCGATCGGCGCCATCGCATCGAGCCGCACGACCAGCCATTGCCAATGCGGCTGGCCATCATGGACATAGGTCGGATCGAGATAGGGGTTCGACTTCCAGAAACTGCTTTCGTCACCGTCGGTCAGCCGCGAGTAGTCTTCGTCATTGGCCTGATCGGTGGAGTCTCCCCGCCTCGGCAGCCGATAGCCCCAGGACAGCTGGATCGGCGGCCCGAGCGTGTCGCTCGATGTCCAGTAGCCCTGTTTGTGAACCGGATCGCTCCATTGGCCGACGGGGTTCCAGTGCCACGCCTCGATGCCCAATTCGGTCCGCAGCCGATAGATGGAGGACTGGAGGCCCGACGCTTTCACGGCGGCGATGTTGCCGGGCGTCAGCAGCCTGTCGCTGTCGCCGGCCCGGACGCCGTCGATCCCGATGCCCAGCGCGTCTGCCGGGTCGAAGATGCGGTGTTTGCCGGGGGCCAGATCAACGATCACTTGCGCCCGATTGCCGTCCTTCGTTTCGGCCTGGGCATCCCCGGGGAGCAGGGCCAGGCCGATGGCGCAGCCGAGCATGCGGCGCCCCCTGACGCAGGCCTTGCCGTGACCGATCGACCCGGCACTCAATTGTGCGGTTGGGGTGCTGGGGTTGGCTGAGCGTGGGGATGGTCCCTGTGGCTGGCGGCGTTGTCGTTGGGGGTTTTGTGCTTGTCTGTATTGGAATGGCCGGGCTGGGCCTGCGGGCCGCGATCCGGCGCGGGCATTGGGGCCGTGGCATGGGGATTGGGATGAATTTCTGCCGCGGCTGCGGAATGCGCAGGCAGGGTATGCGTGGGGAGGGGGGCTGCCGGGCGGGGCTGGTTCTGCCGCTGCGGCTGCGGGCGATTGGCAAAGGCGCCTTGTCGGGGCTGGGTCGCAACAGGCCGGTCTCCGGTGTGCTGAACGGCTGGGGTGGGCTGCTGTTGGATGCGCGAAGGCTGGGGATTGGCGTTCGGGCGCTGGCCGTAACCGGGCGCACGATTGGGCGCGGCGGGCAGGGGCGCGGGAGCGCGAGCGGCGTCGTTCGGGCGCTGGCCCGCCGACGGTGCGTACTGGTTCTGCCGGTCGCCGGAATAATGGTTGTCGCCAGAATGGTTGCCTGATGTCATGATGGCCGTGCCGACGACGGCGGCTCCGATCGCGACGGCATAGGCGGCGCGGCGGTCCTGTTCGGCCTGCCAGGTTGCGCTTTCGCCCTGCTGATGCTGATCGTGCCACGTCTGCCAATCGGAATCGCGCGAACGCGCTGCGTTCCAGCGTTGTTGCTGCTGGAACAGATTTTCGCGGCGCGCCTGCCAATCGCCGGCATTGGCCGCCTGTCGCTGGCTATATTGCGCGGCATGATAGATCGCGCGCGACCGATCGTAATAGCGCGCCGCGTTTGCTGCCCGTTGCTGTGCATAGCTGTCGGAAAGGGGGGCTCCGTCCGGGCCGTAAAGACCGACCAGATTGTCCCCGTCATAGGCATATCCGCCGTCGGGATCGGTAATGTAGAATGGCCGATCGGCGCCGCGTTCATAATAATACGTGCGCTGCCCGCCGGGCAATTGTTCGACGACACGATAGCTGCCGTCGTCCGAACGCCATACCCACGGGCTGGTCCCATCATAGCTGACGGTATAATCGGGTGGTGTATCGCCAAAGGCGCGGTTCATCGCATAGGCGCGGTCGGTATATCCATAGCGCGTCCGGTCATGGCTGAGGCCGACGTGGATGGGCTTTGCGACCGGCGGGAGGGCGGTTGCCGACGGTGCAAAGGCGATCGGTGCCGCAGGTGTCGTTGCCAGGGGAAGCGCGGCAATCGGGGGAGCCGTCGCCGGCTGATCGCTGGCCGCAGCGCTTTCGTTCGCGCCGGGCTTTTGGCAGGCGCTCAGGCTCAAGGCGAGTATGCAGGCCGTCATGGCTGTTCGCGATGCGGTAGAGCGAAATGTCGGCATGGATTTTCCAATGTGTGGTGGCGATGTTGACCGTTACCGTGCAGGAAAATCCGTGAACCGGGCCTGAGGCGGCCAGTCATTGGGCATTAACCTGGGGCCCTTTGTGGCGTAGATGTTCACCACTGAACGGGCCGGTCGTATCGGCTTTCGCCAAGTATACTGGGGTCTATACCGGGGCCGGCAGTCCCCCGGCAGCTTCGGAAAATACGCAGAGCCAACGTGCAGTTTCTCACAGGTGCGTGCAGGCCTGTCGCTATTGGTCTTTTATCCTGAAATGCCTGCCGACTCGGCGTGTCTGTCGTTGATGGTCGTTTGCGGGCGACGGATCATCGGTCCAAAGCCCGATATTCCCGAGTTCCGGCGCATATTTCGCCGGTAAATCCGTGCTTTTCGTCAAACCTGCATACATCGCTGCGATCTGGTGCTAGGGGCCCGATTGAACATTCCCCAAAATTGCGAGCCCTATGCCTTTTCCCCCGCTTCCATTGCCGATTTCCGAAGCCCTGACCGAACAGGGATATGCCGAACCAACGCCGGTGCAGGCCGCCGTGCTGGCCCCCGAGGCGCAGGGGCGTGACCTGCTGGTTTCTGCGCAGACCGGCTCGGGCAAGACGGTCGCTTTCGGGCTGGCGATGGCCGATGCGATTCTTTCCGCCGACATGGGCCCCGCTGCGCGCGCGCCGGTCGCTCTGGTGATTGCGCCGACGCGCGAACTGGCGCTGCAGGTCAGCCGCGAATTGATGTGGCTGTTTGCCAAGGCCGGGGTGCGGATCACGACTTGCGTCGGCGGCATGGATGCCTCGCGCGAACGGCGTGCGCTCTATCAGGGGACGCAGATCGTCGTGGGTACGCCCGGACGCTTGCGCGATCACCTTGAACACGGCGCGCTCGACTTGTCGTCGTTGCGCTATGTCGTGCTCGATGAAGCCGACGAAATGCTCGACATGGGCTTTCGCGAAGATCTTGAGGAAATCCTCGAAGCGACGCCGGGCGATCGCCGCTCGCTGCTGTTTTCGGCCACGATGCCCAAGCCGATCGTCGCGCTGGCCAAGCGTTATCAGCAAGACGCGCTGCGCATTTCGACTGTCAGCGAAACCCCCGGCCACGGCGATATTTCGTATCAGGCGGTGGCGGTTTCGCCTGCCGATATCGAAAACGCGGTGATCAACCTCTTGCGTTTTCACGAGGCGGAGACCGCGATCCTGTTTTGCGCGACGCGCGACAATGTCCGCCATCTCCATTCCTCGCTGACCGAGCGCGGCTTTGCCGCTGTCGCCTTGTCGGGCGAACACAGTCAAAAGGAACGCAACGCCGCTTTGCAGGCCTTGCGTGACGGGCGTGCGCGGATTTGCGTGGCGACCGACGTCGCGGCGCGGGGGATCGATATTCCTTCGCTGAGCCTTGTCATCCATGTCGAAACGCCGCGCGATGCCGAAGTGCTTCAGCACCGCTCGGGCCGTACCGGGCGCGCCGGACGCAAGGGCGTGGCCGTGTTGATCGTGCCCTATCCGCGCCGTCGCCGGGTCGAAGGCATGTTGCGCATGGCGCGCGTTCAGGCCGAATGGGTGCCGGTGCCTTCGGCCGACGCGATTCGCGAACGCGATCGCGAACGGATGCTGGCCGATCTGGTCAAGCCGGTCGAGGCGAGCGATGCCGACCGCGCGCTGGCCGAACAGATCGTCGACAAGATGAGCCCGCTCGATCTCGCGCTCGCGCTGGTTCAGGCGCGCAAGCACGGCATTCCCGAGCCCGAAGACCTGATCGAGCAGTCGTCGGGCGATGGCCCGGTGCGGCCCGAACGGCGCGCAGGGTTTGAAGACGTGGCCTGGTTCCGCATGGACATCGGGCGCCGCCAGAATGCCGATCCGCGCTGGATCCTGCCGCTGCTGTGTCGGCGCGGGCATATCACGCGCAACGAGATCGGGGCGATCCGCATTGCCGCCAACGAGACTTATTTTCAGGTTCCCACGGCGGTCGAGGCGAAATTCCGCGCTGCGTTGAAGCGTACCGGAACGCCGGGCAGCGAAGACGAAAACGGCATCACTATCGAGCCTTCGCTCGAAGCGCCGCAGGATGGCGGCAATGACGGCCCGCGCCAGCCCCGCGACAATTCGGCGCCCCGGCGGCGCGGCCCCAATGCCGGACCCAATTCCGGTCCCAGGGGCGGGGCCAATGGCGGCCCCGGTGGCGGACGCCCGACTCTGCATCGCAAAGGCGCGCCGCCCCGGCGCCGGGACTGATTTTCCGGGAATGGGACTCAAGGCGCGCGGCGTTAAAGGCGCCCGCGCGCCGTTCAATCGGCTTGGCGGGCCGAGAGCATTTCGTGCTCCCGCTTCTTTCGGAGCATGATGAATGACGGCGCATCACCACGTTTCTCTGTCGGGCCGCTGCCTGCATGGCTGAGCGGATCTCGGGGCAGGCGCGCGCCGACAGGGCTTTGCGGCGAGGCGGAGGCGACTCTGCGGCGCTGGATACCGCACATGCGGCGATGGCGGCGGGCTGCCGCTTTTTGATCGTGCGCGGGCTGACCGTGCAGGGGCCAGAGTCGGCCATTCGCCCCAATATCCGCCTGCGCCGGGTGGGCAATTGCCTCAATGAACTCGATCGCTTTCTGTCGGTGCTGATCACGGAATGCGTTCGTGCGGCGGGCCTGGCCCCGGATGGCCCCGCAGATGGAGCGGATGATTTTCCGCGTCGCCTGGATACCGCGCGCCGCTTGCGCCGGATCGAGGCGCATTGCGGATATTTTTCAGCCGCGACGACCCGGTTGCGCGCCATCGGGCGTATTCGGGAAATGGCCTGCGGCGATGGCCTGCTGCGTCCCGGTGCCTGGTTGGAGCGCGATATGGCAGTGGCCACGGCAGGCGCGGAATTCGTGCTGGGGCACCCGACAAAAGCGCCTGAAATCAGCGATCAGGCGCTTGCTGCGATTGCCGAATTTTACGTGTCGATCGCCGATCGACTGCACGTGTTCTTTGCAGCCACTGCGGCAGAGGCTTGACTTTTCGGGATTGTGGTTCCATATAGACAAGTGCTCACGTCGCCTGCGACGGAATTTGACGCCTACCACCGGCTCTCCTTCCTCTCTCACGCTACCCGGCTCCATCCGCGCTGTTGCGGGTGGGTTTTTTGTTTTCGTGATAAGGAAACGTTTCATGCCTATTGGTGTCGTTAAATTCTTCAATGCCGACAAGGGCTATGGCTTCATCGCGCCGATCGACGGCGGCAATGACAGCTTCGTCCACATCAGCGTCGTTCAGAAGGCGGGTCTCGCCACTCTGAACAAGGACCAGCGTCTGAGCTATGACATCGAAACCGATCGTCGTGGCAAGCAGTCGGCTGTCAATCTGGTCGAGGCCTGATTGCATGGTTCGCCGGGGTTCCTTCGGGATCTTCGGCGAACTGCACGGCGCGCCGGTGGATTTATCCTCGGCGTACCGGCCCGTGTCTGGCCTGTTTGAGCCGCTCGCCGCGTGATCGCGGGCCGGGCACGGAAATATTCTGTATTTACCCGTCTTGTAAGGTTCAGGCCAAGGTTTGTTAGATGCAAACCTGGCCCCACGCCGAACCCTGTTTCAGGGCTTAGGCCGATCCGGCGCTCCCAAAGTTGCCATGACTCGCCAGAGTTACCATGCTCCCGGGCCCCGACGATCCCATTCCTACCCAATATCGCGCGGTTACAGCGCACGATTTTCGTAAAGTTCCAAGAATAGTCTCATGCATTTTTCATCAAATAATTTTCGTTCGATTTCAAATAACCCCGCCATTTTTGCATCGCCTGCCCTGGGCAGGGGATTCGCTTCCAGCCCGACGCGCCATGCCACGCCCCAGGGCGGCACGCTGTCCCGGGCCGAATTGCAGCGGATCGTCGCCGACATGGTCGGCTGAATACACTGATCTCCGGCGTGGGCCGGACAATGAAAGGAAAAGTTCATGTCCGGCACCAGTGAATTCTATCTGGCCTGTGCGGCGCAAAGCCTGCGCGATGCCGATGCCAGCACATTGACCAATGTGCGCGATCGGTGCCTGCGTTCGGCAGCGTCATGGCAAGCCATGGCCGTCCGCGCCGCAGAGATCGAAGCCAACCGCCGCGCCCGCGAAAAACGCGCGCCCGACGCTGTGGCCGATCTCGGCGACCCTGTTTCCAGTTGATCGAACGCCTCGGGCCCGGTGTCCAGGGCGGACGGTCGGCAGCGTGGACACATTCGAGGCACTGCCTGATGCAATGGCGCACGACCGGATGCGCCCAATAGCCGACACCCGCGCGAAATGTCGCATGGCGCCCCACACATTTCGGTCATGCCGGACCTGATCCGGCATCCAGCGCGCAGTGACACGCCGAGCGGCGTCAAATCGGTGCCGTTTGCCCCGGACGCTTCCACCCCGAACGGGATATGAGATGTCATGCCCGAGAAATGCCAGCCCTGTATCCATATCATGGCCAGCGATCGTCTGGGCACACTCTATAGCGGCGTGACGACCTGATGCGCCGCGTCGCTCAGCATCGTAGCGGGGCGTTCGAAGGCTTCACCACCCGCCATCAGGTCAAACGGCTGGTTTTTTACGAACTGTACGGCGACATGGAGCGAGCCATCGCGCGGGAGAAGCAATAGAAAAACTGGCGTCGCGATTGGAAGATCGCGCTGATCCAGACCCTCAATCCTGATTGGCACGACCTCGCCCCGGGCCTTGGTTTCGAGCCCCTGTCGGCATCGGCGCCCAACGGATAGCCAGATGCCGGATCAGGTCCGGCATGACGAAGGGAATATAGGCTCGGGGTGTGTTCGCTTGAGTCGGTTTACGCCCACTTGCAGACATCCCCTTCGTCATTCGAGCGAAAGCCGGAATGACGAAGCGACGCGTTGGCGGGGGGCGCTTCCCTTCAAAACAAGCCCTTCAGGCAGAATTGGGATTTGTCCACGCGGCATAACCGATCAGGTTCGGCGCTGACCGATAGCCCCTCTGAAATTCGTCTCGCACGGCCCCGCGCAAATCCTGCCCGGGCCGTTGCGCAACGGTCCGGGCAGGGGGATGCGTCTCGTCGGGCATCGTATTACGTCCTGTCCTCTTCCATCGCCCCGGAGCCCTCCGGAGTGCGATGCGTCGGCCTTTGAACGCGACTGCAACGGGCCTGCCACGAATGGATCGCGGCCCGGTGTCATCAGGTCGGCGGGTCGGGAGCGCACCCTCGCGGTTCCCGACGGATAGCAGCTGCCAGGACTACCCATGCCCTGTGCAACCCTCCGGAGCTATGGCCAATCCGCCTGTCGCATCTCTTGCCTTCGCACTACCCCCCAGTGAACTGCCCCCTGTGAACTGACCCCTTTGAACTGGAGCCTGGAACCGGGGCTTGCTGGTTCCGTTCTGGTGGCGAAGACAGTGAAACAGGGACTGTGCCTAAGGGCATCTCCAGATCACTGGAGATTGGATCGACAGTCGTGGGATTGGTCCTAGGGGATATGCCGTAGGAATGTGGTAAGATTATGGAAATATTGGATTAATCCGATTGTTCCATAATCTGGTCGAAACGGATGTAATTCGCGTGCGATGCAACAGGGGTGGCCGGCTCCGGCCGGCCATCCCCTGGCATTCTGCCATAAATCAGGCCGGCGCGTTGTCGCGGCGCAGCGGCACGACGGTCGCGCCCATTCCGGTCGTATCGCCGGCGTTGAGCCGCTTTTCGGTCGCCTCGATATAATCGCGCGTGATCGGCACGGCGTCGCGGTCGCGCACCAGTTGCAGCTGAAAATTGACCAGACTGGCGTGTTCGAACGCGGTTGCCGCGCCGGCGAGATAGAACAGCCACATGCGATAGAATTTTTCATCGAACAGTTCGACGATGCGATCGTGCTGGGCAACGCAGCGGTCGAACCAGGCGCGCAGCGTCGGCGCATAGTGGCGGCGCAGGATTTCGCAATCGGCGAGCATCAGCTTGTTGGGCTCGATCGCTGCGACCGTTTCGCTCAACGACGGGATATAGCCGCCCGGAAAAATGTATTTGCGCGTGAAATCGTCGGTGACCCCCGGAGGCGCGGAGCGGCCGATGGTGTGCAGCAGCATGACGCCGTCAGTTTCAAGCAAGTTATGGATCTTGCGGAAAAATTCGGGGAAATTGCGCGTGCCGACATGTTCGAACATGCCGACCGAGACGATCCGGTCGAATTTGCCCGCGACATCGCGATAATCGGTCAGGCTGAATGTCACGGAATCGGCGACACCTTCGCGCTCGGCCCAGGCCTTGGCATAGCCGATCTGTTCCTTGCTGAGTGAAATACCGTGAATTTTGGCGCCGGTCACTTTGTGCAGGTGAATGGCAAGCCCCCCCCAGCCGCAGCCGATGTCGAGCACGCGGACGCCGGGCTTGAGATTCAGCTTGGCCGCGATGTGGTTCATCTTGGCGATTTGCGCCTGTTCGAGCGTGGTGATCCCATCGGCCCAATAGGCGCAGGAATATTGCCGGTTCGGATCGAGGAACAAGTCATAGAGCCGGTCGTCGATGTCGTAGTGATGCGACACGTTGCGCAGCGAGGCGGCGCGCGCGTTGATCCGGTTGATCCGGCCCATCAGCGCCAGCCGCGCCTTTGCCACGAGGCCCGGATTGTCGAGGTCGCGCCCGCTGTCCCAGGGATTGTTGCGCCGCACGAAGCTGACGAAATCCATGATGTCGCCGCCTTCGATGTCGACGCGCTGATCCATATAGGCTTCGGCAAAGCCCAGGCTGGGGTTGCGCGCGATCTTGCCCGGCGCGCCCTTGTCGTTGAGGCGCAGGCCCAGATTGGGCCAACCCGGCGTTTCGGTGCCATAACGGCGCTGGCGACCACTGGCCTCGGTCACGGTCAGCGTACCCTGGCGGATCAGGCGTTTCAGCGCGGCATCAAGCAGGAACATCGACATTTTTGAGGGACTCTTGTGGCTGTCTTTGGGGGGAGCCCTAATTCGCGCTTAACGGGCGGCAGGTAAAGGGCCTTTGCAACCGCGCGACGAAGGTCGCGCCGGGTTGTCCGGTTGCCAGTGCCCGGTTGTCAGTGCCCGGTTGCCAGTGCCCGGTTGCCAGTGCACGGTTGTCCGTCGACCCGGCGCGCGGTATGCCCCGCATCATGCAGCTTGATCTGGTCGATGTCTTTGCCGATGGGGCCTTGTCCGGGAATCCGCTGGCGGTGGTTCATGGTGCCGATGCGCTTGATGGCGATGCCATGCTGGCGCTGACGCGCTGGCTGGGCTTTTCCGAGACCACTTTTCTTTTGCCGCCGACCCCCGTGGCTTGCGACGATTCGGGTGCAGGGATGCCCGGTGCGGACTATCGGGTGCGGATTTTCTATCA
>Ga0302193_10001324_pt1 | contig 21256 bp, 17 predicted proteins | sample II_Bog_E3_3_FD_200228 | JGI IMG/M metagenome (GOLD analysis project Ga0302193, IMG submission 200228) | Peat permafrost microbial communities from Stordalen Mire near Abisko, Sweden - II_Bog_E3_3 | ecosystem: Environmental > Terrestrial > Soil > Wetlands > Peat | place: Sweden: Abisko...
TTCCCACAAGGCGGAAGCGGTCTATGGGCAGGGACGGCAGCAGGCCGATCTGAATGGCATTTTCCAGGTTGAGATGGTCACCGAAGGCGCCGGCCACATAGATCTCGTCAAGCGCGGTCAAGGGAACGCCGGCCCGGTGGCATAAGGTCTCCAATCCGGCGGAGATAGCCGCCTTGGCCCGTTGCAACATGTCGATGTCGTTCTTGCTGACGTGAAAGCGCCGATCATCGATGGGAATCTCGATGGGGGTGGTCTGCGGCCGTCCGCGCGCGTCCAGGTCGCCCCTTTGCAGCAGATGCGCCACCAGATCGACCATGCCTGAGCCGCAAATGCCAAGCGGCTCGCCGCCTTCGATGACTTCGGCCAGCCAGCTCCCATCTTCCAGGCTGGTCAGACGATGGACGGCTCCCGGCTCGGCCGACATGCCGCAACCGATGCCGACCCCTTCGAAGGCTGGGCCGCCGGCGGCAGCCGTCACCCACAGGCGCTGGCCGTCCCACAGGCCGATTTCCGAGTTGGTGCCAAAGTCGATCAGAGCCGCCGCCTTGGTGCGTTCGGTAAAGCGGCAATGCAGGGCCCCGAGGGCGAGATCCGAGCCGACGAAGCCGCCAAGGGCTGGGACCAGCGCCACATCCGTCGTGGGGGCTAGGCCAAGGATCGTCGTCAGATCGGGGTGGGAAAAACGGCCAGGGTCATAAGTCTCGTTCCATCCCTTCGGATCCAGCAGCGGCGTCGGATCGGCCCCGCTCAACAAAAGCAGCATGGCCGAATTTCCGGCGATGCGCAGGCTGCCAACCGACGCCAAGGGCAGACCTTCCGAGCGCGACAGCTCCATCAGGCCGTTGTGAATAGCGTCTTCCACCAGGGTTTGCATGGCCTGCCTGCCGTCTTGCGACAAAGAGGCCATATGCAGGCGCCCGATCACGTCGGAACATAATCCAGCCTGGGGATTGGGGCCGGTGCGCACGGCGATGCGCCGACCGGTCACCAGGTCGCAGATGCCAAGGGTGATATGGGTGGTGCCCAGATCGATGGCCACGCCCAGCCGAGACGCGCCCTCAGGCGGGGATGTAAGGGCATAGGCCGGCTGATATGGCGGCAGAAACGGCGTGCGCCACAAAGACGGTCTGGCATGCAGCAGCACGGTGACGTCCAGGCTGGTGGTCGGCACGACCTGACAGGCCAGACGTTCTCCGGCGGCGACGGCCTCTTCGCCAAGATGCAGCAGCTCGGCGGTGGTGGGCGGCCCGCCCGACCCGCTGTCGATGCGGACCCGGCAAAGCCCGCAGGCGCCGATGCCGACGCAGGCCGACCTGACCTGAAGGCTGCTGCTGTTCAGGATGTCGCGCAGGGGAATGCCGGGGACGAAGGCGATCTGTCGGACCGCTTCGTCGCCTTCATCCTTGAAACGGACGCCGATACGGCAGGTCGGCTCGGTCATGAGGTCGGTTGCGTCCTTCGTTGGGGCCAGTCTTTTGCCGCCGCCACCAGGGCTCTGACGGCGGCTTCCTGGGCTTCCGGGGGGATTTCGCACCCCGAGGACAAGATGAAGCCGCCGCGCCGATCAAAGCGGGCCAGAAGCTCCTCGGCGCTGTCGCGAATGGCATCGGCATTGTCGGTGATGAAGCTTAAGGACTTGATGTTGCCGTCCAGGCATAAAGTCTCCAACCCCGGAGCGGCGAGAATTTTGTCCAGATCGACGCAGTAATCCAGGTTGCCGATGTCGATGCCGCAGCTGGAATAAAGCGGCAGGATCGCCGCCGTCTGTCCGGCGATATGCAGCCATGTGGCTTTTGCTCCCGCCTGCTTTAGGGTGGCGGACAGCTTGGCGATGCGCGGGCCGATCATTTCCCGGAACATGCCGACGGGAACCACCTCGGGGCAGGCCGCCGGATCGAAGACCAGAACCACATCGGCCCCCGCCTCGATCTGAGCCCGGCCATAGTGCCGGGAGATTTCCGTGGTGTAGTCCAGCAGTTGCAGGAAGTGCTCGGTGTCATCCGCCGCCAGGAACAGGGTCTGCTCCATGCCGACCAATTGCACGGCAAGGGTTATGGGGCCTTGGACCAGGCCGATCACGGCGGCATTTTCGCCCACTCCGGCGCGAAGCTGTCCGATCATCTCCAGCACGGCGGGAAGCCGTCCGGCCTTGGTCGGGTCGGGGACGGTCATGGCGGTGAAGTCGCGGTCGGAAGAGAAGGGGGGAACGCTGATGGCCGGATAAAGCCCGGAATGGCGGGTCAGGATTCCGCCCAAGGCCTCGGCCTCCATGGTCAGGTCGATGACCGCAAAGACGGCGTCGAGGCCGTAATGCCGCCAAGCCGCCAACTGGCACTGGGCAGCGACTTCCGGCGATGCCAGATAGGCATCCACATCTCGTCCGGCGACCTTGGCGGCATGGGCGAAAATCTGCGGGATCACCGGTGGGCGGTCGCAAGGCAGATGGTCAATGGTGCGGCAGAGCCTATCAACGGGGAGCATCGGCGTTCTCCACCAGGCCGCTGATATAGTGAACGGCGTCAAAGGCGGTCTGGCCGACGAAATCCACATTCAGGGTTTCCGCCGAACATTGCTTCAGGGCCGCTCCGCCGGCCAAAATCTTGACATGGCCCAAACCCGCCGCCGTCAAGGCGGAGCGAACCGTTCGGACCAGGGGAATGACGCTTGAGATCAGGCCGCTGATGCAGACCGCCACGGCCTTGCTTTCGATGGTGGCCTTGACCACGGCGGCGATGGAGGCATCCTTGCCGCAATCGACGATGCGGATACGGGAGCCGGCCAGGAGGATCTTCAGGATCGACTTGCCGATGTCGTGAATGTCGCCTTCAAGCACCGCCGTGACCACAGAGGCGCGGGGGTTGGGCAGTTCGATGTCACCGGGAAACAACTGGTGGATCACCGCGATCACGGCGCGTCCGGCCAGCATGATTTCCAACAGATTGAATTGTTCGGCCGTGCATTTGCGATCAAGAGACGACATGGCCGTCTCGATCCCTTCGGTGACGATTTCCAGGGGCTGACGCCCTTGGTCGATCAACTCTCCAACCAGAGCCAGCGACCGTTCCCGATCTCCGTCGATGAGAGCAGAGACCAGCGTCTCGAAGCTGCTACCCATGATGTCTGCCTAAGCTTTGCCCCATAGCATTATCCGTCCGGGCCATCGCGTCTGGCAAGGTAAACTCGTTCATAATTTACTGGATAATAAGCCTAAAGATATAGACGTTTGGTTTGGTGGTGTTCGCTCGATCGCTGGGGATGGTGGGGGCATTCGAAATGAGTCATCAGGCCGTAAAGAGAATTCTGCGGCAATTCGTCTTCAACGCTTATCGGCCCCGGCCCTAGACTCCTGCCATCGTTCATTGGCAAGGATTGCCTATCATGTCGACCGTTGCGATGCCTCTGTCTTCGTCTTCTCGTCCGAAAGCCCAGCCGGTTTCCAGCCTTTCCCTGGTGGATGCGGCAAAGGTCGGCTTTGCCGATCGTGTGTTGATCATGGGACGCAATGTGATCGAGCAGGTCATGGCCCTGACTCACAGCGGCTGTCGCTCTCTGACCTCTATGCGGGCGGATGCTTCCTACCCCAAGGACGAGCCGGTGGATGTGCTGTGGTTCAGCGGCATCGACGACGTGAAGACCCGCCTGACGGCGGCTTTGTCGGGCAGCAATGTGCCCCGCATCATCGTCATCGAGATCAATGGGCCTGAGTCCGATGGGCGGTTGCGTCCGGTTGTCTCTCAGCTGCGCTCTCAGGGGTTCGCCCGCTTCACCTTGCATCGCACCTTGCAGGGCGTCGCCGTCATGGCCGCCCGTCCGGCCTGGCTGCAGCAGGTGATCTGAGGAGAGCTCCGATGTCTTACGGCATGATCTCCGCCTTGCGCGGCTCGATGGTGGCGCTGATCACTCCATTTAAGGATGACGTTCTCGACGAAGAAGCCTTTGTCGCTTTGTGCGAACGCCAGATCGAGCGGGGCACGGCGGCGCTGGTTCCCTGCGGCACCACCGGCGAGGCCTCGACCCTGACCCAGAATGAGCAATTGCGGCTGATTGAACTGGCGGTGAAAGCCGCCAGGGGCCGGGTGCCGGTGATTGCCGGAGCCGGCTCCAACTGCACCGCCACCGCTATCGAGCTGGTCCGTCAGGCCGAGAAGATCGGGGCCGATGCCGCCTTATGCGTCGCCCCCTATTATAATCGCCCGACACAAGAGGGGCTGTTTCGCCATTACCAGGCCATCCAGGCCAAGACCGGCTTGCCGATCCTGCTCTATGACGTGCCGGCCCGCACGGGAACGGGGCTGGCGACGGAAACCGTCCTGCGCCTGGCCGATTTGCCGGGCATTATCGGCCTGAAGGATGCCTCTGGAGACCTAAGCCGGGTCGAGACCTTTCGCGCTCGGCTGGGTGAAGGCTTTTTGCGGCTGGCGGGAAATGATGGCGAGGCGGCGGCGTCTTTGTCCCTGGGCGGGCATGGCTGCATCTCGGTCTGCGCCAATGTCACCCCGGCGCTTTGCGCCAGCCTGCATCGGGCTTGGGCCGAAAATGATTTCAGCCGCTTTCTTTATCTGCGCGAATTGTTGGAGATTTTGGCCGCAGCTATGTTCCTGGAGACCAATCCGATCCCGGTGAAATGGGCCCTGGCCCGGCTGGGCCTTTGCGGCGACGGGCTGCGTCTGCCTCTGACCCAACTGTCGGGCCAGCACGAAGGGGCGGTCAGGCACGCCCTGGATGCGGTGATTTCCCATGAAATGGACGAGGCCCGGCGGTTCGCCATGCCTATCCGAACGGCGGCGGAATAAGCCGCCGTCAGCGGGTCGGGGTCATTAGCGGGTAGGAGGCGTCCGCTCGGGCTTGCAGACCACCGGCTGGGCATCCAGGCTATAGACGCGATGCAAGGCGGCATTGACCTCATCGGGCGAGCGCGGGGCCGGGCCCATCATCAGGCCAAGGGCGGTGATGATGCCGGCAAGGATCAAGACGGCCTTATATTCATCCGCCAGACCGAGGATGCGGCGAGAAACCCGGTTCATCTGATTGCTCCCATCAAAAGGATTTTGATAGGGTCATTATCGGCCTGGGGGGCGTTAAGCCTCTATCTGGAAGGCTGTTGGAAATTTGTAGAAAGCCGTAAAGGCTTTTTTATCTCAATCCAGATCCAGCTTCAGGCGATAGCCGACGCCCGGCTCGGTCACGATCAGCTTGGGCGCGGTCGGATCGCTTTCCAGCTTCTGGCGCAGCTGATTGACATAGGCCCGCAGATAGGTGGTGTCCTCTTCATGGGCCGGGCCCCACAAGGATTTCAGGATTTCCCGGTGGGTCAGCACATGGTCGGGGCTCGAGGCCAGGAAGTGCAAAAGGTCGTATTCCCGTTTCGATAAGCGGACCTCTTGCCCATCGCGGGTGACGACCCGGCGGGCGAAATCCATGCAGAGCAAGCCGACTTTCAGCACGTCCGACTTGATGCCCTTTTCATGGTCCTGGCGCAGGGTTGCCCGCACCCGGGCCATCAGCTCGCCGATGCCGAAGGGCTTGACGATATAATCGTCGGCGCCGCGGTCCAGGGCTTCAACCTTATCCACCTCTTGGCTGCGCACCGACAGGATGATGATCGGAACCGTGCTGATCTCGCGGATGCTGGTGATGACCTCTTGCCCATCCATGTCGGGCAGACCGAGGTCAAGGATCACCAGATCGACAGATTTCGTGCGGACGACCTCAAGGCCATTGCCGGCGTTCTCGGCTTCAAGCACCTCGTGGCCGTTGGCCCCCAGGCTGATGCGGAGAAAGCGGCGGATCTGGGGTTCATCGTCGATGATCAGGATGCAGGCCATGGTCGGATGCTTTCACTCCTCTGCCGGCTCTAAGTCCGGGGGCGACGTCACGGGAAGATGGATGACGATGCAGGTGCCGGCCCCGTTCAGGCCGGGCTCGGCGGTGATGGTGCCGCCATGGGCCTCGACGATGCCCCGGCAGATGGACAGGCCCAAGCCGGTGCCGGCGATTTGCTGGTCGGTGGCCTCGATCCGATAGAACATGTCGAAGACCCGCTCGCGGTCGGCTTCGGGGATGCCTGGGCCCTGGTCGCAGATCTCGATGGAGACCTTGCCGTCCTTGCGCCGGGCCCAGACGGTGACGACGCTGGTGGCCGGGGAATATTTGATGGCGTTGTCGATCAGATTGACGAAGACCTGCTCCATCAGCACCGAATCGACGAACATCAGCGGCAAGCCCGGCTCGATATCCAGCTTCAGGGACCGACCCTTCAGCAGCTTGCCGGCCCGCCCACTGGCGGCCTGGATGATGTCGGTCAGGTCGGACCAATCGGCATTGGGCTTTAAAGCGCCCGAGCCTAAGCGGGTCATGTCGAGAAGGTTCTGCACGAAGCGGTTCAGCCGCTCGGCTTCTTCCTGGATGGTCACCAAAAGTTCGTGGCGGTTATCCGCCGACAGTTCCTCGTCGTAATTCAGCTGAGTGGTGGCGGCACCCAGGATCGAGACCAGGGGCGTGCGCAGATCGTGGGAGATGGAGGACAGTAGTGCTCCGCGCAGGCGGTCGGTCTCGGCCGAGACCCGGCCCCGCTCGACATCGGCGACCAGGGTGGTGCGCTCGATGGCGACGGCGGCCTGATCGGCCAGGGTGGAGAGCAGGCGGCTGTCCTCTGGCGCCAGGAAGTCCTGGCCGTCCATCTGGATGCCCAGCACGCCCACCATGCCCCGCGCCGTCTTCAGCGGCATGAACAGCCATTCCGCCGTCGGCAGGGTGGTGGAGCCGCGCCCCGACGGGCGGCCGTTGCTCCAGGTCCAGCTGGCGGCGGCGGAATCCTTGTCGCTGATTTCGTCCTCGGGCGGATAACCGGCGACCACGTCCAGAACGTCGTTGTTTGGCAGCAGCACCAGCGATTTGCCATGAATGGTGTTGGCCACATGGTGGACGACGGCCCAGAGCACATCGTCCTGAGTGGCGGCGGCGGCGATTTTGCGGCTGAATTCGTACAGATTGGCGGTGCGCCGGGAATTGACCTTGCCGACGGCGATCTGGCCGTTCAGTCGGCTGGCCAGATTGCTGATCAGGATCGACGAGAACAGGAAGAAGACGATGGTCAGGACGTTCTGATGATCGTTCAGGGGGAAGGTGAAGCGGGGCTCGGTGAAGAAGAAATTGAACGAGACGAAGCTGGCCAGCGAAGCGAAGATGGCCGGGCCACGTCCCAGCTTCATGGCGATCAGCATGACGGCGACCAGGAAGCTCACCGTGATATTGGGCACCGGCAGCCACAGATCGATGATAAAGCCGACGCCGGTGGCGATGCCGACGCCAAGGCTGGCCAGCAGATAGCTCAGCCAGTCGAAATCGCCTTCGACCCGCTTGGTGCGGATGGTCTGGAGGGCTTTGTCCTTAGCCTTGCCGCTGACCAGCAGGACGTCGAAGTCCTCGGTCTTCTCAACGATGCGGTCGGTGACCGTATGGCTGCGGAAAAACCGCCGCCAGCCCTTGCGCTTCAGTCTGCCGACGATGATCTGGGTGCAGTTGCGGTCCTGGGCATAGGCCAGAATCTCTCCGGCCACATCGTCGCCTTGCAGGGTGATCGCTTCACCGCCTAACTGCTCGGCCAGACTGAGGCCAAGGGCGATGGAGTCCTTGTCGTGGTCGGACAGCTGCATGTGGCGGGCGGTTTCCACATAGACCGCTGCCCAGGGAGCCTCGCGCCGTTCTGCTACCCGCTTGGCCAGGCGGACCAGATGGCTGGCGGCCACACCATCGCCGATGCAGACCAATATCCGCTCGCGGGTCGGCCAGGGGCCGGAGATGGCATGGGCGCGGCGGTAGTTCAGCATCTGGGCATCGACCCGCTCGGCGGCATGGCGCAGGGCCATTTCGCGCAGAGCCGTCAGATTGCCGACGGTGAAGAAATTGCCCACGGCCCGCTTGGCCTGCTCGGGAACATAGACCTTGCCCTCGCCCAGGCGCTTGATCAGGTCTTCGGGCGGCAAATCGATCAGTTCGATCTCGTCGGCGGTAGAAAGAACGCTGTCGGGCACGGTTTCACGCACCTTGATGCCGGCAATGCGCTCGATGACGTCGTTCAGGCTGTCGAGATGCTGGATGTTCATGGCCGAATAGACGTTGATCCCGGCGGCCAAGATCTCTTCCACGTCCTGGTAGCGCTTCACATGGCGTGAGCCGGGGACGTTGGTATGGGCCAGTTCGTCCACCAGGACGAACTTCGGCTTGCGGGCCAGCACGGCCTCCAGGTCCATTTCCTGGAACACTCGGCCGCGATAATCGACCACGTGCCGGGGCAGGATCTCCAGCCCTTCGACAAGGCGCTCGGTTTCGCGGCGACCATGGGTTTCCACCACGCCGACGGCGATATCGATGCCTTCGCGCATACGATCATGGGCGGCTTCCAGCATGGCGTAGGTCTTGCCGACGCCGGGGGCGGCACCGAGAAAAATCTTCAGGCGGCCACGGGTTTCCCGTTTCGCTTCGGCGAGCAGAGCATCTGGTGAAGGGCGGTTGGTTTCGGCCATGAAGCGGTCCGCATTTTCTGACTGGAGTCCGATGCTCTGGTTTAACGGTCAAGGCCATAAAGGCTCAATGCGGGTTATTTGGCTGCGGCATAAAAGATGCGTAATTGCGATGTGTTTTTTGCATAAAAATAAGTAATGAAAAAATCCGTCCCTGATTTTAAGGGGGTTTCAAGTCGAGCTTAAAATCGACGTGGATAAAAATTATCGTTTAGTTCTAAGACGTTACTCACTTTGCGGCAAATCGTATGGAGCGGCTATGCGTCGGGCTGTTACCAACTTGATCCTCTGAAATCACACATGGATCACCTCGGATGAACCCCTGGACGAAATTCTCGATGACGCTCGTCGCTGTCGCGGTCCTGGGAACGGCCACGCCAGCCTTGGCCGACAATGGCGATGACGCCCTTGTCGAGACAGGCGGCGTCAGCCTGGTCGAGACCATCCAAGTGGCGGCTCTGCCTTTGCCTCCCTTGTCGGCTCTGATCGGCACGGCCTCCTGGTATGGCGGGCATCATGTGGGCCGACATACCGCCAGCGGTGAAATCCATTCGGCCCAGGCCCGCACGGCGGCTCATCGCGATCTGCCGCTGGGGACCATCATCCGCGTCACCAATCTGAAGAATGGCCGGGCCTCGGTGGTCAAGGTCAATGACCGCGGTCCTTTTGTCGAAGGACGGATCCTCGATCTGTCGGAACGGGCGGCCCGTGATCTGGCCATGGTCGACGACGGCTTGGCCCAGGTGCGCATCGAGGTGGTCAGCCGATGACCACGTCAGTCCGCCGCAGGCTTGATCCCTGGTCGAATGCCAGCGACGAGCCAAGACTCTCCGATGTCCTGTCCGACCCCATCATTCAAATGATGATGAAGACCGACGGCATTTCCCAGTTGGTGATCAGTGACATGGTCCGCAGCGCCCGGCAAAGACTGTCTGGCTCCAAGTAACCATGGCCGAATAAAGACTTTTTTACGCATCCATCATGCCGCTTTCACGACAATTCAGCTGAGAAAATCGCCATTCCGCATGGAGCGGCTATGGCGATCGGCGTTATCACCCACCATGACCTCAACCCCCCGGAGAGCCAACATGCTCGACGTCCTTTTCCTTGCCGCATCACTCGGCTTTTTCGTCCTTGGGGCGCTGTTCGTCCGCGCCTGCGATCACATCTAGAGAGGTTTCCATGACATTCGAACTCATTCTCGGTTCAGCCGTAGCAGCGGGGTTGTTCGCATACCTCGCCTTCGTGCTTGTCCGTCCCGAGCGTTTCTGAGGAGGCCCCGATGAATACCGCAGGCATTCTGCAGATTGTGCTGTATTGCGTCGTCTTGACCGCTACGGCTATTCCCCTGGGCTTCTATATGGCCCGTGTTTTCCAGGGCGAACGTACCTGGCTGTCGCCCGTTCTGGGCCCCATCGAGCGGGGCATCTATCGCCTTTGCGGCGTTAAGGAAGACCAGGAACAACATTGGACGACCTACGCCTTCGCCGTGCTGGCCTTTAATCTGATCGGCATTCTGATCATTTACGCCGTCATGCGGCTGCAGAACTATCTGCCGCTGAATCCCGCCGGTCAGGCCGCTGTGCCGCCGGATCTGGCCTTCAACACCGCCATGAGCTTCGCCACCAACACCAACTGGCAGAACTATGGCGGCGAAAGCACCATGAGCTATCTGACCCAGATGGTCGGCATGACGGTGCATAACTTCACCTCGGCGGCCACCGGCATCGGCGTGCTGCTGGCGCTGGTGCGCGGCTTCGCCCGCAAGAACGCCAAGACCATCGGCAACTTCTATGTGGATGCCATCCGCGCCACCCTTTACGTCCTGCTGCCGCTGGCGATCGTGGTGACGCTGGTGACGGTCTGGCAGGGCATTCCCGATAATCTGGACTCTTACGTCTCGGCCACCGGCCTAGAGGGCACCGCCCAGACCATCGCCCAGGGCCCCGTGGCCTCGCAGAACGCCATCAAGCTGTTGGGCACCAACGGCGGCGGCTTCTTCAACGTCAATTCGGCCCATCCCTTCGAGAACCCCACCCCTCTGACCAACTTCATCGAGATGTGGTCGCTGCTGGTGATCTCGGTTGGTCTGCTCTTCACATTCGGTCGCATGATCAAGGACAGCCGCCAAGGCCGCGCCCTGTTCTTCGCCGCCGGTGTGATGATGCTGGTCGGTGCTTTCGTCTGCTATTGGGCCGAGGCCCAGGGCAACCCGCTGTTCACCCCCATGGGCATCGAACAGACGGCCAGCGACAGCCAGCCGGGCGGCAACATGGAAGGCAAGGAGCTGCGCTTCGGCGTGCCTAATTCGGCCCTGTTCGCTTCCATCACCACCGACACCTCGACGGGTGCCGTCAATTCCATGCACGACAGCTTCACGCCCATCGGTGGAATGATCCCGATGGTCAATATGATGCTGGGCGAAGTGGTGTTCGGCGGCGTCGGCGCCGGTCTGCACGGGCTGATCGTCTTCGTCATCATCGCGGTGTTCATCGCCGGGCTGATGGTGGGCCGTACCCCTGAGTATCTCGGCAAGAAGATCGAGGCCAAAGAGGTCAAGCTGGCGGTTCTGTCGATCCTGGTGTTCCCCTTGAGCATCCTCGGTCTGGGCGCTCTCAGCATCACCCTGCCGGCTGGATTGGCCGCCATCGGTGCTCCTGGCCCCCATGGTTTGTCGGAAGTGCTCTATGCCTATACCTCGGTCACCGCCAACAACGGTTCGGCCTTTGGTGGGTTCTCGGGCAACACCTTGTACCAGAACTCCATGCTGGCCCTGGCCATGCTGATCGGCCGCTTCTTCGTGATCATCCCGACCCTGGCGATTGCCGGTTCGGTGGCCGCCAAGAAGATCGTTCCGCCGTCGGCCGGCACCTTCCCCACCCATGGCTGGTTGTTCGTCGCTCTGTTGGTCGCCGTCATCGTCGTGGTGGGTGGTCTGACCTTCTTCCCCGTTCTCGCCCTGGGCCCGATCGTCGAGCATCTGTCGCTCGCCGCCGGCACCACCTTCTGAGGTGCGATATGAGTATCCATCGTCCGAATGATATCCCGCTGTTCGACAAGGCCATTGCCACCGAGGCCGTGATCTCGTCGTTCCGCAAGCTTGATCCGCGTGAGCTGATCAAGAACCCGGTGATGTTCACCACCGGCGTCGTCGCCGTGCTCTCCACTTTCTTCTGGGGCCGCGATCTGGCCCTGGGGGTCGGCGAGCATGTGGGCGTGGTCGGTCAGATCGCTGCCTGGCTGTGGTTCACCGTGCTCTTCGCCAACTTCGCCGAGGCGGTGGCCGAAGGTCGTGGCAAGGCTCAGGCCAATTCTTTGCGCAAGACCAAGACCGAAACCATCGCCAAAAAGGTGGAAAAGGTCGATGCCGCCCGCTGGACCGAAGTGGCCGCCGCAAGCCTGCGCCAGGGCGACCTGGTGGTTGTCGAGGCTGGGGACATCATCCCCGGCGACGGCGACGTGGTGGCGGGCATCGCCACCATCGACGAATCGGCCATCACCGGCGAATCCGCTCCGGTGATCCGCGAGTCGGGCGGTGACCGCTCGGCGGTGACCGGCGGCACCCGCGTGGTCTCCGATCGCATCGTGGTCAGCATCACCGCCAACCCCGGCGAAAGCTTCATCGACCGCATGATTGCTCTGGTCGAAGGGGCCAAGCGTCAAAAGACTCCCAACGAGATCGCTCTGACCATCCTTTTGGTCGGTCTGACTCTGATCTTCCTGTTCGTCTGCGTCAGCCTGCCGGCCTTCGCTTCTTACTCCAACGCGGCGCTGCCGGTGGTGTTCCTGATCGCCCTTTTGGTGACCTTGATCCCCACCACCATCGGCGGCCTGCTGTCGGCCATCGGCATTGCCGGTATGGATCGTCTGGTGAAGTTCAACGTCATCGCCAAGTCGGGCCGTGCCGTCGAAGCAGCCGGCGATATCGATGTGCTGCTGCTGGACAAAACCGGCACCATCACCTTGGGCAATCGTCAGGCGTCTGAGTTCATTCCGCTCTATGGCATCTCCGAGCGGGAACTGGCCGAGGCCTCGTTCCTGTCCTCGCTGGCCGACGAGACCCCGGAAGGCAAGTCCATCGTCGCTCTGGCCGTGCAGAAGTACGGCTTCCGCGACGAGCGCGAAGGCATGATCTTCACGCCCTTTACCGCACAGACCCGCATGAGCGGCGTTACCTTCACCGGGAACGAGATCCGCAAGGGTGCGCCCGACGCGGTGATTAAATGGTCCGGCACTCCCGCCGCCAAGGATGTCACCCAGGCGGTGGAACGGGTCGGCAAGGCCGGCGGCACGCCGCTGATCGTCGGTAAGAACGGCCGTCTGCTGGGCGTCATCTACCTGAAGGACATCGTCAAGCCGGGTATCCACGAGCGCTTCCAGACTTTGCGCAAGATGGGCATCCGCACCGTGATGGTCACCGGCGACAATCCCCTGACCGCCGCCGCCATTGCCGCCGAAGCCGGTGTGGACGACTTCCTGGCCGAAGCGACCCCTGAGAAGAAGCTGGAACTGATCCGCGAAAAGCAGCAGGGAGGCCGTTTGGTCGCCATGTGCGGTGACGGCTCTAACGATGCTCCGGCTCTGGCCCAGGCCGATGTCGGCGTGGCGATGAATACCGGCACCCAGGCGGCCCGCGAAGCCGGCAACATGGTGGATCTGGAAAGCGATCCCACCAAGCTCATCGAGATCGTCATGATCGGCAAGCAGTTGCTGATGAGCCGTGGTTCTCTGACCACTTTTTCCATCGCCAACGACGTGGCGAAGTACTTCGCCATCATCCCGGCGCTGTTCATCGCCAGCTATCCCCAGATGCAGGCCTTGAACGTCATGCATCTGGCCAGCCCGCAGTCGGCCATCCTCTCGGCGATTATCTTCAATGCCTTGATCATCGTCGCCTTGATCCCCTTGGCCCTGAAGGGTGTGAGCTACAAGCCCGCCAGTGCCGAGGCGTTGCTGCGTCGCAATCTGCTGATCTATGGCCTGGGCGGCATCATCGCCCCGTTCATCGGCATCAAGGCAATTGATCTCATCGTCGCCGCCCTTGGGCTGGCCTGAGACCCCGGAGAGACCAAAATGTTGAAGCAACTGAAACAATCGATCCTGGTCACTCTGGTGATCACCGTGATCTGCGGCCTGGCCTATCCTTTGGCGATGGTCGGGCTGTCGGGAACCCTCTTTCCCTCCCAGGCCCATGGCAGCCTGATCGAGAAAGACGGCAAGGTGATCGGCTCGACCCTGATCGGTCAGGCTTTCACCAAGCCGGAATATTTCCACAGCCGGCCGTCGGCCACCACCGACACCGACCCCAACGATGCCACCAAGACGGTGCCGTCGCCCTATAACGCCGCCAGCTCGAACGCCAGCAACGCTGCTCCTTCGGCCAAGAGCCTGTCGGACGACGTGCAGTCGCGGGTCGACGCCCTTAAGGCCGAGAACCCCGACGCCCGCACGCCGATCCCGGTGGATCTGGTGACCACCTCGGCCAGCGGCCTTGATCCCCATATCTCGCCGGCGGCCGCCGTCTATCAGGCTCCCCGGGTCGCCAAGGCCCGTGGGATTTCCGAAAGCGACGTGCTGCATATGATCGATCTGGCCACGGAAGGCCGCACCCTCGGCCTGATCGGCGAGGCTCGCGTGAACGTGCTGAAGCTGAACATGGTGCTGGACAGCAATCATCCGATGCACTCGTAAGACGATGACGTGAGAAGGGCGGCGCCCCAAAGGCGCCGCCCTTTTGCTTTCACGAGCCATGGTCGCCGTCTTTAAGGCCCTGCGGTGAAAGACCACCCAACAAGCATTCCATCATGACAAAGCGGCTGGAATGGCGATGCGGCCCGCAAGGACCGCAACCATTAAACCGCAGAATTCTAGGATTTTTTAGGGCGTCAGGGACGCGAGCGAACGTCCTTGAACAAGTAATTGGCGGAGATGGTGTCCGCCTCATGCCTGTCCGCTAGTGTTCGGACGTGATCAAGAAAACTTGAAATCCCTCAATGCAGTAGTGGTCGTTTGGTTGGACGTGTTCACCCGTGTCTGATACAATTCGCCCTCTATTGATGGGACATTTGATGGGATAGTGTTGCCAGTTTGTTCTTTTTGCTCTGGGGGCCAGCCATGGCGCGCAAAATGAAGCAGCTTACCGCTGTGGCGGTGGCGAAGAAGAAGGAACCCGGCCTTTATGCCGATGGCGGAGGATTGTACCTGCGCATCGGGCCAACCGGAGCCAAGTCCTGGATTTTCCGCTACATGCTCGACGGGCGTCGTCGCGATATGGGGCTTGGCCCCGAACATGCTGTCCCACTGGCCGATGCACGTCTCAGAGCCGAGGAGTTGCGCAAGCAATTGGTTGACCGTCGCGACCCGCTTGAGGCCCGTGATGAACAGCGCCTCGCTTCCAAGTTGGAGGCGGCAAAAGCGGTCTCTTTCAGGGAGTGCGCCGAAGCCTATATCAAGTCGCACAGCCCAGGTTGGCGCAACGCGAAGCACGCTGACCAGTGGCGAAACACCCTGGCGACTTACGCCGATCCCATTATTGGGGGGTTATCGGTTCAAACTATCGACACTGGCCTCGTGCTCAAAGTGCTGACGCCGATGTGGGAAACCAAGACGGAGACGGCGACCCGTGTACGGGGCAGAATCGAATCTATCCTGGATTGGGCGACGGCCCGCGAATACCGAAAGGGCGAGAATCCGGCCCGGTGGAAGGGGCACTTGGACAACCTGCTTCCCCATCGGTCCAAAGTGCAAAAGGTCCAGCATCACGCCGCCTTGCCGGTCGAGGCGATGGGGAGCTTAATGGTGGAACTGCGCAAGCAAGAGGCCGTGTCCGCGAAGGGGCTGGAGGGCTTCCATACCAGCCCATCCTTGCCGAGCTACGGAAAGCAACGTAACAACCCGCTCCTCCTTGCCCTCAAGATCGAGTCCTGTGCCGCCGTAAGGCAGATCGGTCAGACCGACGATTACCGTGCCCTTGCCCAGCACCACGCCCTTGTCGCACAAGGTCAGGCGCTCTGCCCAAGCCGGGGCGGGACGCAAGCCAAGCTGTTCACCTCGTAGCGCCTCTTCCAAGTGATATGGCGAGACGCCATCCTTCAGAAGACGGTTGGCCGCTTCGACCCGATCTTCCGCCTCAACCAAGGGCTCCGGCAGGGCGCTGATAAGCTGATCCGCTTCACGCAAATTCCGGGGAAGAGTGGTGAACGCCTTCTCCAGTAGCTTAACCATGTCGCTGCCCGATGAAATGCGCTTTCCGTAAGCTATCGTCAGCAGCCGAGACAGCGCAACGGGGTGAGGCTTCTCCACCTCCCAGCATCCTGACCGAGCCACACGACGGGCTAAAACCGTTGCCTTTCCAATGATAACCGCATCACCAACGACGCGGGGACGAGAGACCGACGAAGCCTGAGACGTTGACGAATGCGACCACATGACCCTTCACCTCCTGAACGAGATGACGGGAACATAATGCGAGCAAATGCGGATTTTAATACGTAATTCGCAATTTTTTAGCAGCGCTCGCTCGAACGGCTCGTTAAGACATTTGCAGTCGGAGGAGGCACAATTCTCTGGAGATTTTGCGCGAAGAATGTATGGTTAATAGACGTATAAATTGAGTAATAACTAGGAATTATGGGCCAAGATATCATTGGCGAAGCCCTCGATTATCCTTCGGTCATCTCGGGCTGTATTGAAGCGCTCGCTAGGACTAGGCTAGTCCAGGTCACGGGACCATCCGGCACCGGGAAGACCACTATTGCAGCCAACTTGAAGACCGAGCTGCAGCGAGCCGGTTACGAGGTGGTCGTTCTAAACGCCCTCTGCAAGGATCCATCACCGTTCGGCGTTTTTGAAAAGCTTGCCCAGTACGGAAAGCGTACCCAAGTCTTGAAGAAGACTTTCGCTGATGATGGTGCAGCATTCCTGCGGGACATTCCTCTGATAGGAAATAGCCTCGCTTTGCTTGCGCAGGCCGCCATTGACATGGCAACGTCTGTCGCTGCGCCGGTATCGACGGGAGAGCTTGAAGTTCTTCTGTCTATGCAACGGCTGACACGCAGTAAACCCCTAGTCCTGATCATCGACGACTGCCAGTACCTACAAGAGCCTTCTGCGGCCTGCCTGACACGTCTCTATTCCAGGGAAATTCAGGCGGCGCTACCAGGCCTAGAACAGGTCAGCGTGGTTCTGATGGAAAATGACGAAGCCGAGGTTGGGACTGGAGAATGGAGGGAATGGCTGGGAAGACGGGCAGTTGCCAGTAAGAGAACTCGCCGCCCAAGGCGGGATGAGTTTCCCATCGTCTTGGAATCCTTCGGGCTGTCGACCCGCCTAACTCCGGACATGTACGACGCCCTCTACGCTATCACGGGGGGGCACCTGAAACTGACGCAACAGGTGGCATCCCTCTATGAAGGCGGCGGGCGTCTGAAAGACACATCCACATGTAATCCCGCCAAGATCGCCAACACAATCCTCAAGGAGAGGCTGAAAACTTTGGGTTCCAATGCGCCCTCGGTGCAGCGGCTACTCGGCATTATGGCCTGCGCCGGGCGAAGCCTGTCGCGCGAAGAAGTGGAATGCGCGTTCGGGGACCGCGCTATGTTCGAGCGAGTCTTCGAGATCGCAGTTCGGGAAGAATATTTGAAGTTCTCGGAGGAAATTGAGGTCTCCCACGGAATCATCGAGGCGGCCGTCCTCCAGGATGGAGAAACCCCGGATTACCATCGGAAGTTAGAGGACTGCATCAGGCTCATCCGTCCGGGCGATTACCTGCGCCGTTTCAGGCATTGCCTGCGGTCCGGGGATACCATGCGCGCGGCCAATCTAGCTGCCCTCATCCAGTTACGGTTCGCACAGGGTAAGATGGTGCCACCCTCGGGGGATACGCTGGTCGAGCTGCGAGCTGCGGCCGCATGTCATTCCGATATCGTTTCCAACGGTCGCCTCGCCATTAGCGCCATGGATACGTCTGACCATCAAATGGCGATTACTCTGCTCTTGAAGTGCCCAATAGGGTCAGACTCAATACTAGGAGCGGAGCTGTCGCATCTGTTGGCGCTGAACTACTTCAAGCTGCACAACGCCTATGGTTACGAGTCAGCACAGCGCATTTTGTCATCCTGGGAAACCTACACGGTAGAGTTGGAGTTGTGGTCACGTCTAATGGCGACACAAGCAGCCGTCTACGTCCACCTCGGACAGTTTGACCGGGGTCAAAAAATCTGGGGGAAGGTCAAGTACGCCAACCGGAATCTAAAGGAGCGCAGCGAAAATGCCGCTGCCAAGGTGATGACTCTCCATCGTCAAGCGTCAATGTACTTTCCAGACGAAGTCGCCTTGCGATACGTGGAAGAAGCCGTCGCTTTCTTTTTACCGCTGCCAGGGTGTCAGGTTCCGGCCAATCTGTTCGAACTGACCTCTTCTCTCACTAATCTCTCGGCGCTAAAATTTTGTGTCGGTGATTTCGAACAGGCTGCCAGCTTCAGCCATGCCGCTTTGGACTACTTAACCAAGCTTCCCGGCATACGCGGCGTCGAACCTTACAAACCCATAAACAATGCGACCATCGCCATGTACCGAGCGGGGCATCTTTCCGCTCAGGATGTCCAGGCGATCTCGGCAAGCACTGGAGAGAATTTATGATGCAGTTCGGCGTGGGTCACGCCAGCCTTTAGTAGGTCGTCAATGTCTTCCAGGCGATACCGCCAGTTGGGATGCGTGATGGAGTCGGGGTCCATCTCGGGAGACTCTGCCAAGGCCTCGGTAAGGCGGATCAGGTGCGAGCAGCCCTCGAAGCTGTCTGGAGCCTCGGCGCCGATGGCTACCGCCAATCGGTTGCGGGCAGCCTCAGCCCCGGTCAAGCGGTCGTGCAAAGCCGCGATACGGGGGATCAGTCGATCCACATCAAAGGCGAGGATGGCGTCTCGCTGCACACCACGCCAGGGATGATCCGCTGGACGCCCGATCCCGGGGAGGCGTTCGACCAGTTCCTTCACCAAGCCTTCGCGGGCAATCTTATCGTTACGCGTCCAGGTCTCGGGCGTTACCAGGGTGAAATCTGGCGGAGACACGCCTTTATCGCGCAGGCGCACCAAGTGTCCCACCACTTGATAAGCCGACAAGTCGGATGGCTGATGTTTCTGCATCATCAGTTCGGCATGACTGTTCAGCCAGTCCCGCAAGGCTGTCAGATTATCGATGACATCGGTTGGATGCGCAGCATAGATCGGTTTTCCAAGGTCTCTGGTCCGCTTCAGTTCGGCTAGAACTTCCCGTTTGTTGGCCTTATGGCTATGGAGTTCCAGCAGAGGGGCATCCAGGCCAATGGTTTCCAGGCGGCGTTTCACCACATCTAGAGCAGCCATCTTTTCAGCGACGAACAGAACCGTCTTGCCTGACGCAACAGCGGTTGCCACAAGATTGGCAATGGTCTGGGACTTGCCTGTACCCGGAGGACCTTGGACTACGAGATGCCGGCCGCGACGAACTTCTTCGATCACAAGGCTTTGTGAGCTGTCGGCATCAACCACATGAACCATCTGGGCTGGTGGAATATGGGGGTCGATCTGCTCGTCTTCGCCAATCAGGCCTTCCACCCTATCAAAGCCATCCCGTAGAAGGCCCGCCACGGTGGCATTAAGGTCAATTTTGCTTCCATCCGGCCAATTAGCGGCATCCAGGTCTCGGAACATCAACAGCTTCGAGAAGGAGAAGAAGCCCAGGACGATATCGTTCGGGCGTACCTCCCAGCGGCTCATGCCGGCTACGGACTGGGCAATGGAGCTGAAATAGGTTTCCAGATCGAGATCATCCTGATCGGGAAGCGGCGGCAGCTTCAGGCCAAACTCGGCATCCAACTTGGTGGCCAGTGAGAGGTTCTCGGCGATATCCTCGGGCAGGCTCTTCAGCTTGAAGCGGTCGGCGGCACTTTGGCGCTCCAGGGACACTGGTACCAGCAGCAGGGGCGCCCAGCGCTCGGTCTCGGATTTATCGTCTTCGTACCAGCGCAGGAAACCCATCGCCAGGAAGAGGACATTGATGCCCATCTCTTCTTGCGCAGTGCGGGCATCATAAAACATCGACAGCAGGCGCTTTTGCAGCGCCTTGGAGGTCAAAGCCGTTTGCAGACGAGTGTCGGAATGACGCTTGGCGATGCCTCGAGCATCAGCCTCATCATCGCCTGGCTGGGGCAACGGCGCAAAGTTGGGATCATCATAGTCGGCGCTGTCAGCGTCGATCTCGGATTCGTTGCCAGCCAGGAAGGTGAAGCTTTTTCCCTCACGGGCCAGAAGTCGGAACACCTCGGAAGATAGCTCGTCCTGAACCTCGACAAGCTTGGCCGTCTTGGATTTGCGCGGGACATTCAGCAGCCTATTGCGGATGGTGAGATCAAGGAGCTCCCGACGAGCTTTCTCGAGATGCGATGCAACGCCAGCTTGGAAATTCATGGAATACACCTTAGGCGAAAATATCTATGTTCAGGGTAACCAGGATGGGGAGAGGTGGCAAGTAATGGGGGAGCCTCGTCGCTGTAGGAAGCCACCTCCCGTTCACTTTTGATGCGGATGGTCACCACGAGAGAGATAGGCTCACCCCGATTTACCTGGGCGCGCGACGGCCGTCCTTCATGGTGATGCGATGCTCTGGGTGATTTTTACGGGATTGTACGATTTTGGGGATCTGGAGGGCGGATCGTCTGATCTCAAGAGTCGGTCCGAGCCTATTGGGTGACCGACATGGCCGCGAAACTGCCGCTCGGCCATATCGGACACGCACAAACCAATTTCGATGTTATATAGGGAATAGCACGATGATGCGTTCGATAGGATGGATCGATGGCACGCAGTCTGTTTTCAGATAAGCCGGCTTTGGATACCCTATGCCGCCGCTACCATATTCGGCAGATAGCCCTTTTCGGCTCGACGCTGAAGGGCACGGATCGTCCGGATAGCGATGTAGATTTGTTGGTTGAGTTCGAAGACGGCCATAAGCCTGGTTTTCTCGCCGTAGCTCAGATCGAAGCCGAGTTGTCGGCTTTGGTTGGTGGGCGGGCTGTTGATCTCCGTACCCCACAGGACCTGAGTCGCTATTTCCGTGATGAAGTGGTTCGGAGCGCTGAGGTCCAGTATGGAGCGTGATGATGCCATCCGCATCCGCCACATGATCGAGGCGGCAGAGACCACTCAGAGGTTCATTGCTGGACGGCAGAGAGGCGATCTGGATAGTGATCAGATGCTTCTGTTTGCGCTGATTCGGGCTGTCGAGGTTATTGGAGAGGCTGCGTCGAAGGTTTCCTTGGAGACCCGGTCATCTGTACTGACGGTGCCCTGGGCGATCATTATCTCCATGCGTAACCGCCTGATCCATGCGTATTTCGATGTTGATCCCGATATCCTTTGGGTGACGGTGAGCGAAGAAATTCCCCAATTAATGCCCCTGCTTAAGGCGGCAGTTCCTGTGGAGTAGAATGGCAGATTTCCGCCGAAAATGGGGTGTCCCAGTCTCCCATCCCCAAGGGGATGGGAGACTGGGACGGCTTGTTTATTCCTCCAGTTCGCCGCTTTCGACCAGCTGCTGCTTCCACCGCCCCACTGTTGATTTCGGGATGTCTAATTCGGCTTCGATCTCCCGGTACGAGCAACCATCACGGAGCATTTGGATCATGCGTTCGAGCTTTTGGTCATGCTGTTCTGTCACGGTCCAAATAGCCAACCCGCCTTGGATTTCGAGGCAAG
>Ga0302193_10001334_pt1 | contig 21201 bp, 22 predicted proteins | sample II_Bog_E3_3_FD_200228 | JGI IMG/M metagenome (GOLD analysis project Ga0302193, IMG submission 200228) | Peat permafrost microbial communities from Stordalen Mire near Abisko, Sweden - II_Bog_E3_3 | ecosystem: Environmental > Terrestrial > Soil > Wetlands > Peat | place: Sweden: Abisko...
CCTCCGCAAGCTGGCACCTCTCAACCAACAAGAACAAGAACCAACAACCCTGAGGAATGGGATTCTACAGAACTTTTAGGACTTGACTCTGGAAAGGAGTATTGGCTTCCGGAATCAACCTTGGCGAGATACTTCCTAATCACGGAGAATGACACGGGAGCCTATGAGCGGGTCGCCTACATGAACCACTTCTCAATAACGGTTCTGCTTTCGTACATCAGGAACAAAGTAAGATACAACAAACTGCGCGAGTTCCTTGAGCAACATGCCATAGGGAAGATGGAGAATGTGAAGGAGCACTGTCCCCAGGATGCAGAGGCTCTTATGCTGATGCTGGATTTGATCGTTTGTCCCGACGTTAGCGATCCGACCAAGCAAGCGATAGGCGCGATCTTTGGTCTTGATACCGCTGGCCTTGCCGACGTCCAAAAGGCAAATGATCATTGGTTTACAACTTGGCGCCCCAAATTCAACCTTGGGAAGGAACTAGACGCAAAGCGCAGCCGAGAAGTATATTGAATGTGGCGCTCCGCTCTACCCTTAATGGCTGTTGGCAGCCCACACACAAGCGCCTCTCAGCCACTTTATCAATTTGGGGCTGAGTAAACGGACGGCAGGAGCGGACCGTCCAAAGCCAACGAACTAACAGTTTTTCAGATTCTCATTGCGCCTCGCTGCGCCAGCGCACCTAAAGCGCGGCTGTGGATAGGCGCAGCTCTGCTTATGACGCGCCAACGCTGGTGCATCTCAAGCGGATACATCCGCGACCTCAACAGTTCCAAGCACCGGGATTGCTGTGTTGAGTCTTGTGACCACACCCTCGCTGCCTATCAGGCAGCGGCCTTCTCGGCTTTCTTCTTCGACTTCGACAATGGAGCGGCGGAGGTCTTGGCGGCCTGCCTCACTGCGGCCCAGCGCTTGATCTGCGCTTGACGGACGCGTTCGCGCCCCTCTGCACTCATCTTTTTGCGCTTCTTCACCTTTTGGGCAACCGGGACGACGACGGCTGCTGCCTTGGACGGCCTGCCCGCCTTGCGCTTGATTGCGGTCGTTCTGGTGGAACTCAAAAGCGCCTTGGCTTGCCTGAGAAGAGCAATCTGGGCATCGATCTCGAAAAGAATGGATTTCGTCATGGTGCGTTCAGCACCTCCCCAAGCAGAATAAGCGATGGACCGACTGGTTGGCACCTACCGTTGCCATGCAGTGTCATCCGGCGCTTCGCATTGTCGCCAGTCATTTCTGTGCCTTGAACCATAAGATGGCACCGGGTTGAACCATAAAGTGGCACTGCGCATTTGTAATCCCTTTCAGATCTGCGCCTGTTCCTATTGGCGGGAAGTCTCGTTTGAGCCATAAAGTAGCAGTAAGTGCAAAAGAGAAGCATAAAGTGGCACTAAGTGCGATTGGCGCCGCAAGCAGTTTCAAGGGCTTCTGTTGCTGTATAGGCGGACAGGGAACATTGGGCCCCACAGCGCGATACCCCGCGTGGGACCAACTCTCTTAGCTTTGTATAGACCGATGTTTGCAGTGCTGTCATCAGATGACTGCGCCGGCCGCACACACTTTTGGAAGCATAACCTGGCACTCAGTGCCATTTTATGGTTCAAGTCACAATTTCAATAAACCCGACAGAAAGGAGGCTCGATGGCCAGGAGTGTCGCGAAACTTAAGATGGGCTTCTACCCGCTCCCAGTGAGCGAAGGCGCCAAACTTCGTCAGCTTCTCAGCTTCACAGAACCGGCATCGGTGGTTGATCCTTGCGTGGGGCAAGGAGTGGCTCTCAACCTGCTCACCCACGGTGCTGACGTGCGCCGCTATGGTGTGGAACTCGATGCCGAGCGGGCACTGGCCGCAAGCTCCACGGGGATCGAGACAATCCAGGGAAATACCTTCGAAGCAGTGGCCAAGCCGGAGTCCTTCTCGCTGTTGTACCTGAATCCGCCCTACGATTCCGAGATCGGATCAATCGGCAACAGCCGCATGGAGCGCCTGTTTCTGGAACACACCTTCCGCTGGCTGGTGATGGAGGGCGTGCTGGTGCTGGTCATTCCATTCGAGCGCCTGCACGAGTGCGCAGGAGTGCTCAGTTCACACTTCGCTCGACTGAATATCTTTCGCATGACTGACGAAGAATCGGTCCGCTTCCGGCAGATCGCGGTGCTTGGTGTTCGTCGCAATGTGCGGGGCGTGGCTGTCGAAGAGGCGCGGCGGCAACTTCAGCGCATCAGCCCCTATGGCAGTTTCCAGGCGTTGCCGGAGCTGGCGCCGGACACGTGTGAGCCGTATTCCGTGCCTCCAACAGGAGAGGCAACTCTGAGTTACCGTGGGCTTCCGTATGACTTGCTGGAAGACTTGCTGCCGATGTCGGGCGCATGGAAGCAGACGTTGCCGTTTCTGATGCCGCGCGAGGACGTGGCCACGGGCCGTCCGATCACGCCGCTGCATGGAGGCCATGTGGGGCTGCTTTGTACGGCAGGCCTGTTGAATGGAGTCTTCGGTCAGGGCGAAGACCGGCACATCGCGCGATGGAGGTCGGTCAAGCACGTGACCAGCGGCAGCGTGCAGGCCGAGGTGCTGCCAGCGAACATTCTTGCCAAGGCTGATCGCATGATCGTCTGGTGGTCTCCGGCAAAACGTCGGCAGATGTTCTATGTGAACTCCGAAGGCAAGGCGGCTGAGCTGAACGGCCGCATCTTCCCGCAACCTCCACTGGTGTGGAAGGTGTCGCATGGAGAATTGAACATCCGGGCGCTCACCGGGAACAAGCGGCCGGATAGTTCAACGAAACTTGCCGTTGCACCCTTCTGGAATCTCTCGGACGACGGGCGTGTCTGCACAGGCACGATGCGGCGCCCGGACAGCGCCTCTGTGGCTGCCATTCTAGCCTGGGAGCGCGGCTTCTACGAGAGCGCCTTCACGCACGCCAATGTTGGCCGTCTGACGCGCCACGAAGGCGGATTCGATGGGCTGTGGAGCGGCCTTGCCGGAAAGCGCAGTCGCTTTCCACTCGAAACACTCATCGCTTTGCCTCAGACGCTCGCGCAGTTCGTGCGCGGAGAGAGGAGCTGATATGCGCCTTGAGCACACGCTTCCAAGCGATCTGTTGGGCCAGAAGCCGGTGCGCGTCCTGGTGGTTGGCGCGGGCGGAACCGGAAGTGCCATTGTCATGGGCCTGCCGTATCTCGACTAGGCGATGCGGGTCTGGGGGCGATCATCGGGGCTGGAAGTGGTCATGATGGACGCTGATGCCGTCTCTGAGACGAACTGTGTGCGCCAACCTTTTTCAGTCTCCGACATCGGACTGAACAAGGCGATCGTGCTGATCAATCGCATTAACCTCTTCTGGGGAACGCGGTGGCGGGCCGAGCCAGCGAATTTCGATGAACGGACGCTCGATCAGATCAATGACCGGTCCGTCGATCTCGTGATCGGCTGCGTGGACACACGTGCGGCGCGAAGCGTAATTGCGCGTGCGTTGACCAAAACACGATGCCGCGCAGCCTACTGGCTCGATCTCGGCAACAATGCCGCCAGCGGCCAGTTCGTTCTCGGCCAGCCTTTGAACTCGCGCAATCGTAGAAAGGCCGCCAGGCTGCGCACCGTCAGTGAGCTTTATCCAGAGATCATCAACACTGAGATCGGTGAAGCCCCGCTGCCCAGTTGCTCGGCAGTCGAGGCGCTCGACCGGCAAGAGCCATTCATCAATCAGACTCTGGCGTCGAGCGCGCTCGCCATGCTTGCCCGTCTCTTCCGCTATGGAAAGCTATCGCACCACGGCGGATTCTTCAATGCGCAGAGTGGCCAAATGAGCGCTTTGCCGGTTGATCCGCAACTCTGGTCGAAGACGAAAAGGCGGGGCCGGTTCGCGCAAACGCGATTCAAGATGAATTGATGTTTCATTCTCGCCCTGGGCGTATGGTTGGAGGGTATTGGAGGCTCTCCATGAAGATGACTCTCGACCATACTCTCGCACTGGAAGCAAAAGTGATAGTCGCATTAGCCTTTCGAAACGGCCCCATTGAAGCCTTGCACGCGGGAACGCGATGCGCCTTATGCTGCGGCAATCCCGCAATTTCCCACATTACCGACTTGGAGATGAAGACCATCATGAAGTCGGCCGTAGATACGCTCTACCGCCTACTTTGGCAGCGAGAGAATGATTCAAAGCATTATCTGGAAAACCTGGCGCTGGGGGAGCGTTACACCGCGCGCTGGGATGATCCAGAAATCAAGGAACCCCGAGGAAGGGGACCATCAACTGAAAGTCAGAATCCATGAGGAGAACTGTTCATGTTCAAAGAACTTGTACCTGTCCTGCGGGACCGCGCGGTATTGCTGACGGTCACGCTTGTCGATGCAGATCAGATTCGGGTGAACATTGTGCCGAAGAAACTCAAAGACGGCGACAATGACGCTCTCACCACGCCACTCAGCGTTACCGGCACTGCCGAGGATCTCGATGCCGAGTTGTCCACTACCATCATTAGCTTCGTTGGCTCCCATCTACAGATGAAGAATACCCTGGAGAAGGCGAAGGCCGAGATGGATGCGGCATCCAAGGCGGCTCAGGCAGAGGCGCGCGCGAAGTCCAAAACGCCTACCAAGGCGACTACTGCGAAGGCGGAAGTCACGCAGAATGTCCCCGCAGCCAAGCCTGCCGAGCCAACGAAGCCCGCACCGCAGAAGCCCGCAAGCCTCTTCGATATGCCGACACCAGCGACTACTCCCACAACTATGCCAGCCGAACCGGAAGATGACCCCGGATTTGCAGAAGTCGACGATGACGAGGAACCGGAAGAATTCGAAGAACTGGATGACGCAGCCTGACGGCCGCCATTCCTTTCTTTAAGAGGGATTCGGGTGGCCAACCACATGTCCGAAATTTGCGTGAAGAAACCGATAGCGCTCCTATTGAGCGCAATGGGCTGTTGGCGTCAGTTGAAATGCCTAGGCGGATTGCTTCCGAGAAGCCGGCTTATCAGTACTGATCCGCCAGCTCTCGGACGAGGGGTGGCGCGCACAGATCATGCGAAGCCACTGGCAGCGCATAAGCTATCCTTGCATTCAAGGAATTGCACAATGGCTGACGCGAAGTTCGACCCCAGAAACTTCATATCGCCACCGTTCAGGGCTTGCCCGAAGTGCGGTAAAGAGTCCTTCGGAATTCTTACAATCAGCGGCAACAGTTATTCAAGACGGTGCCGAGATTGCTGGCACATGGTGAATCGCCTCCCTCTGCCAAAGCTGAACAAAAAGGTTATCTATTTAGATCAGTATGTCGTCAGCAACCTGATGAAGCTGGATAACCCTGTCTATCAGCGTGACGGCTTCACAAAGGAAAAAACGTTCTATCAAGAACTTCGTGACCTCCTCATGGAACTGCGACGGATGCAACTGATTGTCTGTCCCGATTCTGCGTCGCACGTTTCCGAGTCGCGGATCTCGCCGTTCAATGCGGAGCTCAAGAAGACATACGAGAACTTATCTAGCGGCATCACGTTTCAGTCGTTCGAATCGATATCCTCGCTCCAGATTGGAGAACTAGCGCGCGCGTGGTCAGATGGGCGTGAACCGGTCTTTCGCTTCAACGCTCGGGACGTATTGCACAAAGATCCGAATGAGTGGAGCGAGCGGTACTACATCACTTTCCAAGACAATCCGTTCATCGTTCCGAATGAGATCAAAACCGCGCGTGCTTACATGCACACGCACATCGCCCGCCTGTTTCGGGATGTTTGGAGCAAGGAAGCGCGGACGTTCCAGTATTGGAACGACCTTGAGCGGAAGGGATATCAGGGACACCTCGGCGCAGCAGTTGTGAAGAGCAGACGTGAACGAATGGAGTCGATGCTCGCTTACCAGCCAGGTGTAGAACCTTCGCTGGAGGAATTAGGCAAAGTGCTTCCATCCGCAGCAGAGGCCCTTCTTGCTGGTTTAGAGCACATAATGCGCTTCCCGAGGGATGGAAGCATGAGAACTCCTGACGAGACCGCCAAACTCGAAAGGAGCTTCGGGGAGGCCAATCGGATCGCAGAAGCGCCCTTCGTGAAACTTCAGTCGCTGATGTACGCGGCGATCGCGATGCGCGCTGCCGCAGGCCAGAAAGAGCCTCCAAATGAGGGCATGACCACCGACATCGAAACGATAGCCTACCTGCTGCCCTACTGTGACGCAATGCTGATGGATAATGACTGCCGGGCGCTGCTGCGAAACATTCCGACGGCCCTCCGGCCCGCGGAGGTCGAGCGAGTTTACTCGCTGAACAGCCGCACCGAATTTCTAGATTATCTTCGCTCGATCCGAGCGAGCATTACACCCGAACATCTCGACGCACTCCGGGAGGTATATGGCGAAGAGTACATCTGAGAAACCCAAGTCTTATGGTCTGCTCCAAGAGAGTAGCCAACACAAAGCGGCGCACCGTGACGGTTGGGTCCTGAAAAGCGCATAGCGGAAGTTATCCCATTATGCTACCAGCACGCTACGGCGTCTTTCGGTTCCCTAGACCGTTCCCGCCTTTGCGCCAGTTCATACCGATCAAAGCGTCGTTCGATTCACTCAGCTCCATGCGTGGTCCAAGGACCATACCCCAGCACAACAGTCCGAACCCAAATTGTGCAGCGAACACAAATAGGTCGTCATCCGGCTTACAGCCAGATTTGTATGCGAACCGATTGCCATAGTCTTTTATGTTCGGACGGTCACCCATCTTTAGATCGGGTAGCACCCGTTTGAAGTAATCCGTTAGGTTTTCTGCGCCGGCCCGTTGAATTTGATGGATAACCGTGAAGAACCTATCGGTTGGCTGCATGATCCGTTTCGTCTCGCGATAGTAAAGGCCGTGCGCCAGCTTCTCTCCGACAACCTCCATGGCTTCTTTCATGGCGGGCGTTCTTTCCACAGAAATTGCGACCGGAGAAGGCGTAATGATATGACCCGCGCGGAATATCGGCTGCCCACTTGCCGGATCGGGCAACGCCTCAGGCCAACGCATTTCAATTTGAGCTTGGTGTTGCTTGAACCGTGCGATATCCGCAGGCGTTCGATTGGCTTCGTTGAAGTCCGTCAACATTGCACAAAAGCCAAATATGGTGTCCTGCTTTGACGTTCCATTGTTGCACTCTTTACACGCCGGAAACTCAAAGTCTTCCGGCATCAGGTCTTTAGGAAAACATGCTCGTGGAGGCACATGATCGACAGTTGTAGCCGCGTTGACTCCACCGCAAAAGCAACACGTCGGATTCTCTTGAAAAAATCTCTGTCTCTTTCTACGCTTCTCTCCCACGGTCGAGCTCTCTTTCAGAACGCGTTTCAGTGCCACTCGTCAAATAGGATATACCTTCGCAACGCACGTAACGCGCTTGCGCTCTACACCTTGATGTAGATGACGTATCCGAAGGGGCGGTAGTCACTCTTCGCGCAGCGGATCTGGTTGCGAGCTTCGCGAAATGGCCGGTTACGCTCAAGCTCCGATGAGATATTGATACATCTCCGTTGGCGCAAAATCGCCTTACCACTCGGGGTGCATCTCAGAAGGAAGTCGCGGACGGCGCTATTCCTTGGTCTTGAGTTTACTGTCGTTTTCCTGGATGAATGCCTCGATCACAGGAGCGCTGGCAAGAATGCGGAGCCATTGTTCCTTGTAGAGGGTGACGGGGAAACGGCCCATTCCGTAGAGGGATACGGCGCCTTTCTCGCTGACCTTGAGACTCAGCCCCGCTGCATCCTTGCTCTTGAGCTTTGTGTTTTCTGCCCGCAGGCGCTCCAACTCCGCTTTCATTTCCGCTTCGTTCATGCCGTCTCTCCCATTCTGTATTTCGCCACAACCACTTCGCTGCACACCGGTTGCGCCAAGCCAACAGGGTCCACCGCGCCGGCCAAAAGCGCCTCGATCCGCGCGACTTCGATCCGCCTGAGTCGCGCCGTACTGGACCACTGTTCCATCCGTTCAGCATCCGTGGAGAAGTCGGCGGAGATTTCCATCCACCTGTTCTCGTTCTCACGGGCCATCTTGAGCGCGGTTTGAAGTGCCTCGATTTGCTGATCCCTTGATGAATTCATTCAGAAATCAGTTTATATCGTCGTCGCTGTTCCGCCCCAAAGCGGCCAGCACGGCAATCCAACGCATTCCCCAATGGATGGCCGACCGGCCATTCTTCACACCCGAACCAGTGTTCCGCCTGAGGTATATCCAAATGAAACCATCCAAGCTTTACGAGGCGCTCCATGCGCTGATCGGCGAACGTGTGCCACTGCATATCTGGGGCGCGTGCGGCGTCGGCAAATCGCAAATCGTCGCGCAGGTTGCGGACGATCTCGACTTTGAGTTCCTTGACGTTCGCGCCGTGCAACTCGATCCGGTCGATCTGCGAGGGCTGCCGCGAATCAAAGAGGACCAAACCGAGTGGGTGCCGCCCAAGTTTCTTCCCACAGCCGGGAAGGGCATTCTCTTTCTCGATGAGCTGACATCGGCCCCGCAGATGACGCAGGCCGGCTGCTATCAACTGGTGCTTGATCGCAAACTCGGAGAGTATGTGTTGCCTGACGGCTGGGTGGTCATTGCTGCTGGCAACCCGGCCTTCGAGCGCGGCGTGCATTTCTCGATGCCGCGTCCGCTTCGCAACCGTTTTGTTCATCTCGAACTCGAAGCCGATCTCAATGACTGGTGCAAGTGGGCCGTGGGCGCCGGCGTTCGGCCAGAGATCATCGCGTTTCTGCGCTTCAAGCCGGACTTGCTGCATACCGCCGATGTGACCTCGGACGCCAATGCCTGGCCCACTCCCCGTTCCTGGGAGATGGCCTCCAATGTTTTGCGCGGCATTGCGAACCGGCAGAAGACCACCTTCCTTTCGGGCGCGAGCGAGTTCGAGGCGCAGTTGCTCGACGGAACGGTGGGGTCTGCGGCGGCTGCGGAGTTGATTGCATTCTTGCGGCTCTTCCGCCAGTTGCCGTCGATCGACGAGATTCTGCTCAACCCGGAAACGGCTCCGCTACCGGCGGAGACCTCGGCGCAGATCGCCATCGCCACGGCGCTGGGGCGTGCCATGACTGACAACTCCGTGGCCAGAGGACTGAAGTATCTGGACCGTATGCCGACCGAAATGCGCGTCATGGCGATGCGCGATGCGGCGGCGCGGGACACCGCCATCACCCACACGCCGGAGTTTGTTCGCTTCGGTGTGCAACAGGAGGCCATTCGATGATTACTGAACGAGCCATGCTCGCCGCCGTCCATATCAGTATTTGGACGGCCATCAAACACGACCGCAAGATCAGCCGCGACGTTGCCGACCAGCATGGAGCGCACCAGGGCGCGGGCCGCTACAACAAACAGTTGCTGCGCGGCGCCGACAAACTTGATGAACTGCGCACTCTGGCTGGGCAGGTGCGCCAATACTTCTACAAGATTACGTTGCCATGGTCCGATGAGGGCTTCCGCCTGCTGCCCTCGAACCTCTACTTCGACTTGACGGCACGTATGCGCGATTTCGAGGCCAGCTTTGAGCAAGGCGTGAAGAGCTTTCTTCAGGTCTATCCGCAGTACATCGAACAGGTGCGCCCGGAGTTGAACGGCCTGTTTCGAGAGGAAGACTATCCCGCCGCCGACAAGTTGCGCAAGAAGTTCGGCGTGAAGCTGGAAATACTGCCCATCCCGACTGGCAACGACTTCCGCGTGCAGATGTCGGCCGAGGAGCAGGCGCGCGTGGCCCGCGAGATCGACGCCAATGTTCGCGAATCACTGACGCGCGGCACCGAGGACTTGTGGAAGCGGCTCAGGGACGTGGTTTCGCACATGGTGGACCGGCTGAACGAGCCGGAGTCGCGCTTCCACGCCACGATGGTCACGAATGTCTTCGACCTGGTGGAGTTGCTGCCTCGCATGAACGTGAATAATGATGCCGACCTGAACCGTTTCGCCGATCAGATCAGGCAACGGCTGTGCGGCTTTACGGCGCAGGACCTCAAGAAGCACGACCTGCTGCGCGTGGCCACGGCAAACGATGCCGCGGAGATCGTTGCCGAGATCGACAGCGTTCTGCGTGACCGCGAAGCCAGCGTGCCGGAGGAGGCGCCGGACGCTCCAACTGTCGATGACATCCTCTCCCGTATGTCTGCGTATATGGAGGTGCCTGCGGCGGCATGAGACACGAGACACCAGCATCCATTCGCATTCAGAAAACGCGCACTACGCTTCTGTTGGATCATCCGTTCTTCGGCTCACTCCTGTTTCGCTTGAAGGGGCGCGAGCGTCGGTCGATTCCAACCATGGCGACCGATGGCGTGTCGCTCTATTACAATCCCGAGTTCGTCGATACGCTGAACTCGGCAACGCTGGCCGGGGTGTTGGCCCACGAGGTTATGCACCCCGCGCTCCAGCATCATGTACGGCGTTCCGGGCGCGATCCGAGGCGGTGGAATGAGGCGTGCGATTACGCCATCAATCCGCTGCTGCTCGACGCTGGCCTTAGTCTGCCGGACGGTGTTCTTGTCGACCACCGCTTTCGTGGCATGAGCGCCGAGCAGATTTACAACCTGCGCGATGCAGAAGCACAGCCGCAGTCTGGCGGCCAGAACAGTTCAAATGACGGTGCCGGAACTGGCGCCGGCGAAATGCCAGAAAAGCAAGACAGCACGGATGAACCACCTGTGCCAGAGACAGAGGGCGGCATCGGCCAGGTTCTTGATGCACCACAACCCGACGAAGAGACGACGAGTTCGGAAGAGCAGGCGCGAGAGTGGAGTGTTGCCGTCAACCAGGCCGTCACGCTCTCGAAGCAAGCCGGCAAGACGCCTGCGGGTCTGGCCCGCACTCTCGAAGGAGCCGCAGAGGCAACGGTGGACTGGCGCGAACTGTTGCGCCGGGTCTGGTCCGACACCATCCCCGCGGATTCGAGTTGGATGCGGCCCAACCGGCGCCACATCTGGAACGGACTCTATCTGCCCGGAGTCGTGCGCGAGGGCGTCGGAGAGATTGCCATTGCTGTCGATTGCTCCGGTTCAGTGAATGGTCGGTTGTTGCGTCTCTTTGAGGCTGAGATTTGCTCGATCCTCGAAGGCCAGCGGCCACAGTGCGTTCACGTCCTGTACTTCGACACAGAGGTACATAAAGCGGAGACTTATCAAGCCGGGGAACAAGTTCACCTCAATCCCGTTGGCGGCGGAGGCACCGACTTCGCTTCATGCTTCGATTGGCTGGAAGAGCATGGGACCAGGCCGCAGACTCTGGTCTTTCTGACCGACCTCTATGGAACGTTTCCCGAGTCCTCCCCTGACTATCCCGTACTCTGGGCCTCAACGGGCAGTCGCCACGCGCCATTCGGCAGCGTTATCCCCATGCAAGCGGCGTAGCGAATGCTCGGCTCGTTGGAACTGACACGCTACGGAGCATCTCTATGAACAAACAATTTTTCATCTTCACCGATGGCTCGTCCATCGGCAACCCCGGACCTGCCGGCTGGGCAGCTATTGTGCTTCACGGGACAAAGCGGCAGGAGATCGCTGGATCGGTTCCATGGTCAACCGTCTCTGAAATGGAACTTCGCGCTGCGGTCGAGGCCCTGCGCCTAACGCCAATCGGTGCGCGAATCGAACTACGCTCTGACTCGGAATTGCTGATAGATGGAATGCGGTTCCTGGTCTTTCGTTGGCAGCGGTTTGGCTGGCGCAACAGCCGTGGCTTCGAGTTGCAGCACCAGGAACTGTGGCGCGAGTTGATCCTTCTCAACACGCGGCGGACAATTTGCTGGCGATGGATCAGGGGACACAATGGCCATCCCATTCAATCCCGTGCCGATGTACTTGCCTACCAAGCCGCGCGCGCCCAAGTAAGCAGTTTGCCCATGGCTGCATAGTCGCGCTATCACCCTGCCAGGCGCAAACTCTATGGAGGAGTTCAATGACCGATGGCAACACACTCTTTGAAATCGACCGCGAACTCGATTCGATGCTCGATCAGATCGAGGAAGAGGCAGAGGAAAACGGAACGGCCTCTCCCGAGTTGCTCGAACGATTTCGGCAGTTCTGCGAGGCTGAAAGTGAGAAGGTGGACCGAATCGGTCGCTTCCTGATGTTGATGGACAATCGGCTGAGATACTGCCGCCAGCAAGCGGAACACTTCCAGAAACGCGCGCGCACCGCCGAAGCAAAGGGCGTCAGTACTCGGAATATGGTGCTCTACTTCCTGGCGGCACGGGGGCTCAAAAAGATAGAAGGCAAGGAGTTCACGCTTCGTCTGCAAAAGAACAGCCAGGATTCGGTCGAGATCACAGATGCGGCCCAGGTTCCGATAACTTTCCGTGAGTTGGAACTTCGCCTTCCCGGCCGTCTCTGGCAGGCGGTCCTTGCGCTCCTTCCCGAGGACACCTCCAAAGTTCTGACAAGTTGCGTCCGCAGCGACAAGCCGTGCGGTGATGCAATCAAGGAGGCCGCGAGTCGCTTTGAGGAAATTCCCGGCGCAAAGGTCAAGCGAGGCATTCATCTGCGAGTAGCTTGAAAGTCGGTGCGCAGCGAGAAACCAACATCTAGTGCTATTGAAGTAGTCAAGAACGCAAAGAGTCTTGCTCTGTTAGCGTGGTGGTGGAAGGCGTTGGATGTTGCTCGCGCTTACTGGCACTCCTAACGAGACAGATGGGGCCATCTAGTTCTAGATCGAACTTTGCCGTGTCGATGTTGGCAGACGCGCTCCGACCGGGACTCTTGTGCTTGCGGGAACTTCTGGAAGCGTAGCACTGATATAGGTGCTGTTGCAGGTCAGAGTTCTAGTCATTCCCATGAGCGCAAGATTCAACGCCAAAACTGCACGATTGACAATCATGAGGGGCAGATTCCAGAATCGGTATATGCCTCGGCAGGCTCCCTGACCACGACGCAGCCACTTTCCCTATCGAAAAGCTGAAAGTCCGCCCGGAATCTGTGGGGCTTTACTTGCTGCTCGGATGGAAGCTCATGTGGACGGACAATGAAACGGAAATTGATTTTCTGAACTTCAGTGGGATCGCAAAGACCGTTGCGACCATGATTCGCCAGGTCCAGCCGAAACCGGTTTCCATTGGGGTTTCGGGTGCATGGGGCGTTGGAAAGTCCTCGCTGATCAAGCTCATTCGGAACGAACTCATGCTAGACAAGAGCACGCCGAAGGGGATGCTTTCAGATCAGAACACGTTCTTGTTTGTGGAGTTCAATGCGTGGCTCTATCAGGGATACGACGACGCACGGGCCGCGCTTTTGGACACGGTTGCACAAACACTGGAACGAGAAGCCGACGCTCGGAGAACCGCTTGCGATAAGGTCATGGATTTCGCGAGACGAGTGAACTGGTTCCGCGCAGCGAAGCTCGCTGGGAATTCGGGTACGATGCTTGCCGCAGCACATGCGGCACACCCGGGACTCGGCCTGATGGCGTTGCTAGGAGTGGCATTTAGCGGGGCTGGAGGGACCGAGGTTGACCAGGGAAAATCTGGTGCCCCGGAGAAAGAGGCCAAAGATCAGAGGAAAGAAGGCCCGTGGCTGAAAGCTGCGGAAGCCGAAACACCCCCGAGAGAGATCCAGGCTCTCCGCAATGCGCTGGAGGACGCCCTGCGAGAGCTGAACGTTACGCTTGTCGTCTTGATTGATGATCTGGATCGCTGTCTGCCGGAGACAGCCATCTCGACCCTTGAAGCCATCCGCCTTCTACTTTTCATGGATCATACGGCGTTTGTGATTGCCGCCGACGAGTCGATGATCAAGCACGCCGTCAAACGGCATTTTCAGGGCGTGGACGACGTTCTAGTCACTAATTACTTCGACAAGCTTATTCAGGTTCCGATCCGAGTGCCGCAGCTCGGCGTTCAAGAGGTGCGCGCGTACATGATGTTGTTATTCGTCGAAGCGAGCAGGCTCGATGGCCAAGAGAAAGAGAACCTCCGACGAGAAATCTGTGAGCGACTTGGTCGTACCTGGAAGGGCGAGCGTGTCGATGCCGAATTCGTGAAGAGCCTTAGGACGGAGTGGCCTAACGGATTGGAAGCACAGCTTGACACGGCAGACCGTTTAGCGGTGCTGATGACGACTGCCAAGGATATAGCCGGTAATCCAAGACTCATCAAGCGATTCTTGAATGCACTTTCCCTCCGGTTGTCTTTGGCCAGGGCGCAGGGAGTGTCGGTAGATGAGGCCGTGCTCACAAAAATGCTACTGTTTGAACGGTGCGGTTCGACGGTTGCTTACGAGGCTTTGATTCACTCCGTGACCGAAGATGCCCAAGGTCACCCGGCGGTTCTCGCATCGATGGAAGCAGATGTACGCAAGTCCGACAAAGTCGAGTTCAACGAGCCGTGGAACAACAGGTTCTTGCGCGACTGGCTTTCTCTCGATCCGATGCTCAGTGACAAGGACCTGCGCGGTGCCTTATACGTCAGTCGTGAGCATGCCCCGTTGGTGTTACCAGAGAACCGACTTTCGCAAGCGGCATCCGACGTCTTGTCGGCTTTGATCGAGCATCCTGACATGGGAGATTCTCTCAAGGGTAGGATCGGGGAGGTCGATCCGCGTAGTCTTGGTGTCATCCTCGATAAGTTACTGGATGCGGCTCGGAAGGAACAAGAGTGGGGTGTACCAGACATCTTGACGGCTTGCATGACGGTGGCCCGAGCAGACACATCTCTTGGAAGAAAACTAGCTACGTTTCTGATTGATCGACCAGCCTCCCAGATTAAGGCCAGCATTGTTCCCAAGATCAGTGGAGAACAGTGGTCTGCTGAGATTTTTTCCAAGTGGCTGAGTGACGGAGAAGTGACAAAGCAGGTAAAAAGCGCGATTGCGCTTCGAATGGAGAAGAAATAATGGGCACGTCGTCCTCCAGCAAAGGTTCACCGTCAAACGTTCCCATGGTGCCGCCGTGGGTTGCAGACGTTCCCAGCGAGACTCCAAGCGATTCTACCGCTGAGGTGCCCCCCGATGAGGAGCTTGCATCTACTCCACGTCCAATTGATGGTCTGGATCTCGCTGGAGTTGCCGATGAAAGCGTAGCTAACGCGCCTGTGGCACTCCCAATCAACGACAAGAACCGGCTAGCACCAACAGGCAGGTTCAGCGCAGCTCGGTTGGACCTGGGATCGTTTGCACGAAACAACGATCGCCAAGCCATGCGGCGGGGGATGCGATACTACGTCTCGCGTGGATATGGCGGTAGCAGCACGGCGACCCACCGCATGGGCGGAACCATCCGGAGTTCCGAAACGCTGTTTTCCGCGGTCTCTGGGATTCCGGGAAATCCACTCCATGCGCCAGGGGCACCACTAGATCCAGCAGTACTTGCTGGACGGTCAGCTGATGACATTATGGATGCTGTCACAGATGCCGTTAGGCCTGTTGACGGCACACAAGATTCCGAGTCAAGTCGAGCGGCGATTCGGGATGCGCTTTCGGATACGCTGGAGAAATATCCAGATGCGGATCTCCTAAACTTGACCGATCAGCAGAAGGAACATGCAGTCGAAGTCTTTGTGGCAGCCGATATTTATGGCCGCTTCTACCTAGACCTCGGAACGCATGTGATCGAGAATGCACCGTCGGCATCAGCGGGCTTGAGTCGCTTGAAGGAGATCCGGGACTACATCCGGGAGACGGTTGCAGAGGCCTTTCGGAATTTGAATTCAAAAGGTCAGTCCTTATCCAAGAGTCGGGTCGCAGCAGTGGTCCGCGATGCAATTCACGAGACATTTGAGGTGTTCGAAGGTTATACCCAATGAAAATTGTGTGCGCTCCAGAATCCTATGACTGTGCTCAAGAACAGAGTGATTTATCTGTCATCCTATTTGGCGCTACGAATGATCCAGATAAAGGTGCCATCGGCAATGGTGTTCCTGCTGTTATCCGAAAGGCTCGCCTTGCACCAGCATCACTCGCGTGGGATATTGTCTCATTGGCGCTTAGTGTCTTTGCCGCCGATATGGCGGGGCATCGTGCAACAAGCCCGGATGGTTGGACTCGAACCTTCGACTTGCATGTTGCTGTCTCCGATCCAATGTTGTGGTCAGATTGTAAGGAAATCGTCGAACGGCTCCTCCGCTTCTTGACGACCGATCTCTGGACAATCTCGTTCTTCGGTGGAGGGTTCACTCCGGAACCGCATCCCAAAGCAAAGCCTCTGGAAGTTGATGCCGCAGTGCTTCTGTCTGGAGGCCTCGACAGTCTTATTGGAGCGATTGATTATGGCAGTACCGGAAAGAAGTTGATAGCGGTCAGTCACATCGTGCGCGGCGACGGCAAAAAGCAAGAGATCTTCGCGAACGGTATACAAGGCATTGAGAAGCATCTCCAGTTGCCACACGCCGCACACATTCCTAATGCAGAAACTCCGGCGTCGCAGCGCAGCCGCTCATTGATGTACCTCGCGTATGGAGTTCTGGCAGCTACCTCGACGGCTCATTATCAGAACGGACAAACAGTCGATCTATATGTGTGCGAGAACGGGTTCATCGGTCTGAATCCACCGCTCACTCCTGCTCGGGTGGGAAGCTTGAGCACCCGTACGACCCATCCCGTTGTGTTCGCTCACTTCCGTTCTCTGCTCGCAACGCTCGGCCTACGGGTGCATATTTCTAATCCATATCAGACCGTGACTAAGGGCGAGATGCTACTGAATTGCAAGAACCAGGAACTTCTTGGAAAGTTTGCGGCAGAATCAACAAGTTGCGGACGATTCAAAACCTATTCATACCGGCATTGTGGTCGTTGCGTTCCTTGCCTCGTTCGGCGCGCAGCGTTCGAGAAGTGGAAAGGCGCAGACGCAACTGTCTATCACTTTAACGACCTGGGACGGGATGAATCTGAATACAGTGGTTTCGATGACGTGCGATCTGTAATGATGGCAATAGAGGAAAGCAAAGCGGTTGGGGTGCGTCGTTGGCTGGGCGCGACACTCAGTTCAGCTTTGGTGACGAATAGAGACCCTCTGCGTGAGGTTGCGGAACGCGGATTGCGAGAACTTGAAGACCTGATGGTGAAATTGAAGGTAAGATGATCGATTTTCATGTGCATCTCGATCTATATCCAGACCCGGTCTCGGTTGTTCAACGTTGTGGCGAACTCGGAGTCTATGCTCTCTCAGTGACTACGACACCATCTGCGTGGGAACGCACTTCTGCTCTCTCGTCCGGCTTACCCCGCATCCGGACTGCGTTGGGCCTGCATCCACAACTTGCACAGCAACGAAAGCACGAACTTACTCTCTTTCGAGAGCTGATCAGCAAAACCCAGTATATCGGTGAGGTCGGTCTAGATGGCAGCCGGGAGTGCAAGCCATTCTGGAATGACCAGCTGGATGTGTTCCATGAGGTTCTGGAACTGTGTTCTAGTTGCGGTGGCAGAATCCTTTCCATCCACAGCCGCAGGGCTGCGTCAGAAGTTTTGAGGTGCCTGCGAACCTATCCTTCCGCAGGCGTTCCAATTCTTCACTGGTTCACCGGTACTCACAAGGAACTGGGTGATGCAATAGATGTTGGATGCTGGTTCAGCATCGGGCCGGCCATGCTATCCTCGACGAAGTCCAGAGAGCAAATTGCGAAGATGCCTCGCCATCGCGTTCTGACCGAAAGCGATGGCCCCTTCGCGCAACAAGAAGGACGCCCTCTCTACCCTTGGGATATTAGCCGCACTCTCGATCATCTCGCTGGCATCTGGGGTATATCGACAAGCGACGTAGAATCCATTCTTCATCAGAACCTGAGACAACTAGGCGCATCCGTTGCGGAGAAGCTTGCGCTGGATAGCCAAGCCCCTTCATAAGTATTCCAGACCCTCTTTACTTAAAGACGGTTTCCTCAGCACTCAGTGAGGTGTCAGGCAGATTCGGTACGCGCTACTCTGGCTTTCCGACTCGCCTTTCGTCGTGTGGTCACTCAGATAGGAAAGCAGATCTTCTTGGCGAGGCTGGCCAAATGCCAGCCGGTATATCGCCAGCATCTGCTTCAGCCGTCGCAGCTCCGCCACTTCACGACTTAGCGGAAGAATCGGGACCCGGCGCTCCACACTCCACCCGCCATCAGTTTCAAAGAGCCAATAGGGGATCAAATCGTTCATTCCCGGCTTTCTATCTTTCGCCGCGCGCGCAAATAGCTCGTCCCAAAGATCGGCCCAGCCACCGCTTTGGAGCGCCGACAATCCGTATGCCTTGGCGAGATTGCGCCTGACGGCGTGCCCCTTGTAGCGATGAACGCGGCCCTCACGTTGCTCAAGATCAACCGGATTGGAAGGGAGGTTCCAGTGGTAAACGACATGGCAATAAGGATGGAAGTCCAACCCTTCCTGTCCAACCGACGTTGTGGCCAGGACGAACGGACGAAATGGTGAATTGAATGCCTGTCGCACGCTTCCTGAGCGAATGAGCGTTTGTCCGTCATCATCGCGGACATCGCCAAACCGAACTGCGAACCGGCACCGAATTGAAAACTCGTTCTCCCGGATATGCCCGTGCGGCGTTGCCTTCAGGTCATCCACGCGTAGGGGCGAAGCGCGCAGTGACAGTGCCTCGACCATTGCATCCGCAACGCCGACGACGATTTCTACCCCGGTTCTCTGGGTGAGTCCGGTAATTTCTTTCAGAACGTGCGCGTACTCATCAAGAACTGCCTGAAGGTTCCCGTCAATGCAGTAGCTCAGCACGCGCCGCCAGTAGGGCACGCGCTCGTCATCCGCTCTCAACAGCGCTGTCACCTCCGGCTGATTGAATAACGAGCGCAGGCCGTCGCCGATGCGCGACGCGGCCGAGAGCGCAGACGGGTTTACGTCGGGAAGGCCCTTGGAAACTCGCCGTATCGCTCGCAGAGCACATATTGCTGGCGAACCAAGCGCGAAATCGGTCAAGACCTCGGATAAGTCGTCAGGCATTCTGCCAAGCTTTATCTGGCCCTCAAAAGCTTGGATAAAGAGATCAATGTGCTGCCGAAAGCCGCCTGCGGTGTCGCCATCATCCCCCGCCTGAATGCTCGCCCAGCCTTCTCCTTGACTGTTCAGCCACGACAACACTTCTTTTGCGTACTTCCTATCCAATAGCGCGAGAGATGCCCAATACCAGCGCTGATCCGCAACACCGTCCTTTGGAGAATCGAAAGGTGTGATAGCCGAGAGCTTCTCCTTAATCCGGTCACGCGCTTGCCCCCGTATTTCCGAAACGTCAGGTGCCTGTGTCTTCCCGGAAGCAACAGCAAAAACGAGCGGGTCTATCAGATTGGCCAGCGTCGGACAGGGATACAGCAAGGCGAGAGCAGGCATTCCGGCGGGCCGATGATCCTCCGCGTCCATACGGAATTGAAGCAATTGACGGCGCTTTTTGTGCAGTTCGCGATACCTCGGAAGCCCCTCCTGCTCTTGCAGCATGTGCCGCTCGCATTCGTAGGAGCAGATTGCCGCGATGGCATCGGGGACCACCTGCCAGCTTGAAAAGATCAGGGATTTAGTTGCGGGTATGTCCTGTGCGTACACGCCGCCAGGCTTGAGGTAGGGCAGGGACGGCGGTAACCACAGCAGTTGCCATTGGCCCGCGTCCACCGTTTTCGACATCAGTTGCCTGAGCCGCGCGTTTGCCGGATCGATTGCGCGATAACGCTGAATATTGACGTTGCGCAGAAGCTCACCATCGGCCTTCCGAAAGGCCGCCAGCAACTCCTCTGAAGGCTCCTTGCAGTGTTCACGCAGGCGACGTTTCAGCTCATAGCCGTCTCCCATCAGATTGACGAGGTAGGGGCTCGATTTCCAATATTCAATCGTATCTCCGGATTCCACGGCTTGCGCGACACGATCAACGAACCGGGCCGTCCGCAGGTCGGCCGGCCCGAGCATTGCGGCTTCGGGCGGCTCAATCAGCATTGCGTTATGCGACTCCGTCATGTCTATGCGTTCAGTGCGCGCGATGACCGACCGCAAATGCGTCTCAAGGATGTCGCGCACTTCGATAGCCTGTGCGGAACTCTGATCATCCAGGCCATAGAGCGCCTGGCGAAAGCGGCGGAATTCCTCCTTGATTTCGCTGATCCGGCTCTCATCACCATCGAACAGGAAGCGCAGTGTAGATTCAGCACGAAACAGACCGCATGGCTGCATAGGACCGTCGTCAACTCGAATGCGACGAAGCCGGTAATTGAAGCGATCGCGCACCGCGGAATCAATACTTCGGCCATTGTTGCGAGAGGAACCCCATCGACGGCACGTTCCTTCGGTAGGGAGATAGGCCAAATGCGGATTGACTCAATTTGTTTGAGCTTGATGTTGCGTTTCGCGAATATGCTTAAGTCCCAGGCATCCGCGTCCGCAGGTCTACAAGACAGCCGGATTCCGGCCAGCATCAAGTCAGCGCGCGCCGCGTCGATAATCCTCTCCGCCTGCTCCTCAGCGGAAAGCGGGGGCGGCTCTTCAGGCGGCTCGAACTCAATGAGATACTCCTGCATGCCATGATCGCCCAGAAACGAATCAATTCCCCCGATGCGGCTACGCTTCCCTGTAAGTTCGGCCAGGATCTCGACATTGCTTCCAGCGACCAATGAGGCGTTCGTCGCGTTCGCGGACCCAAGGTAAAGCGTGGTGTCCCAGCCGTTCTCAGCGATGTAAGCTTTTGCGTGCAGTCCGCGTGTAAGCCGGTCAGAGGCAAGGGCGTCGTCTCCGTCGTCAGTCTCAGCACCCTCGTGCAGCACCATGAGTGCGCCGAATCTGGCCAGCGAAGCCTTTGAGAACCAGTGCTGCAGAAAGTAGATGCGCAGCACGATGCCCAGGCCCACTGGCTGGCGACCTTTGCCTGCCTTGGGATAATGCGGCTCGATCAAGGCTTCCAACTCCGACCACGGAACTACCGCTTCCATGCTATTAAGAAACTGCTCTCGGCGGCTGGACCGCGCATACTTTTCAAAACTCGGCTGGCACGCAAATGTTATCTGGCGCATCGCGACTTCCCTCTATGTACCATTTGACGCAAGCGCCAAGCGAATGGATGACTTAATCAGAGGCTCCTTAGACGACTGTACATAGTTTAGTATTGACCACGTAACACTACTGTCCGGTTTAAATCAGATTTCCCGTCGTCAAGCCCATTGGCACGTTTAGTTTACAGCGAGTTCAGGGTGTCCACGATTTGAATTGCGTGTGGCTCGTTTGCGATGCTTTCGGGATTCAACGACCGGGAGTGCCGCATGAATGTGGGCAAGACGCTGTTTTCGCAAGTGATGGAAT
>Ga0302193_10001337_pt1 | contig 21192 bp, 16 predicted proteins | sample II_Bog_E3_3_FD_200228 | JGI IMG/M metagenome (GOLD analysis project Ga0302193, IMG submission 200228) | Peat permafrost microbial communities from Stordalen Mire near Abisko, Sweden - II_Bog_E3_3 | ecosystem: Environmental > Terrestrial > Soil > Wetlands > Peat | place: Sweden: Abisko...
AACTCGATCCCCCGGGTGGCGCAGGCGGCGCTGAACCGCCAAGGGGCCGTGGACCCGTTGGTGAAGGACAGGATGGGATTGCCGGGCGCGGGGAGCCCGGCGGCGAGCAGAATCAGCAGCGGTTTCAGGACGGATCCGGGCCGGAGGCGCATCGGGAGGTCTCCTGGATTTAGGTTGCGGGCAGGCCGGCAAGTAGCCTTGGCCAACCACGGATGACGAGAACCCCCCGGAGGTTTCCAGGGCAGCATGAAAAGAAAAATATTATTTAATCATTTACGTCCAGACTCCCCGCAGCGGCCAGCGTGGGGTTCGGGCCATGGCCGTGGTGCCCGCCACCCGCGCCAGGGTCTCGACCTGGGGCGCCTTCAGCATCGTCGCCGGACCGTCCGCATGGCCCGGGCAAGGCGGGTCCCCCACCCCGGCCTGGCTCTCCTGTTCGAGCTCGATCCCTTGCCGGATGAGGCTGTCTCAGGTTGTCTGAGAGCAGCACTCATGCCCTCCAAAGGCTCCAGACCCTGCGGGATCCGAGACGAAGGGAGGGAGTCAATCGTGCACCTGGACAACCCGTTTCCCGCCGGCCGATACGCCTTGTTCCGTGAGGCACAGGTCCCCTCGGGCCGCTGACCAGGGCGGTCGGCGCCCCCAGCGCGGCATAGCCCGGGCCCAGGGGACCGGGAATCCCGTCCCGGAGCAGTCCCCACCGGGTCACAGGCGCCCCCGGATCACCCACCAGGGTCAGCAGGGTTGCCGCAGGACCGGCCGTCCCGAGGGCTCCAGGACTTCCTTGAATCCGGGGGCGTCCACCTGCCCGAGGACGGTCGTCACCACCCCGTCGGGAACACTGACCGGGGGCGCCGAACCGGGAGGTCGGGAGCTTCGTTTCCAATGGGCTTCTTCAGCCAAGGGTCCAGAGGGGTGATTTCGAGTTCGTTCCTATATCCTCCAGTCGGTCCAGCACCGTCATGCCCCGGCATTCTTTCCCGGATCCATTCCACGGCGCGGCGGGATCCCAGAAGTGGGTGCCCTGGGCCCAGGCGGCCCCCTCCTCCTGCATGGCCTCCAGGAACCGGCGAAACGAGGGCGTGCCGCTGAGCGTCCGGATGGCGCTGAAGAACCGCAGGTTCGGCGCCGCCGAGCCGCCCTTCCGCTGCCGCTCGGCGTTGCGCCAGGCGCGGCGCAGGGAGAAGATCGCCACCTCCTCAAAGCCGGACCGGGCCAGCCGCCCCAGCGTCAGGGGCGCGGCGCGAGGGGGAATGGTCATGCCCTAAGGATGGGTCCGTCCCAGCGACAACGGCTGTCGATGGATGAGCCTTCCCCATTTCGAATCTGGAAAGCAGCCACCAACCCTGGGGCAAAAGGCCCGCCCTGGTCCCAAGGGGTAAAGGCGACGGCCTGGCCGGGGACCAGGGGGAACAGTTGTTTGGCAAGGGTGGTGAGAGCGGTAAACCAGCTTTCAAGGGTCGGTGTGCGCAGGCGCTGCACGGCCTTGGCCGCCTGCGGATTCTGACGGTCACCCTGCAGGAACTGGCTGAGGAACATCAGAGTCGGCAGTCGGAGAAGGGCCGTGTAAGGGTAAAAGGCGCATTTCCGTTTTCCGAAAACGATACTCCGGGGGGACGTGATCCGCATGGGCGGAGTGCAGGTGGGTCTGGCCGCATGCCCCATGGGGAGCGGAAAAATGGATCCGTGGAGGCGGCCAGGGAGGGACGCCCGAAGGGCAGGCGAGGCGCTGTTCAGGCGTCGTACCACGCCTTGCAGGTTTCGCAGCGATAGGCCCATTTCTGGCGCTTGGTAAAGACTTCCTTCAAGGGCTGGGAACAACGGGGACACTTGGCGGCTTTGGGTTTTGGGGGTTTGGCTTCCGAGCCCGGTTCGACGGCCTTTTTCTCCTCCTGCCAGGCGCCGCACACCGCACAGACCCTGGACCCGGTCTGGGTCTTCTTGACGGGCCCCTGACAGGCTTTGCAGGTACCGCCCACGGGTACGCCCTCGGCATCGCTGGTGTAGGTCAAGCCACAACGCTCGGAGCAGGAGACGAAGGTGCCGTAGGTGCCTGACCGGACCGCCAGCTGGCCTTTCTTGCACTTCGGGCAAGTCCCCAGTCCAGAGGGACTGGCGGGCTCGGGATTCGCCACGGGCCTGCTGGCCCTGGGCGACTCGCCAGCTCCGCAATCGGTGCAGACCTGGACCCCGTCGGCGGTGCGCATTCGACCCGTCGCGCAGACGGCGCAGCGGGCGGCGGGGTTCCCGCGGTTGTCCGCGTCGTACCCGAAGGAACATCCGGCGTTCTGACACTTCGTGAAGAACCGCCCTTTCCAGTATCTGAGAACGACGGGGGAGCCGCACCTGGGACAGGGTTCTTCCAATACGGGCTGGGCTTCACGTTCCTCGGTGGAGGGCATCCATCATCTCCTGCGCTGCGAAAGCAAATGCCGATCATACAGGAGACGGCCCTCGCGTTTCACATCCGATTTGCCGGCTCAAGACCGGACCACCTCGTACCGGATCCAGAGCCCATCGTTGGCGCGCCGTTCCACCGATTTGAGTTTGAGTGCGACGGCCACCTTCAGCTCCGGGCTGACGCCGTCGAAGACCCTTCGGGGTTCAAACTCCCGGCATGATGAATTCGGCCGCGTGGACATTGAGGGAGGATTTCCGTGCGGCACGGCTCACCGGCCCGGGCTCCTTGGACTCGGGGGTGGGCGGCGGCATCTCCTGCGGCCGGACGCCCAGGGTCGGCAGGTGGGTCGGACGGGTGGCGCCCCCGGGGTGGATGGCCTCCAGCGGGGCGTCGCCCCGATCCAGGACCACGGTCAGTCCGTAGGCCAACCGCACCGGGCCATCCTGCTGGGCCCGGAACCCGGTGATCCCGTCCGAAGCCGCCAACTCCCCGGTGAGGAGAGCGTCCCCCGCGTCCGCATCGATCTGCCTGGCGAAGGCCCAGAGGTAGCGGATCTCCAGCAGGGTCCGGTCGCCGCAGGACTGGCGGTAGCATCCGAAGCTGAACCGGGGCTGCCCGATCCCTCCCGAGAGCCGCCAGGCGTAGTATTCCCGGGGCGGGTTGGCCTGGTCGGCGTGCTGGAGCATCCAGGTCACGGTCCGTTCCAGGGCCTGCCGGCTCAGGGCGAACGGGTCCATGCCCTGGGGCGGGGTCAGGGGCGAGGCGGAACCGGCAGCCGCATCCCGCAGCAGGTCGGCCTCGGTGGGCTCCCTTTCCGGCCGCTCCCTCTGGCGGGCCACCCAGTCGCCGAAGGCAGTGGCTATCCAGGACGGCCCGGACCCTCGGCCGAGGTCCCCTCCGGCGGCGAAGGTCCAGGGCTCCCCGGAGCCTGGTGCCAGCAGGCAGGGGGGCACCGATGCCGGCCGCGTTCCGCCCCCACCGGACGCCGGCCGGGGCGCAGGCGGATCCGCCGGGGCGGGGACCGCGGACGGGGGCGCCGGGGCGGGGACCGCGGGCGGGGGCGCCGGGGCGGGGACCGCGGGCGGGGGTGCCGGGGCCGTGACCATGGGCGGCGCAGGCTCCGCCGTGACGGATCGGGCCTGCTCGTGCCGCCGTCGTTCCTGGGCCTTCTTCCTGGCCCGCTTGGTCCGCTTCCGGGCTTCCGCGCCTTCCTGGTCCATCAGTTCCCGGAAGGTGTCATCCGCCGCTTTGGCCTTCGCCGCCAGGGAGGGCGCATCTTTGGTCTCGGGCGGGACCGGCTTGACCTCCGCCTGGGAATCGGTGCCGATGGGGGCGACCAGGTCCGCCTGAGGCTCCACGGAGAAGAACTCGCAGGGCGCATCCGAATTGGGAATCAGCCGGATCCCCCTGGCGTCCGGCTCAGCCACCGCCAGGTGGCCACGAGGGGTCACCGCGAAGGTGCCGTTGGGGTCCATGCCGATGAAGGGCAGACTGGCCCTGAACGGCCCCGGCGCCGACCCCGGAGCAGGGTCCAGCACCACCAGGGTCCTCAGGGTCGGCTCGCCCGCCAGGCGCGCGCCCACCAACAGGGTGTCGCCCCAGCCGTGGGCCTCTTCCGGAATGAGGTTCATGGGGGGCCACGCGGCCTCGGTGGCGAGGATATCCTCCGTGCCGGTATGCGGGTCGATGCGGACCAGCCGCCGCGCCCGGGTGTCCAGCACCAGGACCCTGCCGCCGCCGTCCGCGGCCACCAGGAGTCCCCGGGCCTTGGTATCGGCCGTGTCGGCCGCGCTTTCCGGCGCCTGGCGCACCAGCCAGCGCCAGGAAGCGGGTTTCCGGCCATCCTTGGAGCTTTCCCGGGCCTTGCCCTCCGGTTCCGCCCCGGCGCGGTCCGCCGATGCGGCCGGCACCAGGTGCAGCACCGACCACCCGTAGCTCAGGACCAGAGCGCCGTCCGGCAGTTCCACGCAGTCCCGGAGCAGCCCCGGCCGCAGACCGATCGCCTGCCGCAAACGCTCATCCACCAGGAGGTGGAAACACTCCAGACTCATCTCATCCCCCTGGCGCCGCACCTGCCATCGGGACAGGTCGCCATTCCGGTGGAGTAGAAGGAAGCTTTCCTTGGTTGCGCCGAACAGTCTGTCGGCATCCTTCGGGAAAGGCAGGCACTCCGTCAACCGCCATTCCCAGGAGCCCTTCTCCCTGCGGAAGAGCCGGAGGCAGGTCAGCCTGGGCGCCCCGTCGGAGCCCACATCCTGCACCAGGAAGCAATCTTCGCCCAAGGCCACCACCGATCGGGGCTGGTTCAGCAGACCCCGGGCGGCCCAGACCCCCAATCCCTGTTGATAGGCGCCCCGGGCGGGGTTGTACACCACCAGGGCCGCGGCCGTGCAGAAGCCCAGAAGTCGTATTCCTTGATAGCGCATGATGACACCACCCGAGCATACCGGCGGACGCCCTTCGTCCATGTCCGGATGAACGAACACTGCCATCCGGCCGGGAAAAGTTCCGGACCGGCGCCGTGGCGCGGCATTTACCCAAAACAAATGATGTATTATTTATTCAGGGTATTAACGAGGGGCGGGCATCCCACTCCGCTTCCGCGGCGGTTTTGACCAGGTGCCGATGGTCGGGCATTGCCAGCCAAGCCTTGGCGAAAGCTGTCCCCAGTTGTTGACCGGCATGCACATCGCTGGGCCAATGGACGCCCCCTACCGCGCGGTCATTGCCCAGGCGGTGTCCACGCGCCAGGAGGAGAGCCTGTTGTCCTGGTTGAAATTCGGCCAGGATCGCCGCATAAAGCACGCCCCGGGTCGCATGACCGCTGGGGTAGGAGTGGGACGCCTCCTTTTCGATCGCGGGAACCAGTTCCGCATGGGAGGAGAAAGGCCGGGGACGGAGGTAATGCCATTTGAGCGGGTCCAGCACGCCCCGCAGGTCACTGTTCGCTCTGTCCAGCACAGCCAAGGTGAGCGGGAAATGGCCCGGGTCCGCCTCCCGATCCAGCAGATCGGCGAAGGAGGTCATGGCAATCCTGATCCCGGCCTGGGCTCTCCCGATATCTTCCAGCGTGCGCGATTGCTGCAGATATAGAAGAACGGCCAGGTCCCTCTCCGCCCCTCCTGAACCCGGCAGGGGATAAGGGCCGACCAGGGCCTTCCAGTCGCCCTCCACCAGCAGGCTGGGTTCCAGAACGGAGGTTTCCTGGACCATGGCCAGACCAGGGAATCCCCAGGCCGCCACCATGGCGCAGAACAGAACGGGTTTTAGCAGGGATCGCTTCATCAGGACTCCGGAAGGGTGGTCTTGGTGATTGGACGCTCCAACCCGGCCCGCTGTTCCTGTGCTTCCGCCAACGCCACCGGCGGACGCAGCCCTACTGTCCGGAATTCCTGGATTTAAAAAAATCGTCAACATTCCCGGCCAGGGACCGGGAATCTACGTTTTCGCCCGATGATCCCCGGTTGCACGTTTGCTGGTTGTGGGCCATCCATGGCGGTGGGATGGCAAATGCCTCACAATCGAGGAAAGAGGCTTCTGCCCCGGCCGACCCGCCTGCTTCCCGCCCCAAACCCCGTCCAGGGGTACGGAATGAATCGAGACGGTCCATCAGGATCGAAAAGAGCAGAGCGGGCACCCAGCCTGGAAGCCGATCCTCAAGTCGTGAATGCCCGGAGAAACCATGAACAAGCTTGACACCCTCACCCCCTCCCTGCGCGGCAAGATCGTGGTCGGCGAGCGGGAGTATCAGGATGATCCCGGGACCCCGGTCTCCAACTACCTCGCCAGGACCAAGCGCCACTGCAACGGCGGCAAGACGGTCGACGCGGGACTCTGGCTGCGCGACCACTGCGACCGGGGCGGCAAAGTGTTCCTCACCATGTCCGGGGCGGGGTCATCCTTCCAGATGGGCATCACCCTCAGTGAATTGATCCGTGCCAAGAAGATCGCCGGCATCTCCGTGACCGGAGCCAACCTCGAAGAGAGCCTGTACCGGCTGGTGGCGCATTCCCATTACGCCTACATTCCGGACTACGTGGAACTCACCGCCCAGGAGGAGAAGGAACTCGACCACAAGGGCTTCCGCAGGATCACGGACACCTTCCTGCCGGAGGAGGAGTCGGTGCGGGTGGTGCTGCCCGCCTTCGAGATGCTTTGGCGCGAGGCCCAGGAGCAGGGCAAGCCCCGGTTTTGGCATGAATATTTCTTCGAACTGTTCGAGCGCAACCTGATCCAGTTCGATCCAAGCGCCAACCTGGACGATTGCTGGCTCTACTGGGCCTGGAAGGAAGGGGTGGAAATCTGCGTGGGCGGGGCGGAGGACTCCACCATGGGCAACATCTTTGCCTACTATACCTATGGTGGCAGCCATCCCCTCCTCTCCAAATATGCCCAGGAGCATCCCATCAGTCCGGAGGTGGTCCACCACTCCTTCCGCTACATGCATCGCCTGGCCGAGTGGTATCTGGAGCACGCCAAGGGGGAGGGGCTGGCTTTCCTCCAACTGGGCGGCGGGATCGCCGGCGACTTCCCGATCTGCGTCGTCCCCCACCTGAAGAAGGATTACCTCGCCGACGAGACCACGGAGCAACAGGAGTCCCTGATCCGCCCCTGGGCGGGATTCATCGAGATCCATTCCTCCCCCATGAGCTTCGGGTCCTATTCCGGAGCCGGCGGCAAGGAGAAGATAACCTGGAGCAAACTGGAGCCCAACGCCTTCATGATGCAGATCTTCGGGGACTACACGGAACACTTCCCGGACATCGCCGCCCTGATGCTTCGAAAGTAATTCAGGCCCGTCGCCCCTGCTCCAAGCGAGTCGAGGAAATGCCCGGGGTGAGCTATTTCAAGCCCCGAGCGGTAGCGCTGTCGGTGCTGGAGGAGGTGGTCCGGTCTGTGGAGAAACTGGAGGCGCTCCGGTTGGCCCACAAGGAGGGCCACTACCAGCAGGCAGCGGCGGAGCGCATGGCCGTTTCCCGGGCGACCTTCGGCCGCTTGCTGGATGCCGCCCACCGGGGCGAGGGGCGCAATGCCGTTCATCTTGCGGGCCTTGGCTATCGAGTCGAGGCCGTGGACCTGTCCTCCGCAGCCCTGATCCTTGGAGGGGGTCCGGATGGCAGCAGGATCGGCTTGAACCCGGGGACCCGACCGGTTCAGACTGGGGTGGTGGCAGCCCTCCAGGCCACCTGCCGGACCCAGGCGGAGGCGCCCGGCCGGTTCGAGGACCATGCTACCGAGTTCGTCATCACCGTCCACCCGTTCACCACGGTCTTCGTGTATCCCCTCGGGTTCCCGCCCAGCCTCGACGCCACCGCCGGGGTTCAGCCCCGCCCGGGGCCATCGACCTGGATTACGCCCAGGATCTGTCCCTGATCACCACCCACCGTTGCACCGCGGCGTGCGAGCACTGCTGCTTCTCCTGCTCGCCGGCCCTGGACCGGGCCATTCCCGTTCCCCGCCTGCACAGCCTCATCGACGAGGCAGCCGGCATCCCCACCATCCAGCTCATCGTGTTCACCGGGGGTGAATGCTTCCTGCTGGGTCGGCACCTGGACGACCTGCTGCGGCGCTGCCGCGGCCACGGGCTGCACACCCGTTGCGTCACCAATGGCTACTGGGCGGCGTCTCCCGCCGCCGCGGCGGCCCGGGCCCAGGAATTGGCGGTTGCGGGGCTGCAGGAAATCAATTTCAGCACCGGCACCTTCCATGCCCGCTACCTCCCAGTGGAGCGGATCCTGTGGGGCGTCAAGGCCTGCGCCGCCCGGGGCATCCGGACCCTGATCAACGTCGAACGGTTCGAGGGCAGCGACTTGCCCGAGGAACGCCTGACCGGGGATGGTGAACTCCAGGAACTGCAGCGGGACGCGGGCCTGATCATCAATCGGGCCTGCTGGGTCCCCAACGGAGGCGAGGTTTGGGGTTGCGCGTCCCAGGGAAGGTCCTCCGCCACCGGGCTGGAACATCCCGAACAGACCCTGCGGTTCCGGGGAGAGTCGAACAAGACCGCCTGCCCCAGTTCCCTGGCGGTGCTCGCGGTCAATCCGGGCCAGGAACTCATCACTTGCTGCGGGCTGACCCTGGAGCACATCCCGGCCCTGCACGCCGGCAGCCTGAAGGATCGGACCCTTGGGGAGGCCATCGCCGCCATCCAGCCGGACCTGCTCAAGATGTGGATCCACCTGGAAGGTCCCGAACGGATCCTGGAATGGATCAAGGAACGCGACCCGGACCGGGAGCTGCCCCTGGACTCGGCCCACATCTGCCACACCTGCCAGTACCTGCATGCCAGCCCGCGGGCCATGGCAGCGCTCCGCGCCCACGCCCGGGAGGTGGAGGAGCGGATCATGGAGCAGTATTTCCTGGATTCAGCGGCCCTGGACTGGGCGGGCCGGACCGCGCTGGCACAGATGCATTGAAGGGCGGCCGGGTCGGTCTGGGCTCCAGCCGCGTCCACCCCCGCAGGAAGATCAGACGCCGGGCCATTTCGGCCTGAATGCGCATGCCGTGGTGCATCGCCGCATGGCCGTTCTCGAGGTGCCAGAGGAGTGGAGGATCCAGTCCGCGATCATGGCCAGGGTATGGTGCCGCTTGTAGATCTGCCACTCCCCACCCGTGGCCGGAGGATCCCGCTGGGGAGAGCGCGAAGGAAACCCCTGCCATGGCGTCCCCCGATTCCAGGAGGGGCGCCGACAGCGGTATCTGGCACCGGAGGAACGAAGTGCGCTCGCAGGCGTCCTGGACGCTTCCCCGATCTGCGCAGGCATGCGCCTGGGAGAGCTCCTGGCCCTCCGATGGGATTGGATCGACGAGGAAACCGGATCGGTCACCTTCCCAGCCGGTTCCCACAAGACTGGCCGGAAGGTGGGCGTCAACCCCCTCCCACTCACCCGGGCGGCCCTGGAGGTGAATTTCAGAAGTCGATGCTAAACGCGATTGGGGTTACGGCTCCTTTTTCAGAAGGCGATGCTAAAAACCGCCGGACCGGATGGCATCCACCGCCGCATCCGCAAGGAGGGTCGCCAGTTCCCCGATCTTGCCACCGACCATCCCGTGGCGCTTCACGGCCATCTCCTGGTCCGTCAAGGTGGAGGGTTTCCGCAGGGGCAGCAGGAGTTCGAAGGAGGCGAGCCGCTGGAGAAATTCCTCGTTCAGCTCCCACCGGGGTAGAACGACCGGCTTGAAGCGGTTGGCCATTTGATCGTCGCTCTGGAGGGCGCTCAAGGCGCTCTGAACCCCGGCGCCGATAATGGAGATCTGGAGATCGTTGCTCATGTATTTCAGGACGTTCATCATCTGTCGGTTGCGGATCACCTCAAGGAAACATCCACCGGACCCGGTTGCCGCCGTGCGAGCACAACCTGGCCCTGGTTGACTCGGGAGCACAGGGGGTGCTCCTTGGGATCGGCCGCGCAGGAAAGCCCCTTGGGATCGGTCAATTGCAGCGAATAGTCCCGCAGCAGGATCCCGAGGATGATCATTTGCTCGTATAGAGAGGTCTTGGCGCCAGGACACAATCGACTCTTTGGATTGTCCTTGCTGACCTTGCTGCCGCCAAAGGAAGCCACCCGCGGATCCATGATGAAATTTTCGACCGTTCTTGGGCACCGCAGGGCTTCGCTGAAAGTGTCCGCCGAGGCCATGCGCTCCTCCGACCGATTGCATTCGGCATAATTCACCACGGTGAAGCTCATGCTTGGCACTTCCAGCTTCGAACCGTCGGCCAAGGTGGCCGTGAAGGGCTGTTTATTCAAAAAGAATTGGTGCGAGAACGGGGGATAGAGGAATACGTTGTGGAGCACCCACTCGGCAAGGGGAAAGAGCGGTCCATCTTGGTCGAACACCCCCTCGCCGGTCAGATCGAGTTCCTGATGCTCAGCCATCAGTTGCGCCAAGCGGTCCATCTGGCTGGGCTCCGCGAGCAGCCGGGCGATGGCCCAATCCAGGGTATTGGCCGTGGAGTGAACCATGCCGCCCAGTCCGGTGGAAGCGAAATTCATTGCGATCGCATGGCGGACCGGACCGGGGTATCGGGTGAACTCCTCGAAGGTCCGCGGAAAGGGCTGGTCCATGGAATCGAAGAGGTTGCGGATAAGGCTGGTCTCCGCCGTCGACCCGCTGATGGGCTCGAAATTGCTTGCGAACGTTTCCAGGAACAGGTCGTGGAGCGTGGCTTCATAAGCGGGGTCGGCCCGTTCGGAAATCCCGTAGCGGGCTACGCGGCCGATGGCATGCCGGAATTCCAGCCGTCCGAAGTAGGGCCCATCCAAGGTCACCTGGGTCAGGCCAAGCAGGTGGCTGCTGGTATGCAGGACCAGTCCGGTGACCAGTTCCCGCAAAAGCCTGGGGAGTTGGCCACGTTCTTCGGCATACTGCCGAAGAAAGGCCGCTGCCGTCTCGGCGATTTCCGGGAGCCGCTGCTTCGCCCCGCCGTGGAAACGCGCCAGCAGGAACCGGCGCTGGGCCTTGTAAATTGGCGACTTGTTGGTTGCCGAATCGATGACGCGGAAGGCCGGAAAGGTGGCCATCACCTGGTTGCCGCCCGTCATTCCGTCCAGGTATTGCGCAGAGGCCTGATCGACCACACCCACGTGGGATTCGCGCACCAGTTCTCTCCTGGCTTGGTTGGTGGCCGCATACACCATCGGGAAGGGACCGGCCCAAAAGGTCGCAACGCCGTTCGGAGTTTGGTGGGCCGCCCGGACAAACGCGTCTGTCTCCTGCGGAGTAAAGCGGAGGTGACCGAGGGGTTGGCTGGCACGGACATGGGGAACCGGGCGGAAGATCGGTCCCCAGAAGAATGGGAGGACCAGGGAACGGTTGGCAAGGCACCCCGCAGTGGCCCGTCCAAGGGTCCAGGAATCTCGGGCAAAGGCGGCCACCCGGCCTTGCCCTTGGGGAGCACCGCTCCCTGCGTGGGTTGCGTCCCCGGTCTCCTCCAGAGCGGATTCATGATCCTTGCTTTGGGCGGGAGCAGAGTGGGACGCGAACACACCGAGCGCGCCGATGCACAAAAAGGCTGACGGAATGACCATGAATGATCCCCCTATAGGCCGCTGGCCTCCTTATGGGTGATCTGGATCGGTGGCAGATTCCCGGAGGGGGCGGGGGACGTTCGCATCCACTCTCGAAGTTCTCACCGCCCCTAGCAACGACTTCTGAAAAATCCGGCGGTAACCCCAATCACGTTTGCATCGTCTTCTGAAAATCAGCGCAGTCCCGGGCTCAGGGCCAGTTTGACCAGGGTCAGCAGCATCCCCACCAGGCTGCCCACCACAGCCCCGTTCAACCGGATGAACTGGAGATCCCCTCCCACCTTCTGCTCGATCTGGGCGACCAGGTCGCCATCAGAGAGTTTGGCCAGGCTGCCCGCCACCATCTCCCCGATCACGCCATGGTTCCGGGTTGCGAGTTCCTGGATCGAGCGGCGCACCCATTGGTCCAGTCGGGCCTGGGTCTCCGGCTCCTGGCGCAACTCCCCGAGCAGGTTCGCCAGGGTCCGGTCCAGCAGGCAGGAAAGGTGCCCGGTGGCATCCTGCAGTTCCGTGCGCAGGGTTTGCTGGAACTGGGACAGGATCCGGGCCAGGACGGACCCCAGTTCGGCGTGTTCGATCAGGCGGCGCTGGAACTGCTCCAGGGCCGCGCAGGCTTCCGGGTCGCCGCAGGCCAGTTTGTGGGCGAACCCGGTCAGTTGTTCGTCCAGCTTGGCGCGCAGCGGGTGGCGGGGGTCCTGCTGCACCGCCCTGAGGCCCCGGGCGAGGGCGCCGGCCAGGCTGTCGGCGACCTCGTCGTAGTCGAAGAATAGTTCCCCGGCGAAGCCCTTGATGCGCTCCCAGAGCCCCCTGCCCTTGAACGCCGCCACCGCGGTGATCAGCATCTGCCGGATGGTGGCCTGGAAATCGCCCTGCTCCGCGCTGTTCGCCAGGCTCGAGGCCAGGAAGTCCCAGAGCCCGCCGGTGTCGCCCGCCGCGACCCGGGTTTCCAGCCAGCGGCCGAAGGTCGGGGCCAGTTCCAACCCTTGCAGTTGGTCCCGCAGGGCCCGTTCCAGGAACCCGGCGATCTCGGGGGCGTCCAAGCTGCCGGAGAACCGACCCAACAGGTCACGGGCGACCTCCACCAGCTGGACCCGCGTGGCGGGTACGGCCAAGTGGTCCAGGATGAATCGGCTCGCGCTCAGCCGGCCCAGATGCTCAGCCAGGGTTTCCGGACTCAGCCACCGGTTCTGGACCATATCGGCGATGCCGGCGGAGAGCTTGGCTCGGCTGCGAGCGATGATGTCGGTGTGCGGCAAGGCGAAGCGCCGGGAAGGGATTGGCCGGAACAGGGCCGAGACCGCGAACCAGTCCGCGCATCCGCCCACCATGCCGGCCTCGAACCCGGACTGGAGCACAGACCAGCCCGTTCCGGCCCCGAGCCCGAAGTGGCGGGCGGCCTCCATCCCGGCGAAGCCGAGGGTGGCGGCCAGCAGGGAGATCGAGCCCGCGCGGTTTCGGCCGGGCCGGAGGGTTTCGGTAACGGGGGCGGGCCCGCTCATTCGAAGATGCTTTCCACCAGAATGCCGACCCATTCGCCCAGAGGTTTGAAATCGAGCTTTGTGACGGCGTCTGTCACCGCGCCGACGGCCAGGAGCATGACCAGGGCGGGCATGAGGTCACCCAGCCACTGTTTATATGGGTTGAGGTGCGTCATTGAAAACCTCCATTGAGGCAGGATAGGTTCTTAGGAACGCCACTTGCTGACAATTCGGCTGACTTAAACGCCAGGAGAGGACTGCAGTCGTTCAGCGAGAATGGCCAGGTAGGCAACCTTCACCGGTTCTTCGCCATAAGCGCGTTCCAGCCTTCGATAGATGAAATGGCCCCGAGCCATATCCTGGAAATGATCCATGAAAAAGTAATTGATGGTGGCGCCACCGACGGCACCAACCATGGGCAGGGCCTCGGCAGCAACCTTCTCGTCCACGGCCAACCCGAATCGTTCCGCGATGCCGGTGACCAGGCGCACCAGGACGGGAGCCTCCCCTTTGACGAAGCCCCGCTCGCCCAGGAATTCCACCGCACGGGCGATTTCCTTGGCGAGGAGCGCCCGGGTCAGAAGGTAAGCGCTTTGGGGCGCCTCGGTCCCTTCCGAGGGCCCACCCAGGGCGAAGACCATCAGACAGGCCAACCTGGACTCGATCCGGCGAAGGTCCTCCCCTTCGCTGCGCGCCACATCGGCAATGGATCTCAGCATGATCCCGGTCGAAATCGGCAGTTCGACCACCAGCCCCGCCAAGCCAAAGAAGCCCCCCAGCCCTCCCGTGGCGACCACCCCGACCTTGTGCCACCAGTCGAAGGACTCGTCCCGGCAGTCAGGATCCAGGGTCATCAGCGCGCAGTCCAGGGCCTTGTCGAGGGCCATCATGGTGGCATCCTGGATCACCCCCAGGGCCTTGGCGGGCAGTTTCTTCATCCCGGCTTCCACCGGGGCCCCGATCCAGTTGGCCACCCGGATGAAGAGGCCAGGAGATTCCAGAAGGCCGACCGCCCTGCGCAGGTGCGCAAGATCCACCTGAGTGAAAACCGAAAAGGGGTCGCCTTCATTCATGGACGAAACCTCCGAGCTATAGGTTGGCATGGATGGTAAGAGTGGATTGGTCATGCCTCAAATCTGCGACGTCCGCAACGTGGATCCTCGAAGCATTCCCGTGCGGTGAGCAGAGGGTTCAACGGTAGCCCAACCTTCGGAGAAGACGCACTCCGTTGTGGGTCCCCGAACCATCCCGGCCATAGAAGCATGTAGTCAGGATGGAGTGGAATCCCGCTCCAGAGGTCATCGTTCCCTGGCTGAATGCCTATGCGCTCCCACTCACCCCCGTCAACTTGCCACCATTCCCATAGGCCCAATTGGCCGTGGGTGAGGTGATGCGGATCGGAGTTGGTCCCCTCTCCGAGGGGGTCGCCGTCGCGGCCCTCCTGGTCCTGACCGCCGTGCTTGTCGTCCTCGCCCGAAAGGATAGGCACCGAGGCGCCAGGGGTAGCTTGGCCTTCTGCGCAGCAGCCGCCTTTCTGCTCGCCCTTTCCCATGCCATGGCGGGGCGGGGCATCCAGCCCCCCGCCTTCAAGCTCCTGGCCGAATTGGGTGGGCTGGCGAGCGTCTTGCTCTACCTGGCCAAGCTCCCCCAGTGGCTTGCCGCCCCGACACTCCCGGAGTCGCTCGCCATGATGGAGGAGAAGGACAGCGCCCTGGGCAGGCTGCAAGAGAGCCCGACCAACCTGGGGGGCCTGGTAGAGGAGGTGAAGGAATACGCCATCTTCCACCTGGACGCACAAGGCCGGGTCACGAGCTGGAACCTGGGCGCCGAGCGGATCAAGGGGTGGCGCGCCGAAGAAATCCTGGGGCAGCCGAACGCTGTCTTCTATCCCGAGGAGGAGATCCGGGCCGGCAAACCCGAACAGGACCTGGAACAGGCCAGGACGATGGGAAGCCTTCACCAGGAGGGCTGGCGCATCAGGAAGGACGGAAGCCGTTTCTTCGCCAGCTTGGTGCACACAGCCATCCACGATGCGGAAGGCCAGGTGACGGGCTTCACCAAGATCACCCACGACATCACGGAGCGCCGGGAGGCGGAGGAGCGTCTCAAGGCCTTGGCCCGGGACCTGGAGGCGCAGATGTCGATCCGCACCGGTGAGCTTCAGGAGAGCGAGGCCCGGCTCCAGGGGTTCATCCAGCATGCCTGCGCGGCAATCGCCTTCAAGGGCCTGGACGGGCGTCTGCTGTTGGTTAACCAGCGGGCCGCGGCCTTGCTCGGAATAAACCAGGCGGCGGTCCCAGGTTTGAGCCCTGAGGAGATTTTTCCCCTAGAGATGGCCGCAAAGTCCCGCGAGCAGGACGAGCGGGTGCTCACCCAGCGAGAGGAGATCCTGGCGGAGATGCCGGTGACCCTTCTGGACGGCTCCATCCGGGACCTCCTCGTCCAGAAATTTCCGCTCATCGACGCCCGCGGCCATTGCTGGGGCCTTGGTGTCATCGCCACGGACATCACCGAACGCAAGCTGATCGAACGGGACCATCTGCAACGCCAGAAACTCGAGTCCCTCGGCCTTCTGTCCGGAGGAATCGCCCATGACTTCAACAATCTCCTGGGCGCCATGGTCGGCAACGTGGAGTTGTTCCGATCCGAACTGGACCCGAACGGGCAGGAGGTGACTCGTCTCAAGGCACTGGAAGATCTGATCGGCCGGGCCTCGAACCTGGTTGCGCAGATACTGGCGTACGCGGGAAAGGGGAAATTCAAGGTCCAGCCGCTGGATCTGAATTTCCAAGTGGAGGACATAATCCGGCTGCTGCGGGCCTCCCTTTTCAGAAATGCAGCCGTCCAGTGGCAGCCGGCTCCCGATCTGCCCGCCGTGGAGGGCGATCTGGCCCAGATCCAGCAGGTCATCATGAACCTCATCATCAATGCCTTGGAAGCGGTGCCCGTCCAGGAGGGGGTCATCATCATCCGAACCGGCAGTGAGGCCATCACAGGAACGGACGCCGAAAATCAGCCTCCAGGCATGGCCCTGAAACCGGGCCCCTACCTGACCTTCGAGGTGTCAGACAATGGCCCAGGGATGCCGCCGGAGGTCCAGGAGCGGATCTTCGATCCCTTCTTCACCACCAAATTCACGGGAAGGGGCCTTGGGCTTTCGGTGGTCCAGGGCATTCTTCGGAGCCACCAGGGAGGCATCAGGGTCACCAGCAAGGTGGGCGAGGGCACGACCTTCAAACTCTTCTTCCCGGCCGCGCCCGCATCGGCAAAGGCCGAGCCCATGGCGCCGCCGGCCCCAGGAATCCAGGGCACCGATTTCAAGGGAACGGGTACGATCCTGGTGGTGGACGACGAAGAGGCCCTCCGGTCGGTGGCGGTGGCCGCCATTCGCCGCCTGGGTTTCCATACGCTTGAAGCGCGGGATGGCCTGGAAGCGCTTCAGGCCTTTGAGGCGAACCAGGCCCGGATCTGTTTGGTCCTCATGGACCTCACCATGCCGAGGATGGATGGGGAAGAGGCCTATCGCGAATTCCGCCGCGCCGGTTCGATGGTGCCCATCATCCTCAGCAGCGGATTCGGACAGGAGGAAGCGTTCCAACGGTTCCGAGGCAGGGGTCTGGCCGGCTTTCTGCCAAAGCCATACCACTTCCAGGATCTGGTCAGTACGATCCGGGCAGCGCTGGAAGGCAGGGATGGGAACCCAATGCCTCCGGGAGATCTTGGCGGTGGGCGGGTGGCCTGGGCATCGGAATTCGAGACGGGACATCCCCTCATCGATGGGCAGCACCAAGAAATATTGAAAGCGTTCAATCACCTGGTTGCCGTATCGGGAAGAGGGAATCGGCCGAAGAATCTTGACCAGGCCTTCGCCCAACTCATGGACGCGACCATTGCGCATTTCGGGGTTGAGGAAGGACTGATGGCCGAGGCGGCATATCCCGACGCCCGGGCACACCAGGCCGTTCACGCCCTTTTGCTGCGTCAAATCCGTGACGTGGCCCAGAAGATCCGCATTGGCGCAACGCCCCTTGCCCCGCCCGTCATCCATTTCCTTGAGGACTGGCTGGTCTGCCACATGCAGTACGAGGACATGCACTTGGCCCGCTACCTGAAGACTGCCGGGCACTGACTTCCAGCAGAAGCCCGCCGATCCGCGAAAGTTTCAGCCACTCACGAAACACCTCTTGTCGTTCATACCCGGAAAGGGAGAACCATGACCCGGATGACAACCGGCACTCCCAAGTCGAAAAAGCACCAACCGTCCACCCCACAGGCCGAGTCTGAAACGCCCCAGGCGCCGGGCGCCCAGGCCACCCAGGAAGAACTGGACCCTAGTTGGCGTGAATGAACAGGGAAGCCTTTTTCGTTGGCTGGCCAAGCCGGGCCGGACGAACCGGCCGCCAAATTACGCCAGCGCACGATGCGGCCACCCGGTCGCCAGAGCAGGCCCAGGCAGCGGCAGCCAGGAAGCGGGCAGAATAGAAACAGGACGCGAGAGGAAGGATCCGGACATGGAGATATATAGCTCATAGATTCTGCTTCCGACTCACCCCCAGAAAAATGTTTAAAAAAAATCTTGTGGCGGTTGCTAACTCCAGTAAGCTTTTGCCAACCGGAAAAAGCAACCAGCTAACTTGAGATAGCAAAAACGCAACCGCGCAACGGAATGACTGTTAGCGGAGGGGGTCACGGGCTTGATTGTCCGTGTCCCCTCTTCCGCGTGGTCGCCCCGGCCGTCCGGAGCCCTGTTCCTCAGGGTCGTGCCGGATCGTGAATCCCCAATGCCCACCGACAACTATGGCCGTGTGGGCACATGTGAAAGGACCTGTCATGCTCACGCTGAACCTTCCAGAAAGTCCGACCGTCATCAAAGCGGGGCCGAACGAGATCCTGGTTCTGACCAATGCCGATCTACGCGAGTCCGCCAACGTGACCTGCTGGCCCACCCAGGTCAAGTACGAGAAGCTACTGGAACAGGCGCTGACCTCGCGCTTTGGCCTCCGGGTCCGCCGCGCCCATCCGATCAAGACGGACAAGGGCCACGGCTTCATCAGCAGCCAGCGGGAGGGCAGCGACGTGGTGGCCAGCCTGGACCCGGACGCGCCCCTCATCGTGCTGATGACCGCCTGGCAGTATTCCCATCATTTGGCCCCCAGCCTCGCCCACCACCGGGGGCCCGTGCTCCTGCTGGCCAATTTCGACGGCACCTGGCCGGGTCTGGTGGGCATGCTCTGCATGGCCGGCACGCTCACCAGCCTCGGCAAGACCTATGCCCGGCTTTGGTCGTCCGACTTCGACGATCCCATGTTCTTCCAGGGCCTGGAGAGCTGGCTCAAAACCGGCCGGATCGACTACGACACCAGCTACCTGCATCTGGTGGACGGGAGCCATCCAGTCATGCGCACCTCGGCCGGCCTGCTGGGTGCTCAGGTGGGCCAGTACATCCTCCAGCACAAAGAGATCATCGGCCTGTTCGACAGCTTCTGCATGGGCATGATGAATGGAGTGTTCCCGCAGAAGGCCCTGGTGGACATCGGAATGCCCATGGAGTCCCTGTCGCAGTCAGCCCTCCTCGTGGAAATGGCCCAGGTCCCCCAGGCCCTGCGCGAACAATGCCTAGCCTGGTACGAGGAGCGGGGGATGCAGTTCCGCTTCGGCCCCAACCCCGCCACCGACCTCACCCGCGAGCAGGTGCTGGAGCAGTGCGCCATGCTCATCGCGCTGGCCCGCTTCGTCCAGCGCTTCGGCCTCTCGTCGGTGGGCGTGCAGTACCAGCAGGGTCTGGCCCAGTCCTGCGCCGCGTCCGATTTCGCCGAAGGGGCGATCGGCTCCACCGAGCGGTTCCCGATCCCCGACCTGGACGGCAGCATCATCCGCCCGGGCCAACCCATCCCCTGCGTCAACGAAGTGGACATGGGCACGGCGATCCCCCAGACCATGCTGTGGCGGCTGCTCGAATCGCTCCAGTTGCCGGCCGAGACCACCCTCCACGACATCCGCTGGGGCAGCGACTTCGAAGGCACCTTCTACTGGGACCTTGAGATCTCCGGTTCCGTGCCCTTCGAGCACCTCAAGGGCGGCATTGCCGGCGCCACCGGCTACCGCCAGCCGCCCATGTACTTCCCCAAGGGCGGCGCGACCATCGCCGGCCAGGGCAAAGCGGGCCGCCTGATCTGGGCCCGGGCCCACTACGAGGGCACCCGGGCGGTGCTGCACGTGGGAACGGGCCGGGCCGTGGAGTTGCCTGAGGCGGAATTCGAGCGCCGGCGCCGGGCCACCACCTATGAGTGGCCCCTCCTCAACTGCGTCCTGGACGGCGTGAATCGCGACGAGCTGATGGCTGGCCATCAGTCCAACCACATCTCCGTGGCCTATGTGGACGAGGCCAAACTGGCCGAGGTGTTCCAGGCCTTCGTGGCCCAGGCCGTCACCCAGAACCTGGAAGTGTATGTGGCAGGCCAGGCCATCGCCTTGCTGTCCTGACCCGAACGTAAAGCGAAGACCGCGATCGGCCTTCGCCCTGTAACAAAGCTCAACTCCCTCCTGGAGGCACCCAATGAAAAAGCTCCTCGTCAGCTCCGTCCTCGCCTGTCTCGCAGGCGGCGGGTTGATGGCCCAACCCAAGCCGGTGCTTGGCGTGCTCATCCGCAATCTGAACGACCAGTTCCTCACTGACTACGCCAATAATCTCAAGAAGATCGCCGCCGAGAAGGGCTGCGAACTGAAGATCGTCGATGCCCGCAACGACCAGGCTGCTCAGCTCGACCAGCTCAATGCGCTGCTCAGCCAGGGCGTCAAGTATTACATTGTGGTTCCTGCCGTGTCGATGGGTTCCGAAGAGATCGTCAAGGCGATCCAGGCCCATGGCGGCGGCGCCGCGTTCTCCAATACACCGCCAACGGTGTCGGCCCTGAAGGTCTACAGGAACTCGTTCTTCTATGCCTCCTCCCCGGAAACCGTGGCCGGGCAAATCCAGGCCCAGATCATCGACACCTACTTCAAGAAATTCCCCGGCCACCTGGCCCCGGGCAAGACCATCAACACGCTCATGATCCTGGGCCAGCTGGGCCACCCGGCCCAGGTCTACCGCACCGAAGCCGTTTTGAAGGGCCTTGCGGACAAGGGCTACAAGGTCAACGTGGTCGCCAAGGACACCGCCAACTGGCTGCCTGACGATGCCCAGCGGAAGATGGACGCCTGGCTCAGTGCCTTCAACGGCAAGTTCAACATGGTTATCGCCAACAACGACGCCATGGCGCTCGGGGCGGTGGAGTCGATGGATAGTTGAGTTCCCCGGAAAGCCCATGGACACCACCTTCAAAACGATCGATGAAATCGCTGGAACCATCGGCGTTTCCGTTACCACGGTGCGGCTCGTCCTTAACGGCCAGGCCGAGCGTTATCGGATCAGCGCCGCCACCCGAAAGCGCATCGAGGACTACGTGGCCAATTACGAGGTCATCATCAATCACGCGGCCCGGAGCCTCAAGCTGCAGCGCAGCGAGACCATCGGTCTGGTGGTCCCGAACCTGGGCAACCCATTCTTCGCCCGGTTGATGGCGGAGCTGGAAAGCTGCTGCCAGGCCAACAACCTGATGCTGCTGACCGCCTCGTCCCACGAGAACCCGGAACTTGAGGCGCGTGCCACCAAGAAGCTGCTGGAGCGGGGCGTGGACGGCATCGTCATCGCGCCTTGCCACAAACCCTCGGCCGCCTTGTTCGCCCCCTATCTCAAGCGGGTGGGTGTCATCATGGTCGACCGCGCCTATCCCGCCTCCCCTTTCCCGACCGTGGTGAGCAACAACCGGGCCAGCGCCAAGGAACTCGCCCTGCGCCTGCTGGGCGAATCTGGCAACGACCTTCTACTGCTCGGTGCCCAGTCCAGTCTGCCAAGCATCCGGGCCCGGAAACAGGGATTCAAGGACGCTCTCACCGAGGTGGGCTTGGGCGACTGGAAGGACCGGGTGCTCGACGGTGGTGGCAGCGACATGCCCACTACCGGCGCGCAACTGGTCAAGGAGCTTTTGGCTGCCCGCAGCCTGCCCCGAGCGCTGATGTGTTCTTCCCTGGTGGTTCTGGAAGGGGTCGTGCAGGAAATCAAGGCCCATTTCGGGGAGCTTCCGGCTGACATCCTGATCGGCACCTTCGACACCGAATCCATGCTGGAGTTCATCCCCAACCGCGTTATCTCTGTCATCCAGGATGAGGCCGGCATCGCCAAGAAGGCCTTTGCGCGGCTGATGGCCCAGCATGGTAGCGTGGCCGCCCCGATCACCCATGA
>Ga0302193_10001338_pt1 | contig 21191 bp, 16 predicted proteins | sample II_Bog_E3_3_FD_200228 | JGI IMG/M metagenome (GOLD analysis project Ga0302193, IMG submission 200228) | Peat permafrost microbial communities from Stordalen Mire near Abisko, Sweden - II_Bog_E3_3 | ecosystem: Environmental > Terrestrial > Soil > Wetlands > Peat | place: Sweden: Abisko...
AGCGACTATCCATCATGGCCCGGGGAGCTTTACTCTCCACCAGGAGGCCGGATATACGGATGCAGTTGCACCTTCGCCAGACGACCTCAAATGCTTGCAATACGGGGGGAGTCCATATACGGATGGAATGCAATGGAATCCGGGGATCACTGGCCGGACATGGACTGGCCCCGGATTACGCTGCGCTTCATCCGGGCTACGATGGCAAAATAATAAAAGGACGCATCATGAAAACAATAACGATAATAATGCTCCTGGCTATTTCGCTGATGTCAGTGCCGATCTTTGCCGATGATACCCAAACTGCCCCACCGGGAAGCGCGCCGAAAACAGACGACATGTACAGCCTTGTAAGGCTACAGCTACCACCAGCTCCCGACGGTTTTGACTGGAATTTCTTTGAAAATGCCGGCTTCCCCAAACCCAGGGGCTGGTTTGAGCACAGCAGCCTGATCAATGCCGGTGGCGTAACGAGCGACACCTATGCCGCCAGCCCGAAAGACTTCAGCGCAGCAAACCCGTTTGAAACCGGCTTCACCGTCAACCGGTTTGCAAACCTTGAAAAATTCCAGAAACCGAAACCCAGCCAATCCACGATAATGATGATCAAGATCGTGATGGCAAGCCATCAAAAGGAAGATATCAAGTATTTCAGCCACAGCCAGAAAGGCGACTTTGATGTAACCTATTTCCGCTACCGCGATGCACCGCCGGGCCAAACCCCCGAGATTATCCATCAGTTCTATCTGGCTAACGATACCACCGATAATCTTGATGTGTTCATTTTTGAAAGTCCGGAAGACCAATGGGACAGGAACTGGACGCTCTTTGGTGCGCCCATGCTGAGCAAGACATTTGTGATTCCTTCGTTTCCGAATAATTGAGGGTGCTGCCCGAATATGGACTGAACCCCGGATTACGCTGCACTTCATCCGGGCTACGGCCACAGCATTTTTAATATTTATTGCCAATGCATCATGGCAATGGCCTCAGGGTAAACAATGCAAAAGTTGCTCACTATAGCTTTATTGATCTTGGCCTGTTGCATCTGTGCATGTAGCAGGGTAGATGACGCCCGGTACTGCATATCAGCCGAAGTCAAGGCCAAAGATAACAGCAAAATTCGTAATATCTCTGCACTGATTGCAAAGAAATATAATTCAGAATACGTCGATGATACAAAGATCATGGGGCCTGGAGACGACCTGTCTATTCACATTTCTGGTAGTGGGGTAGCGATACAGATTGACGGCTCAACCTCCATAAACGAAAAAATGAAACTATCGACCCCCAACATTCAACCCATCCCTACTTCTATTTGTTTTTCCGGCGACAGGTCAGTCGCCAAAAAAATGTTTGATGAATATTCCGAAGCTTTCAGGAATGCGTCAATTGCCTTTACATCAGAAGCCCGCGACTCCGCCATGACGGGCGTAGTTGTTTCCAAAAAATGATGGCAGCCTTACGGTTTCTCCGCAATCCAGATCATATGCCTCGCGCCCTTGTTCCCATGCGCCCGCACCGATTTTTCCTGCACATTAAATCCCGCCTTGCGCAGCCGAATCGTAAAGCGCGCATCCGGCCCGGCCGACCATACCGCCAGCAAACCGCCGGGGCGCAGGGCTGTTAACGAAGCCTGCAAGCCGATGGGCGCATAGAGCCAGCTGTTGGCGTCTTGCGTGAGGCCGTCGGGGCCGTTATCCACGTCCAGCAAAATGGCGTCGTAAGCATTCTTTTGCGTTTTCAACAGCTGCGCCACATCGCCTTCGTGCACCGTGGTGCGGGGGTCTTTGAGCGGGTGGCCGGCGTGGGCGCCGAGTTCGCCGTGGTTCCACTGGATGACGCCGGGCACCAGCTCGGCGACCACCACTTCGGCATTCGGGCCAAGCTGGCGCAGGGCAGCGGCGAGGGTGAAGCCCATACCGAGGCCACCGATGAGTACACGTGGTTGCGGGCGGTCACTGATGCGCGGGCAGGTGAGTTCGGCCAGCTGTTCTTCGGAGCCGTGGGTGCGGGTGTTCATCAGCTCGCCGCCGATGCCGTCGAGCTTGATGGAAAAGCCATCTGCGGTGCGGAACAGGCGCAGCTGGCTTTTGCTGCCGGGGATGGCGGCGCTGTCGATCAGTTCGGGGCGGTTCATGGCGGGCTCGGCGGCAGGATTTTCCGGGCGGCCATTGTATGCCATCCGGGCAATATCGGGGACAGATTCAATCTGGTCGTTGGGCGGGCCATGCCCGCGCACAACAGGATCGGGGTATACGCACCTTTATGTTATTGCCAGGGCCGGTTGTGCGCGGGCATGGCCCGCCCTACGGTTTTGCCTACACCGGCACGTGCGCAATCAGGACATGACCCAGCCCGAGCGCGAGACCGATAAAAGAACCCACCACCACGCCATTCACACGAATCATGTGCAGGTCGCCGCCGACCTCGGTTTCGATCTTGTCTATCATGTCGCGGGTGTCCCAGTCGTGGATATGCTGGCTGACATACAGAATGATGGCGTCGGAATAGTCGGTAGTAAAGAGCACGGCGGCTTCTTCGATTTCCCAATTGAGCGCTTCGCGCACGCGCTCGTTGCCTTGCAAGTGCTGGCCGAGGCGCAGCAGAACACCCTTGGCATTATTGGCCAGGCCCGAATCTGCGCTTTCAAGGTCGCGCTTGATGACTTCGCGCAGGATGGTGACGGCGCCCGTGATAAAGCTCACCACCGAGGCGCTGTCGGCCAGCGCGTTCTTGGCGGCATTCAGTTTCTGCGAAGCCGGCGAATCCTTTTCACGCAGGGCCTGCATCATGTCGGCGGCCAGTTGCTCCAGCGCCACGCGCCAGGGGTGCTCGCGGTCGGCCAGCAGTTTTTCCACCTTGCTCATGAAGGTGTTGATGACCTTCTGCTGCACGTCGATGCCTATCCAGCTGGCGCCGCGCGCAAGGCCGCCCACACCCAGTTCCTCCAGAATGCGGCGGGTGACGGCATAGGCTTTTTCCGGGTTTTCCTTGATCCAGTTGTCGGCGGCGTCGAGCCCGCGCTGCAAGGCTTCGTGGTGAAAATCATTTTCCAGCACGGCGCGCAGCATTTCGCTCACGGTGTTGTGCATCGGCGTATTCTTCACCCACTCCACGGCATTCTGCTGGATAAAGGCTTCGATTTCCTTGCTCTCGAACACCTGCAGGAGGCGCGGGCCAATACGTTGCAGCAGGCCGGTCAGGCGCTCGGCATTTTCTTCCTGCGCCAGCCACTCGCCAATTTTCAGGCTGACATCAGTGGCGCGCAGTGATTTGCGCACGATGGGTGGGGCGAGGAAATTCTCCTGCACAAAACGGCCCATGGACTGGGCGATGCGGGCCTTGTTGCGCGGCACAATTTCGGTGTGTTCGCGTAGCAAGGCCGGCAGCGGCAGGCGGCCAAAGGGGTTGCGGAACAGCACGGTGACCGCGTACCAGTCAGCCAGCCCGCCCACCACGCCGGCCTCGGCGCCCTGGGCGAGGATGTCAAAAAACAGGGCATAGGCAGGCAGGGCGCGCGCCAGTACCTGGAAAACAATCCAGAGCGCAGCGGCAGCGAGCAGGGCGGTCATGGCGAGGCGGCGGCTGCGCGCCAGCGCGGGTGGGGGCAGCAGCCCCGCAGCAGGAACAGTCATGGGGACGAACACCGGGCAGGTCAGAAAGGGCGGGGGCTTGCCGGCACTACTGGCTGCCCCGGTGGCCATACTAGCAGCATGCCGGGCAGCCGCTCTACCGGATCGTTCGACACCCTGACAGCTTGACTCCGGGCGGCGTTGATGCAGTTAAGCAGACACTCCCTTTTTCGGGCGCAAAACCAGCTCGAAATCAAGCCCGAAGCCCGAGGCCCTGAGCCCAAAGACCGACAGCCAGCGCAACATGAGCAACCGGCTCGTCAGCATCTTGAAGACATGGTAGGCAAGCGAGCGCGGTTTGCTGGCATCGGGGACAAAATCTATTTTTTCCTCGGCCCCCGTATAGTTCAGGGTGTCGAACTGGCGCATGAATTTCTTCTTGCGCGGGATGATCTCCCGTGCGCGCAGGGCCTGTTTGATGCCATAGGTCGCCCCGGTTTCAATCTCGAAACCGGCCCGGTCCAGCAATTTGCGCAGGGCGGTGGTATCCAGGAAATACAAGTGTCCGTTGGGGCTGCGGGATTTTCTGCCCGACAGCCGGAAGAAATCGACAATGCCGATGACGTCTATCGCGCCATTGGGAATCGACAGGTAAACCTGCCCGTCGGGCCGGATGTATTTTCGCACCAGCGACAGGAATTGCAGGGGGTCGGTGACGTGCTCGACAATGTCACGCAGGTGGATGTAGTCAAAAGACTGCTCGGCAAAGTGGGCGTCTTCCAGCGTGCCCGCCGCCACCTTGAGCTTGAGGTCTTCCGCCGCGAATTTTGCCAGCTCGGCGTTGATTTCTATGCCGTGGCAATCCCAGTCGGTATGTGTGCTTACACCCTTGAGGAAGAAGCCGCTGGAACAACCCACATCGAGAAACCGGGGGACCCGGTCTTGCGCCTGACGCCTTGCGCTGGGCAGGTAGAGGCGGGCGAAGGCGGCGCCCTTGCCGGTCTGGCGGTCGGCCTCGGCGCCCCAGAATGCGTAATCATAAAACGCGACGATTTCCGGGACTTCCGGCATGGGGGAAAAATACATGGCAGAGCAGGCAGGGCACTGCACCAGGTCATATTCGGAGGCGCTGGTCAGGCAGACCTTGGCCTTGAAGGTTTTGGCTGCCGCACTGCTGCAGATGGGACAGGCTTTCACGGTCATTTCCCCCGGCTCTGGTATGCCTTACATTGTTTAAACACCAGACGCTAATGCCGCATTGTTACAAAAATGGAAGCCGGGCCGGCATTTTACCGGTAATGACGACAGGATTGGCAGGATTGGAGGTGTAGCAGCGGGCATCCACGGCCGTCGGGGACGGCGTTTGCATCGAGTGCGGGAAGCCCCGCCTGTATTTACCACCACCACGCGGGAGGCAGGCCCGGCTTGATGCGGGGCAATGACGGCGCCAGCAAAACCCTCGCTGGCGCCATGGAAAGGAAGGTTACTCGCTAACCCGCGCCGCCTTGGCAAAGCCATTCGACGCCACCGGGGCCAGCTCGCCTTTCAGCGCCCGCCGCAGCACCGGCAACATACGCAAGCCGCCTATGGCCTGTGCGGTCAGCACCCCGGCCATCATGGCGCCCACCACGCCGCAGGAGAGAATGTCCTGCCCGGTTAGCCACAGGCCGGGGATCTTCGTGTGCGGGGTCAGCCAGTTCTGGCTGAAGCGCTGCGGGTCATGGTCGATGCCATACAGCTCGCCACGGCTGTAGGCGTTGAAGTACTGCGTGGAGAGCGGTGTGGACACTTCAAAGTAGTCGATCTTGTCGCGCAGGTGCGGCATCTTGCTGAACAGGCTTTCCAGCAAGCGCTGGCCCAGCTCGGCCTTCAGCGTATCGTAGTCCTCACCGCGCTTGCCCCACACGCTGCCATCCCACTGCTCGAACCACTCGAAGGAGGCCGGCGCCACAATCTCGATGGTAGAGGTGCCGGGGTGACGGCGCTGGTAGTCGGGGTCTTTGGCCGAGGGGAAGGAGATATAGACCACCGGCATGGCTGCGTTCTTGTCGGCGTCGAAGCGGGCGATGTCGCCCTCGTAGTCGCTGCCGGGGTAAATCCAGAAATTGGTCTTGGGCAGGCCCAGCTCTTCCGCCGTGCCTTTCAGGCCGACATACAGACCCAGATGGGCGCTGCTGGGCTTGATGGTTTTCAGCAGGCGGTCATAGCCGGCCTCGCGCACCACGGGCTCCGGCAGCAGGTGCTGGAAGGTGTTGAGCACGCCCGCGCTGGAGATGATGCAGGGGGCGTCGATACGGTTGCCGTCGTCCATCAGCAGGCCGCAGGCCTTGCCCTGCTCCACGATGACCTGCTTGACCCGCGCATAGGTAAACACTTCGCCGCCGGCCGCCTGGATTTTCGGGATGATGGTGTCGGCAATTTTCCAGCTGCCGCCCACCGGGTAAAAGCCGCCATACAAGTAGTGCCGGGCAATGAGCGCATGAATGATGAAGGACGACTGCGCCGGCGGCAGGCCCATGTCGCCCCACTGGCCGGTGAGCACGGCAATCAGCTCCTGGTTGCTGGTCAGCTCTTCCAGCACGGCACGCGTGGTGCGCTGAAAAGACTTCGGCAGCACCCGCGCCAGCAGGGGCTGCGCTACCTTCAGCTGCCAGGGGCGCAGCAGGCGCGCCATGGTAAACACGCGCATGCCCTTGCTGACCTCGTTCAGCAGCTTGAGGTACTTGTCGATGGCGACCTGCTCCTGCGGAAAGCTCTTGAGCAGGTTGGCGCGGAACTCGGCCTTGCCGGCCACCGCGTCATAGGTCTTGTCGCCGATAAAGAAGCGGTCATAGGCAGCGTCCATGGGCGCCCAGTCCAGCTTGCCGCCGGTCAGGTAGTCCATGAAGCGGCGGCTCATGGTCTTGGTGCCCATGTCGCCGATATAGTGCAGGCCCACGTCCCACTCATAGCCATTGCGCTCGTAGCTGTGGGTATAGCCACCGGCGGTGTAATGCTGCTCAAATACCGCCACCTTCCAGCCCATGTCTGCCAGCAGGGCCGCCGTAGTCAGCCCGCCCATGCCGGAGCCGATGATGAGCGCATCATAGGGGTCGCTCAGGCGCGAAGCGCGATAACGGGTACCAATGCGGAGCGTGCTGGGTTTGGGGCTGGCCATGGCGTGAACCTCCTGTGTGGGCGCGCTTTAAAAGATATGCAAATAATTGCATAATGTCAACGCATTCAAAAAAACAGGTCGATGAGCTGGCACAAGGGCGTGCCGGCTGCAACGCGAGGGATTTCCGCACCTGTTCCGGAAATCATGGGCCTTGGGCAAGTCAGGATGGCTTGTCCAGGGCATAAAGAGGAAAGTCGAATGTCACTCAAACTGGCCGTGCTGGCCCTGCTCGATGTCGAGCCCGGCTCCGGCTATGCCCTGCTCCAGCGCTTCCGCAACTCCGTCGGCTTCTTCTGGCAAACCACCCACCAGCAGCTCTACAAGGAGCTGCACGGCCTGCTGGAAAACGGCCTTGTCGATTGCCTCGACGTGGCGCAGGACGGCAAGCCCGACAAAAAAGTCTACACCCTCAACGCCGCCGGGGCGACGGAACTCGATACCCTGCTGGCCGGGGTCGCCAGCCCCTCCAAAATCCGCGACCCGCTGCTGCTCAAGCTCTTCTCCGGCCGCCGCCTGCCGCGCGAAGCCCTGCTGGCCGAGTTGGCCACCCACCGCGAACAGCACAAGCGCACCCTCGCCACCTATCGCCTGCTGCACGAACAGATGCAGGCCATGCCACCGGGCAAGCGCGAGCGTTATCACTTTCCGGGGCAGACGCTGCGGCTGGGGATTATGTATGAGGAGACCTGGTTGAAGTGGTGTGAGGAGGTGGCGGGGGAGATTTGAGGGTTGGGGGTGGGTATTGCCGATATTTTAAAGCAATATTCCATGCACGGCGCTTGCTGCTTCCACTGTTGCGAAAACGATGGTATGTGCAACTCGAAATGATCGTGTCCAAGACTGCAAGTCTCTACTGGGCGACCCATCCGGGTTAGATAAAGGTGTTGGGCCTTGACCGGGCGATCACCTATATTTGGAGCGCAGTGCGGAGTCCAGTTACGGAGTGGCCTATGAATAATCCATTTTTCCCGATGAGTGAGACGCTACTGGCGTTGCAGGAAGACTATTTTGTGTGTTTCCCCGAGGCCGCCGCGCGATTATCTGCAGGGCTATCGAACATGGAAATAGATACGCTGGAGGCGCAGTTGCGCCCCTATCGCCTTAGCACAGAACTGAGGACTCTCTATGGCTGGCATGATGGTGTGGCCTACGACGTATCTCCTGTGCCGCCAACGGTACTTTTGTCGCTGGCCGGAGCTATCGAGAGCCGGCGCTTCATGATGGAGGTCCTGGGGCCCCTTGGTTGCTGGAATCCACTCTGGTTGCCGATATTTGATCGATGGGACGGCTATTATTATTTCACTGTGCTATCACCAGAAGCTCAGGAATTTGCACCCGTTTTCGATTTTTCAAAAGCAGCGACCGAGGTGGTTCTGATGGCCACATCGGTCTCGGCATTCATGCAGGCCGCGTCCGTGTGCATGCGCAGGGACGATATTCGCTATGTCGATGGCCGAATGGAGTCACCTCTTGATGATCTGGATGGCACACTGCGGCAAATAGCGTTGGGCGGACAACCAAACCGGATTGATGGCGAAACAGAGTTCAGCGTTCAGGAGTCCGAAAACTGGCCACAGGCCTGGTTGCGTGCAGCAGGCGTCATGGAAGAAACCTACGTACAAGTTGGCGCGACTTGCGGCATCCTCGATTTTCTGGCCCGGCCAGATCGGGAGGTGGTCCATGGGCGGATTGTAGGGCTGATGGGGGGCTTGAATGGTCGCCTGATGGAGGTGAGCGACGGAACGAACAGCCTGACGGTTTTTTGCTCGGCCGATTGTGTCGGAATCAGTAGGGCCGGCATGGGCGTGAGGGCCGAGTTTGCCATCGAACCTTGCCATGGCCCGCTGCCGCTACCGTTTGAAACCGCCGATGCGGTAGCGGTTAAAATTGTGCCTTTGTCCTGATCGGGGAATTGGCCGGAAATGTCAGCATGACAGGTGCACCACGGCTTCCATAGCACCCCTCGACCTACAAACAGTACTCTTTTCAATCTTCATCCCGCATGATACAGCGGGGAAGCATGTAGGAGGAAACGTGGTTGCAGTGGTGTGAGGAGGTGGCGGGGGGGATTTGAGGGCTTGGGACCGTCGGCGGTTTGCCTCAGGCGCTCTCGCAGACATGCACTTTTTATAGTACACTCCTTTAAAAGATGAGTCATGGTTGAAAACACTGAAGGCGCCGGGAAAATCCCCTTGCTGTTCTACCGCAGCCTCGCGGGGACAGAACCGGTGCTGGAGTGGATCAAGAGCCTGCCGCCGGATGACCGCAGGGAAGTCGGTCGCGACCTGATGCGGGCACAATGGCGCTGGCCAGTGGGCATGCCCCTGTGTCGCCACATGGGTGATGGCCTGTGGGAGGTGCGTAGCAGCCTGCCCGGCGGTCGCATCGCGCGCGTGTTGTTCTGCACGCATCAAGGCAGTTTGGTGGCCTTGCACGGGTTTATCAAGAAAACGCAGAAAACCTCGCCTGACGATCTGGAACTGGCGAAGAAACGCATGAAAGAGGTCATGGCATCATGAGCAAAAATCACAATCCCCACATTGGCAGCAGTCTCGATGATCTTCTCATGGAAGACGGCATTCTTGAAGAAGTGCAGACCCAGGCCATCAAGGAAGTCATTGCTTGGCAGCTCGGCGAGGCGATGAAGGCGCGCGGTGTATCCAAAAGCGGCATGGCCAAACTCCTGCACACCAGCCGCACGCAGGTAGACCGGCTGCTTGACCCGGCCAGCGATGTCACCCTGTCCAGCTTGCAGCGTGCGGCGGCGCTGGTCGGACGGCAGGTACGGCTGGAACTGGTGTAATTCGGCCAGCAGAGAAGCCACCCCGTCCCCACTTGGTGCAACGCCCGCCCCCGGTGCACTTCCTGCCCACTCCCGGCGCATCACCCGCCCACAGCCTCACCCCACCCCCGCCAAGCCCCTGTTTTCCCTGAAAATCACCCTCTGGCACACTTCCTGCTGGCCGATTTTGCAAAGCCCTTATTGCGCGAGAGGCCGCTGAACCCCGGTTCGCGGCATATGGCATGGCCCGTTCCAGCGTGAAATCTGTTTGCCCCTACTGCGGCGTTGGCTGCGGTATGGTGCTGCACGTGGAAGACGGGCAGGTCGTGAAGGTGTCCGGCGACGAGGATCACCCGACCAATTATGGCCGGCTTTGCACCAAGGGCAGCTCGGCCCATGTGGCCCTGCGCAAGTCGGGCCGGCTTGAGGGCGCCTTTGCCCGCCACGACCGCCGGCAGGATCCGGTGCCGCTGGGCATGGACGAAGCCATTACCACCACGGCGCGCCGCCTGCGCGAACTGCTCGATACCCACGGGCCCGATGCGCTGTCGTTTTATGTGTCGGGCCAGATGTCCATCGAGGCGCAATACCTGATCAACAAGCTCGCCAAGGGCTTTGTCGGCACCAATAATATCGAGTCCAATTCGCGCCTGTGCATGGCCAGCGCCGGCAGCGGCTACAAGCTCTCGCTTGGGGCCGACGGCCCGCCCGGCTCCTATCAGGACCTGGACAAGGCCGACGTGTTTTTTGTCATCGGCGCCAATATGGCCGACTGCCATCCGATTCTGTTCCTGCGCCTGATGAACCGGGTGAAGGCCGGGGCCAGGCTGATCGTGGTTGACCCCCGGCGCAATACCACCGCCGACAAGTCCAGCCTTTTCATGCAGATACGGCCGGGCACCGACCTTGCCCTGTTGAACGGCCTGCTCTACCTGCTGCACCAGAATGGCCACACCGACGCTGACTTTATTGCCGACTTCACCGAAGGCTGGGAGGCCATGCCGGCCTTTCTGGCGGATTACACGCCGGAAAAAGTGGCGGAAATCACCGGCATACCCGAAGCCGACATCCGCAAGGCCGCGCAGTGGCTAGGCGAGGCGAAGGAGTGGATGAGCTGCTGGACCATGGGCCTGAACCAGAGCACCCACGGCACCTGGAACACCAACGCCATCTGCAACCTGCACCTGGCCACCGGCAAGATCTGCCGCCCCGGCAGCGGCCCGTTTTCGCTCACCGGCCAGCCCAACGCCATGGGCGGACGTGAGATGGGCTATATGGGCCCCGGCCTGCCCGGCCAGCGCTCGGTGCTGGTGGAGCAGGACCGGGCTTATATTGAAGACTTGTGGCAGTTGCCCGCCGGCACGCTCAAGTCGGCAATTGGGCAGGGCACCGTGGACATGTTCACACGCATGGCAGCAGGCGAGATCAAGGCCTGCTGGATCATCTGCACCAACCCGGTGGCCACCGTGGGCAACCGCCAGACGGTGATCGACGCCTTGCAGCGGGCCGAGCTGGTGATTGCACAGGACGCCTTCCTCGACACGGAAACCAACCGCTACGCCGATATCCTGCTGCCGGGCGCGCTCTGGGCCGAGGCCGAAGGGGTGATGATCAACTCCGAACGCAATATGACGCTGATGCAGAAGGCCACCGAGCCGCCGGGCACGGCGCTACCGGACTGGCAGATCATTGCGCGGGTGGCCTGCGCAATGGGCTTTGCCGACGCTTTCACCTACGCCTCGGCAGCCGAGGTGTTTGCGGAAATCACCCGCGCCTCCAACCCCAAGACCGGCTACGACCTGCGCGGCGCCAGCCACGAGCGCCTGCGCACCACGCCCTTGCAGTGGCCCTGTGCGCCGGACAGCAAAGACCGCAACCCGCTGCGCTATATCAACGACGGCATCAGCCAGACGCTCAAGACCCGGCCCGACGGTAGCCGGCCGCGCCTGATTTTCCCCACGCCACAGGGCCGGGGCGTATTTTTTGCCCGCCCGCACAGCGACCCGGCGGAAATGCCCGACCCGGACTTTCCGCTGGTGCTGAACACCGGGCGCCTGCAGCACCAGTGGCACACCATGACCAAGACCGGCAAGATTCCGATGCTGAACAAACTGAATCCCCGGCCCTTCGTGGAGATACACCCGGAAGACGCGGCGGCGCTCGGCATTGCCGAAAAAGACACGGTCGAAATCCGCTCGCGCCGGGGTCGTGCCCTGTTGCCGGCGGTAATCACCGAGCGCGTGCGCGCCGGCAGCTGTTTTGCGCCCATGCACTGGAACGACAGCTTTGGCGAAGACCTGTGCATCAACGCCGTAACCAATGACGCCGTAGACCCGATCTCGCAGCAGCCCGAACTCAAGTTCTGCGCCGTGGCCCTGAGCCGCGTAACGCCACCCGAGCGCGCCGAAGCCCCCGACAGCCACGCCGGAGCGGCGCCCACCCATGCAGCGCCTGCCACTCCCCTTCATGCAAGTTCGACCCAGGAACTGGACATGTCCCGAATTGATGCCCTGGCCACGCTGATCGGCCTGCCCGACACCCCGCCCCCCGTGCTCAGCGATGCCGAACGCCTGTATATGGCCGGCTTTGTCAGCGCCTTGCGCTCCAGCGAGGGCCGGCAGGCCGCCGGTCTACCCACGCTGCCGCCCTCTGCGCCCTTCGCTCCCAACACGCGGCTCTGGCTCGACGGCGTGTTGGCCGGGCTGTTCAGCCGTGCCGATAGCGGGCTGCCTGCGCCGGACGCCCCTGCCATGCTGCTGCCAGAGACAGCGGGAGCCCCAGCGGTACGCATCATGCGGGCGCGGCCCAGGGTCAGCCTGCTCTGGGCCTCGCAGACCGGCAATGTCGAAGCCCTGACCGAGCACTACGCCACCCGCCTGCTCGATTCCGGCTTTGAAATCCACCTGTCCTGCATGGCCGACGTGAAGCTCGATGCACTGGCAAAAATGCAGTACGTGCTACTCATGACCAGCACCTTTGGCGACGGCGACCCTCCCGACAACGGCCAGAGCTTCTGGCAAGCCTTGAAAGCGGAAAGTGCACCCCGGCTGGAGGGTGTGCAGTTTGCGCTGCTGGCCTTTGGCGACCCCAACTACGACCAGTTCTGCGGCCACGGCCGCCAGCTCGACGCCCGCCTGCACGCGCTGGGCGCGGCACGCCTGCTCGACCGGGTGGATTGCGACACCGAGTATCAGGCCACAGCCGACGCCTGGCTGGAGCGGGTCACCGCCTGCATCAAGGCCGCCGACGAGGCCCTGCACGCCGCCCCGGCCAACGGCATGATTCCGCCGCTGACCGGCCTGATGCCCACCAAGGCCAATCCGGCGCCCTCGCGGCTGGTGCAGAATCTGCGGCTGAACAAGGGCGCCACCAAGGACACCCGCTATTTCTCACTGGCCACCGCCGACACGGGCCTGGCCTATGAGGCCGGCGATGCGCTGGGGGTGTGGCCCAGCAACTGCCCGGAACTGGTGGACGAGATCATCTGCCTGAGTGGCCTCAACGCCGATGCCCCCGTGACCGTGGCCGGGCCCGGCGACATGCGCCTGGCCGACGCGCTCGGCAGTCATTTTGAAATCGCGCGCCCCGGCCCCGATACCCTGGCCTTTATCGCCGCCCGCACCCGCAACGGCGGGCTGAAAGACCTGCTGCAGGAGGAGCGCAAGGCCGAGCTGAAAAACTGGCTCTGGGGCCGGCAGCTGGCCGATGTGCTGCACGAATACCCGGTTGAGCTTTCTGCGCGGGAGCTGGTGGGCATGCTCAAGCGCCTGCAGCCGCGCCTGTACTCCATCGCCTCCAGCCCCAAGGCCCACCCCGGGGAAGTGCACCTGACCGTGGCCGCCGTGCGCTACGACAATGGCCGGCGCCAGCGCAAGGGTGTGTCCTCTACCTTTCTGGCCGACCGCGCCAGTGACGTTGGCGTGCCGGTATTCGTGCAGCAGTCGGCCCACTTCCGACCGCCGCGCCAGCAGGACGCCCCCATGATCATGGTCGGCCCCGGCACCGGCGTGGCGCCCTTCCGGGGTTTCCTGAACGAGCGCCGCGCCCGTGGCGACACCGGCCGCAACTGGCTGTTTTTTGGCGAGCAGCACGCCGCCACCGATTTTTACTACCGCGAAGAACTGGAAGGCATGCACCGCGACGGCCTCCTGACCCGCCTCGACCTCGCCTTTTCCCGCGATCAGGCCGACAAGATCTACGTGCAGGACCGTATGCGCGAACACGGGGCCGAGCTCTGGGCCTGGCTGGAAGCCGGGGCGCATTTTTATGTGTGTGGCGATGCCACTCGTATGGCCAGGGATGTCGATGTCGCGCTCAAGGGTATCGTCGCCCGGCATGGTGGCCTGAGCGACGAAAAGGCCGTGGAGTATGTGAACTGGCTGAGCCGGGAAAAGCGGTATGTGCGGGATGTTTATTGAGCCGCAGTCGAAGTGTGGAGACCTACGCTCTTGAAGCGTGGTTTTGCCTTGAGTAGCCCTTTGGCTTTGTAACATCACAAGACTCATTTCTTTCTACGTCATCGCCGCGAACGCGCACTTCCGTCCAGGCCCCGTTTGAAAACAAGCCCATAGCGCTAAAAAGAACACTGTCACCCCCTTGAACGCGGGAGCCCAGCGCCTTTTGCTGGCCTCGCAGAAAGGCACCGGGTTCCCGCGTGCGCGGGAATGATGAAATTGAGAGTGGCGAATTTTTCATTGGCCGCGCTCCGATACGCTCAACAGCATCAGGCAATCACCGCACCTGGAGGACGCGGATACTTAACGAATGTCCATTAAAGCGGAATATCCGACAGCCCCGTATCCCAAAAAGCAGGCCGTGGCGGCGGCTCACTGACGCCGTGCCGGGCACGCATATGGCTCGCCAGCATACGGCTCCACAGCGCCAGATAGTGCTCGATGACCCGCTCGTCGCGCACCAGATGCCGGTCCATGGCCATGCCGCGCAGCAGCCACTGTGTCAACACCATCAGCTGGCGTACATTGTCGTCCGCGCTCAGGGCCTCGAAATAGTGGTCGGCGGCCACGCCAATGGTGTCAAAGCCCGCCGTCCACAGCTTGCGCATGACCATGGCCAGCTCGGCGTCGTGGCGGCTTGCCACCATCAGTTCGAGGATGACAGCGCTGTCGCGCAGGCCGAATACCGTTGTCCAGAAGCCCAGGATGATCTCCGCCAGCCGGTCTTCCGACTCCCCCACCTGCCGTATCGTGTGCCCCAGCAACACATAAATCCGCCGCACCAGATGCTCCGCCGCCGCCTCGATCAGCGCCGCCTTGTTGGGAAAGTGGTGCAGGGGCGCACCCCGCGATACCTGCGCAGCGGTGATGATGCGGCTGACCGTGGTGCCGGCATAACCAACGCTCGCGAGGCAGTCCAGCGTGGCTTCCAGCAGGCGCAGACGCATGGCTTCGCTACGCTCGCCTTGCGTGCGGCGGCGTGGGGGGGTGGTGGTTTCGGTGCTGGTTTTGGTCATTGTTTTTCTCTGATCAGGACTCGGCTACGAACTGCTCCCTCTCCCTCCGGGAGAGGGCCGGGGTGAGGGGAACCCTTCATTGACGGTGGTTGACACCCCCTCACCCTAACCCTCTAACAGTTGCGCTCCCGGCGCAGCCCGGACTACCCCCATCCTTGGGGGTATCCCGGAGGAAGAGGGGATAAACCTACCCACCCCGCAAGCCCCACCTCGTCCCCGAATGACTAAAAGCTGGCCCAAGCAGCACTTGCGCCCAAGGTGACTGGCTGGTACTAATTAAACATGTTGTACGACCGTATTGTAAATAGCCCGGTCGGCAATTCCCAACCCTTGATCGAGTACGGAGACCCCGATGAGCAGTTCCAGCATTCCTACCCCCCTCAATGCCATGATCCCCCGCACTCTCTTCAATGCCGACCACGAGGCCTTTCGCACCACGGCCCGGCGTTTCTTTGAAACGGAGATCATGCCGCACCGCGAGCGCTTCGAAGAGCAACAGCACATCGACCGCAGTCTGTGGAACAAGGCCGGCCATCTGGGCCTGCTCTGCCCGACCATGCCGGAGGAATACGGCGGCGCTGGCGTTGACCGCCTCTACAGCGTGGTGATGATGGAGGAACAAGCGCGGGCGGGCGATTCCGGCTCGGGCTTTTCCCTGCACTCCGACATCGTCGCGAACTATATCAACAACTTCGGCAACGAAGAGCAAAAACAGGAGTGGCTGCCGAAAATGGCCAGCGGCGAGTGCGTGACCGGCATCGCCATGACCGAGCCCGGCACCGGCTCCGACCTGCAGGCGGTGAAGACACGCGCCGTGCTCGATGGCGATCACTACGTACTCAACGGCTCCAAGATTTTCATCACCAACGGCTATCTGGCCGACATGGTGGTTGTCGTGGCCAAGACCGGCGAGGGCGAGAAGGGCGCGCAGAATATTTCCCTGCTCATCGTCGATGCACACAGTGAGGGCTTCAGCAAGGGCCAGCCCCTGAAAAAGATGGGCATGAAGGCACAGGACACTTGCGAACTCTTCTTCAACAATGTCCGTGTGCCGAAAAAGAATCTGCTCGGCGGCGAAGGCATGGGCTTTTTCATGCTGATGCAGGAACTGGCCTGGGAACGCATGATGATCGCGGTCATCTGCATCGCCGGGGCCGAAGGCGCACTGGCCACAACAGTGGAATACGTCAAGCAGCGTACCGCCTTTGGCAAGCCCATCGCCAGTTTCCAGAACACGCGCTTCAAGCTGGCAGAAATGAAATCGGAAATCCAGATCGGCCGCGTCTATGTGGATCGTTGTCTGGAGCTGGTGCTGAAAAAGGAACTGGCCATCGATGCCGCTGCCGCCGCGAAGTATTGGGTTTCTGACCTGCTGAGCAAGGTGGTGGACGAGTGCGTGCAACTGCACGGCGGTTACGGCTACATGATGGAGTATCCGATTGCCCGCGCCTATGTTGATACACGCGCCAACCGGATTTACGGCGGCACCAACGAAATCATGAAGGAAATTATTTCGCGCATGATTTAAGCCGCACGGCTCAGGGCGAAGTCATCTGCAAAGAGCGCTGATCCCCTCTCCCTCCGGGAGAGGGGCAGGGGTGAGGGACGGACGTGGAAGCTACCGCTGCCAATGTTCAAACGCACCTCGGTCCCCTTCCCTCTCCCAAAGGGAGAGGGAAGGGGAGAACAAGCTCCGTGCCCTTGCCAAAAATAAATTCAGGATGCCAGAAAGTGGCCCAAGCCACCGCATAAAAAAGGAGCAAACCATGTCCGAATTACGTTTCGACGGCCGTGTCGCCATCGTCACCGGCGCTGGTAACGGCCTCGGTCGCCAGCACGCCCTGACGCTGGCCGCACGCGGCGCCAAGGTAGTGGTCAACGATCTGGGCGGCGGCGCCCACGGCGACGGAAAATCCTCAGCAGCTGCCGACAAAGTCGTAGCAGAAATTATCGCCGCCGGTGGCGAGGCCGTGGCCAACTACGATTCCGTAGAAAATGGCCAGGCCATCGTGCAGTCGGCGCTGGATGCCTTTGGCACCGTCGATATCGTGGTCAACAACGCCGGCATCCTGCGTGACATCAGCTTCCAGAAAATGAGCGATGCCGACTGGGACCTGATCATGCGTGTGCACCTGAATGGCAGCAAGAGCGTGTCGCAGGCCGCCTGGCCCATCATGCGTGACAAGGGTTATGGCCGCATCATCATGACCACCTCGGCCGCCGGTATTTATGGCAATTTCGGGCAGGCCAATTATTGTGCCGCCAAGCTGGGCATACTCGGGCTGGCGCATTGCCTCGCCGTCGAAGGCCAGAGCAAGGGCATACAGGTCAATACGATTGCGCCGATTGCCGCCTCGCGCCTGACCGAAACCATCATGCCGCCGGAATTGCTGGCCGTACTCAAGCCGGAGGCCGTTAGCCCGCTGGTGGCCTGGCTCTGCCATGAGGACTGCACAGAAAACAAAGGCCTGTTCGAAGTCGGCGCTGGCTATATCGCCAAGCTGCGCTGGGAACGTGCGCAGGGCTACAGCTTTGCGCTGGGCAAGAGCTTTGATGTCGATGACGTGGCCGGCAAATGGAGCCGCATTACCGATTTTACCGAATCCACCCATCCGGCCAGCACCACAGACTCCTTTGGCCCCATTCTCAGCAATATCAATAATCCGTCGTTGGGCGGTAATGAGTTTATTAACCTCGATGTTGCCTCGAAAACCGAACTGGTGCTGGAATCGTCCTATGACGAGCGCGACCTTGCCTTGTATGCGCTGGGTGTGGGTGCCGCCCGTAATCCGCTCGACAAGGAGGAGTTGCATTACGTGTACGAGCTGGATGGCGAATTCCGCGCCCTGCCGACTTATGGAGTGATGCCGCAGTCCAACGCCATGCTGGCCGCTGCCAAGAGCGGCACGCTGGCCCTGCCCGGAATGAACTTCGGCTTTGAGCGCCTTTTGCACGGAGAACAATACACAGAAATAAAACGCCCCCTGCCCAAGCACGCCAAACTGAAGCACACCTTCAAACTCAAGCAAGCCTATGACAAGGCGCCGAATGCCGTGGTGACTTTTGCCATTTCTTCCACCGACGAGAGCGGTGAGGAAATCATTTACAACGAAATGACCGCCTTCGTAAAAGGCGCCGGCGGCTGGGGTGGCGACCGTGGCCCCAGCGCCGACATCAACGTGCCACCCGACCGTGCGCCCGATGCCGTCATCGAGGAAAAAACCGACGCCAACCAGACCCTGCTCTACCGGCTTTCCGGCGACTGGAATCCCTTGCACGCCGACCCGGAATTTGCAAAAGCCTTTGGCTACGAGCGACCCATCCTGCACGGCATGTGCACCTATGGCTATTGCGGCCGCCACGTGATCAAGGCGTTCTGTAATAATGATGGACGTTATTTCAAGAGCATCAAGGCGCGCTTTGCCAAGACGGTGTTTCCCGGCGATACGCTGGTGACGAAAATGTGGAAAGAGTCCGATACCCGCATAGTTTTTGAAACCAGCGTCAAGGAACACAACGAAATCGTTATCAAGAATGCCGTCGTTGAGCTTTACAAGGAAATCCCGCAGCCCAAGGCAAAGGCCAAGCCTGTTGCCACCGTACAAGCGGCAGCCGCAGCGGTCATCGCCCAACCTGAGCGCCTGACCGCTGCCGACGTATTTTCCGTGCTGGCCGCCTATGTGGGTGAACACCCGGAACTGGCGGAAAAAACCAAAACGGTCTTCCAGTTCACCCTGAAAAATCCGGCATCAAGCTGGGTGCTTGATTTGAAAAATGGCCAAGGCTCCTGCGCTGCTGGCGTCGCAGAAAAAGCCGATGTTACGCTGGAACTGGATGAGGAGCATCTGGGCACCGTAGTCAGCAGCACACTGGCCGATGTGCAGAAACTGTTTTTTGGCGGCAAGTTGAAAATTGGCGGCAATATCATGGCCTCCAACAAACTGATCGTCTTGCAGGACATCAAGCCGCAGCGCTTTGAAGAAGCCAAAGCCAAACGGCTCGGTAGCAGTTCGGCGGTACCAGCGCCAGTCGCGGAGGTACCGGCCGCCAATGGCCAGCCGATAGTGGCCGATATCTTTACCGGTATCGACAAATATATCGCCCTCACTCCCGGCATTGTCGAAAAGGTAAAAACCCTGTTCCAGTTCAAGCTCAGCCATCCCGATGGCGATTTTGTCGTGGACATGAAAAATGGCAAGGGCAGCGCATGGACCGGTGAAGCTGAAAAGCCGGACGTGACCCTGAGCGCGACCACGGCGGATTTTGTCGGCATGTGCACCGGCGCCGAAGATGCACAAAAGCTGTTCTTCAGCGGCAAGCTGAAAATAGCGGGCAATATGATGGCGGCACAGAAGCTGGAATTCCTGAAAAAAATGGACCCGAAGCTGGTCGAGCAGGCCACGGCGGAACGGCTTGCCGCTGGTGGCAACACGAACACGCCAACGGTCAGCAGCGCGCGCATGGCCTTTGCCCCGGCGCTTTTCGCGGCACTCATGGAAAATATGAAAGAACCCGCCGGCCTGAATCAGCCCCTGCAATTCAACATCAGTGAACCCGAAGCCCACTGGCTGGTGGATTTCAGCCAGAGCCCCGCCGCGATAACGGCCACCCAAAGCGACAAAGCTGCCGCCACCTTCGGCCTCAGCGATGAAAACCTCGCTGCGCTGGCGCATGGCCGCCGTGATGTGCGCGATCTCTACCAGCGCGGCGAACTGCGCGTCGATGGCGACGCCCGGCTTGCACACAAGCTGCAATTCCTCACCAACATACTGTGATCAATTTTCAGGGAGAAATATCATGAAGCGTCGCGTCAATGTGATCGGTGTGGGGATGACCAGGTTTGCCAAGCCCGGCTCCAGTCCCGAATATTATGAAATGGCCCGCGAGGCCGGCACCAAGGCCTTGCAGGATGCCGGCATTCCCTATGGCGAGGTTGAGCAGGCCTATGCCGGGTATGTGTATGGCGATTCCACCTGCGGCCAGCGTGCGGTTTATGAGTTGGGGCTGACTGGCATTCCCGTGGTCAACGTCAACAATAACTGCTCCACTGGCTCCAGCGCGCTCTATCTGGCACGGCAGGCCATTGAAGGAGGGCTGGCTGAGTGCGTGCTGGCCATCGGTTTCGAAAAAATGGAAAAGGGCGCGCTGGGCGCCAAGTTCAACGATCGTGAGCCGCCCATGGGCCGGCACGCACAGGTCATGGTGGATGTGCAGGGCTTTAATCAGGCTCCGCCCGCCGCGCAGATGTTTGGCGGCGCCGGGCGCGAATATCGTTGGCAGTACGGCACCAAAAAGGAAACCTTTGCGCAGATTTCAGTAAAAGCCCGCAAGCACGCCAGCAATAATCCCTATGCGCTGTTCGGGCAGGTGCTGTCGCTGGAAGAAATTCTGGCCTCGGAGGATGTGTTCGATCCGCTCACGCGCTTCCAGTGCTGCCCGCCCACCTGCGGCGCGGGCGCGGCCATTCTTTGCTCCGACGAGTTTGCGCAGAAGCATGGCATCCGCAATCCCGTGTATATCGCCGCGCAATCCATGACCACGGACTATGCCAGCAGCTTTGACGAAAGCAGCATGATCAAGATGGTCGGCTACGACATGACGAAACAGGCGGCACAGCAGGTGTATGAAGCCGCCGGCATCGGCCCGGAAGACGTGGACGTGATCGAGCTGCACGATTGCTTTACCGCCAACGAACTGCTGACCTATGAAGGACTGGGCCTGTGCCCGGAAGGCGGCGCCGAGAAATTCATCTGGGATGGCGACAATACCTATGGTGGCAAGTACGTCACCAACCCCTCCGGCGGGCTGCTCTCCAAAGGGCATCCGCTGGGGGCAACGGGTCTGGCGCAATGCACCGAGCTGGTCTGGCAGCTGCGCGGCACAGCGGACAGGCGCCAGGTGGAAGGCGCCCGTATCGCCCTGCAACACAACCTGGGCCTGGGTGGCGCCTGCGTGGTGACGCTGTACCGGCGCGACTGAGACCCTATCCTTGGTACAGGCGCTGGTGGATTACCTGGTATTACAGGTGCCGGCAGCATTGGCTGAGTAGGTGGCAGGCCCCGAGCCTGCCCTGGCGGGTGCTAGTGTCCTGTGCGGTTAATTGGGTGTCGCATTCTTTGCCCTCTCAACGGCCTGAAGAATGGCGTCTGCGGATTTGGTCCAGGTAAATGGCTTGGCAAGATGTTCATTGTGTACGCCTACGAACCG
>Ga0302193_10001412_pt1 | contig 20644 bp, 15 predicted proteins | sample II_Bog_E3_3_FD_200228 | JGI IMG/M metagenome (GOLD analysis project Ga0302193, IMG submission 200228) | Peat permafrost microbial communities from Stordalen Mire near Abisko, Sweden - II_Bog_E3_3 | ecosystem: Environmental > Terrestrial > Soil > Wetlands > Peat | place: Sweden: Abisko...
AGAACCGGATCCGGGACACGCTGAGGGAGGCCCGCCGGAGCGGCGGCCGGCTCTAGTTCCGCTGGGACGTTCGGGTCCCGGCCCGGCTTTGCCTGCCGGCGGCTCCTTTGGCGCGGCATGTCCCTGGTGGTCTTGCGCCGGCCCACGCCGTCTCCGGAGCGGACGCGCCGACCCAAAAGTACCTCGCGGCGGAACACCGCCGCTCGGTTTGCCGTAGGAGGGCGCCGCTGGAATTAGGTTTCGTCACCTTCGCGGCGTCACGGGAACGATGGACCTCCGGACCAAAGAACACCCAAGGCAACGTTTCCCCACCATCGAGGGTTTCTACGGCAAACCGAGCGGCGGTGTTCCGCCGCGAGGTACTTTTGGGTCGGCGCATCCGCACCGAAGACGGCGTGGGTCGGCGCAAAACCACCCGGGACGGACCACGCCCCGGAGGCCGCCGGCAGGCACAGCCAGACCGGGACTCGAACCTCCCCGTGGAGCGAGGCGCCGGGAGTGCGCTCCCCCCTTGGGGAAAGAAAGCATGACTTCTCTGGGATTTCATGCGATGCTGGTGGTTTGGGCGAGATCCGGCAGGCGCAGTTCAGCTCCGTAGTATCCGGTGGCGCCCCGGGAGACATCTTGACCTTTGATACCTTCGCAGCCCTTGGCTGCTCCGAACCGTTTCTTTCGGCCCTGGCCAAGCGCGGGTTCACCGCCCCCACCCTGGTCCAGGCCGAGTCTTTCCAGCCGGGCCTGGAAGGCAAGGATCTGCTGGTGCAGAGCCGCACCGGATCCGGCAAGACCCTGGCCTTCGGCCTGCCGCTCATGCACCGGCTCAGCGAAGACAAGCGGCCCCAGGCGATCGTCCTGACCCCCACCCGCGAGCTGGCCCAGCAGGTGGGCGAAGAGCTTCAGAGCGTCATGCCGAGGTTGGAAATCGCCTTGCTGGTGGGCGGCCTGGGTTATGCCCCCCAGCTCAAGGCACTCAAATACGGCGCCCGGGTCGTGGTGGGCACCCCCGGACGGGTGCAGGATCACCTGGACCGCGGCACCCTGGACCTCTCCGGTGTTTCCATGGTGGTCCTGGATGAATGCGACGAGATGCTGAACATGGGCTTCCTGGAGGATGTGGAGAAGATCCTGTCCGGGGTGCCGCCGGGGCCCCAGACCTTCCTGTTCTCCGCCACCCTCCCCGCCCCCATCGCCAGTCTGGCCAAGCGGTTCCTGAACAATCCCCATCGGATCAACCACAGCCAGACCGAAGGCACCTCCCAGCACGCCGACATCGAGCACACCCCCTGCCTGGTGGCCGACCATCTGCACACCAAGGCCCTGGTGAACTTCCTGCTGGCGGACGAGCCTTCCTCGGCCCTCATCTTCACCAAGATGAAGGTGACTACCGAAACCGTGGCCCAGCAGCTGCGGGACGCAGGCCTCTCCGCCGACTGCCTGCACGGCGACCTGAGCCAGCAGACCCGCAACCGGATCCTCAATCTGTTCAAGGACGGCAAGCTGCGCTACCTGGTGGCCACCGATGTGGCGGCCCGGGGCATCGACGTGGAGGCGATGCCGCTGGTGGTGCACATGGGCATCCCCACCCAGATGGAGAGCTACATTCACCGTTCCGGCCGCACCGGCCGGGCCGGCGCCAAGGGTGCCTCCCTGGCGCTGGTGAATTTCAAGGAATCCCGCATCCTGCTGGCCTGGAGCCGCCGGGGTGGGCTGAAGCTGGACTGGCGTGCCCTGCCCACCCAGGCCGAGATCCGCGAGACCCGCACCCGCAAGCTGGCCGAGCGCATCGCCGGAGTGGAGGCCCCCCAGCACCTGGAAGCCGCCCAGCGCATGCTGGCGGAACGGGATGCGCCCGCCCTGGTGGCGGCGCTGCTGTCCCTGGTGGTGGGTGAAGCGAAGGATGGCTACGACATTCCCGATTCCCCCAAGCAGGAATATTCCACCGAGAAGCGCCCCTACAAGCCTAGGCCGGGGGAGAAGGCTGGTTGGACCCCTGGCACGAAACCACCGTTCCGCCGGGACGACCGGCCCGCCAAGCCCTGGACCGACAAGGCCGCCGGGCCCAAGAAGCCCTTCGACCCAACCAAGAAGCGCTGGGAAAGCGGCACCTCCGCCGCCCCGAAAAAACGCGGCCAGGACTGAGCCAGGTGACGACGGCCACCGGCTGAAGGCGAGACACCTTCAGCCCGCCGGTACAAGGCCAGGGCCCCCAGCCGGGGGCCCTGGCCTTGTACCGAACCTATTTCCCGCTGGAGAGCACCGAGCGCACCGCGACTGCGATGGCCTTGAACACGCCGGGGATCTGCTCCTCGGTCAGGCAGGAAAAGGCCACCCGCAGGTTCGCGTCGCCCAGGGCGATGGTGCCGACCCCATGCTCGTCCAGCAGCTTCAGCCGGACCGTGTCGGCATCGGCGCCCTTGAGCCGCAGACACATGAAATAGCCACTGTTGAAGGGATACACGTCCCAACAGTCGGCATACTCCGGCTTGCGGCATTCCGCTCCGGTCACCACGGCCCGCCGGCGCAGGACCTCCACCTTCTCGGCCTGCTGCCCGCGGAAGGCGGGATCCTGCAGGGCCTTCAGGACGATGGTCTGACCGGGGTGGGTGATGCTGGAGACCACGGCGCGGATCAGGCCGGCGGTCTTGTCCTCCAGGGCCTTGTAGACGGCGGCGGTGCCGTTCTTGACCCCGAAGGTGATGAAACCCACCCGCACGCCCCAGACGAACTCCTCCTTGGTGGCTCCGTCCACCTTGACCGCCAGCAGGTTCGGATGGGCCTGGCACAGCCGCCCGAACAGGGATTCCCGTTCGCAATCGCCATCGTAGAACATGCCGTAGTAGGCATCATCGCACACCACCACCAGCCTGGTCCCGGCCTGGGCGGCCGCGGTCAGCCGTTGCACGATCCCCAGGGCCTCGGCCCTCGTGGGGGTGTAGCCCGAAGGGTTATTGGGGAAGTTCAGGGAGACCACGAGCTTCTGGCCGACCCGCTGGTCCAGGGCCTGGGCGAACCCATCCAGATTGAAGCCGCTGAGGGTCGGGGTGAAGAACGGGTAGCAGCTGATGTGGGCTTCGAGCCGGGTTTCCCAGGAAAGGTTGTAGTTCTCCCACATCAGGTCGCTGGAGAGGGCCTCGTCGCCGGGATCCAGGAACAGCTCACCCACCAGGGACAGGCCGTGGGTCAGGGCATTGGTGACCACCGGGTTGGACACCAGCTGGCCGCCCATGGACGGGGTCTCCTCCCGCTGCTTTCCGGCCCAGGCCTGGCGCAGGTCGGGCATGCCATAGCTGGGGGCGTAGTCGTAGACTTCGGAAGGGGTCAGGCCGCTGAAATAACGGTGCACGCTCTCCAGGTGCATGGGCGCGCCGTTCTCAGTGGCGATGCCGATGGTGGCATTGGCGACCTTGGCCTTGTGCTTGGCCTGGGCGCCCTGGGCCAGGATGCCCATGGTGGGGAAGAAGAAACGTCTACCACGCTCGCTCAGCAGCTCGTAAACCGCCGGACAGTCCTTGCGGATGGCCGCGTTGGCCTCCTCCGCCAAGGGATTGAGGACGGCTTCCTGGATTGCGCTCATGGGATCTCCTTCGGTGGGATTGGCTTGCGTCTTTTCATTATCCACACGGGAGGAGCCGGGTGGCCGGATCCATGGCGGCTACAGATTCGGATCCTCGGCTGCCCGGGAATCCTTGGCCTGGCCATTGGCCGGCGGCGGCGGCGGGGCACCGGCGCCCCAGGCCAGGTTCTGCATCGGCTGGGTGTGGGCGCGATCCCTGGCTTCCCGAACGGCGGTGATGCTCTCGGCGGTGCTGGGGGTCTTGGGCCCGGTGCCGGGCTTGAAGGCCAGCCGGATCAGATCCGTGGGCTGGGTGGCGCTGGTGGCCACCAGGCCGGTGTAGCGGTCCACTTCGGCCCACTCCATGCCGTCGGGAACCGGGAACTCCTCCTTGGGCGTGCCGGCCAGGGCGACCTTCATGAAGTCCACCCAGATGGGCAGCGCCACCTTGGCGCCGTCGGCCCCCTTGTAGATGGTCTTCTTGGCGTCCAGGCCGACCCAGACCCCGCAGGCGATGCGGGTGGAAAAGCCCACGAACCAGCAGTCGGTATGGTCGTCAGTGGTGCCGGTCTTGCCGGCCAGGGGCCAGCCCAGCTCATTGGAGCGGGCGCCGGTGCCCCGCTGGGCCACCCCCTGCAGGCACTGGATGAGCTGATAGTTACTCATCGGTTCCACCACCTGGTCACCGGGGATCCCGTCGTGGGTCTCGAGCACCTTGCCTTGGCGATCCACGATCTTCTTGATGAGGAAAGGCGGCGGCGCCTGGCGCCCGCCGTTGGCGAAGGTTCCGTAGCCCCGCACCATGTCCTTCAACGTGAGGTCGGACGCGCCCAGGGCAAGGCTGGGATAGGGGATCATCCGCCCGCCCACCCCGGTGGCCCTGGCGAAGGCGATGACGTTGTCGATGCCAGCCGCCTCCAGGGTGCGGACCGCGGGAACGTTGCGGGAATCCCGGATGGCCTCCCAGATGGGGATGGGCCCCCAGAAGTCCCGCTCGTAGTTCTTGGGCTCGTAGATCGTGGTGTCGAAGGTGAACTTGGTGGGCACGTCCTCCACCATGGTGGCGGGGGTCTTGCCCTCGGTGAAGGCGGCGCCGTAGACGAAGGCCTTCATGGTGGAACCCACTTGCCGTTCAGCCTGGAACGAGCGGTTGAACTTGGAGCGCTTGAAATCGTAGCCGCCGACCATGGCCCGGATCTCCCCGGTCTGGGGCTCCACCGACAGCAAGGCCCCTTCCACTTCCGGCTCCTGGTCCAGTTCCAGCCGAGTGGGCACTCCGTCGTCTCCAGCGGCCTTGACGATGAACAGCGGCGCGGCTCCGCGCATGAGCAGCGAACGGACGGCCTTGCCCGCCCAGGCGAAGGCGGTGTCGGGCACGGTCAGCACCTGCTTGCCAATCCGGACCTGGGCGGCCCCGGGTTCCCAGCCCTGGATGATCCCCCGCACGGAATCACCCTCTTCGAAGAACCGGTTCCAACCGGGCAGCTGGGCCGAATCGGGATTGTCCACGAACTGGACCCCTTCCTTGCGGAAACCCCGGCGCCGGTCCACCCCCCGCAGACCCGACCGCACCGCCTCGTTGGCGGCGGCCTGCCACACCGAATCGATGGTGGTGGTCACCTCCAGGCCGCCTTCCAGCACCCTGGCGCTGCCATACTTCTCATAAAGGTATTTGCGCACCTCTTCCACCGGGTAGGGGGCGATGGATTCCTCCTGGGCGTTTTCCCGGGCCAGGCGGATGGGGCGCTCGCTGAAGGACTTGGCATCGCTGTCCTTCAGGTAGCCCTCGGCGGCCATGCGCCGGAGCACGTGGTTGCGCCTGGCCTTGGCGGCCGCCCTGGCCTTGGGATCCGGGTTGTAGGGATTGTACCAGTTCGGGTTCTGCACCAGGCCGGCCAGCAGGGCGCATTCCTCGACCGCCAGCTGGGGGGCGCTCTTGCCGAAGTAGAACTGGGCGGCGGCCTCGATGCCATAGCGGCCGCCGCCGAAATAGACCTCGTTGGCGTACGATTCGAAGATCTGTTTCTTGGTGTAGGCTTTTTCCAGCTTGAGGGCGAGGATGATCTCCTTGAGCTTGCGATCCAGGCGCCGCTGGCGCTTGGCGGTCACCGTCCGCACCAATTGCATGGTGAGGGTGGATGCGCCTTCCCGGCGCTGGCCGAAGCTGGTCAGGAAGTTGGCCCCGGCACGCAGCATCCCCCTTGCGGATATCCCACCATGGTTCATGAAATCAGCATCCTCCGTGGCGATCACCGCGCCCACGAAGGCCCTGGGAATATCCCCGAAGGGAATGACCACCCGGTTCTCTTCGGCGAAGACGCCGATGACATCGCCGTTCCGGTCCAGCACCTTGGTGATGGTCTTGGGCACCCGCAGGGCGAAAAAGGTGAGGAAGCTGTCCACGTCCCGGGACATTACCGACCAGGCCACCACCAGGGCGACGGCCCCTGCCCCGGCCAGACCCAGGAGGCTCCCTATCACCCAGCGGAGCGAGCTTCTGCCGGTAGGCTGGGTTTTCCGCGGGTTATGTGCCTTGGTTGCCATGGTCCCAGGTTAACCTAAGTATATGTCTCGACCCACTCTCGTAATTGTGGCGAAATCAAGGTCCACCTGGCTCTCCAACTCCCTGCGGGAGACGGTGCCGGCGTTCCTGGACCGGGGCTGGCACGTGGTCGCCCACCCCAAGATTCGCAGTGCCTGGCTGGCAGCCGGTCTACCGGACTCGGCCTTTTCCGGGGATCCCCTGTTCGCCGCCCAGTTGGAGCAGCCTCAGCTATGCCTCGCATTGGGGGGCGACGGGACCCTGCTCACCGCCGCCCGGTACGTGGGCGTCAGGGGCACTCCGCTCCTGGGCATCAACCTGGGCTCCCTGGGCTTCCTCACCTCCCATCCCTCCGAACATGCCGCGGAGGTCATCCAGGCCTATTTTGAAGGCCGTTTCACCCCGGAAACCCGCACCATGCTGGACACCCGGGTGGTGCGCGGCCAGGAGATCCTGCCGGGCCGGCCAGTGCTCAACGATGCGGTGGTGGTCAAGGGCATGGTGGCGCGCCTGCTGGAGTTCCTGATCGAGATCGACGGCTCCCCCGCCGCCCACCTCAAGGGCGACGGCATCATCGTGGCCACCCCCACGGGCTCCACCGCCTATTCGCTGTCCGCCGGGGGCCCGATCCTGCATCCCGCCATGGACGCCCTGGTCATCTCCGCCATCTGCCCCCACTCGCTCACCTTGCGCCCGATCGTGGTGCCCGGCCACCTGCCGGTGGCCATCACCCTGGTCCATGCCGAGGACGCCCACCTGACCCTGGACGGCCAGCTGGAGTCCGCCCTGCTGGCCGGAGACCGGGTGGAGTTCCATAGATCCGCCCATTCCATCACCCTGCTCCAGGATACGAATTTCTCATTCTTCCGCCTGCTGCAGGAAAAGCTGCACTGGTCCGACCGGTAGGGAGTTTGGCGACGGAAAGGCCCGTGTTCCCGATTTTCGCCAGGGTCGCCGGGGTCAGTTGCTGCCGCAACCGACCCCGGCGCTAACTGAAACCGGATCCAGGCGGACGGGTTCCTGTTCACTGGAAAGCAGATCCACCAGATCTTTTAGGAGCGGAAGCTGGTCTGACTGCGCAAGCCCAAGTTCTGTTCTACCGAAGCCAGATGCCTGCCCGATCGTGCCTGCTGGATCTGCTTTCCAGTGAATCGGGACCCCAGCGCATGGATTCCCGTTCAGGTACCGTCCCGGCCGGTTGCGCCAGCAACCGACCGGGACGACCCTGGCGAAAATCGGGGACACGGTCAATTCCATTGCCACACCCCTACGGCTTTTCGCCCTGGCGCAGGCGTTGCTCGATCTGGACGAGCACTCCGGGCAGGTCGGCCACCGTGTCGATCACGTAATGGGCGCCCCAGCCAAACAGCCGCTCGGCGGCCCGATCCCGGCGGCTCCGCCGTTCCGCTTCGGACAGGACGGCCACCTCCGCCAGGGAGAGGCCCATCTCGTTCCCGGACAGGGCGATCCCCACGGTCCACATGGCGGCGCTGAGGCCTTCGATGATCCCCGGTTCGGTGTCGTCCACTTTCACGCAGGCCGCGAGTTCGGTCACACCCAGTTCGATCACGTTCGCCAAGGCCATCCAGGGCCCTGGGCGGCCACCGGGCTTCAGATCGTCACCGGCCAGGGTGTGGTCCAGCCTGAGCCCGTGTTCCGACGCGCACTGTTCCAGCTTGCCCATGACCGCCCTGGGGTAGCCGGAACTGCCACCCGTGCGCACCCCCCGCGCCCGCAACCCTTCCACCAGCTCGACGGCTCCGGGGATCGGCCCGGAATACTCGGCGATGTACTCGATCTGCAGCGGCATGAAGCGGGCGTACAGGGCGTCCACGTCGGCGCTGTCCATCCCCCGCAGGTGGCGCTCCCGCCAACGTTCCGCCACGGCCGGAAGCCGCCCCAGGGCCTGGATGTGGTGCCACTTGGGCAGGCCCATGGGCACCCGGGCCTCGGCCAGGCTCACCTCGACCCCGCGCTCGGCGAACGCCTCGAGCAACACCTTGGTGGGAGCGAAGGAGCCATAGTCGACGATGGTTCCCGCCCAATCGAAGATCACCGCCTGGACCGGGCCCTTGCTCGACTGCCGGTTCATGACACCCTCCCGCTCTGGATCAGGTGCCGGTCCGGATCCGGTGCCAGGACGCCCATGGCCCGCAGGGCCTGGCCTATGGCAGCGACGGCGCCATCGATTTCAGCCCGGCCGATGGCGCCGATGCAGCCCACCCGGAAGGTCTCCACCTCCGTCAACTTGCCGGGGTAGAGCACGAACCCGGCCGCCTTGACCCGGTCGTAGAGTTCGGGGAACGAGTAGCCGGGATGGTCCGGGGCGGTCACGGTAACGATGATGGGGGATTGCAGCTCACCGGGCAGGAAGGGTTTGAGTCCGAATGGCGCCAGCCCCGCCAGCAGCCGCCGGCAGTTGCCTTCATACCGGGCCAGCCTGCCATGGCGGCCGCCTTCGGCGTCGAACTGGTCCAGGGCCGCCCCCAGGGCCGCGACCACGTGGGTCGGCGGGGTGAAGCGCCAGCGGCCGGTCTTCTGCAAGTAGACGTATTGGTCGTGGAGGTCGAGGGAGAGGGAATGGGACCGCCCCTTGGCGGCCAGGAGCGCCTCCCGGTCCGCCAGCACGAAGCCCATGCCGGGAACGCCTTCCAGGCCCTTGTTGCTGGAGGCGATCACCGCCTCGAAGGCGATCTCCCGGGCCGACAGCGGCAGGACCCCGAACGAGCTCATCGCATCGATGATCAGCCCCCTTCCGGCCGCCTGGACCACCCGCGCCACCCGCTCCAGGGGATTCAACATGCCGGTGCTGGTTTCGCAATGGATGATCCCGACATGGGTGATGGCCGGGTCCTGGGCCAGGACCTGGGCCACCCGGCCGGGATCCACCGGGCTGGTTTCGCCGAAGTCCAGCACCGCCAGGTTCCGCCCCATGAGTTCGGTCAGCCTGGCCATCCGCTGGCCATAGGCGCCGTTCACCAGAACCAGGAGCTTCCCGTCCCGGGGCACCAGGGTGCCGATGGCCGCCTCCACCGCATAGGTCCCGGAGCCCTGCATGGGCACGCAGGCGAAGGTGACCTCCCCGTCCACGATCGCCACCAGGCGGCGGCAGACCTCCGCGGTCAGGGCGTTGAAGTCGGTGTCCCAGGAACCCCAGTCGTTGAGCATGGCCACTTTCGTGGCCAGCGACGTGGTCAGGGGTCCGGGGGTGAGCAGGATCGGGTCGCGCATGGGTCGCTCCGGGGAGATTGGGGAGAAGGGATCAGGCCGCGCTGCGGCGCCAGGCTTGGGCCCGCCGGTTCAACAGCCAGCCGGCGCCGTAGAACACCAGGGTGACCGCGAAGGAGCTGGCCACGATCAGGGTGGCCATGGCCGCGGCCGAGGCGGTGTCGCCGGCGTCGTCCATGTTGAGCACCGCCACCGAGGCCAGCACGGTGTCCGGCGTGTAGAGGAAAATGACGCAGCTGACCGTAGTCATGGCGGAGACGAACAGGAACCGGGCCACATCCAGCAGAGCCGGCAAGGCGATGGGCAGGGTGACCCGGCGGCAGGTGGTCCACCAGGACCGTTTCAGGCTCCGCGCCACCGCCTCCACCTCCCCGTCGATCTGCCTCAGGGACGTCATGACGGTCAGATGGGCCGTGGTGTAGAAATGCATGACGGTCGAGACCACCAGGATCGCCAGGGTGCCGTAGATCCGGTGCAACGGGTTGCCGGGCCGGTTGAAGCAGAAGACATAGCCCAGGCCCAGCACCAGCCCGGGGACCGCCATGGGCAGCAGGGCCATGGACTGGATCACGGCCGAGACCGACCGGGGCGCCGGGGTCTTCTCCACCAGGTAGGCGCAGCCGAACACCATGGCACAGCCCACCAGCGCCGTCAGGGCGCCCAGTTTCAGACTGTTCCGGAAGGCCAGCCAGCCGCCTCCGTCCATGTTGGCGAAGTCGTAATGGGCGAGGGTGGGATGCAGGTTGTAGGGCCAGAGTCTCATGAAGGAAGCCGCGATGGCGGTGCCGGTCATGGCCAGCAGGAAGACGCTCACCAGCGCGCAGAGCCAGAAGAGCAGCCCGTCCCGCAGGTGGCCGGGTTTGGCCGAAAAGGCCTTGGAACTCCCGCTGATGGCGCCGGTCCGGCCCCGGGCCAGCCAGCGCTCCACACCGAAGCTGAGCACGGCCGGCAGCAGCAGGATCAGGCCGATGGCGGCGCCCTTCTGGAAATTCTGCTGGCCCAGCACCTGTTTGTAGGCCTCCAGGGCGAGCACGTTGGTCTGCCCGCCCACCACGATCGGCACGCCGAAGTCGGTGATGACCAGGGTGAAGACGATGAGACAGGCGGAGATCAGGCCGTAGCGGATGTTGGGCACCGTGACCGTGAGGAAGCGCCGGAACCGGCTCGCGCCCAGCACTTCGGCCGCTTCGTAGAGCCTGGCGTCGGCGACGCCCAGGGCGGTGAGCAGGACCAGGATGGCGTAGGGAAAGGTGTAGAAGCCTTCCCCGAGCATGATGCCGATCGGTCCGTAAATGGAGTGCCCCTGCATCCAGCTTTTGAGCAGGCCCTGGTGGCCGAAGAGATAGACCAGGGAAATGGCCGGCATCAGCGAGGGGGTCAGCAGGGGGCTCAGGGCAAGCAGCTTGAACAGGGCCTTCCCGGGGATCCTGGACTGGGTCAGGGCATAGGCGAAGCCCAGCGCGCAAGGCACCACCAGGGCCGTGGTGGCGCTGGCGATGGCGAGGCTGTTCCAGGCCGCATCCCGCAGCCTGGGCTCGGTCAGGACCGCCCGCAGGTTGCGGATCCCGGCGAACTGGCCATCGGGCGCCTGCAGCGCCTTCACCAGGATCTCGGCGAGGGGCCAGACCAGGAAGACGATGAGCAGGCCGGCCGCGACCCAGGCCAGAAGCTGGGCGAGCCGTTCATCGGACGCCAGCACCGGCCCCCGGTTGGCCTGGATCATACCGCTTCCGCCGAGAACAGGCGCAACCGGTCCGGGGGGAATTGCAGCGGCACGGTCTGGCCCTCGATGATCCAGGGATCCTTGGCGTTGAGGTCCACCTGCAGGACGATGTCCCGGGCCCGTTCCAGGCGCAAGGTCGCCCGGCGCACCGGCCCCAGGAACTCCAGGCTCTCCACCAGGGCCATGATCGGACTGGGTCCATGCAGGGATGCGATCTGGATGTCTTCGGGACGGCAGAAAAGGCGGGCCGCCCCGGCCGGATAGGAACCCGCAACCGGAATCTCATGCCCGGCCAGTTCCACCTTGCCGTCATCCCGCACCGTCACCGGCGGCCAGTTGGACTGGCCGACGAAATCCGCCACGAAGCGGGTGGCCGGCTGGTGGTAGATCTGCTCGGGAGTGCCGACCTGCTCCACCCGGCCGTGGTCCATCACCGCCACGGTATCGGCCAGGCTGAGCGCCTCTTCCTGGTCGTGGGTGACCATGATGGTGGTGATGCCAAGTTTCTGGTGCAGCAGCTTGAGTTCCCGGCGCAGGTGGACCCTCACCTTGGCGTCCAGGGCCGACAGGGGTTCGTCCAGGAGCAGCATGCCCGGGCAGGTGGCCAGGGCCCGGGCCAGGGCCACCCGCTGCTGCTCGCCCCCGGACAGCTGGTTCGGGAATTTCCGTTCGTTTCCGCTCAGGCCAACAAGCGCCAGGAGTTCCGCCACCCGCGCCCGGCGCTGCGCGCCACCGGTCCGGAGGCCGTAGCCGATGTTCTCGGCGAGGTTGAGGTTCGGAAACAGGGCGTAGTTCTGGAATACGATGCCGAAATCACGCCGAGACGGGGGCAGGCGGCTGATGTCCCGGCCCGCCACCAGCACAGTGCCCAGGTCCTGGGTTTCGAGCCCGGCGATGATCCGCAGCAGGGTGGTCTTGCCGCATCCGGAAGGCCCGAGCAGGCAGAGAAACTCTCCCTGGGCGACCTGGAGGCTGATGTCGGCGAGGGCGGTAAAGGCCCCGAACCGTTTGACGATTCCGTTGACCGAAAGAAATTCGCGCATTGGCGGCCCCTGGCTCGACGTTTCACTACTTCGGCTCGGACTTGCCGTCGTAGCGCCTGGTCCACTCGTCCAGGATCCGTTCCCGGTTGCTGGCGGACCACTTGAGGTCCTGCTTGACCAGCAGATGCTCGAAGTTGGCGGGCAGCAGGGCATTCGGCTTGGCCACCCCGGGATAGGCGACGATGGCGAAGTTCTTTTCATAGAGCTGGTTGGCTTCCCTGGAGGCGCACCAGTCGGCCAGCTTCTTGGCCGCATCCAGGTTCTTGGTGCCCTTCATGATGGCCGTGGCCTCCAGATCCCAGCCGAGCCCGTCCTTGGGAAACACCAGATCGATGGGCGCCCCCTCCTCCTTGAGCTTGGCGGCCCGGTATTCGAAGGTGATGCCGATGGGAAATTCGCCCGAAGCGGCCATCTTGCCGGGCTTGGAGCCGGAATGGACGTAGAGGCCGATGTTCTGGTGCAGCTTGTCCATGTAGTCCCAGCCGCCCTTCTCCCCGAACAGGGTCAGCCAGGCGGTGACGTCGAAGTAGCCGGTGCCGCTGGAGGCGGGGTTGGGCATGACGATCTTGCCTTTGTATTCCGGCTTGAGCAGGTCCTTCCAGGTTTCCGGTTTGGTCAGCCCGGCTTTGGCGGCTTCCACGGTGTTGAAGCAGATGGTCGCGCCCCACACATCCATGCCCACCCAGGTCGGGGGATTGGTCTCGCTGACGTAGTGCTTGTTGAGTTTTTCAACGCCCTTGGGGGCGTAGGGCTGCAGCAGGTTGTCCTTGGCCAGCAGCAGCAGGGAGGACGCCGCCACCCCCATCACCACATCCGCCTGGGGCGCGGCCTTCTCGGCCAGGAGCTTGGCCGTGATGATGCCGGTGGAATCGCGCACCCACTTGATCTTCACTTCCGGGTAGGCGTGTTCGAACGAGGCCTGGTAGGCCTGGATCTGGTCCGCTTCCAGGGCGGTGTAGACCGTGAGCGGAGTCTGGGCGAAACAGATGGTGCCCGCCGCCCCAAGGGCAAGGCGGCACACGAACGATACCAGCAGGCGACGCGTATTCATGGGGACGCTCCTTGTCGGGTGGGTTTGGTTCACCCCTACTCTGACAAAGGCTGGTTTCAACCCTGGAACGATCCGGCACCATCTGTGTTAATTGGATCCCCCAGCCAACGGCAGAGCATCGAATGCAGGGATTGGCGGGTCAGGGGCTTGGACAGATAGTCGTCCATGCCCGCCGACAGGCATCGTTCCCGGTCCCCCTCCAGGGCATGGGCGGTCATGGCGATGATGGGCAGCCGGGTGCCCAGGGACCGTTCCTGTTCCCGGATCCTCGCCGTAGCGGTGAACCCGTCCATGTCGGGCATCTGACAGTCCATGAAGACCAGGGCGAAGGATTCCTCCTCAAGCCACAGGAGGGCTTCCCGGCCGTTGTTGGCCAGGGCCATGGAAATCCCCATGGACTGGAGCATGACCTGGGCCACCTTCTGGTTGACCCGGTTGTCCTCGACCAGGAGCACCCTGGCATTGAAGCGCTGGAGGGGCTGGGTGGGGGAGGCCTTGGGTTCTGCTTCCCGGGAGAGGGACAAGGGCAGCCGGACGGTGAAGGTGGATCCGGTTCCCTCGCGGCTTTCCATAACCACGGTACCCTTCATGCCCTCCACGATCCGGCGGCAGAGCACCAAGCCCAGCCCGCTCCCGCCATATTTCCGGGAGGTCGAGGCATCCGCCTGGGTGAAGGGCTGGAAAAGGTGGGCCTGGGCCGCCAGGGGAATCCCGATCCCGGTGTCCTCCACCCTGAGCACGAGGGTGGTCCGGTCGGCCACCGGGTCGAGGGCTTTGAGCCCGATCCGGATCCGGCCGCTGGGGGTGAACTTGACCGCATTGCTGACGAGATTGGAAAGGACTTGGCGGATCCGGCCAGGATCGCCCAGCAGCTTCCGGGGCAGGTGAGGATCCAGGTCCACGGTGAGTTCCAGGGCACGGCCGCCGATCCTGGAACGGAACAGTTCAGCCACTTGGAGTACCAGGTGGGCCGGGTCGAAGGGTATCGCCTCGAACGCCAGCTGTCCGGCCTCGATCTTGCTGAGGTCGAGAATATCGTTCAGGAGCGCCAGCAGGGCATCGCCACTATGGCCGATGGCCTCCACATACTCCTTCTGCTCGGGGTCGAGCTGGGTGTCCCTGAGCAGTTCGGCCATGCCCAGGACGCCATTCATCGGGGTCCGGATTTCATGGCTCATATTGGCGAGGAATTCGCTTTTCGCGCGGTTGGCGCTCTCCGCGGCGGTCCGCGCCTGCTCGAGGTGTTCAATCAACAGCCCTTTTTCCATGCCGAGCCGGATGGCGGAGTCCAGGGTCTCGTGGAGGTAGCTGGCGCTGAGCAGCACCGCCACCAGGAAAACGCCCACCATCCCCGCCAGGGCATAGCGGATCGGATGGTAGGGCTGGATCAGCAGCATAGCCAGGAAAGGCACCGCCACCAGGGCCGCGAAGGTGCGGAAGGCCTTCGGAACCGAAGCCAGCAGCGGAACCGCGCCGGCCACCATTCCCGCCATGACCAGCCCGGTGAAGAGCATCGCCGTGTCCGAGGCACGCCAAATGAAAAGGACCGAACCGAGGCCCCAAATGGAACCGGCCACCCTGACCGACTGGAGGTATCGGCGCCGCCACACCGATGAGCCGTCCGCATCCACCTCCGCCCGGTGGAATCCCGAGGCCAACCGGATGCGCCATGCCGCAACCGCGATTACGGCCAGCCACCAACCCCAATCCAGGACCGGCTCAGGATGGAGAATATAATTTACAAATATGAGCAGAGTCGCATTGACCATTTGGACAATTTGAGCGATCCCGGCATTGCGGAACAACAGGGCCGTTTTCTGGCGCTGGGTTTCAGCCTCGATATCCTCACGGTTGAATAGGATAGATTCCATTTCCGAAATGATACTTCAAGGGTCAGGGCGGATAGGGGAATTTGAAGGCGCCGACCCGCTTGATTGAGCATCCACCACCAGATCATCAATAACCCCGATGTCCCATACATCATTTACGACAGCGGAGCATGGCCTCATGGAAATTAATTTGTTACAACCCGCCCCGAAGGTTGGCGCAGGTCCAGAGGGCCCCGTCCTTTTCCCGCAGCAGGGCCACCAGCCTGCCCTGGTGCATGCCCCGCACCGGCGGCGCCGGATCGGGAAAACCGGCCGGCATGGCCCAGACGGGCCCCTGGATCTCTCCCAGGGGAATCGGCCTGCCGTGCAGCAGATGATCCGCTTCGAGGTCGTCGAGCACCCGCAGCGGGCACCAGGGCACCAGTTGCTCGCCCTGCAACAAGGTCCTGACCCCAGTACCCGGGTCGTTCCAGGGACCGATGGCGGTGCGCGCCAGCGCCGAGAGGTGCGCGGGACAGCCCAGGGCGCGGCCCAGATCCCGGGCCAGGGACCGCACATAGTAGCCCCCCTTGCAGGTGAGGCGCAGGACCGAGGACCGGGGCAGATCATGGCTGACCCAGGCGGCCTCGTGCAGGTAGACCCGGGACGGCGGCAGATCCACCACTTCGCCCCGATGGGCTTTCTTGTAGGCGGCTTCGCCGCCGATCTTCTTGGCGCAGGTGTCGGGGGGGATCTGATCCCGCCAGCCCATGAACGCCGCCAGGGCGCCCTCCAGGGCCTCCACCGACGGGGCCGGCCCTTCGGCCACCACCAGTCCCAGATGGTCGCAGGTGTCGGTCTCGGCGCCCCAGGCCACCTGGGCCAGGTAGGTCTTGGGCAGAGGATGCATGAGATCCATGAGCCGGGTGGCCTGGCCCGCCAGCACCAGCAGCAAACCATCGGCGAACGGGTCGAGGGTGCCGCCGTGGCCCAGGGCCAGCTTCTTCAGGCCGGCTTCGTAGGCTTCGTGCTTGAAGCCCCGCACCACATCGAAGCTGCTGCCGCCGACCTCCTTGTGGACCAGGTAGATCCCGGTGTTCAAGCATCCCCCCGGGCCGGATCGGCCTCCAGCTCTTCACCTGCGGGCGGGACTGGGCGCGCGGCTTCCTCTTCCTTGATCTTGGCGAAGATGGCCTCGATCTTGTTCCCTTGTTCCAGGGTGGCGTCGGGGAAGAACTGGAGCTCGGGCACGCGCCGCATCTTGAGGTGCTTGGCCAGATGGCTGCGCAGGAAACCCGAAGCGCGGCCCAGGGCCTTGCGCGAGCGATCCACCTGCGCTTCGTCGCCCAGGACCGTGTAATAGACCCGGGCGATGCTCCGGTCCCCGGTGAGCCGCACCGCCGTCAGGGTGAGGAACCCCAGGTCGGGATCCCGCAGTTCCCGCTGGATGAGCGTGGATAGCATGAAGTGGACTTGATCTTCCAATTGTTCTGGGCGCAGCATGGTTCAATTCCTCTAGCAGGTAACCAGTGTAACCGGGCATCCGGGTACGGATGGCCGAGGATGAGGGGCATGGACGTGGGCGAGTGGTTCAAGGATTGGTTCGACAAGGATTACGCAGCCATTTATGGGCATCGGGACGGCCTGGAGGCCGAGGCTGCCGTCGCCATGGCCCTGGCCCGGGCCCCGCAGCTCGCCGCCGGCCCGGTGCTGGACCTGGGTTGCGGCGGCGGGCGCCACCTGGAGGTCCTGCGCCGCAGCAATCCGCTCGCCTTCGGCCTGGACCTCTCCCGGGACCTGCTGGCCATGGCGCCGACAGACCTGCGGCCCTGGCTGTTGCGGGGAGACATGCGCCGGCTCCCGGTGCGGCCGTCGTCCCTGGCGGCCATCTGCATGTGGTTCACCCCCTTCGGCTATTTTTCCGACCAGCAGAACCGGGCCCTGTTCCAGCGGCTCCAGGAACTGCTCCGGCCCGGGGGCGTGCTGGTGCTGGACTACCTGAACGCCGCCTTCGTGCGCGCCCATCTGGTCGCCGAAGACGAGGCCCTGCACGGCAGCATCCGGGTGAAGAGCCTAAGGACCCTGGAAGGGGACCGGCTGGTGAAGCGCATGACCCTAACCCACCTGGAAACCGGCCGGATCCGCCAGGCCGAGGAGTCGCTGCGTCTTTATGACCCCCAGGACCTGCGCGCCCTGGCCACGGCCTGTGGCCTGGAATTGCAAGGGGAAGCCGGAGATTACCAAGGCAACCCGTTCGACCCGGAGCTTTCGTCGCGCTGGATTGGATTCCTGGAACGCCCCTAATCGGATAAGATAAATATGACCATGCCTGGAGGAAAACATGAGTTTTAAGACGCTGCGTGATATCGATGTCAAGGGCCACCGGGTCTTCCTGCGCGCCGATCTCAACGTTCCCATCAAGGACGGAGTCATCGCGGACACCACCCGGATCCGAGAGACCCTGCCCACCCTCAATTATCTGCTGAAGGGAGGGGCGTCGGTGGTGCTCTGTTCCCATCTGGGCCGGCCCAAGGGCGTCGGCTTCGAGGCGGAGTTCAGCCTGGCGCCGGTGGCCGAGTGGCTGAAGGCCCAGGGCCTGGATCTGCGTCTGGCCAGCGGCGTCGCCGGCGAGAAGGTCGAAGCGGAGGCCGCGGCCCTGCAGCCCGGCCAGATCCTGCTGCTGGAGAATCTCAGGTTCGAAAAGGGCGAAACCAAGAACGACCCCGCCTTCGCCAAGGCCCTGGCCCGTCTCGCCGACACCTACGTCAACGATGCCTTCGGTTCGGCCCACCGCGCCCACGCCTCGGTGAGCGGCATGGTTCCGGACTTCCCGGCCGGCCGCGCCGTGGCGGGCTTCCTCATGGAAAAGGAACTGACCGCCCTGGGCAAGATCATGCACGATCCCGAGCGGCCCCTGATCGCGGTCATGGGTGGATCCAAGGTCTCGGACAAGATCGGGATCATCCGCCAGTTCTTCGGCAAGGCCGACACCATCCTGGTGGGCGGAGCCATGAGCTTCACCTTCCTCAAGGCCATGGGCATCGGCATCGGCAAGAGCCGCTGCGAAGAGGACAAGCTGGACCTGGCCCTGGCCCTGCTCAGCGAGGCCAAGGCCGCCGGCACCCGGCTGCTGCTGCCCCTGGACCACGTGGTGGCCAGTGAGTTCAGCGCCGACGCCGAGTGCGACATCACCCAGGACCAGGCCGTGCCCGAAGGCAAGATGGGCCTGGATATCGGCCCTGAAACCGTGGCCATCTACACCGAGGAGATCCGCAAGGCGCGGACCATCCTCTGGAACGGGCCCATGGGCGTGTTCGAGATGGAACCCTTCGCCAGCGGAACCCTGACCCTGGCCGAAGAGATGGCCGATGCCGCCGATCGCGGCGCCTACGTCCTGGTGGGCGGCGGCGACAGCGTCACCGCCGCGGCCAAGGCCGGCGTCACCAAGCGCATGAGTCATATCTCCACCGGCGGCGGCGCCAGCCTTGAATTCCTCAGCGGCATGGAACTCCCCGGAGTCGCCGCCCTTCAAACCAAATAGATCGGAGCAGGACAATGAAGAAGATGGTCGTCGCCAACTGGAAGATGAATCTCCTGCTCAAGGATGCCGAAGCGTTCGGCGCTGAGTTCAAGGCTTCGTACAAGCCCATGGCCAACGTCGTCGCGGCGGTAGCTCCGCCCGCCACCCTCCTGGCCGCCCTGAGCCGGCAAATGGGCAGCCTGCTGCCGCTGTACGGTCAGAACGCCCATGCGGCGCCCAAGGGCGCCTTCACCGGCGAGCTGTCCATGGCCCAGCTCCAGGACGCCGGCGCGACCGGGGTCCTGCTGGGACACAGCGAGCGCCGGCAGTTCTTCGGGGAAACCGAGGAGACCCTGGTGCCCAAGCTGCTGGCCGCCCGCGCCCAGGGCCTGCTGCCCATGCTCTGCGTCGGCGAAACCCTGGCCCAGCGGGACGGCGGCTCCACCCTGGACGTGCTTCGGGCCCAGCTGGCGATCCTGGCCCAGGTGGGCCCCGGCCCCCTGGCCCTCGCCTACGAGCCGGTCTGGGCCATCGGCACCGGCCGCGTGGCCACCCTGGCCCAGATCAAGGAAGTGCATGCCTTCATCCGCATGGAGCTGAACTCCCTGCTGGGGGCTTCCGGCCAGGAAGTGCCCATCCTGTATGGCGGCAGCGTCACCCCAGACAACTTCCCTGAAATCCTGGCCATTCCCGACGTGGCCGGCGGCCTGGTGGGAGGCGCCAGCCTGGTGGCTGGCAAGTTCCTCCAGCTCATCGCCCAGGCCCAGGCCACGGTCTGAATACTTTCATGAAAAGGGAAGGGGCCGCGCCAACGCGGCCCCTTCCCTTTTCCTACCCAGGCCGGTCCGCGCCCACCTGGACCCAGCCCATCATTCGGCGCCGAGTCCCCCCTGCGCCAACGGTGAGCGCTCCATCCTCCGCCGGGCGGGCTTTAATTCATTCAATGTTTATGCGGTTGGGATCAGAATGAGGGGCGCGAAAGGCGGGCGAGGCATGGCTGGTGAAACCCACAAGACCCCGGTACCGGCTGAACCTGGACCGGACCCGCGGCACCTCGCCGCTCTGAACCAGGAGAGCCGCTTCCTGCATTCCCTGATGGAGCATTTCCCGGACCGCATCTACTACAAGGATCGGCAAAGCCGTTTCATCTATGGCAGCAGATCCTTCGCCCGGCTGTTCGATCTGGACGATCCTTCCGAATTCATCGGCAAGACCGACTTCGATTATTTCTCCGAGGCGCACGCCAGGGCGGCCTTCGAGGACGAGCAGGAGATCATCCGCACCGGTGAAGCCAAGTTGAACCTGGAGGAGCGGGAGACCTGGCCCGACGGCCGCGTGACCTGGTGCTCCACCTCCAAGGCGCCGTTCCGGGACGACCAGGGCCGGATCATCGGGACTTTCGGCATATCCCGCGATATCACCTCCCGCAAGGAGGCCCAGGAGGCCCTGCGGCAGCACCAGGAACTGCTTTCGGCCATCACCCGGAACGTCACCGACCTGATGGCCATCGTCGACCAGGAAGGGGCCTATCTGTATGCCAGTCCCTCCTACGCCACCGTCCTGGGCTATTCCCCCGGGGATCTGCCGGGGTCTCCACCCATGGGCCTCGTCCATCCCCAGGATCAACCGCAGGTCCGGGCGGCCCTGGCCAAGGTGTTCGCCCTGAATGCCCAACAGACCATGGATTACCGGCTCAAGCACCAGAACGGCCAGTGGCTCGATTTCGAGTGCAGGGTCAACCCCATCCCGGATCCCTGCGGCCACCCCGCCCAGGCCCTGATCGTCGCCCGGGACGTCTCCGCGCGCAAGGCGGCGGAACTGGAACGCAAGCGCATGGAGGTCCAGTTGCGCCATGCCCAGAAACTGGAATCCATCGGTTCCCTGGCGGCGGGCATCGCCCATGAGATCAATACGCCCACCCAATATATAGGCGACAACACCTCCTTCCTGGGCGGCGCCCTGCCTGGAATGCTGGCCTGCCTGCAATCCCAGCGCCAGTTCCTGCTCGATCTGCAATCCAGGCAAGCCCTCCCGGCGGAGGGCGCCGAGGTTCTGGGCCGGATTGAGAACCTGGACCTGGACTATCTGGTCGAGGAGATACCCAAGGCCATCCGCCAGACCTTGGACGGTGTCGCCCGGGTAACCTCCATCGTCAGTGCTATGAAATATTTCTCGC
>Ga0302193_10001425_pt1 | contig 20554 bp, 25 predicted proteins | sample II_Bog_E3_3_FD_200228 | JGI IMG/M metagenome (GOLD analysis project Ga0302193, IMG submission 200228) | Peat permafrost microbial communities from Stordalen Mire near Abisko, Sweden - II_Bog_E3_3 | ecosystem: Environmental > Terrestrial > Soil > Wetlands > Peat | place: Sweden: Abisko...
CGGCGGTTTCGGCGGTTGGCGGCGGCACGGGCGCGACTTTCACTTGGACCTATAAGCAGGGCCTCAGCTTGGCGTCAAAGTATACGGGTTCGGGCGCCAATGCCGACACCGCCCAGTTGATGGCCGGCAATCAGGTCGGAACGTGGGCGGTGGTGATCAGCCATCCGGGTCGATCATCCGAGACGTTCCAAAACATCGGGCTTGGGCTCACGGGTCTAAATCTTTGGACCGCTATCGCCGCCGCGATCAATAACGGTATCGGCGGCCAAGGGCCGTCCCAAATCATGGTCGCCACGGTCGGAACGAGCACGACCGCGCCGACTGCTCAGACGGTCACCCTGTCGGGAGGCACGGACGGATGGTCCGGTGTCACCGATACGACGCTGATCGGCTCAGATTCAGCTCCTCGCACCGGCATGTATGCCCTGCGCAAGAGCGGCGCGGCGCTCGGCATGTTGGCCGACTGCACCACGGAATCGACGTTTCCGACCCAGATTGTCTATGGGCTTTCGGAGGGGACTTACATGGTTGGCGTCACCCCGGCGGGTGACACGATCAGCAACGCCGCGACCACCAAGGCGTCTACCGGCATCGATAGCTATGCATTCAAGCTGATGTTCGGCGACTGGTGCTATTGGCTGGATAGCGTCAATAACATCCTTCAGCGGCTGGTTTCTCCGCAAGCCTTCGTCGCCGGATGGCTCGCGGCGAATGGTCCGCAAAACTCCTCGCTGAACAAGCAGCTTCAAGGGATCATCGCGACCCAGAAGAGCACGACGCTTGTCCCGTATCAGGATGACGAGCTGGCTCAGCTCTACACCGCCGGGATCGATGTCATCGCGACGCCTTGCCCTGGCGGCCCGTATTTCGGCGCTCAGAACGGCCACAACACGTCCTCGAACAACGCCATCTGGGGCGACAACTATTCGAGGATGACCAACTTCCTGGCTGCGACGATCAACACCGGCGTCGGCCCGTTCATCGGTCAGATCCAATATGCCAAACAGCAGCGCCAAGCCAAGGCCACGCTGACCGCCTTCTTGTCCGATCTGCAAAACGCCAATCCGCCGGTGATCGGCAATTCGTCGGGAACGACGCCGTTCTCTGTCACCATCGGCAACAATGCGGCGCAGGTCGCGGCCGGTAAGGAAATCGCCACCGTCCAAGTCCAATACGGCGCGATCATTGAGCAATTCATCGTCAACATCGAAGGCGGCCAGTCGGTGGTTATCACCTCCACTGTGACGACCTCGGCCCCGTAGGAGGTTCTGAATGCCCGCATCCGCCTACAACGTCGGCGCCGACGCTGTTTTCACCCTGTTTACGTCGGCCGGGATCATCGACACCGATGCGTCCGCCGGTGTGACATCGTTCAAGGCTAAGCAGCTCACGACGCTGATCAAGGACATCCGCATCAACGGGCAGATGTATCCGGCGCATCTGCCGGAAGGTTGGGAAGGATCGTTCATTTACACGCGGGTCGATTCCGCGCTGGACGACTATTTCGCCGATCTTGAGGCGTCCTACTACCAGGGCAATGATCTGCCGACTGGCACAATCACCCAAACAATCACCAACGTCGATGGCACGATCAGCGAATATCGTTTCGAGGATTTGGCCCTGATGCTCGACGACGCGGGCAATTACGAGGGTAACAAGGAGGTCAAGATGGGCATCTCGTTCGTCGCCGGACGCCGGATCAAGGTGCTCTGATGGGAACGGCAACTGTTCGGCGCGGTGCTGGCGCGGCGCCGCCGAGTGAGGAATTGGCGAAAGCCGCCGCCGCGCCCGTCGTGTTGACGGACGGGTCGGGGCGTAAGATCACGCTGGTTAAGCCGAGCGTCTTGGCTGAATTTCGACTGGTCAAGATCATGGGGCCGGAACTGGCAGCCAATACAACCTATATGCAAATGATCCTGCCCTTGATTTATGTGCAGTCGATCAATGATGAAGCCGTCCCGTTCCCGCAATCGGATCGCAACGTCGAGGCGTTGATCACACGACTTGGCGAGGACGGAATAGCCGCCGTCATGAGTGCGATGATGAAGCACTTCGCCCATCGCCCGCTTGACGAAGTCCAGGCCGAAATAAAAAACTAGCCACCGCCCAGCCGGTTATCGAAGCTCTGTGGCTGGTGCGGAACGGCGTTCCCTTCGATACGGCATTTCAACTTTCAGATGAGGCGCGCCAAGCTTTCGCGATAGTCTTTTCGCAATTTGAATCGGGCAATAAATTTGACTGGAATCGCTGGGAATTTCCAGAGAGGGCGGACTGATGACGACCGTATTCAGCAGTTTCGCGCAAATGGCCGTTCGCTTCATGGAAATGGAAGGCGGCTTGGCGATGTATCTCCAAGACGGACTTAACAAGGCGCTTGGAAAGATTGAGCACTCTGCGAAGGACATGCTCGGGCATTATCAAGGCTCAGTCGGTCCTTTTCCGGCATGGGCGCCGTTGGCCGAAAGCACGATGGAAGAGCGCGAACACCTCGGCTTTCCACCGGATGATCCATTGTATCGTTTGGGCGAATTGCGCGACGCGATTGAGCGCGAGGTTGATGGCTTGGAAGGCGTTGTCGGCGTAAAAGGCGGTCGGTTACACTCGCCCTATATCGACAACGATGGCGTGGTCCATGGTGGCGACACCGAAATCGGCGACATCGCGCTTGATCAGGAATTAGGGACACTCCGCATACCGCCAAGGCCATTCCTTGGCCCAGCGGCATTCCTGAACAAGGAAGCGATCCAAGCCCTCGTAGGGGCGGCGCTGATCAGCGGCTTCGTGACTCAACGGACTGGCGCGTCGTTTATCCAATCGGTCATGCCCGGATGGATGGGCTATGAGGGCGAGACGCCCGATTACCGCTAGGTAGTCACGAATGCGCCGAACACGTCGTAAGCGATGATAAGCGCGCCAACGAGCAACGTCCCAAAGATCACAATCCCGGCCAGCGAAACGAGGCCAATCGCTACGAGTTGGTAAAGGGGTGGGCGATATGGTCTCGGCTGGGACCAGACCTGACGCGGTTTGATCTCGACGACGCCTTCGCCATGCAGATCAATGAGCGCCCGCTCAAATCTGTTTCGGCGCCTCATGATGGAGAATGACCCATTTTTGAAGCCTATACCATCGCGGTGAGGGTGTCGCTCATCAACAATATCTCTTCGGGGTTGATCTCGCTTGCGCGCCAGTTCAGCGCCGCTCAGGGAAACGCCGCCGCGTTCAAGAAAGAGTTAAGCCAGATCAAGGGCCTTATGATCGCATCTGCAGGTCTTGGCGTCGCTGGTGCGCTGATTGCTGTTCCGATCGTGAAAGCGGTGTCTAACGCGGCTGAACTGCAAAAACAGATGCTCGGCGTTCAAGCCGCAACGCGCGGATCAACAGCCGAAATGGATGCAATGCGGCTCGCGGCGGAAAAGGCATCGTCGGTGACTGTGTTTTCCAGCGTCCAAGTCGCCGGGCTCGCCAAGATCATGGCGACAACTTCAGCTCTGAGCGCAAGCCAGATCACCGCGGCGATTCCGGCCTATACTCGCTATGCTGACGTCCAATATCTCATGAAGGGGACATCGCCGGAAGAGTCCGTCCGTGAGGGCATCACGCTGGCGCACCAAGCTGGACATTTCGATGCAGCGTCGGCGAGCAAATATCTTGACCTATTGACCAAGGCGTCAATGGTCATTCCAGGAAGCGTCACGCAACTCGGCCATGCACTGAAATATAGTCAGGGCGTGGCGCGGGCGGAATTGGGCGTTGATGACGACAATATGATATTGCTCACGGCGCTTATGTCGCGCATGGGCCTTTCAGGATCGCGCGGTGGCACGAATTTGATCGCAGCGATGACCCGTTCAATTCCCGGCATTTTCGGTTCTGGACTTTTGACGGGCAAAAGCGGCGAAGCGCTCAAAGCCATGGGCATGGTCGATGCTCAAGGACAATCACTGTTTTTGAAAAGCGGAAAGTTCGACACGATCGGCTGGATTGGCGGCCTATCGGGGTATGTCAATCGCGAGTTCGCATCTCACCCCGAGGGCATTGCGCGTCAGGCCATTCTTTCCAATTTTCAACATGCGTTCGGCACTCAGGGCTCGCGGGTCGCATCGCTGCTCTCGACACCGATCGCGCTTGAACAATTAAAAATGATTGGCGCCCGTATGCAAAGCGCGGGCGGCGTTGATCAAATCCAATCTATGTTCGCAGGCCAATCGGTCAGTCAGCAATGGCAGGACGCATCCACCAATTTCCAAAATGCGCTGACCGAACTCGGTTACACGCTTTTGCCAGCGGCGACGAAGGCGCTTGTTGCGCTCAACTCTCAACTAACTGCGCTCACAAACTGGATTCACAACAACCAAGGCGCCGCAGGAGGGATCATGAAGGGAATGGTCGGCCTATCGGCGCTTTTACTTCTTGGCTCGCTGATCACCGGCGTCGCCGCTGCGCTCAAAAGTCTGTGGATGGTCGTTACATTCATTCGGCTTCCAGTGCTGTTTGGGGCTCTCCGGGCCGCGCTCCTTGGCGTTGGTGAGGCGATCGGAGGTGGCGTTGTTGGTGGCGTTTTAGCTGTAGTCGGTGAGTTGGCAGCGGGATTCGCCCTTGCGGCCGCAGCTGGCGCCGTTCTAGCTGTGACGCTCAAAAGCATCTGCGATTGGATCAATAACGCGCTCGGCATCCATGAAAAGGGCGCCGCATACGCTCGTGGCCAGGGGCCAGAACCGCCAGCTCATCTTAGCCCCTATAGCCCGCATTTGGCGCCGGGCGCACACGCTCGTGGCCAGGGGCCTTATGTCAGTCCCGCTGAACGAGGAAAAACGCCTGCGTCCTACGTCGTCATGATGGACGGTCAAAAGGTCGGCGTGCTCGTGTCCAAGCATCAGGCCAATTCGATTGGCGGCCCTCAACGGGCGTTGAACGGCTTTGATTCCAGCATGTCCTATAGCCCGATTGGATTAAGCGCGGCATGAGCCCGATAACGCTCACCCTCGGCGGCGTCGTTTTCACTGGGATGGAAATCCCGGCCGCGATCTCGTGGGGCGGCGCCCAGGCGCATCAAACCCATAAGATGCTTGGGGGCGCGCGGGTGATTGACGCGCTCGGCCGCGACGATCGGCCGATCACATGGGCGGGACGCTTCCAAGGCGCGAACGCCCTCACTCGCGCTCAAACGATTGACCAGATGCGGGCTAGCGGCCAGCAGGTCGCGCTGACCTGGGATAATTTCTCATATCTAGTTTTGGTCGCTGAATTTTCGCCCGATTATCAGCGAACCTACCAAATTCCCTATTCGATCTCGCTTGAGGTGGTTTCCTCATCTCCTGCGGTCGCGTCAAGCAAAGCGACACTCGACGATCTGGTTGATGGCGACGTGACCAACGCGACCACGATCGCGGCCGGATTGTCGCCGATCACTCTGCCGGTCGGGAGTGCTGGCCTGACATCGGCGATTGCATCCACGCTCGCCGGATTGCCCGGCAATATCAGCAACCCCATAGCGGCCCTACAGAGCGCAGTCAGCGCCGTGGGGACACTCCAGGGCGCTTCGCTTCAATCTTTGGGGCCGGTGGCCACGGCGGCCCAACAGGCGTTCTCTGCGATAGGCGCTGTCCAAACGGCGATGGATGCGGTGACATTAACCGGCTCATCAGTCGCCGGCGTCGTCGCCGGCCAGTTCGCACCGACGAGCATCGCGACATTCATCGGCCAAACGTCGCTGATCACGCAGCAAGCCTCGGTTCAGCAAATCCTGTCATTGGTTAGCCGGGTGAAAAAGAACCTAGCTCAGGCGACGGGATAAACCATGGCTAATGTCGTCACGGCGGCGCCGGTCCAGACAGTCAATGTAAACGGGGCGAACCTCTATCAGCTCGCGGCTCAATATCTGCTTGATGCGACCCAGTGGTATCGAATCGCCCAATTGAACGGGCTTTCTGACCCGTTCGTGGTTGGTCCGCTGACCCTGAAAATCCCGCCGATCGGTCCAAGCAATGGCGGGGTGATGGGATCGTCATGATCAGCCTCGTGCGCCAAGTTGGCGGCATCCTTTTGCTCAACGGCGTGCAAGTGCCGTGGAAATCGCTATCAATCAGCAGCAATAACAATTACGAGGCCGACACGTTCAAAGCCGATGTCGCCGTAGCGTCGCTTCCAAAGGGACTTCAGCGGGCCGATATTTCCAATCTGACAACCATCACGGCTGAAATACGTTTTTCGCTCGACGGCAAGAGCTGGACGAGCATGTTAACCGGCGTGGTCGATAAGGTGCGTGACGATTTCGTCGGCGGCACAATCAGTCTTGAGGGTCGCGACAACACGGCGTCATTCCTCGACACCAAAACGACGGCCAACTTCATGAACCAAACGTCGTCTCAGGTCGTGCAAAAGTTGGCCGCCGGTCATGGTTTCACGGCTGACGTAACGGCCACGTCCGCCAAGACTGGGCAGTATTATTCCAGCAATTACAACCGATTGACCGATGAAAAGACGGAATGGGATTTGCTGACCTTTCTGGCGAAGCAGGAAGGATATGCGATATGGATGACCGGGACGACGGTCCATTTTCACCCGGCCAGCCAAACCTATGGAACGCCTGTTCCGATCATCTACACGCCGCCGACATCCGCGAGTGTGGCAAGCGGCAATTTTATTAGCCTCGTTTGCGGCCGAGAATTGACCTTGGCGGGCGATGTTTCGGTGCAAGTCTCTTCGTGGAATCACAAGGGCAAAGTCGCTCTGACCGCAACTGCCAAAGCCACCAAACAGGGACGCAGCACAGGCAAGGCAAGGTCACAACTCTACATCCTTCGTGGTCCCGGAAAGACGAAAGCTCAAGCTGATGCGCTCGCGCAAGCCAAGTTGGAAGAAATCAGCCGCCATGAGCGCTCGATCGAACTCGGATTGCCGGCTGATCTGACCACCACGGCGCGCTCTCAGATCGCCTTGAGTGGAACCCAGACCAGTTACGATCAGACCTATTGGGTAGACACGATCGACCGATCTATGGAGTTTGATGGCGGCTTCAAGATGACGATTAAGGGCAAGAACCACTCACCAGTTACGGTGATCACCTCATGATGCGCCAAATTCTCAACGCTGTGCGTCGCGAAGTCGCGTTGATGATGCAAAACATCGCGACCGTTCGCATGGGCATCGTCGATAGCTATGACCCGGTGACCCATACCGCGAAGGTCAAATTCCAGCCCGATGACACGTTGAGCGGATGGCTTCCGATCGGATCGGCGCGCGTCGGCGTGAATTGCGGGCTCGTCTTCGCACCAAACATCGGCGATCAGGTCGAGGTGCGGTTTCTTGAGGGTGTGCATGAGGCGGGTGTGATCGGCCTTCGATTCTATAGCGACCAAGATCCCCCTCCGAATGTCCCGGCTGGTGAATCGTGGTTCATCAATGAGCAGGGCTCTGGCTGGAAATTCCACAATGATGGATCGGGAGAAATCACCACGACCGCCGCGCTGACCGTTACGGCGCCGATGATCATCCTCACAGGCGAAACCCAGATCGGCGCCCCCGGCGGCAAGAAAGTCGCGTTGGATGGCGATCCAGTCGTTGGTGGGGTGATTCAAGCGTCATCGACCATGACAAAGGCGACCTAATGCCCGATATTTTCCATGAATGGGATACCGACCTATTCGCCTCTGCGACGGGCGATCTGGCGACCGTGGACGGCACGACGCTCGGCGAGCAGCGTGTTTTGCGCCGCCTCCTGACCAATCCAGGGGACTATATTTGGCATCTCGACTACGGCGCGGGCCTTCGTCAGAAAATCGGCACGATCCAAAATGCCGACGAACTGAGGGGTTTGATTTTGGCCCAAATGGCGCTTGAGGCCGTGGTTCAGCCCGGTTCAGCCGTCGTCACTGTCACACCGCTGGCGTCCAATCTCAGCCAGGTGGCAATCAATATTCAATACCAGGATGCCTACACAGGCCAGCAGGCGAGCCTGTCCTTCGACCTGGCGGAATGACCCGATGACGATCGCGACCCAGAATTTCGCCGCCCTGATCGCGAATTGGGCCGCCGTCGTGCAAGCGCAATCGACACCATTGGTGGACTTCACGGAAGGTTCAATCCTTCTCGCGGTTGATGAGGCGGATGGTTCGGTCGCGCTTTTCCTGCAAAGCCTCGTGCTACAACTCTTAGCGGTCACCAGGGCAGCGACATCGAACGGTCCAGACCTTGATAGCTTCGTCGGTGATTTTGGGCTTACGCGCGATCCCGCCGTTGGGGCTCACACACTCCAGACGTTCACAAGCTTATCCCCATCCGCGAGTGCGACAATCCCGGTTGGCTTCCAGGTCCAGACGGGCGACGGGACTCAGACCTTCGCTGTCACGCTGGATACGTCGAACGCCTATTGGAACGTGGCGGCCAACGCCTATCTGCGCCCAGCCAACACCGCGAGCATCATAATCCCGGTTCAGGCTATCACGGGGGGCGCCGCGTCCAATGTGCTGGCCAATACGATCACTGTCGTCTTAGCGCCGATTTCTGGTTTTGACACGACCACCAACGCATCCGCTGCGACCGGCGGCGTTAATGCCGAAACCGATCCAGCGCTTCGCATCCGTTTTCAACAGTTCATCGCATCGCTGGCGAGCGGGACTGTCACTGCGATTGAGACGGCGGCCGAAGGCGTTCAGGCTGGCCTGACGATCAAGGTCAATGAGAACGTCGATCCAAACGGAAACCCGGACAATGGTTATCTTTATGTCGTGATCGACGACGGGACGGGAAACCCGTCATCCACATTGATTAATGAAGTCACCGCCGCGATTGATACGCTGGCCCGAGCCGCCGGAATACGATTTGGGGTATTCGGGCCGACGCTGACGAGCGTATCCGTGTCAATGACGGCGACGGTGCTCACCGGCTATACGCATAGCGCGGTGGCGGCGCTTATCGTCTCAGCGGTGACAGCCTATATCCAAACGCTTCCTCTCGGAACACCGCTGCTTTGGACCCGCCTGTATCAGGTGGCCTATGACGCGTCTCCGGGGATCAATGAACTAACTGGGCTTTTGATCAATGGAGCCACGGCGGACATAGCCGCCAGCGGATCGACTGTGATCCGTCCAACCGGCGGCGTGACGGTTTCCTGATGGCGATCGGCGACGAAAGCGACATGCTGAACCGTCTTCGGACGGTGCTGCCGAATGGGTGGTTTCCGAGCAGCAACGCTGGGCTTGATTTGCTGAACCCGATCACGGGCGAACCGCTGATCAACCCCGTTACCGGCTTGCCGTTGATCACGGGCGACACCGGCGCCCCCGATCTCGACGCGCTTTTGACGGGTAGCGCAACCAATCTCGCCTTTGTCTATGCGTTGATCGCCTATGCACGGCTTCAAACCCGCATCAAAACGGCGACGGATGGATGGCTTGATCTGATCGCCTATGATTTTTTCGGCCTTCGCATCCAACGTCAGCCCAGCCAAAGCGATGCATCGTTCCTGACCACGATCCTGGCCGAGATTTTCCGCATCCGAAACACGAGGGCGGCTTACATCAAGGTTCTTATGGACCTGACCGGCCAAACCGCGATCATTTATGAGGGATGGCGCGACGGCTCTTATCTCAATCAAACCGTCTATCTCGGCATTTATGGCCAACTCGGTTCGCGCGGCTATCCCTATACGATTTTCATCAACGCCTTCCGTGGTAACGGCGTGTCAGACGCGCAGATTTACGCAGCGGTTGAGAGTGTCCGCACGGCCGGAATTACAGCTTGGGTGCTGATCAGCAACCCCTAGGAGGGCTCTTTGGAGCGATCAATCGTTTATCCGCAAGAGCAATTGGCGGACACTGACTGCCTTCACATTTCCAAAGCCCCGCTAGTCGGCGCTGGATGGATGATGCAGGCCGTTCTTGGCACGGGGCCTTATGTGGATGGCCTCGCGACCACGCCGGGCTCAGGGATGACGGTAAGCGTCGCGGCTGGGCAGATATTCGCTCAGGTCCAGACCGATGCGACGGCCTACGGATCACTCGGAACCGACACTCACCAGTTGGTCAAACAGGGTCTGTCCCTTGATCCTGTGGTGCTGAGCACGCCAGCGCCGAGCACGTCGGGTCAGTCGATCAACTACCTGGTCGAAGTCGCCTATGCGGACGTGGATCTGAACTCGACGCTGCTTTCCTATTTCAACAGCGCCAACCCGCTCGGGACACCGCTCAGCGGCCCAGCCAATAGCGGCGCGTCGCAAAACACGATCCGGCGCGGCGAGTGCGTAGTTCAGATCAAGGCCGGAACGCCTGCCACCACGGGATCACAGACCACGCCAAGCCCAGACAGCGGCTATATCGGAATCTACGTGGTCACAGTCGCCTATGGCGCGACATCAATCTCTTCCGGCAATATTGCGATGGCATCCGGGGCGCCATTCATCAATCCGAAGCTTCCTGCGATCGGAGCGGCTATTGCGGCGGCCCAGGCGGCGGCTGAGGCGTTCGCTACGGCTGCCGATGTCACCGTGCTGTCATCGGCTGAAACCTATGCGGCATCTCAGGCCGCGACGGCGCAATCAAATGCTGAAACCTACGCAGCCAGTCAAGCTGCCACCGCCCAATCAACCGCAGAATCATTCGCAACCGCCGCCATCGCTGCACTCGGTATCGTCACTAGCGGAACAAACACGGTCAAGCTCGGCCAATATCGAATTGAATGGGGTTATACGCCGTCCGTCACAACCGGCACGTCATCCAGCGTTACATTTGGGACCGCTTTTTCCGCTACGCCTTATGTCGTCGCCAGTCCGACATCGCGGGGCTCAACGGCAGGGGGCGGCTGGGCGGCGGAAAGCCCATCAACGTCGGGCTTCACAATGGACAATCATACCGACACAACCCAAGCCTTTACCTATGTCGCATTTGGATTGGCTTAGCTAACCGAGCTTTGAGAGTTCTCCGCATGAAACGTCGTTTTTGTTTAATCGCACTTTGCCTCGCGTGGCCGATCATCGGCCACGCCCAAGGCCAGCCGGTCAACACGCTCCCGAACGCGACCACGATCACGTCGGGCGATCGGTTCATGGTTTTGCAGGGCGGCAACAGCGTGAAGCTGGCAACGCCTGCTCAAGTCAGCGCGTCGGTCTATACCGGCATCACATCGGCTCAGATCGATGCGGCGCTGGGGTTCACGCCAGCGGCCAACGGTGTAAACACCGACATCACAGCATTGAGTGGCCTGACGACGGTGCTCCCGATTTCCGTGGGCGGGACTGGTGCGAATAGCGCATCCGGCGCCTTAACCTCACTCGGCGGCTTAGCGAAGGCGAACAACCTCTCTGACGTGGCAAGTTATCCAGCCGTTCGCGCCAACATCGGCTCAGCTAAAATCCGCACGCTTGAGGCCGTCGCGCTCGCCAACGGCACGCCTTATCTCAGCTCGGATGATGGCGCGACGATCACGGCGGCGAATAGCGAGATCATCAACGCCGCGAGCACGGGCGGCGAAGTCGTGCTCATGCCGGCCTACACGACCATCAATAGTTCGGTGGGGCTGATCGCGGCGAACAACGGTGGATGGAGTTGTCCCATCGCGCTTACTTGCGTGTGGTCCAATGTTCGATCAAACTCAAATTCCTCCGTCACCTATGCCTTCGCCCTCAACACGCAATACGATACCGGATGGTTGCTCGGCCCAATATACTTCAACGGCAATTGGGATCTGGATTGGCTCGGAACCGGCGCTAAGGCTGCTTGGATCGGCAAACAAAACGGCGCGGTCATCGTCAACGCTTACAACGGATCGGCGAACAGCTATTTTCAGGCTAATAGCAAGGGCGGACTGCAGGAGCCGGCCGGGACCGTTGACCGCCCCTACTTCACCAACTTCGGTGGCGACTGCTTCGATTGGCAGGGGGCTGGCGGTGGATCGGCGCACGGCGTTCGCGCGGAAAACTGCGGGGCCTACGGATCGGTTATCAACGTCTACGACACGTCGTTTGTGGACATTGATATCGGGGCAACCGGGCTAAGCACCATGGTTTGTGGTAGTGTTGGATGCGCCGACGATGAATTCAATAACCTGTATCTGTGGTATGCGGGCGCGGCGCAGAACACCGCGCATGATCATGCGCTTGAGGTCTACGGCAATTCTAATAACTTCATGGGAATTCGCCTGCAAGACAGCACGGGCGATCTTCTTTACGAGGATAACGACTTTAACAACACCTTCAATGGAACGGGAGAATGGCAGGGCTGTCAGGCCTGGATGGCTCCGAACGTCGCAGGCATCCGCACCGGTGGCGGCGCGCAAAACATCCACAACATGAAGATAAGCATGTTCGGAGTTGGATACGCCTGTCAGGCGTCATTCCCCAACGTGACTTTAGTCGTCAATGACACCCTAAGCACATCGAACCCATATAACCCAGTTTACTCGGTCCTGAATACCTTCGATTTGCTTGTTCAGGGCTTTCCAGGCGCGTATGTTGGCGACAATCGAAATTATTACTACAATCCCTCTTGGATCGAAGGCCCGCTTGAAACCACCAACACCTTTAACATCAACGGCGTATCTCGCACGCCGCGCAGCTACGTCGCTGACCCGGCGACCGGACAATACAACTTTGGCATCCCGATGAACGGCACGGCGGTCGGCTTGGTGGTCAATGGCCCGCTTGGTCCATATCCCGGCGCCACCAGCTTGATCGCCCAGACCGGCGGCGGCTCGCTCCAGGGCTACACCACCACGGCGGCGGCGGCGACCGGGACACTCACCGCCTCGACCAATTTCAGCGATGGCCAAGTCGTGGTTATTGGATCGCAGGCGTGGACGATGAAATCAACGCTCCTGGCCAACCCGCTGACCTTCACGGGCGCGGCGGCAGGCGGGACATTGACGGTTCAGGAAACGTCGTTCCACCTGAGCGTTGGCGATATCGTCTATGGCCTTGTGCAGTCGCCAGGAACGCCGATCCCATCTTCGGCCTATGTGTCGGCGCGCGGCTCGTGCGGCGGGTCAACCTGCACCTATACGCTCGCCAACTATTCCGCGACCGCGCCGCAACAGGTGATGAGCGGTCAATATAATCAGGTGCATATCGGGGCGAGCCTCGCCGCGTCGCTCACTAACCTGTCGAACGCGATCAACGGCGCGCGGCCGACCGTGTTCCAGCACGCGAGCCAGATCGGGAACACGCTCACGGTCACCGGCGGCGCGGCAAACGGTGTGATCATGCCCGGCGACACGCTCAACGCCGTTGATCTGACCAGCGTGCCTAATCCGACGTTGACGCAAGAGCTGATCGTTTCCGGAACCTATGTCCCTCTCGGCACGAGCACGTTCACGACCTCTGTGAGCCAGACGTTCAACCCCGTGGCGGCCGGGGCTTGGACGGCCCAACATGGCGTGCAGGGGACGGACTTCAGTTGGTCAAATACGGGCTCGCTGAGCGCGACAGCGACAGCCGACGCCACGCACATCTACGTGACGGCAGCCACCGCAGGGACGGCCGGCAACAGCCTCCCACTCACCACCACGTCGAGCGCGACGCTCAGCGGTTCAACGCTCACAGGCGGCACGGCGGGCGTCCAGTCCTACAACACAGCGCTCTATTGGTTCCCAAACGGCATCGTGTCGCTTAAGGGATCGCCCACGCTGTCGAGCGGGTTCAACACGATCAGCGGCTCGTGCGCTACGAGTGGTTTCACTGGTCTGCCGCTGGCCGGAACGCTGACGATCGGGGCCGGGTGCGTCGCGTCGACCATCATCATGACCTTTGGCTCCAGTGGTCAGCAGACCGCGCCCAACGGCTATGCCTGCTTCATGAGCGACATGACCACGCCAGCCGACACCTTCACTGAAACCGCCTATACGCCAACCACAGTCACCTTCACCGGCACGGGCGCGAGCGGCGATCACGTCGTCTATGGATGTCCAGGCGCGTTCTAACTGGCCGTTCACGTTTTCCGAACCCTAGTCGCGTTAGAACGCCCTCAAGCGCTATTTCGTTGTTGAGGATCGCCATGCGTCGAAATTGGTTCAGGTCGGTCGGCGCCGCATTGGCGGTTTTGACGATGATGGCTGCGATAGGGCCAGCGCTAGCGCAGGTTATCCCGAACTCGGCGACTTACCCAAATGGGACGAAGGTCGATACTCAGCCAACATATACGATCAACCCGAACAATGGATCTCCCTGCCTCGTGGGCAACACGGGATGTCCAGTTCCAGGCGGTGGGGGAGGTGGCGGCGGGACGAGCGCAACTATCGTCTCAGGGCAGGCCGTAATTGCGGTCACCGGAACGGCGGTCCAGTTTCAGACTGCCTCGGCCGCATTGACTAACGGCCTGATTTTCTGCGCGCCGTCATCGAACAACAGCGCTGGTATCACCGTGGGCGGCTCTGGCGTGACCAACACGACCACGGGCGGCACGGGCAACGGTTATGTGATCCCGCCTGGCGCTTGCGGCTCCCTGGCCATTTCCAACGCCAACCTGCTCTATTTCAACGGCACGGCTGGCGACGTGCTGACTTATTTGGGGAATTAGGTGATGAAGAATTTCCTAGCGGCGTTGGCATTATGGGTCATTGCCTCTGCTGCTTTGGCCGGGCCGCCTCCAATTCCGCCGTCCGCTCCTTCGCCCGCAAATCCTACGCAGTTTTTTGCGCCTTCAATCGCCATGGTCGGCGACAGCTTCACTGACTATGTAGTCCCGGCAGAGCAAACTTCGCTCCCACTCACATCGACCACGGCTGGCAATACGTCGATTGTTATGACAAATTCGCCGGATACAGGACGCGTCGCCCCCGGCGATATCATCGAGCTTTGCACGCTCAACTGTGCGACGAGCGAATATGTGACCGTCGCAAACAGCTGGGGCGGCCCAGGCAACACCACGATACCGATCACCGGAACGGTCGCCAATACGGGCGAGACCTATTTCAGTGTCTATTCGGCAAGGATGCCCTTTGTGGGCCTCCTGACAGCGTCACAGTCTTATGGGGCTTATTCATGGGGAGACTTGGCATTGGCGCGGTTAGGCCAGCCGCTCGTCTATGCGACCGGTCCGCGAAAGCAAGCCAGCGGTTACCCGTCGCGGTCGACACCCGGCCCCGCCGTCTACGGCGAGAGCGGTGCCAATTCCGACCAAGTATTAGGGCTGGCGTCCTACACCGATCTGCTTGGGATCACGACCACTCAGAATTGGTTGACCTATGCGCTTCAAAGCAACGCCAATTATGTCCATATCCTGATTGGCGCGAACGACATCACCTCCAATTTTACGGCCGCGCACACCGAGGCCAATATCACTACGATGATCAACGCGGTCATCGCATCAGGCAAGGTTCCGATCGTTGGCACGATCGCGCCCCGATCTGATCCGTTGACCAGCAATTTGTGCACATCCACCGCGCGAACCGCTGCACAATATGCGTTTCAGGCTCAAGTCAATTCGTGGATTAGGCACCTTCACACGGTCTATCCGAACAAGATTATCGTGGTCGACTATAATCAGGGGCTTGCCGATCCGAAAAGCCCGATTAATTGGGCCAGCTCGGGAACGCCAGGCAACGCTTCGGTAGGCGGCAATTATAACATCCCTGTCGGGGTTTCTTACAGCCGGGACTGCGTCCACCCGACCACATGGGATGGCGCTTGGATGATGGCGTCAAAGCTGGACGACGCCCTTCAGTCGGCTGGAATATCTGGAACTCTGCAAAAGACGAGCGGTGAAATTCTCAACATGTCAGGGACATTACCGCCCGCGGCGACGGCGAACTCCGCGCTGAACGCCGATCTAAACTACTCAGCGACCTTTGGGTCAAACCCGCGCGGCAATTTCATCACCAATGGCGGCATGTCCAATGCGTCGGCGTCATGCACGCCATCTGGGGGGAGCGCCGGCCAGTGTCCCGATAGCTGGTCGGTCGGCGTCATCAGAACCCCTGCGAGCGGCTCGATAACTTGGAGCGTAGTCGCGAAGGGCAATACGCCCGGCGATCCGTTTGACAGGGGTTATTGGGCTCAGGTCAACATCGCCCAAGGCACAGGCACCGATTGGGGCGAGGTTGATTACACGCAATTTGATGTTGCGTCCCTAGCCAGCCAAACTCCGTCAGCCAACACATGGCAAGTCGGGGACCTAATCACGGCTCAGGCGACAATTAAAATTATCGACGGCTGTTACGCACCGAACCAAAAGTATGCTTCGTTTGGCAACCTGCAAATCCAGTTCAAGAATGCGGGGTCGGTTGTAATCAGCCAGCCTTACAACAATTATACGTGGGCCCCCGATAGCCCAACCGATCCCTCCAGTTGCCCCTCTTATGTTGTTCTAAAGATGCTGCCTGTAGCAATTCCGGCCAACACGAAAAACATCCTACTTAGGGTCTATTTGCAAGGTGTTGGGACCTTCCAGGTTGGCAATGTTGAAGTAAGGAAGGTGTTCTGATGCGCCGTCGTCTCACTCTAATTGGGGCGATGGCCCTTTTCGCAGCGGCACCCTGCTGCGCTGATACCATCCAGGTGAGCCCATCCGTCGGGCAATATGGGACGCCCGTCGTTTCGTCATGCGGGACAAGCCCATCGCTCGCAACGGGATCGAACGATCAGCGCGGCGTTGTGACTGTAGGGACTGGTGCGATAACCTCGTGCATAATTACTTTCACAATACCAAAGGGTAGCACGCCTTATTGCGAGATCGCCCCCGCCAATGCGACAGCCGTTGGGCTCGGTTACTGCACAGTTTCTACCACGGCCATTACTATAACGGGCGTAAGCCTGACCGGAGCGGCGTTTACCTATGTGGTGATCCAATGATTGAGGCCCTTTTTCCCGTAAATCTCATCCGCCGTAGCCCGTTCGGATGATCGGCGACACTCTAAACCGATCAGTCGTCCTCGGTGGGGCCTATGCGTTCGCGGCTGGCGCCGGCGGCGCGGGCATTCAGGGTGGCGGCGGCGGTGGTGGTTCGGCGGTCAACGGCGGCACGGCGGGCGCTGGTGGCAATGGCGGCAACGGCTTCGTCTGTCTGTTTGTGCAATAAAAACAGAGGAGATTGATCATGACAGACACAGAACCCCTCACCCCGTCGCCGATCATCGTTAACGCCAATCCGGCCCAGGATCAGCTGGAGGCTGGCGTTCGACAATTCTTGTCCGTTATCGGCTTGTTTTTACCGCTGGTTGGGCTGGCGAAATATACCGGGACGCTCAATTGGCTGATCGCCAATGCGACAATCGTTTCCGCCTTGCTCTCGGCCGCCATCGGGCTTGGAGCGATCGTCTGGGGCCAATGGAAAACGAGGGTGATTAGCCAAAAGAGCGCGGCTATGGCGACGATTTTGCCCGATAGTGTGGCGACTACAAAATGACGTCATCTTTCCTGATTCCCGACCTAAAACAGGATGAGGGTTGTCGGCTGTCGGCCTACCAAGACACGATGGGAATTTGGACCGTGGGATATGGTCACGCCTATGTGCACCCAGGCACAGTGTGGACCCAAGCCCAGGCTGACGCGCAGCTATTGGTTGATGTTCAGGCAGTCATATCCAGTCTTGATATTCACCTGCCGTGGTGGACCGATCTTGCCGATCTGCGCCATGACGTGCTGGTCAATATGGCGTTCAATATGGGCGTGAGCAGCCTATGCCAGTTTCACAACACACTGTCGGCGGTGCAGTCTCAGAACTGGAAGGCTGCTCACGATGGAATGCTCGCGTCTCAATGGGCATCTCAGGTCAAGGGTCGCGCTATCCGACTGGCTAACCAGATGCTGACCGATACGCATGTTTGATTTTATACGTCGTATTTTCGGCGTATTTAACCGAAGCCGATCCGGCCGGACGGCTACACCCGAGAGGAAATATCCCATGTCTTGGCTTTCCAATCCGAGCGGCACTGTCCGCAAAATCTTCGGCACTGCGGCTGAGGACGCTTTGAACAATTTCGCTGCGTCGGCTGATACGGCCGTGTCGTCCACCGCTCAGGCGGCGCTCACCAGTCTGAATACGCTGGCGACGACTGAGGGCGCGGCCATTGTCGCGGCCACACCTGCCACGCCGGTTCCTGCGACGGTCGCGCCGACGTTGGTCACCGATTTGCAAACGACGCTGCAAACTGCGGTCGATACGTTCATCACCGGCGCCGCCGGGCCACTTGCTCCCGAAGGTGTCGCCGTCGCCAATGACGCCATTGGTTTCCTTGAAGCCCATCTGCCCAGCTTCTTGTCTGGCCTGTTTGGCGTCGCCAAGGCGAACACCGCATCGGTGAAAGCACCGACTGCCTGATCTATAAACTGTGCCTCTGAACCGTCCTGGGATTAACTCAGGGCGGTTCATGCCCTCTCAGAAATTGCCGATATGTCCTTGATTGCAATTTCATTTACCCGTTTCGCGCTACTAATCCGCACGACGGTTGGCGCGTGACGATGCAACCGATCACGCCACATGGCGCTAAGGAGGCGGGATTGGACGCGAGTTGGGTTTCTGGTCTTTCCTCTGCCGCCGTGCTCGCAGTGACTATCATTACGCAAGCCGTGGCGTATGGGCGCAACGCCAACAGGATCGCACGATCAGAGACTGACGTGATTGCGCTCAGCGAACGGATCGGGAAGGTTGAGGCGCTCACCGGCGATGTGAAGGCGCTGGCCGCCAGCGTCGAGCATTTCAGCGAGCGGCTGACGGCTAGCGACAGGCTAACCCAAACCCAGATGAAGGCGATCACGGACGCGACCAATGGCGGCCATGCGCTGCTCGGCGCCCAGCTCGGCGCCCTGAAGGAATTGACCGACGCCAAGTTGAACAACCTGACTGAGAACGTATCGGCGATTCGTGCTGGATTTGACGAAATGCGTTCCTTCACGGTGAACACGCCGAACCCACGGCAAAGACAAACTCGGACTTAAATGTCTATTGCAGCCCAACCCCTTCCGGCGGTTTTGCGGCCATCAAATTGGCGTAGGCGTGCAAGCCTGGCACGAGCGCGTTGACTAGCGCTACCGCTTCAATAAAGCCGATCGTGGCTGACATGCCCTCGCCGCTTTGGCCGTCGATCAGTTCAATGTGCATTGATCCGTTGTCGCAGACCCACATGCGGACGATGGCCGGCCGCCGGATTTCATCGGTCATGACGCGCGCTTATCAATTAGCGCGACGATCGAGGCGACGGTTGTTGATCCGCTAAATTCATCGTCGGACAGCTCGACATCGAAATGATCTTCCACGGCCATCATCACCTCTATGCGGCTCAAGTCGTCGGTTTCCAGATCGGCGAACAGGCACGCTTCGGGCGTCACCTTTTCTGGGTCGCATTTGAGGGTGCTGGCGATGATGGATCGGACAGTTTCTAGGGTTGAGGTCATGTGCTTGCATCCATGTAAGCGCCTATGAAGTTGGCCGCCGTTTCCGCGTCGATGGCATCGCCGTAATTCCGCAATCGTCCCATACGGGCGGGAGCCTCATCAACCAACGGGCATGTGCCGGGTTCAACCGGCCTATACGGGCCATCTCGGCAGAGGAGCCAGTCAGCGCCGGGCCTTCGTGGATCACCTGGTTGCCTAAAGATTCGCCCTTCGACTTCCATCCCCGCTCGTCTAATGATGCCGAATGTGGTGTCCGAAAATCCCGCAGAGTAGGTGTGTGCCATCCTGACATTTGCACCACGTTCTCCAATGTCACGGTAGCTTTTGACCCGTCCGGTCTGAGGCCACTCGCCGTCGTTCCAAGGGGCACGCTCTGCCCACCGCTCGGCGTTGTTGGCGTCGGCCACCCAGAAGTATCGTTGTCTGATATGCGCGCCGGAGAAGCCCGCAGCTGGTATATCAGGCGACCCGAAGGCGTAGCCTGCGTCTTCCATGTCAGACGATACAAGATCGATCCACGCGTGCGCGTCATCAGATTGCTCACCAAAGCACACGTCAGGCCGGCGCTTGAGGATGAGCGGAAACCATGACGGCCAAAGATGGCGCGGGTCTTCGAAACCTTTTTTGAGGCCGGCGACGCTAAATGGTCCGCAAGGACAGGAACCGGTCCAAACAGGTCTGTCATCAGGCCATCCGGCCACGCGAAGGGCATATGACCAGACGCCGCATCCGGCAAAGAAATGACATTGACTGAATCCGTGGAGATCGTCCGGCTGAACGGCTTGGATTTTTCGTTCATCAACAACTCCGTGGGCAATCGCGCCAGCTTCGATCAAATGTCGTAAAGTCGCGGCTTTCTGCTTATCCGGTTCATTATACCAAGCGGTCACGCCCCCGCCCGCTCTTCCGCTTCGGCCATTTCGATGACCATCAACTGATCGTCATATGCCGTCTGCATGTCAACCAAGCGCTCAGGGTCGGCACGGTCAACATCTGCGCGCAAGCCCTCGGCCGCCTTCCACATTGCATCCGCTTTGATCTTCGTCGGCGCTGACTTCATGCGGTCGAGAAAGGCCGCGATCCGGGTTTCGAGCGGAAGGGGCGCGGTTGGGCTTGTGGTGGCCGTCTGGGCCGGTTTGCGGTCTCCGGGGAAGGTGTCGTCGTCGGACGTGGCGCGGGCATCCTGGGGCGATTGCTGGCGTTGCGTCGTGGGCGCGCCCACCAACACCTTTT
>Ga0302193_10001428_pt1 | contig 20542 bp, 19 predicted proteins | sample II_Bog_E3_3_FD_200228 | JGI IMG/M metagenome (GOLD analysis project Ga0302193, IMG submission 200228) | Peat permafrost microbial communities from Stordalen Mire near Abisko, Sweden - II_Bog_E3_3 | ecosystem: Environmental > Terrestrial > Soil > Wetlands > Peat | place: Sweden: Abisko...
GTGTGGCAGGCGCCGCACTTTTCCCTGGTCAGCGCGTCGGTGACCGGAATCCCTTCTTCGGTCTCTGCCGCAGCAGAAGGCGCGCCGCCGCCCGAAACGGCCTGCCCGGCAACCGCGCTCGCAGTGACCAGCGCGGCCGAAGCCAGCAACAGCCTGGCCCCGCGCGGCATCCTGCGCCCGCCGACTGCCCAGGCAGGGGCTTGAGACGTTTCGGTTTCATGTTCCGCAACAGGGCCCATCATGCCAGTCTTGTCCCCTTGCCAATGGAATGAACGTTCCGGTTTGCGCACACGGCCCATTGCACCACGCCCGCGACCAAAATCGCCGGAGCGGCACCGCACGACCTGCGGCCACAACACTGATTCGCTTGATTGAACTTGCCAAAACTGAACAGGTGTCCAGAGTTTGGTCAAACGCTTTATTGCGACGCACCCGAACAAAGGAGATCGCACACGCTAAAAACGCCGTTGCGTGACTTTGCGCTGGCAACGAACCGTCATTTGACGCACATTTCGCGACAAGCGAGCGGCGGGCGGGGCGCGCGGCACACTCCCGACCGACCAAGGCCCGACCGACCAAGGCCCGACCAGTCAAGGCCCGACCGGCTTAAGGATCAAACTTGAAAACGCAGGCGTTCGAACACGGTTCCGACGATGACGCGGGCGATGCCCCCTCCGGCTACGTCGTGAAATCCGGGGAAGTCGTGGAAATACAGGCACAGGCGGCACCGCCCCCACCCGACGCACCCGCGCAGGCCGGTCGGCCCGGAACCTATGTGCGCGGCACCGAGACGGTCGACGCGATTTTGAAAGCGGCCTTGCGCGTCCTGATCAACGAAGGCGCCGGGGCCTTTACCATTCGCCGGATCGCCGCCGAATGCGGGATGAAAGTCGGCAATGTCAGCTATCATTTCCCGCGCAAGGAACTGCTGATCCAGGTCCTGCTCGACGATCTTTTCGAAAGCTATGACAAATTGCTCGACGACCGGGTGCGCCAGCCCGACCTGAGCACGCAGGACCGCCTGCGGGTGGTCATCGAGATGTGCCTGGAAGACATTGCCCGGATGCGCACCACACGCCTGTTCACCGAACTGTGGGCTCTGGCCAATCACAATCCGTTCATTGCCGACAGGGTGCGCGCCTTTTATCAGCGCGTACACGATGTGATTGCCGAATATGTCGCCGCGCTCAATCCTGCGCTGCCTGCCGACGACGTCCGCACCGTGGCGATCTTCATCAGCGCCTCGATGGAAGGAACGACACCTTTTGCGGGCCATCTCAAACCGTGGGCCGACCGCATGCCGGCGCTCATCCGCATTGCCACGAGCCATCTCGTCCGCCTGGCCCAAACGATCACCTCCGAAGAGGTCCATGGTCTTTCGGGCACTATGTGAACAACAAAGGCACCTTGCCTCGCCAAATGTGGCTTGACTAAAATAGGACATCCGTCAAACGTTGTGATCACAATCCTGGGCCTTGCGGCCCGCCACCGACGCATGCCGACGTCACCCGCGTCCATAGGGGGCAAACAACGATGAAGTCCGCCGCGCAGAATTTCCGGCTTTCCGCCGCACTCCGTTTCGCCGCCGCCACCGCGCTTGGTGCGGTCGCGCTTGTTTCGGCCTCGGCCCATGCCGGCACGGTCTCGACCGAACCGGAAGAATCGACTGTCAATTCGATTCCCGCCCCCAAGCCGAGCTGGTTCTTTGTCCAGCGCGGCTTTGTCCTGCCCGGCACCGCGATCTATGACAGCGCCACCGGCAAGTACGTGGCACAGATCGAAACCCCGACTTTGGGCGATCTGGCGATCGATCCGGCCGGCAAGTATTACTATTCGGCCGAAACGCACTGGACCCGCCGCATTCACGGCACGCGTCAGGACTACATTTCGGTCTATGACAGCACCACGCTGAAATTCGAAGGCGACATCGACATCCCGGGTCGCATTCTGGTCGGCGGGCGCGAACACAACTTCATCGTCAGCGATGACGGCAAGACCGGCTATGTCTACAATTTCAGCCCGGTCTCGTCGGTCAACATCGTCGACTTTGCCAAACGCAAGTTCGTCAAGAGCTTCGAACTGCCCGGCTGCGCCGATCTCATTCTCAACCCCGGTGTCGGCCTCGCCGCGCTGTGCTCCGACGGTTCGCTCGCAGCGATCAACCTGACCGGCGGCAAAGTCGACATCACGCGCACCGATCCGTTCTTCAGCGCGACGACCGACCCGATTTTCGACAACGTGCAATATGACAAGGCCAAAGGTCAGGTCGTAATGATGAGCTATACCGGGCTCATCTACACGGCCAAGCTGGGCGCCAAGCCGACTGTCGGCACGCCGTTCTCGGTTCAGGAAGCGGCCGGTCTGCGCAAGGCCGAAGCCAAGCCGCTCGATCTCAACTGGTATCCCGGTGGCGGTCAGGCGATCGCGCTGCACCGCGCTTCGGGCCATCTGTTCGTGCTGATGCATCCCGGCGAATACTGGACGCACAAGGATGGCGCGACCGAGATCTGGGATGTCGATCTGGCTGCACACAAAGTCGTCAAGCGCTTGACGGTCGAAGGTCACCCCACGGTGCTGAATGTCACGCAGGAAGCCTCGCCCAAGCTGGTCGTCGTTGGCGAGGGCCAAGGCGGGGGTGCGGGCGCAGGCTTTGACGGCGCCGCGCAAGTGATCGATCCCGCCACCGGCGAAGTCAAGCACACCATCAAGGATGCCGGATCGGGTCTGGTCCAGCTCGCCAACTAAACCGCAACGCAACGAAGGCAGCCATACCATCATGAGCACGATTCTCGTCGAAACCGGTCTTGCAGGTGCCATCGGCACCGGGATCGTGTTCGTCGAGGCGGGCCTGGCCAAACTGCGCCATCGCGAACTCGTGCCGGGAGTCGTGGCCAATTATCGGCTGCTGCCCGAAGCGCTGGTTGCGCCGGTTGCCATGCTCTTGCCACCGGTCGAACTGGGTCTGGGGCTCGCGCTGATCGCCAGCGTTTTCCTGGGTGGCGCCCTGCATTGGGTCGCGTTGGCTGCGGCGGCGCTGTTCCTGGCGTTTGCGCTCGGCATGGCGATCAATATCCGGCGCGGACGCAGCCACATCGATTGCGGATGCGGTCGGTCGCAACTGCGCCAACCGCTCGGCTGGGGCCTGGTGGCGCGCAATGTCGTGCTGGCCATGCTGGTGTCGGTTCATGCCATCGCCCCGGCACAGGGTTTCGTGCCGGCCGATCTGGCGCTGGCGCTGGCGGCCGGGGTTTGCCTGTTCCTGTTCTTCCTGCTGTTCAATGCCCTCGCTGCGCTGGCGGCCTCGCCGCTGGCCGGCGGACGGAGATAAGACCTCTCATGCTGACTGCCCTTCTCATATCCGCGATCTTTGCCTGGGTGGTGATCCTGGCGCTGGTCGTGGCCTTGCTCGCTTTGGCGCGCCAGGTCGGCGTGCTGCACATTCGTGTCGCACCGGCAGGAGCCCTGACCACCGCCGGCGGCCCCGCTGTCGGCGGCAAATCGACCGCCATCCCGGCCACGACGCTCGACGGGGCCCATGTCACCGTGGGCGGGGCAGCGCCCGGCTCGGTGCTGCGCCTGTTGATGTTCGTGTCGGCCTCGTGCCCGCTGTGCAAGAACCTGATCCCGATGGCCAAGAGCTTTGCCCGCGACGAACGCGTGCAGTTGATCTTTGTCGGTGACGATACGCCCGATGTGCAACGGGCGATGATCGAGCGTCACGGCCTCGCCGGATACCAGTTTATCAACGGACCCGATGTCGGTCAGGCCTATCAGGTGGGCAAGCTGCCTTATGCGATCCTGCTTGATGCCGATGGCGTGATTCTGTCAAAAGGCCTGGTCAACAGCCGCGAACATTTGGAAAGCCTGGTTATCGCTCATGAAATGGGCGTGCGCTCGGTGCAGGACTATATCGATGGATTGAAGCCGGAGCTGGCCTGAGGGACAGATCGCGGGCAACGAAACGTATTTGAACCACCATGCCCGGCATGGGCCGCATCCCGACATTGTTCGGGGCAAATCGCGGCCCCTGCCTACCGACCGGACAACGGGGGAAACGATGAAACTATTCAATGCTGACGGCCTGGGTGAAAAGGTTCTGCGCCGCTTTGCCGGCGGGACTTCGCGGCGCGGCATGCTCGCCCGTATTGGTGTCGCGCTGGTCGCTGCGCCGGTCTTTCCGCTTTTGCCGGTAAGCCGCGCCGAAGCGGCCAAGCCCGACCGCTCGCCCGAAACCAAGACCGTCTTCGCCCGCAACGCGCAGACGACCGACGATACCAAGTGCGACTATTGGCGCTATTGCGCGATCGACGGGTCGCTCTGCACGTGCTCGGGCGGCGGCATTCACAGCTGCCCGCCGGGCGCCGAGCCTTCGCCGGTGTCGTGGGTCGGCACTTGCATCAATCCCGATGACGGCAAGGCCTATCTGATCGCCTATCGCGACTGCTGCGGCAAATCCTTTGCCAACAAGTGCAACTGCGACGGTTCGGATCGCGAAACGCAGCTCTATACGCAGCAGCTCAACAACGACATCATCTGGTGCTTTGGCACCAAGAGCATGGAATACCACTGCTCGACGGCGGTGATGGTGGGCGCAGCCTGAGGCAAGTCATGAGATTTGCAGGAAAAATGCGATCGGGTGTCAAAACCGCTGCGATGCTGGGCGCTGTTGCCGCGGCATCGATGCTGATCATGGCTCGGGGCGGCGTCCATGCCGCCCCGGCCATCCCCGATCCCCACAGCGTGATGACCGATCCTGATCAGGCACGGATCGACTATGTCGAGAATTGCGGCGGCTGCCATGGCGTCGCCGGCGATACCGTGCCCGCGCACTTGCCCGAACTGGCCGGTCGGGTTGGCTGGTTCATGTGTACGCCCGAAGCGCGCGCCTATCTGATCCGCCTGCCCAATGTCGCGCACAGCCGGATCAAGGACAATGCCGAGCTCGCCGACATGATGAACTATGTCGTGTTCGTGCTGGGCAAGGGCACCGCGCCTGTCGGAACCGCCCCGTTCACCGCCGATGAAGTGGCGCGCGAACGCAAGCTGGCGCTGACCAACAAGAATCTGACGGCAGAACGCCTGCGCCTTGCCAACCAGTTGGTGCAGCAGTGTCACGCGCCCGCCTCGATCCGCCAGCTTTACATCACCGAAAAGCCCGGAACCGCGCAATGATCGCCGCGCAGCCCGTCGATGCCTTGCGGCTGATCGACCAGGGCGCGCGCAACGGCATCGATGGCGTGCTGGTCACGCTGATCGGGATCGAGGGCAGCTCCTCGCGGGCGATCGGAACGCAAATGGCCGTGCTCGCCGACGGGCGCAACGTCGGTTCGTTTTCGGGCGGCTGCATCGAGCGCGCGATCATTGCCGAAGCGCTCGACGTGCTCGATGCCGGAATTGCGCGCCCGGCCGGAATTGCGCGCACAGTGCGCTATGGCATCGGATCGCCCTATATCGATGTGCGCCTGCCCTGTGGCGGCGGGATCGATCTTCTGTTCACGCCCCACCCCGATCTTGCCGAAGTGGCCGATGCACTGGCCCGGCTTGACCGGCGCGAGGCGGCCACATTGCAGCTTGGCGATCATCTCCAGACTTACGCGCCACGGCTGCGCCTGATTGCGCTGGGCCATGGCGAAGACTTGGCGGCACTGGTGCGGCTGGCCCGTGCCTACGGGCTTGACGTCTGCGCCTATGCGCCAACGGACGACGGCGCGCTTGACGAAGGCGTTGCGCCGCTGGTCACGCGCACGCGCCTGCCCGCCATTGTCGGCGACGCATGGACCGCCGTGGTATTCCTGTTTCACGACCGCGATTGGGAAGAATTCCTGCTGCCCCAGGCGCTTGAGATCGCGGCATTCTATCATGGCGCGGTCGGCAGTCGGCGCACGCACCGGGCGCGGATCGAACGGCTGCGCAAGGTCGGCGTCTCCGAAGCGCGGATCGACGCCTTGCGCGGTTCGATCGGGCTGATCCCGGCGACGCGCCATCCGGCCACGCTCGCGCTGTCGATCCTGGCCGAACTCGTCCAGGATTACGAGGCCTGCGCCGGGGGCAAGGTATGGGGGCCAACCGAAATGGCGCATGGGGCCATGCTGCGCACGTGAACACGGCCGACATCGCGCTGGTCCTTCTGGCGGCCGGACGCGGCGAACGGTTCGGCGGGGGCAAACTTGCCGCCTTGCTCGCAGGAAAACCCGTCGCCCGCCATTGCGCCGACCCTTTGCGCGCGATTGCGTTTCGCGCGCATCTGGCCGTCGTCGGACCCGATACGCCTCCACTGCCCGGCTATGAAACGATCCTGCTCGATCCCCCCGGTGCGCCGCAATCGCGCTCGCTGGCACTGGGCGTGGCGGCAGCGCAGGCACGGGGGGCGCAGGCGGTGCTGATTGCGCTGGCCGACATGCCGCTCGTGCCGACCGAGCATGTCCTGACGATGATTGCCCGGTTCGACGGCGACCGTCTGGCCAGCAGCACATCGGATTCCACCGCTTCGCGCACGGCCTTGCCCCCGGCCCTGTTTGGCGCCCGCCACTTTTCAGCGCTTTGTGCGCTGACCGGCGATCGCGGCGCGGGGGCGCTGTTGCGCGACGCCCCCGCTTTGCCGCTGCCCGGCCATGCCGCGCTCGACATTGACCGGATCGAAGACCTCGCCCGGGCCACACGCCTGTTGGCGCGCTGAACACCCGGACCCAGGTCCGATCAGATCACTTGCGACAGCCCCAGATAGAGCAAGCCGGAGATCAGGATCGACGCGGGCAGCGTCAATACCCATGCAATCGCGAGATTGCGCAACGTGCCCATCTGCAAGCCCGATCCATTGCCCGCCATGGCCCCTGCCACGCCTGACGACAGCACGTGCGTCGTCGAGACCGGCAGGCCGAAATTGTCGGCCGCGCTGATCGTGGCCATCGTCACCAGTTCGGCAACGGCGCCCTGCGCGTAAGTCAGATGGCTCTTGCCGATCTTTTCGCCGACAGTGACCACGATCCGTTTCCACCCGATCATCGTGCCCAGACCCAGGGCGATCGCTACCGCGACTTTGACCCACGTCGGAATGAACTGCGTCGCCTTTTCGAGATCCTTTTTATAGACATCGAGCGCCTTGGTCTCGGCGGGGTTCAGCGTCACGGCCTTTTCCTTGCCCAGTCGCTTGAGCGCCGATCCGGTAAGGTACATGTCGTTGCGGATGTTGCGCGTCATGGCCGCCGGCACTTTGGTCAACGAGCCATAGCTTGCCACCTGATGATCGATATCGCCCGACAGCACGGTCAGCGCACCCATCGTCGCCGGGGTAAATTGGCGCATCGCGATATAATGCGTCACTTCGGCGCGCGCAGCCGGGACCGTGATCGACGGTGCAGGCGCGGCGTGGGCGGCAAACACACGCTCGGCCGCTTGTGAACTAATGTGAAACTGCGTTTCGTAATGCGCCGGAACCGCGCGATTCAGCGCATAAGCAGTGGGCACGATCCCGATCAGGATCAGCATGATCAGGCCCATGCCCTTTTGCCCGTCGTTCGATCCATGGGCAAAGGACACCCCGGTGCATGTCAGGATCAGCAGCGCGCGGATCCAGAACGGCGGCGGGGCATTGCCCGCCGGTTCCTTGTAAAGCGCCGGCACCCGGACCAGCGCCTTGGCCGCGAGAAACAGCAACAACGCCGCAAAAAAGCCGATCAACGGCGAAAACAGCAGGGCCTGGCCGATCTTGACCGCCTGATCCCAATCGACCCCGGCGGTTCCGTCGCGCCCGTGCATCAGCGCATTGGCAATACCGACACCGATGATCGAGCCGATCAGCGTATGCGACGAAGACGACGGCAGCCCGAGATACCAGGTGCCCAGGTTCCACACGATCGCCGCGATCAACAGCGCAAAGACCATGGCAAAGCCGGCCTGGCTCCCTACCTGAAGGATCAGCTCGACCGGCAAGAGCGAGACGATGCCGAAAGCAACCGCGCCGGTCGAAGCCATGACGCCCAGAAAATTGAAAAAGCCTGACCACACCACAGCGACATGGGCAGGCAGCGAATGGGTATAGATCACCGTCGCCACCGCGTTGGCGGTATCGTGAAACCCGTTCACGAATTCAAAGCCAAGCGCGATCAACAAGGCGACGAACAGCAGCAGAAACGGCAGGAGCGTGATCGCCTGCACCCCGGCCGCCGTCGCATCGGCATAAATGCTGTATCCGACGAACCCCAGTCCCGCGACCAGCACGGCAAGAAATCCATATAGCCCGATATCGCCCAGACCGACATCAAGGTCGGGACGCGGGCTCGGCAGCGCGGCAGCGGTAGCGCTCATCCTGGTTAACTCCCCATAAGCAATTGTTCGCTTGCCTTTGCCTGTTGCACGTGACCGCCCCGTGACACATCGCGCGAACCTCAAAAGCGTTTGCGGATAGCCCGATGAACCGCTTAGGTCAGGCTCACCCCATCGCTTCGTCCCGAAACGGAAAATCGCCCATGAAACTGTCTGCCCTGGCCCTCACGACATCGCTTTTACTGGCCGGTGCCGCCATGGCACAGCAGGCGCCCCTGCCCCGCAAGCCCGCCCTTCCCGGCAAACATGGCGCCGAAACGCCTGCGCCCGTCGATCCGGCAGTCGCCGCCTTGCGCGAGCGTGCGCTGCATGATGATACCGCGCTGGAGGTCGTTACCGGGTTGACCACGGAAATCGGCCCGCGCCCGGACGGCAGCGAGGCCGAGGGCCGCGCGCGCGACTGGGCGGTGGCGCGGCTCAAGGCGTTGGGGTTTGCCCATGTCCATGTCGAGCCTTTCACGCTGCCCGCATGGCAGCGCGGTGCCGAGAGCGCCGCCGTGGTCGCACCTTATGTGCAGCCGCTGCATATCGCGGGCCTTGGCAATTCGGCGCCGACCCCGCCCGGCGGCCTCACTCTGCCGATCGCCTGGTTCGCGAGCTTCAACGACCTGTTGCTGGCCCCCGTCGGCAGCCTGCAGGGCAAGATCGCCTTCGTCACCAACGCGATGCAGCCGACGCAGGACGCATCGAGCTATGGCAGCGAAGGCCGTGCGCGTTTCATGGGGCCAAGCGAGGCCGCAAGGCGCGGCGCAGCGGCCATCGTGATCCGCTCGATCGGCACCGACCACAGCCGCGCACCCCACACCGGCGCGACAGACTTTGCCCCCGGCGTGACCCCGATTCCCGCCGCTGCGCTGTCGGTGTCCGACGCCGAAAACCTCGAACGCATGGTTAAACTGGGCCAAGCAAACAACCGGCCGGTCATGCTGCACCTCGAGCTCGACGATCATCAGCTCGGCACGCGGCCGTCGGGCAATGTCATTGCCGAAGTACCCGGCACCGATCCGGCGGCGGGCGTGATCGTGATCGGCGGCCATCTCGACAGTTGGGATCTGGGCACCGGCGCGATCGACGATGGCGCGGGCGTCGCGATCACCACCGCCGCCGCGCGCCTGCTGATGCAGGCCGGGCCGCACCGACGCACGATCCGCGTCGTCTGGTTCGGCGATGAAGAAACCGGCGGTTTCGGCGGACAGGCCTATGCCAAAGCGCACGCCGGCGAACCCCACGCGCTTGCCGCCGAAAGCGATCTTGGCGCCGATCGCGTCTGGCGCTTTGGCACGGCCTTTCCCGACAGCGCCGCGACCGTGATCCCCCGCCTGACCGCCGCGCTCGGCCCCCTCGGCGTGGTCCACGGCGGAAAACTGGTCGACGGGGGCACCGATGTCGAACCGATGCTCGCGCTCGGCACGCCGGGCATCGATCTCAACCAGTCGGCGCTGCGCTATTTCGACGTGCATCACACCGCGGAAGACACTCTCGACCGCATCGATCCGGACCAACTGCGCCAAAACGTCGCCGCCTGGACCGCCATGCTCGCGATCCTGGCCGACGCGCCCGAAGCACTGGTCGCGGTCAAACGCTGAACACCCCTCGCCGGGGCGCATCAAATATCGATTGCAGCACCGGCGATTTGATCTGGTGCGGTGACAAGCCTGCGGATTGTTCGTAAGCAGCCATCGTCATGGGGAAATTGCGCGCGTTTTTTCAGCACCATCGCGGCCTTGCCGCGCTTGTCGTGGTGCTCGCGCTTGCGCTGAAGGCGCTGATACCCGCCGGCACCATGATCGAATCGCAAACGCGATCGATCGTCATCGCGATCTGTGACGGCACACAACACCAGACGCTCGCCGCAATCGCCCTGCCGCAGACAGGCAAGGCCGAAGATGGCCGGACCGATCACGGCAAAACCACCAGCGTCTGTCCTTACGCCGTATTGGGCGGCATGGGTCTTGCCGATGCCCCCGGCGTTCCCCTGACGATTGCGCCGATACTTGCGTCGGCGCCCGCCTTTCCCCCGCGCATGGCCCCCGCCCTCTTGCGGACTTTCCATGCCCTGCCGCCCCCGCGCGGCCCTCCCGGCGCGATCGCGCTGATCTGAGCCTTGGCTCTGCTGCGCCCAGATGTTGGCGCCGCGCATTTTTTCCCGATCAGCCATCGATTTTGCCGCGACCGCGACGCCGCTCGGCGCGCGCCTTGCCTTGCGCAGGCCGAGGTCATGATCCTCGGCCATGCAACCGTTCAGGACGGGATCCTTGTTCATGAAATTTCACGCTTCATCGCTCGCCGTGGCGCTGCTCGCCTCGGTATCGCAACCCGCCATGGCCCAGCAGGCAACGCAGCTGCCTCCGGTCGACGTCGACAGCGCGCCAACGCCCGCGGCCACACAGGCCACGGCCGACCGGATCGAACGCGACGCGATCCGCGCGATACAAAGCAACAGCAGCGACACCGCCGCTCTGCTCTCCGCGATCGCGGGCATTGCCGCCAACACCGGCGGCGGCTTTTCCAGCATGCCGACCATCCACGGCCTGTCCGAACAAAGGCTGGGCATGACCGTCGATGGCCATCCGGTCGATTCCGCCTGTCCAAACGACATGAATACGCCGCTATCCTATACCGACCCGCAAACGGTGGCCTCGATCCGGGTGATCACCGGGGTCGCCCCGGTCAGTCTGGGCGGCGACAGCATCGGCGCGATCATTGCGGTCAATGGCCCTGCGCCGCGCTTTGCCCGTGGCGATGGCTTACTTTACACCGGCGAGGCATCGGCCTTTTTTCGCAGCAATGACGGCGCCGCCGGTGTCGGCGCGCAGGTGACAGTCGCCTCTTCAAGCCTCAGCGCGACTTATAGCGGGTCGTTTGCCTCGGCCGGGCGCTATTGGGGCGGCGGCAATCTGGGCGAAGTCCATTCGACCGAATATCGCAAGACCGATCACACACTGGCGCTCGCCTATCAGGGAAATCTCGGCCTGATCGAGATCAAGGGCGGGTATCACTATGCGCCATACGAAGGTTTCCCCAATCAATACATGGACATGACCAGCAACAAGGCCTGGTTCGTCAATGGCCACTGGCATGACGATCTGGGCTGGGCGGCGATCGATCTCAAAGGCAATTACCAGGCGGTCGATCACCGCATGAATTTCCTCACCGACAAAGGCGGCACTGCCGATGGCGGCATGCCGATGAATACGCGCGTCCGCTCCGGCGGCTATACGATCAAGCTCGACGTGCCGGTCGCGACGGGCAACACGGTGCATCTCGGCCACGAATACCATGCCGAAACGCTCGATGACTGGTGGCCGCCCGTCGCCGGCAGCATGATGATGGGGCCTGACACCTATGAGAATATCAACGGCGGCACGCGCGATCGCCTGGGCTTCTATGGCGAGCTGGAATCGAAATGGGGCAATCGGCTTTCGACACTGATCGGCGCCCGGCTCGACCGGGTGGTGATGAACACCGGCCAGGTCGCGCCTTATGGCACCGGCATGATGCAAATGGCCGACGACATGGCGGCCATGGCGTTCAACGCCGCCGGTCACCGGCGCGCCGATGACAACTGGAGTGCTTCGGCGCTGGTGTCATGGGCCCCCGCCTCCGGCGTCGTGGCCGAGCTCGGCTATGCGCACAAGGCGCGCTCGCCCAATCTCTATGAACGCTACAGCTGGGGTACGGGCGGCATGTCGAGCAGCATGATCGGCTGGTTCGGCGACGGCAACGGCTATATCGGCAATCTCGATCTCAAGCCCGAACGCGCCGATACAGTCAGCGTCGCGGTCACCGCCAGCGGCGGCGGCAAATCCGGCTGGTTCGTCAAAGTCGAACCCTGGTACACCCATGTCAACGACTACATCGATGCGGGCTTCGTCAAGAATTTTACCAATATGATGGGCATGCCCACCGGCTTTTCCCAATTGCAGTTCGATAATGAAGAGGCCGCCTTGTACGGCATCGACGTATCCGGCGCGGTTCCGCTGTGGAACGGCGGCGCCTTGGGCCAGACCCGGCTGACCGGATCGCTGGCCTATGTCCATGGACAAAACCTGACCGCTCACACGCCGCTCTATCACCAGATGCCGCTCGACATCAAAGCCGGGCTGACCCACCGCATCGGCGGGTTCGAGGGCGGGATCGATCTTGAAGCCGTGTCGACCAAGACCCGCGTCGATCCGGCGCGCAACGAACCGACGACACCGGCCTATGCCCTGGTCAACTTGCGCACGGCCTATACATGGGGCGTTGTCCGGGTCAGCCTCGATGTCGAAAACCTGTTCGACAAGGCTTATGCCCTGCCGCTCGGCGGCATCTCGCTGGGCGATTACACCGCAAGCGGCGGCACCGTGATCCGGCCTGTGCCGGGGCGCGGTCGGTCGTTCAATCTCGGGCTGTCCGCCCGGTTCTGACATGAGCCGGGCGAGCCGCTGCAACGCCTTGCAGCGGGATCATGATCGGCCGACAATCGCGGCGGAGAGTATCGGCGGGTACTCTCCGTCCGCGACGGCGCGCCTGCGCCCCTGGGCACTGACCGCATCGGCAGGCCTTCACGGTCTGGCGTTGATCGCGTTGTCCGCGCTTTCAGCAGGAACCGCCGCACCGGTGCTCCCCGCACGCACCGCCGGGCTGACGCTGGTCAATCTGATCACACCGCCCACGCCGACGCGGGCGGTGGCGCGGGCGCCATCGCCCGCAAAGATGCATGCCGTCACGGATCGCGTCACCGGGGCTGCCCTGCGCCGGGACGCGCAGCGACTGGTGATCCCCCCGACCACGGCGATGGCATCCGCAACGCCTCTGGGGCAATCTGCCGAGGACAATTCGCCGCCGCCCCCGGCGCCTGTGGCAGCGGCCCCTGCGCATCGCGAACAATCCGCCTATACTGCCCTGCTATGGCAACGGATCGCGACTCATCGCCCCGCCGGAATCGAGCTTGCAGGCAGTGCGCTTGTCGAATTTCGACTGGATCGTACCGGCCATCTCGTGTCCGCACGGATCACGCAATCAAGCGGGATCGTGCTGCTCGACCGGTTGGCCTTGCGCGCCGTGAAAGATGCCGCCCCCTTCCCGCCACCGCCTGCAGACCTGGCCGAGGCAGACCTCGCATTTGCCGTGCCGGTCAATTTCCGCTGATCTTGGGCGAATCAGGCCTGCTTCCGGTCGAAGTGTGTTTGCCAGCTTTTCAGCAAAGCTTCGCGCCGGGCAGGATAGCCGGTGCCGACGGGGCTTAACCGCTCGACCCGATCGGTGCGGAAATGGCGAAAATCCTGCCGGGTTTCGCACCAGGCGACGATCACGCGGACTTGTTCGATATAGGCGATGAAGATCGGCCAGATCACGCGTTGCGTCACCGTCCCTTGCGCATCGGTATAGACTATGGCGACTTTATGCCGGTCACGGATCGCCCGGCGCAGCGCGGCGACATCGATCCCGTCGACCGGACGCTGGGCAAAACTGATCGGTTTTGATCCCGCGTCGAGCAGGATCGGGCGCAAGTCCGCCGGAATGATCGCGCTCAGCTTGGCAATCAGGTCGCGCGCGCCGTTGGCCAATTGCGGATCGCCATGCCCCGCCACCCACGCCGCACCGAGCACCGCCGCCTCCAGTTCATCCGCCGTCAGCATCAGCGGCGGCAAATCGTAGCCCTTGTCGAGCACATAGCCCGTCCCCGCCTCGCCGCGCACCGGCACCCCTTGCGCGATCAGTTCGGCAATATCGCGATACAGCGTGCGCAGCGACACTTCCAGCTCATCGGCCAGGTCACGCCCCGTTTGTGCCCGGCGCGCGCCACGCAAGATCTGAATGATTCGGAAAAGCCGCTCGGTTCGTCGCATGGTTCCGCCCTGCTGCCAGGCTGCTGACATAACGGTGGCAGCAGCGCCATGGCAAGAGCTGCACATCAACCACCGCACAAGGAGATCTGCCATGCATCGCGAAGGAGCCTGCGCCTGTGGCGCCATCCGTTTCACCATCGACGCCCCACTGCTGGGAACCGGCGCCTGCCATTGCCACAATTGCCAGAAATTCGCTGGCGGCGGCCCCAACTACGTCGTTCTCGTCCCCAAAGGCGTCATCACCATCACGCGCGGCACTCCGCACGAATTTCACGACAGGGGCGACAGCGGCGGCAAGGTCACCCGCGCCTTTTGCCCGGACTGCGGCACCCCGCTATGGAGTGCCCCGGAACACGCGCCGTTCATGACGATCAAGGTCGGCGCCTTTGATGATACCGCCGATCTCGCCCCCAAAATGCACATCTACACGGCATCGGCGCCCGCTTGGCACACAATCCCCAATGACCTGCCGTCCTTTGCACAGATGCCGCCGGCGAATGTCGCGCCGGGCTGATACGCATCGTTTCCGCGCAAAAAAGCCGATCGATTGCAGCAGATCATTTTTTGCGCGGATTCTTGCGGGCAAAGAGGCACACCGTGGTCGATTTTTCCACTGCATCGGCTAAAAGCCAGCCTGATTGCAACGGCCAGCGGCGCCCGACAGGAAAGGACAAGGCTTGCCCCAATCGGCCCTTCGCGAGATGAAGCCGGAACCCGTCGGGAATACCCCCGGCGGCTCATCATCGGCTGCGCATATCGGTCGCCATGACCCGCTGACCCGCGCGCTGCACTGGATCTTTGCGGTGGGCATTCTCTACGCGACCATCGTCGGCTATGGCTTGCATTTCATCGCGCCGGGCCCCGTCCACACCATGGCGTCGCGGCTCAACATGTCGCTGGCCAGCGTGCTGATCGTGCTGTTTCCGCTGCGTCTGTGGTGGCGCATGGTCCGCCGCCAGCCTGCGCCGCCCGCCGGGCTCACCCCCGCGCAGCTCCGCCCTGCCCGCATGGTCCAGAACGCGCTCTACGCGGTGATCGCCGAAGTGCTGATCAGCGGCTATCTGATGGTGCCCAAAAGCTACAGTCTGTTCGGGCTGATGACTGTGCCGACACCGTTCGACGGCAGCCCGCCCACGCATCAGGCACTCCGCCTGTTCTTTTGGGCCCACCGCGTCGGCTGCGCGACACTGGCCGGCCTGATCGTGCTCCATGTCGCAGGCGTGATCCTGCACACCCTGATCCGCCCCATCGGTCTTTTGCGGCGCATGGTGTAGAAGGCGCAGGACGCCGCGTTCAGGCTTTGCGCTTGGCCTTGTGTTCGCGCAAAAGTTCGTCAAGCGCGGCGATGCGTTGACGTTCGGGGGTGTCCTTGGACAGGCCCTTGAGCCGACACGTTGCCCACAATGCCTTGCGCTCGGATTCGAGCGCCTTCAGATAAAGATCGGCCATGACGCCTCCTGTGCTTTGACGCCCGGCATAGGCGCTTGATGCGCCGCGTGTCAGCCCCTTCCCGTCATTTACTTGGCGTCCGCGGTATAGACCACTTTGCCGCCGACCATGGTGAACTGGACTTTGGTCTTTGCCAGCGTGTCGGGGGCATCGTGGAAAATGTCATGATCGAGCAGGATGAGGTCGGCGAATTTACCCGGTTCGAGCGAGCCGGCGACCGTCTCTTCGCGCAATTCATAGGCCGCGCCGGTGGTGATCGCATGGACGGTTTGCGCCAGAGTCAGGCCGGGGCCCGGCAGCGGCGCCACGTAGTCGGCGCCCGCAGCGGGGTCGTTCCGGCGAGTGACGCCGACTTTCAGGGCAAACCATTCGTCCAGCGGATCGACCGGCCAATCGCTGCCATAGGCGATCGGCGCGGCGGCATCCGCAAGGAAACCTGACGGTTCGAGCCGGGCGAAACGTTCGGGCCCCATCTGATCGCGTGCGCCGGGCACGGTGTCGGCGGCGCGCTTTTCCCATTGGAACGACAGCACGGGGACAACGTTCAACGCCTTGTACCGCGCATAGTCCGCGGGATCGACGATCTCGTCATGGGCGATGGCCGGGCGAGTATCATATGCAGGGTGCGCCGCACGCAAGGCCGCCACCGCGTCGAGCGCGATGCGCACCGCACCATCGCCGTCGGCGTGCATATGCGGATCAAAGCCGAGCGCGGCGATCTTCTCGATCAGCGGCGCAAGCACGGCGGGCGGGAAATAGGGCGCGGGACCGGTGGTCGGGCCGGGGCGCCAATCGGGGTGGTCGGCGCTGCCGTGATTGGTCCAGTAAGGGGCGAGCATGACACCGGTTTGCGCAGGCGCGGTAATCACGCCATCCATGAACAATTTGACATTGCGCACCGTGATCGTGGGCTGCGGGCGAAGCGCGCCCTGATCGTATTGGGTGCGCAACGCGACGATTGCGGCGATCGCGGCATCGGGCGCCGGGCCGTCCTTGGGCTCGATCAACGGGGCGAAATGGGCGCGCGCGGTCAGGCCGCCCTGCTTTTCGACGGCGGCAAAGGCGGCAATGTCGCTCGGCGGCGCGACCGCGTCGAGAAAGCCGGTGATCCCCTGCCGCGCCATCGCCGCCAGCGCGGCGCGCGCGGCGGCCTGGGTTTCTGCCTCGCTCGGCGGGGGGACTTTGTCGGTCACCAGGCCTTGCGCCATGTCTTCAAGCAGGCCGGTCGGCGCGCCTGCGGCATCGTGATGAATCTGGCCGCCGGCGGGATCGGGCGTTTTTGCGGTGATCCCGGCAAGTTCGAGCGCGCGGGTGTTGGCGAGCGACGAATGGCCAAACGACGACGAGATCAGGATCGGCCGCTTCGTCGGCAGCGCGTCGAGCAGCGCGCGCGTCGTTTCGACACCCAGCGGCTGGGTCTCCTGCTGAAACCAGTTGATCACCACCAGCCACTTGTCATCAGCCGCGCCGGGATCCTTGGCCAGACACCCGCGAATGATCCCCTGAATTTCGGGAATGGTCAGCCGGCGATAGTCGAGCGTGCAGGAAAGCAGGCCGAGCCCGCCCGCCAGCGGATGCATGTGCCCGTCGATCAGGCCGGGCATGACCACCCCGCCCGCCAGATCGATGACATGCGTGCTGGGCCCGACCAGCGCTTTCGCCCCGGCATCGGCACCGACATAGACCACGCGCCCGTCACGGACCGCCAGCGCAGGAACGACCCGGTCAGCCGCATCGAGCAGGTGAATCTGCCCGCCCGTCAGCACGGTGTCGGCAGCGGGCTGGGCGAGCGCCGGAAGCGGCAGAACCGCAGCGATCGTCGCGAGCAGGCGGGCTTTCATGATGGCAAATTCCCCCAAAGGATGATTCGTTGCCCCTACTATGGCACTGTGATCACAAAAATCGCCATCCTTATTTGGCGCGCGCCTCGACGGTCAGCGGCGCTGTGTCGGCGGCGATCCGGGCAAACAGCGCGCGGACGTCTTCGGCACTGACCGCGCCAAACCCGGCCTTTGCTTCGAGCACCGCTTGCCGCACGCGCGGATCGCGCAGCACCAGCGGCAGCCACGTCGCCCAGAAACCATTGCTCTCCATGTCCTTGATCCGGCCTTCGACCAGCGGGCGGCGGGCGCGGTCAAGCGCGTCGGGCGTCACCGGCTTTGCCGCAAGGTCTTTCAATTCGGATGCAAGAATCGCGCGGAACGTGGGAAAATTGGCCGGCGGCGTTTCGAGCACCGCACCGAGATAGCCCAGCCCCGCCAATTGCACCGAGGCAGCGGCATCGGTCATCGGGGTATAGGTAATCCCGAGCTTTTCGCGCACCGTGTCGATCAACCGCGATTGCAGAACGGCGGCGGCGACACGCGCGGTGTAGCTGAGGCGCGGATCGGTAAAATAATCGGGCAGCAGCCAGTATTCGCCATAATAGGCCTGATCCGCGCGGCCCGTGTGATATGCGACATGCGGCTCGGCAGAAGGCGTGGGCAAGACAGGGCGCGCGGTCACATCGGCGCGCGCGGGCAGCGCCGGGCCGGCGGCAAACGTCGCCTGCATCGCGGCAATGGCGTCATCGACCTTGACATCGCCGACCACGACGACATCGGCAGGGCCCGCCAGCGCATCCTTTACCAACACCGGCAAGTCCGACGCGCGGGTCGCCGCGATGTCGGCGGCGGCAGGCACATCGACATAGCGCGTGTCGCCGCCGGTCAGCAGGCGATGGAGCGCGCGGCTGAACACCGCACCGGCATTGGCATCGATCTGCCCCGCGATCATCGGCCCGATCGCGGCCAGCTTGTCCCCCAGTTCCGGGCGAAACCCGGCATCGCGCGCTTCGGCGGCAAGCACTTGCATTTCGCTTTGGAAATCGGCGGGGCGCGTGGTCCCGCCGAGCACGAAGGCGCGCGGGTCGGCCTTCATCTCGGCCGCGATCGTGCGCCCGCCGGCCTGGGCCCACCGCTCGATATCGCCCGCCGCCAGCTTGCCCGTGCCGCCCGTCGGCAGCATCGCTGTGGCCCACAGTGCGTGGATCTGCGCCGGATCGGCGCCCGCGCGGCCGTTGCCCAGCAAGACCTTGACCGTGATGCGGTCCTTTTCGAACGCGGTCGGCTTGACCGTCAGGCGGCTGCCATTGGCAAAGCGCACCGTCGTCGTGCCGAGCGCGGCATCGTCCTGCCGCGCAACAACGCTGCCCGGCGTGCCAAAGCTGGTATAGGGCCAGACCACTGCCGCATCGGCGGCGCGCGCGGCAAGCGCGGCGTGCTGATCGCTCGCCAGCGCAGCTTCGAGCGCGGGGGTGCCGACGGGCCCGGCCTGCGCCGCGCGGAACAGCACGGGCCCGGCACCTGCGAAGACCCGGCTCAGCGCGGCGCCGATGTCCGCCGGGGTCAGCGCGGCCAGCATGGGCCGGGCCAGCGCAAGATCCTGCGCCGGGCTGGTGAAGACCTGATCGTCATTGACGGCGGAGACCACTGCGTCGGCAATGTCGCCGTCCTTGCGAGTCGTCGCATTGGCGGCGGCAGCTTCGAGCATCGTCGTGGTCTGGGTCAGGGCACGCTTCAGGTCGGTCTCACCCGCGCCATCGGCGATCAGCCGCCGCTGTTCCTCGACGACGGCGGCCAGGGCCTCGTGCCATTTTTCAGGCGCGGCGGAAATCTGCACGAACGTCAGCGCGGCAACGCCATAGAGCGAGGCCGAAATCTGCCCCTGTGCTTCGACATAAGGACTGCCCGGACGCGCGGCGCGATCGCCTAGGCGATTGTTGAAAATGGTCATCGCGGCCAGTTCAGCCAGTTTTTCGCGGTCATAGGCGATCGTTTCGGCGCGCGGATCGACCGGGCGCTGCCATGACAGGCTCAGCGCATCGGGCACCCCGGCGGCGACGAATTCGGCCGCCGGATGCGCCGGGCGCGGTATGCCGGGATCGATCCGGTCGGCAGGTGCCGCCGCTTTCCAGTCGGCAAAGCGCGTCTGGATCTCGGCCTCGACTTTGGCGGGGTCGATCGCGCCGACGATGACGATCGTGGCGTTGTCGGGGCGATAATTGGCTTCGTAATAGCGGCGCAGGCGTTCGGGCGTGGCGGCCTTGATCGTTTCGGTCAGACCGATCGGCCAGCGCTGCGGCAGGCGCGTCCCGGCCAGCGAATTGCCGAGATTGGCCTTGATCGATTCATAGGGCGGCGTGTCGCGCAGCCGCTCTTCCGACAGGATCACCCCGCGTTCGGCATCGACCGCCGCGCCCGCCAATGTCAGCCGCTCGCCGATTTCGCGAAACAGCGTCAGCCCGGTATCGAGCGCGTCTGCATCTGCCTTGGGAAAGGTGAACATGTAGACGGTTTCGTCTTGCGCGGTGAAGGCATTGGTATCGGGGCCAAAGCGCAAACCGTGGCGTTCGAGCATGCGCACGACTTCGCCATCGGCGATATGAGTGCTGCCGCGAAACGCCATGTGTTCGAGATAGTGCGCCAGTCCCTGTTCGTCGTCGCGCTCCTTCAACGAGCCCGATCCGATGCGCAGCCGCATCGCGACGCCATCGCTGGGCGTATCGTTGTGCATGATCGCATAGCGCAGGCCATTGGGCAGCGTGCCGAACCGCATCGCCGGATCGGCCTCGCGGTGCAGATAGTCCTGCGCCCACAAGCCCGGCTGTTTGAGCGGTGCGTCATCGGCGCGGGCGGGCGCCGCCATCAGCAGCGGCACCGCCAGAACGGAGGCGATGATCCAGGTACGGCCAAAAACCATCAAACGAGCGGTCATGAATCGGGGGCTTTCAACGATCTGCGTCGACGGTGGGTGTATGCGGCGGCACATGCCATGGGCAAGCGGCCATTGCGCAGGGCAATCGCATTTCAAAACAGTGCCAGGAGCTTGGAGAGGTATTTATTGCTCCACGCGGCTCGTTTGAGTTTGACGCGCAGGGATCCCTTGGCGGGGTCTTT